>Ga0210060_1000204_pt1 | contig 30463 bp, 28 predicted proteins | sample Joice_CattailNLB_FD_184871 | JGI IMG/M metagenome (GOLD analysis project Ga0210060, IMG submission 184871) | Wetland microbial communities from San Francisco Bay, California, USA, that impact long-term carbon sequestration - Joice_CattailNLB_D2... | ecosystem: Environmental > Aquatic > Marine >...
GACCTCGCGCAGGCGGTGGCCGATTCGGGCGATCAAGTGCCGACGCTGCGCGCCTTTCTCTGCGCCGGCGCGCCGATCCCGGGGCCGCTGGTCGAACAGGCACAAAAGGCGCTGGGCGCAAAAGTCATCTCGGCCTGGGGCATGACAGAGAACGGCGGCGTGACGACGACCCTGCCGGATGATGCCGACGAGCGCGCGATCAATACCGACGGCAAGCCGCTGCCCGGTATCGAGCTGCGGGTGCGCGATGCCGAGGGTGCGGTCCTCGCGCCCGGCGAGATCGGCCGCCTGCAGGTGCGCGGATGCTCGAATTTCGGCGGCTATCTGAAGCGTGCACATCTGAATGACACCGACGCCGAGGGCTGGTTCGAGACCGGCGATCTCGCGCGCCTCGACGAAGCCGGCTACGTGCGCATCACGGGGCGCAGCAAGGACGTGATCATCCGCGGCGGCGAGAACATCCCGGTGGTCGAGATCGAGGCCCTGCTCTACCGCCATCCCGCGGTCGCGCAGGCGGCGATCGTCGCCTACCCCGATGAACGGCTGGGCGAGCGCGCCTGCGCGGTCGTGGTGACCAAGCCCGAGACGCCGCTCGACCTTGCGACGCTCGTCGAATTCCTGAAAGCGCAGAAGGTCGCCGTGCAGTACATCCCGGAACGCCTGGTCCTGCTCGAGGCGATGCCGGCCACGCCCTCCGGCAAGATCCAGAAATTCAAGCTGCGCGAGATGGTGCAGGCCGAGTAGCGCTCGGCGTTCCCCCTGCGTCAAGCTGCGCGTCGGCCTCCGCCGCGCTGCGCAGATATACCCCCTGCGCGCGCAGCCGCGACTGCACGCGGGCGACATCGACCGCGCGCGGCTCGACGCCCTGGCTGATCGCCACTGCTGCGGCGACGCCCGCCGCCTGCCCGGTCACCCAGCATTGCGGAATCTCGCGCATGAAGCCATGCGAGCTGGGGTCGCAGGCGACATGCCGCCCGGGCGCCAGCAGGCCGTCGAGCGCGGCCGGCAGCAGCGCGCCGAGCGGGATCGAGATGTTGGGAAACTTCGGCGACACCGACGGCGTTACGCCGATCTCGTCGGCATGCACCAGCGCGGTGGGCCACTGCGCGCGCGTCACGCGAGCCACGCCGACCAGGCGGCGCGTGTGGCGCACGCCGGTCTGCGGCGCGCTCAGCATCAGAAACGCGCGTTCGAAGCCCGGCGCATTCGCGCGGTAATACTCGAGCATGCGCGCCATGACGCGGTGCGAGCGGATGTCGACCTCGCTCAGGTCGTCGACGTTCAAGCCGGAATAGCCCGACTGCCGCGGACCGATGAACAGCGCGACGTCGTTGCGCCAGGACACGAAAGCGCGCTCGAACAGCCCGCAGGCTTCCCGTCCGCCGCGCATGAACGCCGAATACTGCTCGGGCTGACCGGCACGGAACTCGATGAACCGATTCATGTCGACGCCGCCGAACAGGAACGCCGTGTTGAGGCAGTGGTGGATGTCGTTTTCCTCGATGTCGGTTTCGCTCGCCGCGCCCGCGCGCACGAAAATATCGCCGTCACCGGTAGCGTCGATCACCACCTTTGCAAAGATCGCCTGCCGCCCCTCCTTGCTCTCGAACACCACGCCGCGCACCGCGCCGTTCTCGACGATCGGCATCGAGCCCCAGGCGTGGTAGACGAGGCGCACCTTGTGCTCGAGCAGCAAATCCTCCGAGAGCAGCTTCAGGCGCTCGGGATCGATGGTCGGCGACCAGGTGACGATGCCGTGGTACGCCGCAGTGCGCAGCGACCAGTAGGCCGCGTGCGCCGGATCGCGCGAGCCCCAGTCCTCGGTCGGCGGCCCGGCGATCGCATCGCGCGGCAGGCGATCGAGCAGCGCCTCGGCAAAGCCGCGGATCGTCGGACGGCCTTCCCAGTCGGTCATGCGGTCGATCCAGATCACCAGTCCGCCGGTCGACAGCCCGCCCAGGTGGTTGTAGCGCTCGAGCAGGGTGACGTCGGCGCCCTCGCGCGCCGCGGCCACGGCGGCCGCGGTCCCCGCCGGACCGCCGCCGACCACCAGCACGTCGCAGCGGTGGTACACCGGCAGCGCGCGCGACGGCTCGACCCAGCTGCCCTCACCGTTGCGCGCGCGCCGCTCGCCGGTGCGCGCGAAGATCGGCGAGACCATGATGCGTTCGTCGCTGCGCTGCCGGTCGCTCAAGCCGTCGCCTCCTGCCCGATTGCGTCGAGCTGCGCCGTCAGATCGGCGAGCGAGGGCAGCGCATCGAACGGCCCGATCGGATGGACCCAACGCACGGTGCCTTCGCGATCGACGAGCACGACGAGCTGCGGCGGCTGGTTGCGCGCGCCCATGCGCAGGATCGGCACCACCGGCGCGGGCGATCTCTCGCCATGCAGGAGGAAATCCTTGGTCACCATGGCGCAGGACCTGACGGTGTTGTCGATAACCGCGCCGACCGACTGCCGTTCCATCGGTATGCCGTATTGCAGGTGCACGGCCCGATCGGCATCGCAGAGGTAGGGCATCGCGAGCCGGTAGTTGCGAAAGTAGAGCTCGGCCTCGTCGACCGTGTTGTGCGTGATCTGCAGGATTTCGGCGCCGCGCGCCTGAACGTCCGCGTAACCCTGGCTCAGTCGGGCCATGTTGCGCCGGCAGTACGGACAGAACAGGCCCTTGGAGAACCACAGCACGACATCGCGCTGTCCGCGGTAGTCAGCCAGCGCAACTTCCCTGCCGCCGGCCGCGTGCAGGCGGAATTCCGGTGCCGGCGCGCCCGGTCGCGGATGTTGGTCGGCAAAGGGTGCCACGTCGCCTAGGCTAGCACGTGCCGACCTCCGCGCGTCTCAGCCGCGCCGCGACGGCGGCGCTTCGCTCGGCATGCCCTGCATGTCGACCGGCGGGTAGTAGTGCCGCTCGCCAAGCGCGTCGACGCGTGCCCAGAATTCGGGGCCGGCGGCAAGGCCGGTCTCGTTCGGTTCGGCGAGCTGGCGCCAGATGTTCCAGGATTGCGGGTGCAGGCGCCGTGCTTCGTCGAGGAAGACCTGCGCCTCGGCGGCGCGTCCGCTTTGCAGAAGATGCTGACCGAAGCGAAAGCTCGCATGGGCCGCAGCGATTGCGTCGTCCATGCGCGGGACCTGCGCCCGCGCTTTTGCCGGATCGAACACGTGCACGCTCGCCGGGCCCTTCTCGACCCAGTCGCGCACCGCGGCGACGTAGGTCGACTTGGCCTTCGCCACCTTCGCCGCAACTTCGTCGGGCATCTTGCGCGTGGCGCGGTCCATCGCGCGAAAGCCCTCGAATGCGCCGGCGTTCTCGGTCGGCCGGACGATGCGGCCATCCTCGTCGATCCACACCGCCTGCGGGACGTTGACCATGTTGTACAGCTCGGCGACCAGGTGCGCGCGGTCGATCAGGACGGGATAGTCGGGCCGCGCGGCTTCGATCCACGGACGCGCAGCATCGGCTCGCGCGTCCATCGCGATCGAAACGACGACGAATCCCCGATCCTTCAGGTCTGCGTAGAGGGTCTGCCACACGGGCAGATCATTGCGGCAGCCTCACCAGGACGCCCAGGTCGCGAGCAGGACCTTGCGGCCGCGGTACTCGACGAGCGAGTGGGGTTCGCCGGCGAGATCGGGCAGCGTGAAATCCGGCGCCTCGAGCGATTCCAGCGCCGCGCTGCGCTCGCCCGCGGCTTCGCCGAACAGCCATAGCTGCGCGTCGGCGGTGCGGCGCAGCGGCTTCGCCATGCGCCGCCACAGCCCCGCAATATCGAGCGCATTCGGGCGCAAATAGCGCTCGGCATCCGACCCGTGGAGCGGCACGCAGACCGATCCGCGGCACAGCCCTTCGGGCTTCAGCGTCCAGCCGAGCAGCCGCTCGACTTCGGCCGGCGCCATCCAGAGCGCATCGGCAACGGATTCGGCGGGCACTTGCTGCACGCCGCGTTCGGTGACGACCGTGACCATGACCCACGCCTCCTCGACATCCCGGACGGCACATTCTAGCGACGCAACGGCGGCGCGCACTGCCCGGCTTGCCTTGAATCCCGAACACCGCAGTGTTACTCTGGTGTCACCCAACGGAGCCGACCATGTCGACGACCACGCTCAAGCTGTCCGATGACCTGAAGTCCAGAATCACGCCGGTTGCGGAGGCGGCTGGCAAATCCGCGCATGCGTGGATGGTCGAGGCACTCGAATCGCAGCTTGCCCTTGCGGAGATGCGTGACGCGCTCATTGCGGACGCGGGGGCCGCGGCGACGGCGATCGATGCGGGCGGCGCGTTGTACGCAGCAGAGGACGTTCACGCATATATCGTTGCGCGGGCCCAGGGCAAAGCGGCGCGGCGACCTACCCCGGCGAAACGCGCAGCGCGCTCGCGTCGCTGAGCGGCGGACCTGGCGCGCATGGCCCGGGTGTTTTACGGCGCCCGCGCCCTGGCCGATTTCGAGCGCCTGTTCGAGTTTCTGGCCGCGCACGACCCGGAGACGGCGTCCCAGGCAGTGTCGCTGATCGTCGATGCGATCAGCGTTCTGGCGCGCCATCCCAACATCGGCCGGCCGGTGCGCGGTCGGCTGCGCGAGCTCGTGATTTCGCAGGGCCGTACCGGATACGTCGCGCTCTATCGAGTGCAGCGCCAATTCGATCGGGTCGAGATCCTGTCGCTTCGCCACCAGCGTGAGGCCGGGTTCAGCGCCTGAGCCGCCATTCACAAGTCGACGACGATCTCGCCGCCCGGCTGCTTCGCACGCGAGCAGCACAGAATGACCTTGTGCGCGCGCTCCTTCGCCGACAGCACGTAGTCGCGGTGCTCGATCTCGCCCGCGAGATGCCGCACCGCGCAGGTACCGCAGATGCCGTCCGAGCATTTCACCTCGACGTGGATGCCGGCGGCCTCGAGCACCTCGGTCGCGCTACGATCCGCGGGGATCTCGATGCGGCGGCCTGATCGCGCAATCTTCAGCGTGAACGGCTGGTTCACGTAATCGGGCGGCTCGGGAACGCTGAAGTACTCCCGGTGCAGCGCCGCTTCCGGCCAGCCCTTCGCGTCCGCCGCGGCATAGACCGCGTCCATGTAGCGCGCCGAACCGCAGGTATAGAGGTGGCAGCCCTCGGCGTACGCGGGCACCAGGCGCGCGAAATCGGCGCGACTGCCCTCCTCGCTGATGTGCAGCGCGACGCGATCCTTCCACGGCGCCGCGTCGATGTCGGCGAGGAAGCCCGCCGCCGCACGGCGGTGCGCGCTGTAATGCAGCTCGAAGGCGGCCCCGATCGCGTGCAGGCGGTGCGCCATGGTGAGCAGCGGCGTCACGCCGATGCCGCCGGCGAACAGGAAACTTCTCTGCGCGCTCTCGTCGAGCGGAAAGTGGTTGATCGGCGCCGAGATGAACACGCGCCGTCCTTCGCGAAACGCGCGGTGCATCAGCGCCGAGCCGCCGCGCCCCTGCGCTTCGCGCAGCACGCCGAGTACGTACTTCGAGCGGTCCGCCGGGTCGCCGGCGAGGCTGTACTGGCGCAGGTACTCGGGTGCGATGACCAGGTCGACGTGCGCGCCGGCCTCGAACGGCGGCAGCGCCTCGCCCTCGAGCGCGACGAGCTCGAAGCGGGCGATGTCCGGGGTCATGTCGATGCGCCGCGCGAGCAATGCGGGGAACACCGGCGGCGGCCCCGCGGGCATGCGAAACGGCGGCGCCAGGCCCTCGGTCTCGCCGCGCGCCAGGCGCGCCTTGTACTCCTCGGGCGTGAGCAGCGCGCGATAGCGTGCGATGCCCTCCTCGCGATTCACCGGGAAGGCCACCGGGTACGGCGGCGGCATCCTGTCCGCCGGGTAGACGGCGAGCGTCTGATCCTCGTATTTCAGCTCGAGCGCCTTCTGCAGGCCGCGCGCGTTGGTCTGCGCGGCGCACCGGTAGCGTCCACTTTTGCGATCGAGCTCGATGTCCCACCACCACTTCTTCACCGGGTTGATCGCGCCGCGCTCGAGCCAGTCGTCGAGCTGCGCCAGGCGGCGCGCCTGGCCCGGCAGGTTCATCGCCGCCCAGCGGAACAACGCGTCCGAGAACAGGCCCTCGAGATTCCAAGGGCAGGTCTTCATGCAGCGCCCGCACATCCCGCCGCCCTTGTTGGTGATGCGGTAGCGCGCGCACTTCTCGGCGTCCGACTTCCAGATCTCGTAGCCGTTGTACATCAGCTTCGGTCCGGCGGTGATCGCGCCCGAGGGACACTCGCGCGCGCACTTGTTGCACTGTTCGCAGAAGCGCTGCAGGCCGAAGTCGATGGGCTTGTCAGGCGTCATCGGCATGTCGGTGGTGACCGCGCCGGACTTGAGCCGCGGTCCGAGGAAGGGATTCAGGATCACTTCGCCGATGCGGCTCACTTCGCCCAGCCCGGAGAGCAGCAGCAGCCCGGGCTGCAGCACGTCGCCGTCGAGCACCGAGTGCACCCGCGCCGCGTAGCCCTGGCGCCGGATCTGCTCGGCGACGATGCCGCCGATCATCGAGAAGCGCAGGTAGGCGCGCATGCTCTGGGCGACCGAAATCCAGTCGTCGCCGCTCGCCGCTTCCATCGTCTCGCGGCCCTGGTCGAAGAGCATGTTGACCGAATTGCGGTGGTACGCCGGCAGCGGATTGCCGCCGGCATCGTGCGAGTACCAGGCCCACTCGGGCACCGCGCACAGCCCGACGGCGTCGCAGGACAGGTAGTAGGAGGCCGCCTTGAGGTTGTCGGCGTTGCGCTGCGGATCATCGGCGCCGCCTGCGACCGGTCCGCGCGCCTCGCCGAACTGCAGCAGAAGGAGCGCGCCCAGCGCGCGCCGGGCGCAGGCGCCGATCGGGCTCTTCATCACGTAGTGGGCGTTCTTGCCTTCCTCCTGGACCTGCTTTCCCATGTCGCCGAACAGCACCCGGGCGAAAAAATCCGCGCGCTTCGGAAAACGCGGTACCCGCGCGTGGTCGATGAAGGTCGTCGGCTCATCGACGCGCTTGAGCGTCTCGAATGGCAGCGGCCCCATGCGGAGCTCGCGCCTCGCGTAGGGATCCTGATTGAGCGCGCCCTTCGGCGTGCCGAGCCCGAGCCACCACGCCGGACCGTGCGAACGCAGCCGATCGAGCGTCGAGCGCTCGGCGAGCGGCGCATCGGGTGCGAGCTCGAGGGTGGTCGTCACCGCAGCGAGCCCGAAGCGCCCGCCGACGTAGGGATTCGACAGCGCGGCGCCGCCGGCCTCGCCGGCGCGCTCGGCGAGCCCTGCGGCGATCGCCAGCCTGCCCAGATCCACGTCCGAGGTCGTCGCGCTGTGCGCGCGCGCCTCGAAGCCGAGCATCCGCAGGTAGGTCGAAAGCAGCACCGCGGTCTGCGCGGCGAGCAGCGCTGCGCGCTGCGCCTGGGTTCCTCCGACCCACTCGGTGCCCGGCTCTCCCGGGCGCGGATCGCGCGCGTACTCGACCAGAAACACCAAGGCATGCGTATGGTGGTCGATCGGCTCGAGCTTCTTCTTCGCGGCGTCCTTGACATCGGCGAGGATCATGTCCATCCCCGCAGCGAAGCTCTTCGGCACGCTGTGCTCGAGCTCGGCAGCGATCTCGCCGACCATCGGATTGCGAATCGGCGTTTCGAGCAGCGCCGCGCGCGACAGCGCGCACACGCCGACCATGGTTGCGTCAAAGTAGTACCCCGCGCCCTTCAAGTGGTTCGTTCGCTCGAGCGGATCGGCGGGAATTTCACCCGTCGGTCCAACCGTGCCGTCGCGCACCACGTCGAACATGCCGATGGTGCGCTTCATGGCATGCGCGAGCGACGCGGGGTTCGGGTCGTCGAACGACAGCGCGCGCATCGGCGGCAGGTCCTTGAGATCGGGCGCGCCCGCGCGGCGCTTCAGCCGCTCGAGCGGATAGGGTCCGAGGTGGAACGGGCGGTGCTTGCTCGAGAACAGCCGCATCATGTGCGCCAGAGAACGTCGCGCCAGCGAAGCGTAATCGCCGTGCTCACCGCGAGCCCGACGAGACCGTACAAGGTGGCCTGCGCCGTGAAGCCGATCCGCTCGATCAGCGCGCCGCCGACGATCAGGCCGACCGGCAGGCCGTAGACCGCCAGCATACGCAGGCCCATGACGCGGCCGCGATACTCGATCGACGTGGTCAGCAGCAGGGCGATGGACATCGAGGTCATGGCGAGACTCTGCACCAGACCGACCGCGACGAGGATCATGATGCCGACCGGCTTGGTCTCGGTGACCGCAAACACCAGCAGCAAAAGGTACCACGCAAAAATGCCCGCGATCACCACGCGCGTTGCGTGCGCGGTCCGGCCGGCCCAGGCGAGCACCAGCGATCCCGCCAGTGCACCGACCGCGTAGGCGGCCATGAGCTGCGCCAGGCCGTTGGCGTCGGTGCCGTAGATGTCCTTCGCCACGTAGGGCAGCATCCCGTGGGAGAGCGGAAATGCGCTGAGGTTCACCAGGAAGGCAAAGCACATGAGACTGGCGATCGCCGGCGTGCCGACGACGTAGCGCAGACCGAGCTGCAGCTCTGCCCAGGCACCGCCGGCGCGTCGTACGCTGCCCGCGGCGACGCCGGTGGTGAGCGCCACGCTCATCACATAGAACATGGTCACCACGACGTAGGCCGCGCCGAAGCCGATCGTCGAGAACAGACCCGCACCCGCCAGAGTGCCGACGATGCGCGCCGAATCCATCGTCATGCGCGACAGCCCCATCGCATTGGGGAGCTGTTCCTGGGGCACGGTATCGGCGATCAAGGCATTGCGCAGCACCAGGTCGGACGGGCGCAGCAGTCCCGCCACCAGGGCGACCGTGAACACGTGCCAGGTCGCGAGCAGGCCGCTCACGTCGAGCGCGGTAAGGACCCAGGCGCAGCTCGCGTAGGCGAGGCGCAGGGTGATCAGCAGGCGACGCCGGCTCAGGCGGTCGGCCAGCATGCCGATGTAGGGGCTGAGCAGCGTGCCGGCGAACTGCAGGGCCCCGAACACGGTGAGCAGGAACACCGAATCGGTGGCCACCAGCACGTACCAGCCGAGGATCAGCGTTTCCATCTCGAACGCCCAGGAGGTCAGCAGGTCCGCCGACCACTGGAAACGAAAGCTTCTGACGCCGAAGGCCGCGAACAGGCGGCCGCTGCGCGTCGCGCTCACGCGGCAGCGCGCTCGAGCACGGCAGCCGGGCGCGAACGGTTCATTCGCGCCCGTGCGGACTCAGGCGGGAAGCTTGGTGGACTGCCAGGCGATGAACTTCCAGCCCTGCGGGGTCTTGGTCCAGACGTCGAGAAAGCGCGTATCGAGGTGCTTTTTCTCGCCCTTGACCGTCACGTGGATGATCGCGCGTCCGGTCACCAGCGCGGTATCGCCGCAGACCCGCACCTTCTCGTCGGAACGCTCGATTTTTTCGTAGCGCGTGTGCCCGCTGCGCAGCGCCTCGAGGTAGCTTGCACGCGTGTCGACGACCGCCGAGGAATGCGTGTAGATCAGCGCATCGTGAAACATGCCCTCCAGCGCGGCCAGGTCGTTCGCAGTCATCGCCGCGCAGCGCTTTTCTTCCAGCGCCAGAATGTCCTTTTCGGTGCTCATCCCCAGATCTCCTTTGCAATTTCCACGATGCGTTCCAGCTTCTTCCATTGATCGTCCTGCGACAGCGCGTTGCCGTGGTGCGTGCTGGAGAAACCGCACTGCGGCGACAGGCACAGGTCCTCCAGCGGCACGATCCTTGCCGCTTCTTCGATGCGCCGCTTGAGCGTTTCCTTCGTCTCGAGCGCCCCAACCTTGGTCGTCACCAGCCCGAGAACGACTTTCCTGCCGCGCGGCAGCCGCCGCAGCGGCTCGAAGGTACCGGCGCGCGCCGAATCGAACTCCATGAAATAGCCGTCGAGGTCGGTGGAAAACATGGCCTCGGCCACGGGATCATAGCCGCCCTCGGCAACCCAGGCGCTCTTGAAGTTTCCACGACAGGTATGCATCGTGATCGTCATGCCTGCCGGACGGTCCTTGACGACCGCATTGATCACCTCTGCATAGCGCTGCGGCAAGGTCTCGGGATCGTCGCCGTTCGCGCGGCAGTTGGCCTGGATCTTCGGGTCGCAGAGATAGGCGAACGAGACATCGTCGAGCTGCAGATAGCGGCAGCCCGCGCGCGCCAGATGCGCGATCGCCGCTCGGTACGCCTTGGCCACGTCCGCCCAGAACGCCTCGATGTCGGGATAGATGTCGCGCGCGATCGACGCTCGGCCGCCGCGCAGATGCAGCATCGACGGCGAGGGAATCGTCATCTTCGCCGTCCGGTTGGTCGCCGAGGCGAGGAAAGCGAAGTCCTCGACCATGATCGGCGCCGCGCAGCGGATCCGCCCGGTCACGGTCGGAATCGGCGGCTGCTCCTCGGTGCCGCCGAACTTCGGTCCCGGATTTTCCCGCAGGGTCACGCCCTCGAGTCGCGACAGAAAGTCGAGGTGCCACCAGTCGCGGCGGAATTCGCCGTCGGTAATGCTCTGCAGCCCGATCGCCTCCTGCTTTGCCACCGCGTCGCGAATCGCCGCGTCCTCGGCAGCGCGCAGGGCCGCCGCGCTGACCTCGCCCCGGCGCCAGCCGGCGCGCATCTCGGCGAGCGCCGCGGGACGCAGCAGGCTGCCGACCTGGTCGGCGCGGAACGGCGGCTTCACCCGTGCGCTGCGCTCAGGCGGCCTGCGCGGCCCGGCGCGCCGGCTTGAGCACGAAATCGTAGTGCACCGCGTGGACGCCCTCGGGGTTCTTGGCGAAATCGACGATCAGCGAGTCCTTCACCCCGAACACCGCATCGGAATCGAGGTATTCATCGCCGCGCACGAACAGGTGCGTGACCAGCTTTTCATGGCCGGGAGCCTCGATCATGAAATGCAGGTGCCCGGGACGCATCGGGTGGCGTCCAGTGGCCACCAGCATGCGGCCAACGGGTCCGTCGTGCGGCACCGGGTAGCTGGCCGGCAGGACGCACTTGAACTGGTACTTGCCGTCGGCGGCGGTGCGAAAGCGCGCGCGCAGATTGGTGCCCTGCGGCTTCTGCACGTCGTAGAAGCCGTCACCCGCCGCCTGCCAGACGTCGAGCACCGCGCCGGCAATCGGCTTGCCGTCGGACGCGCGCACGCTCCCCGAGGCCACGCAGGGCTCGCCCACGGTGCCGGGCTTCACGATGCTCGCGCCCATCGGCAGCTCGGGCGCGCCCTCGACGAAGAACGGTCCGAGCACCGTCGACTCGGTTTCCTGGCCTTCCTTGCCGTAGTTGATGAAATCGACCAGCATCGACACGCCCAGCGTGTCCGACATCAGGATGAACTCCTGGCGCTTGTCGTCGCACCAATGCCCGGTCTCGGTGAGGAACTTGACGCCTTCGAACCACTCTTCCTGAGTCGGTCGCACCTCGCGCACGAAGCCATGCAGATGCTTGACCAAACTCGTCATCACCTGCTTGAGACGCGGATTGGGCGTGTCCTTGATGCGCCGCAGGACCTCCGCAGTGAGCGTCTCCTCGGTGAAGTTTCTGATCGTCATGACGCTGCCCTCCTGCGCGGAATGCTACCATCCGCGCGCGCTGAGCTGCGCCGACGATCATGGCGAAACGACAGACAACGGTGGCCTTCGTTTCCTCCGAGGTCGAACCCGGGCGCTGGCTGCCGCCGCTCGCGAAGGCGCTGCCCGAAATGCGCTTCGAAGCCTGGCCCGCGGTGACGGACCCGGCGGCCGTCGACGTCGCGCTGGTCGCCGCGCCGCCCCCCGGCGTTCTCGGCCGCTTTCCGAACGTGCGCTTCATCCAGTCGCTGTGGATGGGCGTCGACGGCTTGCTCGCCGAGCCGACCCTGCCGCGCGGCGTGCCGATCGCGCGCCTGATCGACCCCGGCATGGTCGCGGCGATGAGCGAGACGGTGCTTGCGCGGGTGCTCGACTGGCACCGGCAGCTGTACCGCTACCGCGCGCAGCAGGCGGCGCGCGAGTGGACGCCCCTGAGACAGTTCATGGCGTCCGATCGGACGGTCGGCATCCTCGGTCTCGGCGCGCTCGGCACGGACGCGGCCGCGAAGCTGGCCGGCTTCGGCTTTCGGCTGTGCGGCTGGAGCCGACGCGAGAGGACGCTTCCCGGCGTCGAGACCTTCCACGGACCGGCCGGACTCGACGCCATGCTGCGAAAGAGCCAGGCGCTCGTCTGCCTGCTGCCGCTCACCGCCGAGACACGCGGCCTGCTCGACGCACGCCGGCTTGCGCTGCTGCCCGCGGGCGCCTGCGTCATCAACGTCGGTCGCGGCGCGCAGCTCGTCGAGCACGACCTGCTCGCCGCGCTCGAGGCGGGCCGCCTCGTGCACGCCTACCTCGATGTCTTCGAGACCGAGCCGCTGCCCGCCGATCACCCGTTCTGGGCGCACCCGCAGGTCAGCGTGACGCCGCACATCGCCGCGCTCACCGAGCCGCGCACCGCGCTCGCCAGGGTCGTCGCCAACCTCGAGCGCTTTGCACGCGGCGAGCGGCCCGAGGCGCTCGTCGATGCGAAAGCCGGCTACTGATCAGCGCGCGAGGTAGCCCGAATCGACCGGCAGCACGATGCCGGTCACGCAGCGCGCCGCCGGGCTCGCGAGGTACAGCACCGCCGCGGCGATGTCCTCGGGCTCGGGCAGCACGCCGAGCGGCGTGTTGGCCATGACGGCCGCGCTGCGCTCCGGGTCGGAGAACACCGCATCGGTGAGCGCGGTGCGCACGAAGGTCGGCGCCACCGCGTTCACCCGCAGGCCCTGCGACGCCCATTCCAGGGCCAGCGCCCGGGTCAGGTTGACCACCCCGCCCTTCGAAGCCTGGTACGAGGCGTTCGGGTAGATCCCGCCCGACAGGCCCATGATCGAGGCGATGTTGACGATCGCGCCACCGCCGTGCGCCAGCATGTGACGCGCCGCGCTGCGCGCGCAGCTGAATACCGCGGTCAGGTTGAGCTCGACGACCTTGCGCCAGTCCTCGAGCGCGATTTCGGTTGCCGGAACGCGCACCGCGCTGCCCGCGTTGTTGACCAGCACGTGCAGACCGCCGAGCTCGGCGATCACGCGCGCGATCGCCCGCTCGACCGCCACCGCATCGGTCACGTCGCAGGCGATGGCCTGCGCGCGGCCGCCCGCTGACCGAATCTTGTTCGCCTGCGCCTCGGCGCTCGGCGCCTCGATATCAAGCACGGCGACCGATGCGCCCGCTTCGGCGAGCAGCGTCGCGCAGGCCGCACCGATTCCGCGCCCGCCGCCGGTGACCAGTGCAACGCAGTCCTTCAGCATGAATCTGTCCATGGCACGAATATATACTGCGTGACGATGAACGATCTGCTGATTCGCAACGCGCTGCTGCTCGATGGGCTGGGCGCCGCGCCGCGGCGTGGTGATCTCGCGGTGCGCGACGGACGCATCGTCGAAATGGGCAAAGCGCAGGACGCGGCGCGCGAGGTGATCGACGCCGACGGCCTCGCGCTGATGCCGGGGATCATCGACAACCACACGCATTACGACGCCCAGCTCACCTGGGACCCCGGGGCGTCGCCCTCGCCCGCGCTCGGCGTCACCACCGCGGTCATCGGCAACTGCGGCTTCACCATCGCACCCTGCCGCGCGGGCGATCGCGAGCGCATCATGCGCAACCTGACCCAGGTCGAGGGGATGTCGCTCGAGGCGCTGCGCGCCGGGATCCGCTGGAACTTCGAATCGGTGCCCGAGTACCTCGATCAGCTCGAGCGCGGCGGGACGACGCCGAACGTCGCCTGCTTCGTCGGCCATTCGGCGCTGCGCAGCTACGTCATGGGCGATGCCGCGGTCGAGCGCGCGGCCACCGCGGCCGAGGTCGCCGAAATGCGTCGCCTGCTGCTCGAAGGCCTCGCGGCGGGCGCGGTCGGCTTCGCGACCAGTACCTCGCCGGCGCACAACGGCGAAGGCGGCAAGCCGATGCCGTCGCGCCTTGCCGACGAGGCCGAGCTGCGCGCGCTGGTCGGCGGTCTGAAGGACGCCGGCAGCGGGCTGTTCATGCTGACCAAGGGCGGACAGACGCGGATCGACTTTCTCGAGTCGCTGGCTGCCGATTCGCGCCGGCCGGTGATCGTCGCCGCGCTGCTGCACAACAGCACCAACCCGGACGCGGTGTTCGCCGACCTCGATGCGATCGCCGCGGCGAACACGCGCGGCCACCGCATGGTCGGCGCGGTGTCCTGCTGCCCGCTGAGCTTCGATTTCACCCTGCAATCGCCCTACCCCATCGAAGGGCTGAGCGCCTGGCAGCCGGCGCTCGGCCTGAGAGGCGCGGCGTTCAGGACGACACTCGCCGACCCGGCATTCCGTCAGGCGATCCGCGAAGAGCTCGCGCGGCCCGCGGTGTTCCGCCTGTTCAACGCCGAGTGGGACAAGGTGCAGGTGGTCGAATGCGCGCGGCCCGAGCACCGCGCCTACGAGCACCGCTCGCTCGCGGCGCTCGCCGCCGAGGCCGGCAAGGACCCGCTGGATTTCTGGTTCGACCTGGCGCTCGCCGAGAATCTCGATACGGTGTTCGTCGCGCTCACCCTGAACAGCGACCAGGACGCCGTCGGGCGCATGCTGCGCCATCCGGCGAGCATGGTGTCGCTGTCGGACGCGGGTGCGCATCTCACGTTTTTCAACGACGCGGGCTTCGGTCTGCACCTGCTGGGGCACTGGGTACGCGAGCGCGGCACGCTGAGCTTGGCCGAAGCGGCGCGCCAGCTCTGCGGGCTGCCCGCGCGCGTGTTCGGGCTGCGCGCGCGCGGCGCGCTGAAGCCCGGCTACGCCGCCGACCTGCTGCTGTTCGATCCCGTGACGGTCGATCGCGGCCCAAAGCAGCGCCTGCACGACCTGCCGGCCGGCGCCGCGCGCCTGGTCACGCCCGCGATCGGCGTGCACGGCGTCTGGGTGAACGGCGCACGCGTCGCCGACGCACGCGGCCCGCTCGAGCCGCAGCCGCGCACGGGTCGTCTGCTGCGCGAGTTCGCCGCCTGAGGATTTCCGAAGGGCCTGAGGGCCGCTTGATCGAGATCAAGCCGGCGCATTTCCCATGGGGCTAGCGTGGCTTCCTACGAGCGCCGCACAGCCATGCGCATCAAGGACATCTGCAGTCGAGTGGTGGTGGTCGCCGAACCGGGGACCGACCTGCGCGAAGCGGCGCGCCTGATGCGCGATCATCACGTCGGTGCGCTGGTCGTCGTCGAGGGCACGGACGGCAGCCGTCGCCCGATCGGGATCGTCACCGATCGCGATATCGTAGTCGAGGTGGTCGCGGCCGTCGGGGTCGAGCCGGAATCGGTCAAGATTGGCGACGTCATGTCGCGCGAGCTCGTGGTCGCGAACGAAGACGTCGGCGTATTCGAAGCGGTCGATCTCATGCAGGATCGCGGCGCCCGCCGCCTGCCCGTGGTCGACGGCGACGGGCGGCTGATCGGCATCATCACGCTGGACGACGTGCTGCGCATGGTCGCCGGCGAGCTGACCGCGCTGGCCATCGCGGCGCAGCGTTCGTTCTCGCGCGAAGTGCACGAGCGGCGCCCGGTCGAAAGCTAGCCGCCCCCCTGCTGCAGCCCCCGCCGCAGGCGCTCGACGCCGTCGCGCAGCCGCGCCTCGCTCGCGGCGAAGCACCAGCGTACGCAGCCCTCGCCCTCGGGCCCGAACGCCGAGCCCGGCGCGAGCCCGAGGCCCACGTCGCGCACCAGCTGCTTGCAGAACGCGAGGCTGTCGCGCACGCCGGCGACGCGAAAGAAGGCGTACATCGTGCCGCTCGGCAGCGCGGCCTCGACGCCGGGGATCTCGTTGAGCGAGGCGACCAGCAGGTCGCGCGCGCGACGCAGGCGCTCCAGCATGTGCGCGATCACCGGCTCGCCCTCGCGCACCGCGGCGAGCCCGGCGCGCTGGATGAACACCGGCGCGCAGGAGGTGTTGTACTCGATCAGCTTGCCGAGGTCGTCGATCAGCGCGGGCGGCACCACCAGCCAGCCGAGCCGCCAGCCGGTCATGCACCAGGCCTTGGAGAAGGTATTGGTGCTGATCACGCGATCCCCGGCGTCGGCAATCTCGAGAAACGACGGCGCCACCGGATTGCCTTCGTAGTACTGACGCTCGTAGGCGTCGTCGGCGAAGATCCAGATGCCGTGCGCGCGGCAGCGGGCCAGCACCGCCTGCTGCGCCTCGCGCGAGATCGTCCAGCCGGTCGGATTGTTCGGCGAGTTGAGATACAGCGCCTTGGTGCCCGGCGTGAGCGCCTCAAGCAACCGGTCGAGATCGAGCTGCCAGCCCGAGGGCGCGAACGCGAGCGGCACGGTCACCACCTCGGCGCCGAGGATCTTCGGGATCTCCTGCAGGTTCGGCCACAACGGCACGACCTCGACGACCCGGTCGCCCGGATCGACGAGCAGCTGCGAGGCGAGCATCAGCGCGTTCACCCCGGCGCTGGTCACGGCGATGGATTCGGGCGTCACCACGCGGTGCAGGCGCGTGACGTACGCCGCGAGCGCCTCGCGCAGCTCGGCAATGCCGAGGTTGTGGGTGTAGAACAGCTCGCCGGCGGCAATCGAGTCCATTCCCGCGCGGCGAATGAATTCCGGGGTCGCCTCGTCGGGCTCTCCGACCCAGAACGGCAGCACGTCGCTGCGTCCGAGCCCCGCGTTGAACAGCTCGCGGATCTTCGAGGCCGTGAGTGCGCGTACCGCGGGTCGCGCGGAAAGGTCCATGAATCGATGGGGCATGCGGCGAGGGGCGGGCCGTAGTATATGCTCGTGCGCTGTGCGGCACGGCGCGCGGAGGCTTTCGCCGCGCCCTGCCCACGCCACCATGCCCGAACCGCAGCGCGACGAACGCGCGACGCACCGCCGCCTGCCCCGCACCGTCTGGGCGCTGGGCTGTGTTTCGCTGTTCATGGATTTTTCTTCCGAGCTGATCCACAGCCTGCTGCCGGTGTTCATGACGACCGTACTCGGCGCGAGCGCCCGGGCGATCGGCTTCGTCGAAGGCTTCGCCGAGGCCACGGCCGCGCTGCTGAAGGTGTTCTCCGGCGTGCTCACCGATCGCATCGGCAGACGCAAGCCGCTGGTGGCGCTCGGCTACGGACTTGCCGCGCTGTCCAAGCCGCTGTTCGCGCTCGCCGGGTCGGTCGGCCTGGTGTTCGTCGCGCGCGTCACCGACCGCGTCGGCAAGGGCGTGAGAGGCGCGCCGCGCGATGCGATGATCGCGGACGTCACGCCCACGCAGCTGCGGGGCACGGCCTACGGATTGCGCCAGGCGCTCGACTCGGTGGGCGCCGTGCTCGGCCCGCTTGCTGCCGTCGCGCTGATGCTCTGGCTCGCAGGCGACATCCGCACCGTGCTGTGGCTCGCGACGCTGCCCGCGGTCGTCGCCTTCGCGATCGTCGTGCTGGTCGTCAAGGAGCCGGAGGTCCGGCGCGCCGTCGGTGCGCGCCTGGCCTTCGCCGGCCTGGGCAGCCTCGGCGCACACTACTGGGCGGTCGTCGCGCTCGCCGCCGTACTGACCCTGGCACGCTTTTCGGAAGCCTTTCTGGTGCTGCGCGCCCTGGACGTCGGTCTCGCGGCGGCGCAGGCGCCCCTCGTGATGGCGCTGATGGCGGGCAGCTACGCGCTGATTTCCTATCCGGCTGGGCGCGCCGCAGACCGCGGCCGGCGCCGGGCGTTGCTCATATGGGGTCTGCTCGTACTGGTGTGCGCCGACGTGCTGCTCGCCGCAGCCGGCTCGAGCGGCCTGCTGTTTGCCGGGGTCGCCCTGTGGGGCGCACACATGGGCCTGACGCAGGGACTGCTATCGACGCTGGTTGCCGATGCCGCGCCAGAAACGCTGCGCGGTACCGCGTTCGGCGTCTTTCATCTGGTGACGGGCGCCGCGCTGCTCGCCGCGAGCCTGCTCGCCGGCTGGCTGTGGAGCGCCTACGGCCCGGCGTGGACGTTCGGCTGCGGCGCGGCGTTCACGGCCGTAGCGCTGATCGGGCTACTGGTCGCGTCTCGCGCGCGTTAGGTCAGAGCGCTCGCGAATCCGGCGACCGCGCGATCGATGCCCGCGGCGTCGACGTCGAGGTGGGTGACCAGGCGCATGCGCGCGCCCGGCAGGACGAGAATGTTCTGCATGCCGAGCGCCTCGACCAGGGGCACAACGCGCTCTGCGGGCGGTTTCACGAACACCATATTGCTGTGCTGCTCGACAGGCAGCCCCATCTCACCGAGTCCTTGCGCAAGACGCGCGGCGTTGGCGTGATCGTCTGCAAGCCGCTCGATATTGTGCTCGAGCGCGTAGAGTCCCGCCGCAGCGAGCACCCCTGCCTGGCGCATCGCGCCGCCGAGCATCTTGCGCGCGCGTCGCGCACGCGCAATGAAATCCTTTGATCCGACCAGCATGGTCCCGGCCGGCGCGCCGAGGCCCTTGGACAGGCACACCGATACCGAGTCGAAGCCCTTGACCAGCGCGCCCACCGGCAGGCCCAGGCTGACCGCGGCATTGAACACGCGCGCGCCGTCGAGATGCGTCGCGAGGCCGCGCCGTTCGGCGAGCGCCAGGGCCTCCTCCAGGTAGGCGCGCGGGATGACGCGCCCGCCGATCGTGTTCTCGAGGGCGAGCAAGCGCGTGCGCGCGAAATGCGCATCGTCGGGCTTGATCGCCGCCTCGACCTCCGCGAGGTCGAGGGTGCCGTCGGCGCGGTTGGCGAGCGGCTGCGGCTGGATCGAGCCGAGCACCGCAGCGCCGCCCGCCTCGAACCGATAGCTGTGCGCCTCCTGGCCGAGGATGACCTCATCGCCGCGCTGGCAATGGCTCATCAGCGCCGCGAGGTTCGACTGCGTACCGGAGGGGAAAAAAAGCGCATCTTCGAAACCGAGCAGCCCGGCGGCCTGCGCCTGCAGGCGGTTGACCGTAGGATCGTCGCCGAAGACGTCGTCGCCGAGCTCGGCGGCCAGCATCGCGCGCCGCATGCCCTCGCCCGGTCGCGTCACCGTGTCGCTGCGCAGATCGACCAGGGCGTTCATCGCGTCATGGCCTACGTTGCCTACGTTGCCCACCTTCCCTACAGATACCGCTGTCGGGCGGCGCCCACCGCCTGATCGCCGACGAAGGGGTTGGAAGCGCGCTCTTCGCCGAAGGTCGACATCGGCCCGTGACCCGGGATGAACGACACGTCGTCGCCGAGCGGAAAGAGATTCTCCCGGATCGAGCGCAACAGCGTGTCGAGGTCGCCGCGCGGAAAGTCGGTGCGCCCGATCGACCCGGCGAACAGCACGTCGCCGACGATCGCCAGCCGATCGGCAGGTGAAAAGAAGATCACGTGTCCCGGCGTATGGCCGGGGCAATGGCGCACTTCGAGCGTGACCTTGCCGAAGCGCACCGTGTCGCCCTGCGCGAGCCAGCGATCGGGCGTGAAGGCTTCGAGCGCCGGCATGCCGAAGCGCTGCCCCTGCGCCGGCAGCTGGTCGATCCAGAACGCGTCGTCCTTGTGCGGCCCCTCGACCGGCAGGCCGGTCATGCGGCGCAGCTCGGCGGTGCCGCCGCAGTGATCGATATGGCCATGGGTGAGGAAGATCTTCTCCAGCTCGACGTCGGCGCGCTTGGCCAGCTCGAGGATGCGCTCGAGCTCGCCGCCGGGATCGACCACCGCGGCGCGGCGGGTCTCCTCGCACACCAGCAACGAGCAGTTCTGCTGGAACGGCGTGACCGGGATGATCCCGACCTTCATTTTGTATACAACCCTCTCTCGGCGGCCCTGCGTGCCGCGAGCGTCGCTGCCAGCTCGAAGCTCGGCACCTCGAGCCCCCCGGCATGGGCGAACGCGAGCGGCGTCATGATCTGCGACTCGACCTCCATCGGACGGCCGCGCTCGTAATCCTGCAGCATCGAAGGCTTGTGGCCGACGATGCCGGGTGTCTGGCCGCCGGGACGCTTGGGCGCGCCTTCGACCGCGATCCCGTGCGCGGCCGCAATTGCGAATCCCTCGGCGGAGATCCGGGTTCGGATCGCTGCCAGCACAGGATCGCTCATCAGTTCACCAACGCTGAGTCCGGTCAGCACGCACAGCGTCGAGCTGCCGAGGTTCAGCACCAGCTTGCTCCACAGTGATTGGCGGATATCCGCGTTCTGCGGCGAGTGCATGCGCGCAGCGGCGATCGTCCGGCGCAGCGCCTGGATGCGGTCCGTCTGCCGATCGTCCGGCTCACCGACGGTGAGCATGTTGCGCCCGGGCGTCGCATTCTGGATCACGCCGGGCGCGGCGACGCTGTTCGCCGAGAACACCACCGCGCCGATCACGCGCTCGGGCGCAATCGCCTTCGCCAGCGCCGCGCCGGGGTCGAGCTTCGACAGGTCCGGCGGCGTCGGCCGGTCCCTGCCGAGGCCCTGCGCGTACCACCAGGGAATGCCGTTCTGCACGAACACCACCGGCGTCTCGCGACCCAGGAGGGGCGCGACCTGCGCGGCGAGCAGCGGCAGCAGGTTCGCTTTCAGGGTCACGAAAACGAAGTCCTGCGCGCCGAGCGTGCTCGCCCGATCGCTCCCACGGACGCTGGCCCGGACGACTTCGTCGCCGCTGTGCAGTTCGATCCCTCGCGCGTTCATGGCCTCGAGGTGCGCGCCGCGGGCGAGCACCGAGACGTCATGGCCTGCGGCAGCGAAGCGCGCGGCGAGATGACCGCCGACCGCGCCGGCGCCGAAAATGCAGATGCGCAAAGGAGAATTCCGGCTTCGAAAAGCGGCCGATTCTACCGCGCCGCGCCCTCAGCTTCGTCCTGCGATCGCTTCACCCCAATGCCGGGCCGCCTGAATATCCCTACCAGAAGCAGGATTGCTGGGCTGCATAATGTGCCGTTCAGGAGATACCGTGCGCCCAGCCCTCGCAGAACGCAAGTCCGCGGCCGACCTGCTCGACCTGGCATTCGAGAACCGTTTCGTCGAGTCGCTCCCTGCGGATCCGACCACGGAGAACGTGCCGCGTCAGGTGGCGAACGCCTGCTACACGCCAATCAGGCCGACGCCGGTGCGCGAATCGCGCCTGCTTGCCTGGTCGAGCGCGCTTGCGGCGCAGCTCGGCATCGACGCGCCCTCGCCCGCCGCGGTCGAGGTGCTCGGCGGCAACCGTGTGCTCGAGGGCATGCGGCCCTACGCCGCACGCTACGGCGGCCACCAGTTCGGCAGCTGGGCCGGCCAGCTGGGCGACGGCCGCGCGATCACCCTCGCGGAGGTGATCGACGTGCGCGGCCAGCGTCAGGAGCTGCAGCTGAAGGGCGCCGGGCTGACGCCGTACTCGCGCAGCGCAGACGGGCGCGCGGTGCTGCGCTCCTCGCTGCGCGAATTCCTGTGCAGCGAGGCGATGCATGCGCTCGGCGTGCCGACGACGCGCGCGCTGAGCCTGGTCGGCACCGGCGAAGCGGTGATCCGCGACATGTTCTACGACGGCCGCCCCGAAGCCGAGCCCGGCGCGGTCGTGTGCCGCGTCGCGCCCAGCTTCCTGCGCTTCGGCAACTTCCAGATCCACACCGCCTATCGCGAAGAGGAAACACTGCGCGGGCTCGTCGAATTCGTGATGCGCGAGCACTTTGCGGGACGCGTCGAGCGCGCCGACTGGTATCACGAAATCTGCCGGCGCACTGCGCTGTTGATGGTCGACTGGATGCGGCTCGGTTTCGTGCACGGGGTGATGAATACCGACAACATGTCGGTGCTCGGCCTGACCATCGACTACGGCCCTTACGGCTGGCTCGAAGGCTACGACCCGAGCTGGACGCCTAACACCACCGACGCCGCGGGGCGGCGTTACTGCTACGGCAACCAACCGGGCATCGCGCAGTGGAACCTGGCGCGCTTCGCCGAGGCGCTGCTGCCGCTCGTGCCGCGCGAAGCGCTCGAGGCCGGGCTCGCGCTGTACGCCGAGGTCTATCAGGAGGCGTCGGCGCGCGCCTTCGCGCGGAAGCTGGGGCTGTCTTCGCTTGCGCAGGAAGGCGACGAGGCGCTGCTCGCCGGGCTGTTCGAGGTCATGGGCGCGGCCGAAACCGACTTTACGATCTTCTTCCGCAACCTGGCCGCGGTTCCCCTGGATACGGACGATGAGGCGGCGCTCGTCGAACCGCTGCGGCCCGCGTTCTACGACGAAGCGGTGCTCGAGACGCCCCATCGCGCGCGCCTGGTCGAGTGGCTGCACCGCTACCGTGCCCGGCTGCGCCAGGACGATGCCGATCCCGCGACGCGCAGTGCACGCATGAACGCGGTCAACCCGAAGGTCGTGCCGCGCAACTACCTCGCCCAGCAGGCGATCGATGCGCTGGCGGCGGGCGATGCGTCGGTGCTCGAGCGCCTGATGCAGGCGTTGCAGAAGCCTTACGAGGCGCGCCCGGATTTCGACGACCTCGCCGCGCGGCGGCCCGAGTGGGCACGCAACCGCGCCGGCTGCTCCGCCCTGTCCTGCAGCTCGTAGCGCGTATAACCGAGTTAACCGAGGGCTTTGACCGCGGTCAGCAGCTCGGCCTCGCTCGGAAACTTGCCGAGCCCGGAAGGCCCTTCCTTCCCGCCTTCGATGTTCACCCAGCGCACGATGCCGTCGCGATCGAGCAGGAACTGCCCTTTCAGCTGCGTGCCGTGCTGCGCGCGGTCGCGCTGATCCGACGCGGTCTCCGCGTAGCCGTCCATGCGGTTCATCGCTGCGCCGGCCTCGAGGACCGGAAGGGGCTCCGGCAGCTCACCGGTCGGGTTGATGCGCGTCGATTGCATCACCTGCATCAATTGCGCATCGGGCACCGGCTCCGGCACGCCGAACGCGCTATGCGTCGTGCAATCCGGGTCCGAAACGATGGCCATCTTGGACGGGCGCAGCTTGAAGTAGAGCTTCGCGTTGTCCACGTCGGTCGCCACCACGGCGAGCGGCTCGACGCCGGCCTGGCGCAGCTTGTCGCTGGCCGCGCTCATCTGTGCAACTGCGCGGCGACAGAAGGGGCAGAACAGGCCGCGGAAGATCGCGACCAGTACCGGGGTCTTGCCACGGTAATCGCTCAGCGAGACGCTGCCCGCCTGATGCACGGCCGGAAGCGAAAAATCCGGCGCTCTCTCACCCGGCTGAACGGGCGTGCTACGTGCGGTCTCTGACATGATCGTCCTGTCGGTTGGTTGACTCAATTCGCGGGCTCAAGAAAGCGCCCTGACCGCGCCGAGCAGCTCGTCGTCGGTCGGAAACTTGCCGAACCCGGGCAGACCTTCCGTCGAGCATTCGATGTTTGCCCAGCGCACGATGCCGTCGCGATCGAGCAGGAACTGCCCTTTGAGCTGGATCCCCTGGCGCTCGAAGTCGCGATGATCCGCTTCGGTTTGCTGGTAGCCGTGCACCTTGTCCAGCTCTCCCGGCGCCTGCATGAGCGGCACCGGCTGCGCCAGCTCGCCGGTCGGGTTGATGCGGATGTTTTCAGCCGCCTTGACCGTCTGCTCGTCGATCACCGGTTTCGGCAGGCCGAATGCGCGGTGCGTCGAGCACTCCGGGTCGGCGACGATCGGAACCTTGGACGGGCGCAGCTTGAAGTAGATGCGCGCGTTGTCGAGCTCGGTCGCGACGACTGCGAGCGATTCGACGCCGAGCTTGCGCAGCTTCTCGCTGGTGCCGCCGAACTGCGCGAGCGCGCGGCGGCAGAACGGGCAGTACAGCCCGCGGAAGATCGCGAGCAGAAGCGGCGCGCGGCCGACATAGCCGGATAGCGAGACGAGACTTTCCTGGTGCACCGCGGGCAGCGAAAAATCCGGCGCTTTTTCGCCGGGCTGCACGGGTGAACTGCGTGCGTTCTGCGTCATGGTCGATATCCTTCGGGTACGCGCTTTAGGAGAGGAACGGTAGCACCACAAGCGCGTCGCGGTCGAGCCCGGCGCGCTCGCAGACCTCGTTTGCCTGAATGAGGTAGGTCTCCGCCTTCTGCGGGTCACCGAGATCGAGATACAGCGTCCCGAGACCGTCGTAGACCGGGAACAGCAGCTGCGGCTCGCCGATGTCTTCGGCCAGCTGGCGCGCCTCCTCGTAGTAGCGCAGCGCCGCCTCGGGATCGCCGTGGCACTGCTGGATCTGCCCGAGCACGATCAGCGGCACCGCCAGATGGTCGAGCTGGCCGAGCTGACGGTCGAGATCGATCGCCGCCTCGGCCGCACGCATGCCTTCGATGTCGCACTGGTTGGTCAGCGCGCAGTAGGCGACCGCGAGATTGGCGTACAGACGCGACTGAAAGCCCGGATCGCCGATGCGCTTGGCGGTCTCGAGCCCGGTCTTGCAGGTCTCGATCGCGCGACCTGGATCGAGCGTCGCGTACAGCACGCCGAGATTGGCGTAGCCGCGACAGGCCGCCTGCAGCAGGCCTTCCTCCACGGCGACCTCGATGCTGCGCTCGATGTGCGCCACCGCCTCCTCCGGCCGGTCGAGCCGCGCGAGCGCGGCGCCGAGCGTGTTCAAAGCCTGCGCGGTCGCGATCAGCGCCTCGCGCCGCGCCTCCGAGCCGGGCTCGGCGGCCTGCGCGGCCCCTTCGGCGTTGGTCAGCGCGCGCTGCGCCCAGTCCACCGCCGCCGGGTTGTCGCCGGCGCGAAAGGCAAAGCGGCCCATTTCCTGGTGCAGGTGCGCCGCCTCGATCTCCCGAGGGCGACCCTCCAGCAGCCGCAGGCCGGTGTCCAAACACGCGCGGCTGGTCTCGCGCTCGCCGACGTCCCAGTGCAGGCCCGCGACCTTTCTCAGGATGCGCGCCTCCCAGGCTGCATCCCCAAGATCGTGTGCCGCCCCGCGCACGCTGTCGTAGTGCGCATGCGCTTCGTCGCGCCGACCGATCGGCCCGAGCAGATCGCCCAGCCGCTCGCAGATCGCCAGCTGCTCCTTCCGGTCGCAGGCGCTGCAGGCCTCGAGCGTGTCGTGCGCGCGCTGATACAGCCGGATCGCGTCGTCGTTTGCGTAGATGCCGCGCGCCCAGTCGCCCGCAGCGACCAGGTAGCGCGCACCGCGCGCCGGGTCCTCGCTCAGACTGAAGTGGTGACCAAGCGCCTCCAGGTCCTCGAAGCGCTCGGGCGTCTTCGCGTGGCGTGCCTCGAGCACCCGGCCGATGCGGCCATGCAGCTCGGTGCGCCGGCGCAGCAGCAGGTTGCCGTACACGACGTCGCGCGTAATGACGTGCGTGAAGCGGTAGCGGCGCGGTTCACCGCTCGCTGCCTCTTCATGCACCAGAAACTCGGCGTCGCACAGCGCCTCGAGCACGCGCTCGTCGCAGCCCGGCGAGGCGGTCTCGCGCAGCAGATCGGCGTCGAGCACGCTGCCCAGCACCGCCGCCTCCTGCAGACAGCGTCGCTCGATCGGCGCAAGCCGGTCGACGCGCGACAGCAGCAAGCCCTCGAGCGTCTCGGGCACGTCGATCGCCGTTCCCTCGCCCTCGCAGCGCCAGCCGCCCTCGCCGCGCCGCAGCACACCGCCGGCGATCAGTCGGCGGAGGATCTCTTCCAGAAAATACGGGTTCCCGCCTGAGCGTTCCACGATCCGGCTGTGCAGCGCTGTGCTCAGGCAGCTGCGCGCGGCGTCGCCGAAGAACGCGACCAGGATCGCCTCGATGTCGCCTGCGGCCAGCGGCGCCAGGCGCAGCGAGCTGTGCGCGGCGCGGCCCATGACGAAGTTCCGCGCGTCGAAATCCGGCCGGTAAGTGACGAGCATCATCAACGGGCGCTGATGCAGCCAGTCGGCCATCGTGCGCAGCGTTTCGAGCGAGGCGGCATCGGCCCATTGCAGATCCTCGATCACCAGCAGCAGCGGTGCCTCGCGCAAGCGGTATTCGAGCACGGTGCGCAGCATCATGCTGATCTGTTTGTTGAGGCGCTCGGGCTCGAGTCCGCGCAACTCCTCCAGCGGATGCAGGCCGAGCAGGAAACCGGCCATCTGCACCACCATCGCGATCTCGTCGGGCGGCGCGCCGAGCGCCTTCAGCCGGGATTCGACCTTCTGCTCCACGGTCTGCAGCGCGTCCTCCGCGGCCAGCCCATAGCCCTCCTGAAAAAACGTCGCCAGCACGCTGTAGGGCCGCGTCTGATGCGCCGAGCACACGGTGCGGCGTACGGTCACGCGCGCGCCTTCCCCTGCGTCGGCAAGCGCAGTGATGAAGGCGTCCACCAGGCGCGACTTGCCAGACCCGGCGTCGCCGACCAGGCTCAGCACCTGTGCGCGTCCGGTCACGGCACGCGCCACCGCTTCGCGCATCTGCGCGAGCTCGGCGTCGCGCCCGATGAGCGGCGCGTGCAGGCCATGGGCTTCCAGACCCCGTCCGACGGCTGCATGCCCTTGCGCCCCGCGACGCAGCAGGCGATACACGCTGACCGGCTGCGATTTGCCCTTCAGCTCGAGCGAGCCGCCCGATTCGAACTCGAAGGCGTGCCGGGTCAGCGCATGGGTGTTGCGGCTCACCAGCGTCTGCCCGGCGTCCGCTGCCGCCTGCAGGCGCGCTGCGACGTTCACCGCGTCCCCGGTGACCGCGTATGCGGCACCCGCGGACGAGCCGATGTGGCCCGCCACCACCCGCCCCGTGTTGACGCCGACGTGCAGCTGCAGCGGGCGCGGCAGGCGCTTCTCCCAGCGCGCCGACAGCGCCGCGACGCGCTCATGCATTTCGAGCGCGGCGTGCAGCGCACGCTCCGGATCGTCCTCGTGCGCGGTCGGCGCGCCGAAGACCGCCATCACCGCGTCGCCGACGAACTTTTCGACGAACGCATCGTAGCGATCGAGCGTCGTGCGCAGCGTGTCGAGCAGATCGTTCTGCAGCGCCCGCACGTCTTCCGGGTCGAGGCCCTCGGAGATCGAGGTGAAGCCCGACAGATCGGCAAACAGGATGGTCGCCAGCCGTCGATCGGACTCGGCCTCGCTCGGGGCGGCGCTCGGCGCAACCGCCGGCGCAGGCTCGGCGCGCGCCTGGTCTTCATGCAGCGCCCCGCCACAGCGCGGACAGAACGCGAACTCGGGCGAGCACTCCGCACCACAGGCAGGGCAATGCGCGCCGAGCTTGCGGCCGCACTTCGGGCAGAAGGAAAAATCGGCCGGCGCCTCGAACGCGCAGCCCGCGCATTTCATCGACGAGATGATACCGACTCGGCAGGCAAGACGCTTCAGCGCGGCTTGCGCGCGAACAGTTCGACCGGCACGAGCCGGCCATCCGCCATTCCGCGCGCCGTATTGGCGGCGGCGGCACGCGCAATGTCGGGATGCACGAGCTGCACCGCGCGATGCGGTGGTTTTTCGCCACGCGCGACTTCGGCGCGGCTGCGGGCGCCGAAAGCCAGATTCTCCTCAAGCGTGATGCGCGACTCGGTCAGCTCGAACCCCGCCTGCTTCAAGGCCTGCTGCGTGTCCTCGAGCGTCGACAGAAAGCTGGTCTCGGCGCTGCGCGCCCACGGCGTCGGGTACTCCGGCTCGGGTCCGGCGCCGCGCAAGAGCTCGGAAAACACGAGCCACGCGCCGGGCTTCAACACCCGAGCGACCTCGCGGTACAGCCTGTCCTTGTCCTTGATGTTCATCGACACGTTCATCGAATACGCGCCGTCGTAGCAGGCCTCGTCGAAGGGCATGGCAAGCGCGTTGCCGTGCACGAAATCGACCTGGTCTTCCAGCGCGAGCAGCCGGGTCAGCCGGCGGGCCACCTCGCAGAACGCTTCGGTCAGATCGATCCCGGTCACTCTGCATGCGAAGCGCCGCGCGAAATAGCGCGCCGGCCCGCCGAGTCCGCTGCCGATGTCGAGCAGATGATGTGCGGGCGCGATCTCGAGCCTGTCCGCGATCTCGGTCGTCGCCTCAAGGCCGCGACTGTGAAAGTGATCGTAATGCGCGAGCGCCTCGATCGTCGGATGGTCGGCATCGACGCCATCGTCGAGCAGCGATGCGCGCAGTCGCTCGAGCAGATCGTCGCGCGCGTAATGCGACGTGATCTCGTGCTCCGTGCTCATCCGCGCGAGTTCTACCCCTTCGCCGCCCGCGATTCAAGCCTTGTAGTAGACGACCTGATGCGTCGTCACGACGAGCTCGCCCGCTTCGCTCCACAGCTGCGCGGTCTGGTCGAAGTAGCCCTTGCGAAACGCCTGCGCCTGCGCCTGCGCCAGAAGGTAGCCCGAGCCGGTCGCCGCCAGGTGCGCCGCGTCGGCGTGGAAGTAAACCGTCATCGACACCGTGCCCACCGGCACGCGACTCGCGCGGCGGCGCCAGATGCGCGGGAAGAACACGTCGGACAATGCGGTGAGCGAAGCGAAATCGAGCGGCCGCGGCGGCTTGTCGCGTACCCAGAGCTGCGTGCGGCTCAGCGCCTCTTCGCGGTCGTCCCAGGTCGCCGGGAGGCCGCCGTGCACGAAGCGCATCTCGTAGCGCTTTACCCACTCCACGGGCGGCTCGCCCGCGGGCAGCGGAACATCCGCGGGCCGTGGCACCGCAGGCATCGTGTGCTCGGCAGCGCTCCAGGTCTCGCGGCGCAGCGCGGTGAACGCCGTGGCGGTGAGCACGGTCTGCCCCTGCTGCAGCATCTCGATCACCCAGTGCTGCGTCGAGCGGTTGGTGCGCGCCGGCCGCGCCTGCACGGTAAACGGCCCGTCGATCACCGGTGCCGCGTAGTTCACCGTATACGCGACCGGCTCGCCCTGGCGTTCGCGATGCACCAGCACCGCGTTCAGCGCCTGCGCCGCGGTGATGCCGCCGTAGGGCCCGACCATGTTGCCGTACGCGCGGCTGGTGTGGCCGAGGAACGAACCGTCGGACTGGGCCGCGAGGGCGATCGCACGGTCGAATACATGCTCGGTCATGGCAATGGCCTGATTCAATTCGACCGCGCTTATACCATGCGCTGCGCGTACCCTGCCGATGTGCGTGCAGGCGCATCGCGCCTGCACGACGGGGTTGCCGCTGCTCGCGCGTTGGCCTAAGGTTGGAGGCGCCGGCCGCCAGGGCCGCGGGCGGCATGTTCAACAGCGGCGCGCCATCGCCGGAAATCCAGGAGCCGCCGACATGACCATCCCGATCGATCCCGACAGCCAAGTCAGCCCGGAGCTGTCCGAGGTCATGAACGTTCTCGTCAACAACCCGGACGTTCCGGAACCGGCGACGCTCGGCATGATGCGCGAGATCCTGCGGCACAGCCTTGCCAACGCCGAGCGCGAACAGGACAGGCTGGTCGGCAGCGAGGAGACGCTGCTCGCGGAGCTGGACGCGCTGATCGATGCGTTCGGCGACGACGCACTGGCGAGCGACTTCGTCACGGTCAGCGCAAGCGAAGCGCTCTCGGAGCTGATCGAGGCGATCCTCGAGCGCAGCGACGAAGACGAGGAAGTGGTCCTCGGGGACGTGCGTGCCGCGATCGACGAAGGCCTGCTGGCCGCGCTCGAGGGCGAGGGTCTGATCGAATCGGACGAGGCGCAGGCGATCGTCGCCGAGATCGACGCGCTCATCGAGCGCTATGGCACGGATCTGCCCGCGGAAGACGTATTGCGCATGGACTGAAGGAGGTTTGCGAGATGCCATTGGCGAAAAATGAGCTTGACACGCTGAAGCGCCTGATCGACGCACGCCGCACGGCACTGCAGGCCGAAGTGCATGCCGACGCGGACAAGGCGCGCGGCGAAAGCTACGCCGAGCTCTTGGGCGGCGTTGCGGACGAGGGCGACGAGGCGGTTGCCGACCTGCTCGCGGACATCGACAACGCCGAGCTGTCGCGTGACCTGACCGAGCTGCGCGCACTCGAGGCCGCGCTCGAGCGCATTGCCGAGGGCAGCTACGGGCACTGCATCGACTGCGGGCTGGAGGTCGGCTTCGCGCGGCTCGAGGTCGAGCCGGGCGCGCTGCGCTGCATCGACTGCCAGCGGGTATACGAGAAGACCTTCGCGCACCCCGATCGGCCGCGGCTTTGAGCCGAGAGCACGCCGCTCTGTTTTTCCGAGTCGACCGACCCTCGTAAACACGGGGTCCCAGACATATGGGATGGCAGGTTTGATACGACGGAATACCCTTCGGCTTGGAAAGCGACAAGCGAGTTCGGATGCGAAACTGGGGCGTCGTCGTCACCGCCTTGTACGCCGTGGTCCTGGTAGGGCCGCTCACTCCGGTGCTGCTGATCTTGCTCGATCGCTGGAGTCTCCTCGAGACACTCATCACCAATTTCAGCAGCTACTGGCCCGGCTTCATTGACCGTCTCGCCCACCTTTATATGGTATGGCCGTACTGGCTGTGGGTAGGCATCTGCGTAGCCGGCCAAGCGCTGCTGCTGTTCTTGTCTGTTGACACCAGCTGGCGGCGTGTGAAGCCAAGACAGCACCTGGGCGCTTCCATTGCTCTCGCGACGCTCCTGTTTTCGGTGCTGACGATGGCGGCCGTCTACTCTCTTGCAGCGGGCTTGTATGGCGAAGAAACCTGGCCCAGAGCTCTGTTCGATCCGCTCCATGAACTGGGTCTTGACCTCACGACGAACCGTGCAGTGTTCGCTGGG
>Ga0210060_1000205_pt1 | contig 30268 bp, 26 predicted proteins | sample Joice_CattailNLB_FD_184871 | JGI IMG/M metagenome (GOLD analysis project Ga0210060, IMG submission 184871) | Wetland microbial communities from San Francisco Bay, California, USA, that impact long-term carbon sequestration - Joice_CattailNLB_D2... | ecosystem: Environmental > Aquatic > Marine >...
TGGCGCCACTGCTCGGTTCGGTATCAGTCGCTAACGCACCCGCGGCTGCCGCGGGGACGAGTACCAGCTGGGTGACAGCCAGCAGGGCGGCGAGGACAGGGCCGGCCAGTTTCCTGTATGAATGTTGCATAATCCTGAATCTCCATGTGAGCGATCCGTGCGGGATCCGAAGCAGTGCGCGCATGGCGATACATCGTCCAGCCGTATGCCAACCTTTAAAGTACCAGGGAACCGCGCCATGAAACTGCGAAGCAGGTCCGCCCGCACACCCCGCCAACACGCACTACGCTCAACATAATACAAAGACAACAATCATTCAACATCAATGATTTATGGAGTCGCGCCGGCCGGACAGACAGACAGGGTCCCACACAGGCGCGTACATGACCGGCGCAAGATCGCGCTATACTGCGCGCCGGCAGATCAACCACAGGTATTCAACATGCGCCCCAGCAATCGTGCACCGGACGAGATGCGGCATGTCCGCATTACCCGCAACTACACCAAACATGCCGAAGGGTCCGTGCTCGTCGAATTCGGCGACACCCGAGTGCTGTGCAATGCCACCGTGGAAGACCGCATACCCGGGTTCCTCCGCGGCAAGGGCGAGGGCTGGGTGACCGCCGAATACGGCATGCTGCCCCGCTCGACCAGCAGCCGCATGGGGCGCGAAGCCGCACGCGGCAGGCAGGGTGGGCGTACGCTCGAGATCCAGCGCCTGATTGGGCGCTCGCTGCGCGCCGTCATGGACATGAAGGCACTGGGCGAACGCAGCATCACCATCGACTGCGATGTCATCCAAGCTGATGGCGGCACCCGTACCGCCAGCATCACCGGTGGCTATGTCGCGCTGGCCGACGCCGTGCAGTCCCTGCTCGACAGCAAGGCGCTCACCCGCAACCCGCTCACCGGCCGCGTCGCCTCGGTATCGGTCGGCATCTATCAGGGCGCAGCGGTACTTGACCTGGATTACCCGGAAGACTGCAATGCCGAAACCGACATGAACGTGGTGATGAACGATGCCGGCGAGTTCATCGAGATACAGGGCACCGCGGAAGGGCATGCATTCAACCAGGATGAACTCGGTGCCATGCTGGCGCTGGCGAAGAAAGGCATCACCGAACTGCTCGCCAGCCAGCAGGACGCGCTGCAGCAGGTCCATGCGTGAATGTGCCTGGCACCTGTTATTTCTGACCAGGATCTGACATCCGTGAAAGACATCGTGCTCGCCAGCAGCAACCCGGGCAAGGTCCGCGAGATCAACCAGTTGCTGGCTGGCCTCGAGTTGCAGGTGCGACCGCAGGGCGAGTTCGGCGTGACGGACGCCGAGGAGACCGGCCTGACGTTTGTCGAGAATGCCATCCTCAAGGCACGCCATGCCTCGAGTCATACCGGCCTGCCGGCAATCGCCGACGACTCGGGACTGGAGGTCGACGCCCTCAATGGCGCACCCGGCATCTACTCGGCACGCTATGCCGGCAGCGGCGCCAGCGACCAGGCCAACCTGGAAAAACTGCTCGCGGCGTTGCAGGACGTGCCGGAGGCACAGCGCAGCGCGCGTTTCCAGTGCCTGCTGGTGTACCTGCGCCATGCCGGTGACCCGACTCCGCTGATCTGCCAGGGCACCTGGGAGGGACGCATCCTTTTTACACCGCGCGGTGAGTACGGGTTCGGCTATGACCCGGTGTTCCATGTCCCGACCCACGACTGTTCCTCCGCCGAACTGGCGCCAGAGTTGAAGAATTCGCTGAGTCATCGGGGGCAGGCGCTGCGGAAGCTGGTGGCTGCGCTGCCGCAGCACAGGTAAGCAAATCCCTGTTCAGCTGAATCTGGCCCACACCAGGCTCGTTACCCACATCTTGTGTCTTTCATCAGGCGGGGTGAAACCTGACTATCATTGAAACAAGCCTTGCAGACATACCCATGTTCAACTTCACCACTACACCACCCCTGACCCTCTATATCCACATCCCGTGGTGCGTGCGCAAATGCCCGTACTGCGATTTCAATTCGCACGAGGTTCGTGAAGGAATTCCGGAACGAGCCTACATCAGCGCACTGCTTGACGACCTGGAACAGGAGCTGCCGGCGTCCCGGGGCCGCCCGGTGGAAAGCGTTTTCTTCGGCGGCGGCACGCCCAGCCTGTTTACACCGGAGGGGATCGACCGCCTGCTGGGCGAACTGCGCGCCAGGATGACCATCAAGCCGGGCGCGGAAATCACCCTGGAGGCCAACCCCGGTACAGTCGACCATGAACACTTCAGCGGCTTGCGCGCGGCCGGGATCAACCGCCTGTCGATCGGTGTCCAGAGTTTCCAGCCCGAACTGCTGGAAAAGATCGGTCGCATCCACAGCAGGCGCGACGCGATCCGCGCCGCCGAGGCCGCTCATGCGGCCGGCTTCGAAAATTTCAACCTCGACCTGATGTTCGGGCTGCCGGGCCAGACGCAACAGCAGGCAATGGCCGACCTGCGCATCGCCATGGACCTCAAGCCGGCGCACCTGTCATGGTACGAACTCACCATCGAGCCCAATACCTGGTTCTACCGGCATCCTCCGCGACTGCCGGATGACCATCTGCTATTTGCGATGCAGGCAGCAGGTTCCGCGCTGCTTGAAATGCGCGGCTATCAACGTTACGAGGTTTCGGCCTACGCACGGGCCGGCCGCCAGTGCCGGCACAACCTCAATTACTGGCTGTTCGGCGACTACCTCGGCATCGGTGCCGGCGCGCACGGCAAGCTGACCGACGCAGCACAACAGGTCATCAGGCGCAGCGCCAAAATCCGCCATCCAGAGGACTACCTGGCTGCACAGAACGGCGAAACTTTCCGCAGCAGGCAGCAGGAACTCGCGCCGGCAGATGTCGTGCTGGAGTTTCTGATGAACGCATTGCGCCTCGACGACGGCTTCGCCGCCGAAACTTTCACGACCACCACCGGGTTGCCGCTTGACGCGCTGGAACCGGGCGCCACCAGGGCGCTCGACGAGGGGCTGCTGGTCCGGACGGACGACCGCTGGTATGCCTCGGAAAAGGGCCAACGCTACCTCAACAACCTGTTACAGTACTGGATGCCGGAGACAGCCACCGATGCTCTTGCAGGTTGACTGCCCGTACTGCGGCGAGTGGTTTGAAACCGTCGTCGAGACCTGCGATGGAAGCCAGGATTACATAGAAGACTGTCAGGTATGCTGCAGGCCGATCGAGTTTCACCTCGAGACCGGCAATGACGGCGAATTGCTGATGCTGACCACACGACGTGACGATGACTGACTATATCCCGATTGACTGTGCCGTACACAGCGGCTACGAACTTGCCATCATGCGCCGCCAGCAGCTGCGTCTCTCCTGGCGGGGCGATGACAGCATCATCCATATCAAGACGGTCACGCCGACTGACCTGCGCACGCTGAATCACGAGGAATTCATGGATGTGACCGACGAGCAGGGCGACACCTACAGCATCCGCCTCGATCGCATACAAAATCACTATATCCTCCAGTCACATGGTTAATGCGCCCGGCTGACCGGACGATAGCTATCCCGACGGATATCCAGCCCGGGATGATTGAATGGACGACCTGCACGACCTCGAACTTCTGTTGCGCTCGCGCGTGCCGCTGATCACGATCGAGACCCGCGACGAAAAGCGCGTCACACAACTGTTCGGCAGCCTTGCCATCCGGCTCGCCATGCCGGTGATGGCATGGTCGGCCACCACCGGCCTGCAACGCATCGATCTCGACCTCGCGCCGCAGCGTCACGCCAGTGACCCGCAGCAGGCACTCGGGCAGATCAGGGCAACCGGGTCACCGACCATCTACCTGCTGCTCGATTTCCATCCCTACCTGGATGATGCCTACAACGTTCGCCTGCTGAAGGAGATCGCGCTCGACTATCTCGCCCTGGGACATACCCTGGTGTTCATCAGCCACGCAATCAAGCTGCCGGTGGAACTCGACGGCCTGGCGGCGCACTTTTCGCTGTCGCTGCCGGACCGGGAGCATCTCGAGGCGCTGGTCCGCGAAGAGGCCGCGAACTGGTCGAAAGTCAATCCGGGCAAACAGGTCAGGACCGACCGCAAGACGCTGGACCTCGTTACCGGCCAGTTGCGCGGGCTTACCGTCGGTGATGCACGGCGCATCATACGCAGTATCATCTTCGATGACGGTGCCATCCGCGCGGATGACCTGGAACGGGTAACGCGCGCACGCTACCGGCTGCTCGAGGCCAACGGGGCAATCTCCTGTGAATTCGATACCACCGACTTCGCCGCCGTCGGCGGCCTGAACAATCTGAAACGCTGGGTCGAGCGTCGCCGCAATGCCTTTCTGGACGAGACCGTCGGCCCGGATCAGCCCAGGGGCATCCTGCTGGTCGGCGTCCAGGGTAGCGGCAAGAGCCTTGCGGCCAAGGCGGTGGCGGGCATGTGGTCACTGCCGCTGCTGCGACTCGACTTCGGCACACTGTACAACAAGTTCTTTGGCGAAACCGAGCGCAACCTGCGCGAGGCGCTGCGCGCGGCAGCGGCCATGGCACCGTGCGTGCTGTGGATCGACGAGATCGAGAAGGCAATCGCCTCTGGCGATACCGACAGCGGCACATCGCGCCGCATCCTCGGCAACCTGCTGACCTGGATGGCCGAACGCAGGGAAGCAGTGTTCATCGTGGCCACCGCCAACGCCATCGACGAACTGCCACCGGAGCTGATTCGCAAGGGTCGTCTGGATGAAATCTTCTTTGTCGACCTGCCGGATGCGGCCACGCGCGCCGAGATCTTTGCCATTCACCTGCGCAAGCGCGACTACAAACCCATCGACTTCGACCTCGCCGGTCTGGCCGGTCTCAGCGACGGCTTTTCCGGGGCCGAAGTCGAGCAGGCGATTGTGGCGGCCAGCTACCTGGCACGCGAGCAGCAGGCGCCGCTGGATACAGACCACATCCGCCTCGAAATCCGGCAGACCCGCCCCCTGTCGCGTGTCATGGCGGAAAAAATCGCGCGGCTGCGACTCTGGGCAAGGGACCGCACCGTGCCGGCGAACTGACGCCGTCCTGGCCCATCAACCCTACACGCCCTTGCCGGCCTTGCTAGCCCCATATTATCCACCGGTTTATCCACAAGCCGTGGACCAATAACACGCTGAACTGTATAAGATAAATTTCGATATCCGTCATTTTTTCGGCACAGCCTGTGGATTTTTATGCTAGCATGGAGGCACTCCGGTCAAAACAACAACAGCTGCACTCGCAGCAGGTGAGGAGTCCACCGTGCAAGACTTGTACACAAGCCCGCCGTTCGATTTCGATGCGTGGACGAAATTGTTCTGCGATGACCCGCAGGCCTTTGAAATGCAACGCACCCGGGCAATCGAGCAACTTATTCGACAGGCGCCAGCCCATAAGCAGCAGCGGCTGCGCTGCCTGCAATGGAAACTGGACCAGATCCGGCGCACCGCCCCCACCCCGCTGGCGGCCAGCGTCCGCATGAACCAGCTACTGTGGGAGAGCCTGGCCGGTGCCGATGGCCTGCTGGACAGACTGCAACAACCCTGTAATGCCCGACAGCACCGACACACGGCCCGGGTGATCCCGTTTCCCGCCAACTTGTCGCAACCGCGGGATTGACGTATTATTCCCGGCCTTTTCCACGATGCCGGCGACGGCGTCAACGCAACCGCGATACAGTTCGAGGCAGTCATGAAAGCAGATACACACCCGGCATACGAAACCGTCAAGGTCACCTGCAGTTGCGGTGAATCCTTCGACACCCGCTCCACCAACGGTGGCGACCTCACTATCGAAGTCTGCTCCAAGTGCCACCCCTTCTACACCGGCAAACAGAAAATGGTCGACACCGGCGGGCGTGTGGACAAGTTCCGCCAGCGTTACGGAAACAGCTGATCACCCGGGAAATGCGTCGGATATTTTTCAGCAAGGGGGCGCCCGGTTCGGGCGCCCCTTTTTCATTTCCGATCCTGTGCGCCTGCCTGCTATGTGCGCTCAGCCAGTCCACAGCGGCTGCCGGGTGCCCGTCCGGGCACATCGACGAGCGTGTCCAGGTCATCTATGTCTATGACGGCGATACCGTAAAACTCAAGGATGGCCGCAGAGTGCGGCTGATCGGTATCAACACGCCGGAAATGGCCCGGGATGGCGGCAACAACGAGCCACTCGCCAGCGAGGCACGCACCGCGCTGCAGGACATGCTTGACCGGGGCAATCGCATGCTGCACCTCCAGTACGGCGCGCAGCACAACGATCACTATGGCCGCCTGCTCGCGCATGCCTTTCTCGACAACGGCGACAACGTCGCTGCGAGGCTGCTGCAGAAGGGGCTGGCGACAGCACTGGTGGTGCCCCCCAACACCTGGGCAATGGACTGTTACCAGCGACTCGAGGACGATGCGCGCATCGATCGCATAGGACTGTGGGCATTGCCCGGGTATCAAGCGCTGGCCAGTGCCGGGCTGCCGCCCGACACGACAGGCTTCCGTATCGTGCGGGGTCGGGTAACAGAGATACGCGAATCCTCCCGTAGCACCTGGATCGACCTGCAGGGACCGCTTGTCCTGCACGTCAGCCACAAGGACCGGACCAGTTTCGCACCCGGCTACCTGGAGCAGCTGGCCGGACAGGACGTGGAGGCACGCGGTTGGGTCAGGCATGACAGCAACGGTCTTCGAATGAATATCCGTCACCCCGCGGCGCTGGTTAAAATCACCCCCGGTTCCGTGCACTGAAGATACTGCATGCCCGTACCCCGGTTCTTTCCGCTGCTATCCACCACGCTGTCACTGCTGCTGGCGGCCTGTTCCACCAACCCGGTCACCGGAAACAAGGATTTCGTGCTGATGTCCGAGGAGCAGGAAATCAGTCTTGGTCGCGAGTACAGCGCGGAAATCGTCAAGGAAATGCCGGCCTACGAGGACGCGGAACTGGCACATCTGGTGCAGTCCGTGGGCGAAGCAATCGCGGCGCAAAGTCACCGACCGGACCTGATCTACCGCTTCACGGTGCTCGACAGCACCACGGTCAACGCCTTTGCCCTGCCCGGTGGTTACATCTATATCACACGCGGCCTGCTGGCCTACCTGAATTCCGGGGCCGAACTGGCAGCGGTACTGGGTCATGAAATCGGGCATGTCACCGCACGACACAGCGTACGCCAGCACAGTACCGCAACCGTAACGGGTATTTTCGGCTCTGTACTGGCCGCCGCCACCGGCATCCAGGGTACCGACACGCTCGCCAGTCTTGCCAGTACGGCAATCGTGCGCGGTTACGGCCGAGAATACGAGCTGGAAGCCGACCGACTTGGCGCGGAGTACATCGCAAAGGCCGGCTATGACCCGCAGGGCATGCTGGAGGTCGTCGGTGTGCTGAAAAACCAGGAAGCGTTTGACAAGCTGGTCGCAGCAAAGGAAGGCCGTGAACCCAACGCCTACCACGGGCTGTTCTCCACTCACCCCGACAACGACGCTCGCTTCAGGGAAGTGGTGGCCGCGGCGGCGAAGTTCCGCAGCACGGAGGCCGCGCGCGTTGACCGCGAGACTTTCCTGCACTCACTCGACGGCCTGACCTTCGGCGAGCGCGACGAGGAGGGCATCGTCAGGAATAATCACTACTACCACAAGGACCTGAATATATCCGTGACATTCCCGGAGGGCTGGCATATCGATAACAATCCGGAACGGATACTCGCCCGCAGCAAAGACGAAGACGGGGTGATACAGGTCACTTTCATAGACCTTAACCAGCGCATCACGCCCGAAGCGTTCATGACCAAACGTATGAAACTCGAGAACATGCAGCGTGGTGAACCGGTCACGATCGGCGATTTCAGCGGCTACACCGCAATCGCCGACGGCAAAACACCGTACGGTGTGCGCCCGGTGCGTTATGTCGTGATCTACCGTGGCACCAGGGCATGGATCATTGCCGGCGCCGCAAAAGACAAGCATGACTCGCAGCAATACGATGCCGCCATCCTGGCGACCGCCCGCAGCTTCCACCCGCTGAGCATAGCGGAACAGCCACTGGCCGGGGAACAGCACATCGAGATCATCCGCGCCCCGGCAGGCACGCGCTATACAGGTCTGGCGGAAGAATCACCGATTGCAAACTATCCCGAAGAACAATTGAGGCTACTGAACAACAATTACCCTGTCGGCGAACCGGAAACCGGCAGCCTGCTGAAAATTGTTCGCTAGCAGCCATGCCTATATACTCCAGACCCTGCACAATTCTGCCGACATAAAGGCGCAATCGCCAACAACAAGGACACGGGATGGACAAGATCAGCATCATCGGCGCAGGCCGCGTGGGAGAGTCGACCGCACAGATACTGGCGCAGCGGAACATGTGCCACGAAGTGGTGCTGCTCGATGTGCGCGATGGCGCCGCCGCCGGAGCCGCACTGGATATACGCCAGTCAGCCGCCTTGCACCGCTTTGATTGCATGGTGACAGGCGGTAGCGATCCCGCCTTGCTGGCCGACTCCGACCTGGTGATCGTCACAGCGGGCTCGCCACGCAAGCCAGGCATGTCGCGCAGCGATGTACTGGACGTGAACCGCGCCGTCATCGATACCGTAGTTGACCAGGTACTGGAACACGCGCCGAACTGCCTGCTGCTGATGGTCACCAACCCGGTCGATGTGCTGACCTGGCATGCCTGGAAGCGCACCGGCTGGGACAGGCGGCGCGTGTTCGGACAGGCCGGTGTACTGGATGCCGCACGCATGGCCAGCTTCATGGCCGAGGAAACCGGCATCTCGGTTCTGGACATCCACACCATGGTCATCGGCGGTCATGGTGATTCCATGGTACCGTTGACCCGCTTCAGCACAATCAACGGGTTGCCGGTCAGCACCTTTGTCGACCCGGAAACCATCCAGCACATTAACGAGAAGACCCGACATGGCGGCGCAGAGGTGCTGGAAATGCGCCAGCACAGCAGCGCCTACAATGCACCGGCTGCGGCGGTTGCCGCCATGGTGGATGCCATCTGCAGCAACCGCGACCGCCTGATGCCCTGTATCTGCGTGCTGGACGGCGAGTACGGGCAGCGCGGCATCACGGCCGGCGTGCCGGCCATCATTGGTCGCGATGGCATCAAGAGGGTTGTCGAACTGCAACTCGACGAGACCGAACACACCGGCTTCCAGGCCTCGATCGACAGCATTCTTGAGGACCTGAAGCAACTGTGATCGCGGGTGATTTCGCCGAGCCCGCATTTCTCGCCGGGCGGCGCCTATCCCGATGAGAAATGCGGGCTAGAACAACTGGTCTGTAACGCTCTCCCCGGTACCGGTGGCACCTGTCGCCATCGGGCTACTGGTCTTGCTTGGCACGTTCTCCACCATGAATGTCTCGAAGATGGCGTCACGCTGACCGCTGGCGGCGAGCAGGCCGGTGGTCGGATCGATGCGCACCGTCACCAGCCCTTCCGGTGGTTCCTGTTTGAGTTCTTCAACGCCTTTCAGCGCGTAGGCCATGTAATCGATCCACATCGGCAAGGCCGAACGCCCGCCTGTCTCGCCGCGACCCAGCGGTTCAAGCCGGTCAAATCCGACCCAGGCCGTGGCAACCAGTGCATGATTGAACCCGGAAAACCACCCATCCATCTGGTCGTTGGTGGTGCCGGTCTTGCCGGCCAGATCAGACCTGCCAAGCGAGCGAGCGCGCACGCCGGTACCACGCTGGATGACATCTCGCATCATGGAGGTCATAAGCCAGACATTGCGCGGCGACAGCACCTGCTTCGCCGGCACCACCGCCTCCGCCATGCCTTGATCTGCGACCCCGGTCCCGGCCGCCGGCGGCATCGCGCCCTCAACCGTTGATGTATCCGCAGCATCGGTACCGGCCACCTCCTGTCCTGACACCGGCAATTCCTGTCCGCGTGGCTCGCATTGCGGGCATACCACCTCCGGTCTGGCCTGAAAAATCACGGTACCGTTGGCGTCATGGATCTCCTTGATAACATAAGGCTTCACCAGGTAGCCGCCATTGGCCAGTACCGCGTAGGCACGTGCCATCTGCAGGGGTGTAACCGATGCGCTGCCGAGTGCCAGTGTCAGGTCCTTGGGCAACTCGTCCGCTGAAAACCCGAAACGCTCGGCGTATTCCGCCGCATAGCTGGGACCAATGGAGCGCAGAATACGGATCGACACCAGATTCCTGGAACGGTACAGGGCTTCGCGCAGACGCGTCGGACCGTAAAACTGGCCGCTGTAGTTTTCCGGGCGCCAGGTGGACTCCAGTTCAGGATCATCGAACACCACCGGTGCATCATTGATAATACTCGCGGGCGTGAAGCCCTTTTCCAGCGCCGCCGAATAGATGATGGGTTTGAAGCTGGAGCCTGGCTGACGCTTTGCCTGGATAACACGATTGAACTTGCTGCTGTTGAAGTCGAAGCCGCCTACCAGCGATAGAATAGCGCCATCGTCGGGTCGCAGCGAAACCAGGGCGCCTTCAATACCCGGCAGCTGAGCAAGCTCGAGGTGACCCTCTTCCTGTTCACGCAGGCGCACGATGTCGCCAATCGTCAAAATGTCGGCAGCCCGCTTCGGTGCCTTACCCATGCTGTTAGCGCTGCGGTAGGGCCGCGCCCATGACAACCCTTCCCAGTCGAGTTGCAGACTTTCGCCGCTCGCCAGCAGCACCGTTGCAGTCTGCTCACCGACGGCCGTGACCAGTGCCGCGCGCAGTCCGCCCAGCAGCGGATGGTCCGCCAGAAGCCCAGGCCAGTCAGCCTCCGAAATGCTGCCCAGCTCGGCGTGCGCCTCGGGTCCACGGTAGCCATGACGCTTGCTGTAATCGAGCAGGGCGTTGCGCAGCGCCCGGTTGGCCGCTTCCTGATGGCCGGCATCGATGGTTGTTATTACCTCGAATCCGGAGGTATAGGCCGCCGCGTCGAACCGGTTCACCATCTCACTGCGCACCATTTCAGCGACAAACGGGGCACTGGCCTCGGCGTTTACAGTATGCAGGGATGCATCGTCCGCCTCGGCGACGGCAGCGGCATGTGTGGCTGCGTCGATATAGCCGAGCTGCAGCATACGTCCCAGGATGTAATTACGCCGATCGAGCGCTGCCTGCGGATCGTTGACCGGATTGACGCGTGAGGGCGCCTTGGGCAAGGCGGCTATCATGGCCATTTTTGCCAGGCTGAGTTCATTTATCCCCTGACCGTAATAGACACGGGCGGCCGCCTCCACACCATAGGCACGATGTCCCAGGTAGATCTTGTTGAAATACAGCTCGAGTATTTCATCCTTACTGAGCGAGTCCTCGATTCGGAACGCCAGCAGGATCTCCGTCAGCTTGCGCAGGTAGGTCTTTTCACTGGACAGGAAGAAATTACGTGCAACCTGCATCGTGATAGTGCTCCCCCCCTGACGTTTCTTGCCGGTGCGTGCCAGTTCCAGGGCGGCACGCATCAGCCCTGGCAGGTCCACGCCTGAATGCACAAAGAAGTGGTCATCTTCCGCCGCCAGGAAGGCTTTTACGAGCAGTGGCGGTACGTCTTCGATATTGACCGGTGTGCGTCGCTTTTCGCCAAATTCCGCCAGCAGCCGATGATCGTGCGTGTAAACACGTAATGGCTCCTGCAGTCGCACGTCTTTTAATGTTTCTATGGATGGCAGTTGCGGCTCGATCCGGATGTAGATGACGGCAGCGACAACAGACGTCAAAAAAATGCCTGTCAGCAAGAGTGAAAGCAGGTACAGACCTGCGCGACGAAAGTTCATTGTGAGCGGCGGAAACCTGTGATCGGGTTCAAAGAACACACCAGTATCGAATCATAGATTACTAATTATCCGGTGCGTTGAGTATTTTTACTAAACAAAAACGACGAGCGTCCGATAAGCAGTCTGGTAACACAGCTGTCTCGAGTGAATTGTTTAATTACACATTAGTTGACAATCAGTTGGCAATGTCCTCTAATGCGGCGAACTACCTGTGCTGTACAACAGCGGGTAACTAAAGGGAAATATTGTGCCATTCGCGCAACTATTTAAACGGACCAAACCACCACTCATCGGACTGGACATCAGCTCCACAGCAGTAAAACTGCTGGAACTGAGTCGCAGCGGCACACGCTATCGCGTCGAAAGCTACGCCGTTGAGCCCCTACCACCCAATTCCGTCGTCGAGAAGAATATAACCGACGTTGACGCCGTTGGTGAAGCGGTACGCCGGGCGGTCAAACGTTCCGGCACCCGCACCGCGCACGCAGCGGTTGCCATCGCAGGCTCCTCGACGATCACCAAGATCATTCCGATGCCGTCCGGCCTCAGCGAGGACGACCTGGAAAGCCAGATCAACATCGAGGCGGACCAGTACGTCCCCTACCCGCTGGAAGAGGTCAATCTCGATTTCGAGGTCCTGGGCCCGTCTGAGAAGAACCCGGACACGGTAGACGTGCTGCTGGCCGCCTGCCGCAGCGAAAACGTCGACCTGCGCAATGCGGCCGTGGAAACCGGCGGCCTGACCACGCAAATCATGGATGTCGAGTCATTCGCAAGCGAAAATGCATTCGCCCTGCTTGCCGACCAGATGCCCGATCAGGGCGTCGGCAAGACCGTAGCGGTGATCGACGTCGGCGCAACCATGACGACTCTCAATGTCATGCACAATCTGAAGAGTGTCTATACCCGCGATACGGTCTTCGGCGGCAAGCAGCTCACAGAGGAAATAATGCGCCGTTACGGTCTCTCATATGAAGAAGCCGGCATGGCCAAGCGACAGGGCGGCCTCCCTGAGAGCTACCTGACTGACGTGCTTGAACCGTTCAAGCAGGCCATGACACAGCAGGCCAGCCGGTCATTGCAGTTCTTCTATTCATCCAGCCCGCACAGCAAGGTCGACCACATTGTCCTGGCTGGTGGCAGCGCTTCCATACCCGGAATGGACGAGATGATCCAGGAAAAGCTGGGCGTTGAGACTACCATTGCCAACCCGTTTGCATCGATGTCGCTGTCAGCACGGGTCAAGCCACAGACACTGAGCAATGATGCACCCGCCCTGCTGATTGCCTGCGGCCTCGCGCTCAGGAGCTTTGACTGATATGGCACACATTAACCTGCTACCCTGGCGCGAGGAGCGCAACAAGCAGAAACAGCGCGAGTTTGCCGTTATTGCAGGCGGCAGCATTGTAATCGCGGGCCTTATCGTGCTGCTCTCACACATACACTTCGAAGGGAAGATCGTCAACCAGAACCAGCGCAACACATTTCTTAAAAACGAAATCAGCGTTCTGGACAAGCGGATCGGTCGCATCAAGGAACTCGAATCCCTCAAGGAAGACCTGCTGGCACGCATGAATGTCATCCAGGAGCTGCAGAGTAGCCGCCCTGAAAGCGTGCATCTGATGGATGAACTGGTAAGAACCATTCCGGAAGGGGTTTACCTGAATTCATTCGCCCAGAAAACCCGCGGCATCGAGATGACCGGCGTAGCACAGTCTAATGCACGTGTATCAGACTACATGCGTAACATCGACGCGTCTGAATGGCTTACCGATCCACGTCTCGGTCTTATAAGGACCACCGAATCAAATCGACGTCGCGTCGCGAATTTCACCCTGCGTGGCAGCCAGAAAGCCCGCATCAACACTGATCAGGACACCAGTGAAGGCGGAGCGGGGTAATCATTATGGATCTCAATGAACTTGAATTGACCAATGTTGCGCGCTGGCCGGCCACCGCACAGGCCGCCATTATCCTGCTGCTGATGGCTTGCGTCATCTTTCTGGGCTACTGGTTTCACACCAAGGACCAGCTGGTGATTCTGGCCGATGCCGAGAAACAGGAACTGGATCTCAAGCAGATCTTCGAAAAAAAGGCCAAGCAGGCAGTCAATCTGGAGGCCTATGAAAAGCAGCTGGAAGAAATGCGTGAATCCTTTGGCGCCATGCTTCGCCAGCTGCCGAACGAGACCGAGGTCGCCGACCTGCTGGTCGACGTATCCCAGACTGGTCTTGCCAGCGGTCTCGAATTCGAGCTGTTTCAACCGCAGGCAGAAAACCCGAGGGAATTCTACGCAGAGCTGCCAATTAAAATCCGTGTCGTCGGCGATTATCACGAATTTGGCGAATTTGTCAGCGGTGTTGCAGCCTTGCCACGCATCGTGACACTCCACAATATCAGCATCGAGCGGATCGGCAAATCTGATGCCAGTCTGGCGATGAACCTGACAGCAAAAACCTATCGTTACCTGGAAGATAGCGAGAGAAGCGGGGAGGCTGCGAAATGATGGCCGCTTTCAATATCACGATCAGCCGCATCCTCATGGTAACTGCCGTTGCGGCCGGACTTGCCGGCTGCTCGGATAACCCGACCTCGGACCTTGTCGACTACGCGGAAAAGGTGAAGAACCAGCAGGTATCACGAATCGAACCGCTGCCGGAATTCAGGCCGTATGAATCGTTTGCCTATGCGGCAAACGATCTGCGCGATCCGTTTACTGTACCGACGTTCTCAAATCAGCAGGCGCTGGCGCTACCGACCGCCAAAAATGGCATCACCCCTGATTTTGATCGTCCGCGCGAACCTCTTGAGGAATTCCCGCTGGACAGCCTGCGCATGGTGGGAACGCTGGAGCAAAATGACGCCAACTGGGCACTAATCAATGACACGGATGGTACCATTCACCGTGTACAGGCGGGTAATTACGCCGGTCAGAATTTCGGAAAAATCACGCGCGTATCAGAATTCGAAGTCGAACTTACAGAAATTGTTCCTGACGGAATCGGGGGCTGGATGGAGCGCCAGGCCACGATTGCTATTAGTGAATAATCCCACAGGGTGACAGCAATGACCGGAAATATTTCTCGCCGTTTGCCAGCAAGCGAAACCTCATTGATGCAGGTCTGCAAATGCCAGGGCCGGATGCTATGGCGCAACCTGTTGACAGCTGCCTGCCTGATGTTTGGCGGCATTCTAGCTGCCCATGCAGCCGGAAACACGCTGCAGGCAGTTGAATTCAGCAGCCTGCCTGGCAACAAGGCCCAGATCACCCTTACTATGAGCCAGCCTGCCACGACACCGCTCAGCTTTACCATCGACAATCCGGCCCGTATCGCCCTGGATTTCCCTGATACCGCCAATAGCCTTGCCAACCGCTCGCAGAATATCGGTATCGGCATGGCAGACAGCATGACCGTTGTGGAGGCCAAGGGCCGCACGCGGGTCGTTGTCAATCTGGTTGACATGGTCCCCTACGAGGCCCATGCGGATGGCAACAAAGTCGTACTGACCATTCAGAATGCAGGCAGCGAACTCTCCGAGGCAGAGGCTGTTTCAAATCAGGCGACAGGCGGCAGCAGCAACATGATCAGCAACATAGATTTCCGCCGTGGCGAAGGTGGCGAAGGTCGTGTGATCGTTACCCTGTCTGATCCATCCATCCCGGTGGACATGCGCCAGGAAAGCGGCCTGGTTGTGGTGGATTTCTACCGCGCCCAACTGCCGCGTGAACTGGAGCGCCGCCTGGATGTGCTTGATTTCGCCACACCGGTGAAGACCGTCGACACCTATACGAAAGGTGAAAACGTCCACATGGTCATCACACCGATGGGCAACTACGATTACCTCGCCTACCAGGCTGACGACCAGTTCACCATTGAGGTCCGCCAGCTGACCAAGAAGGAAGTCGAGGAGAAGAAGAAAGATGAATTCGGCTACTCCGGCGAGCGTCTCTCCCTCAATTTCCAGGACATCGAGGTCCGCTCGGTACTGCAGCTTATCGCCGATTTCACCGGCATCAACGTTGTCGTGAGCGACACCGTAAAGGGTAGTCTGACCCTGCGCCTCAAGAACGTGCCATGGGACCAGGCGCTGGACATTATTCTCAAGACCAAGGGCCTCGCCATGCGCCAGACCGGCAATGTCATGCTGGTTGCGCCGAGCGAGGAAATCGCCGCACGCGAAAAACTGGAGCTTGAATCGCAGAAGCAGATCCAGGAGCTTGAGCCGCTCTATTCGGAATATATCCAGATCAACTATGCCAAGGCATCGGATATCACCGCACTGCTGAAGAGCGGCGATACCACCCTGATGTCCGAGCGCGGCATGGCCACAGTGGATGAGCGCACCAACACACTGCTGGTACAGGATACCGCCGCGAAACTGGCCGAGATCCGCAAGCTGATCGCCCAGCTGGACATACCGGTCCGCCAGGTGCTGATCGAGTCCCGCATCGTGCTGGCCAACAATGACTTCGCACGTGAACTCGGAGTCCAGTTTGGCGTCGCCAAGCAGACCAGCTATGACAACGGCCACCAGGTGATCGTCGGCGGCACACAGGGGAACGGCTTTACAGTAACCGGCCCTCAGACCGGTTTCGACCCGGGTGATGGCACAGAGGGCCTGCTGGTTGACCTGCCGGCAATAGGCGCCGTTAGCTCCATCGGCCTGGCCATCGGCAAGCTGGGCAGCCACCTGCTGCAGCTCGAGCTGAGCGCACTCGAATCGGAAGGCAAGGGCGAAGTGATCTCCAGCCCGCGCGTACTGACCTCGAACCAGAAGGCCGCCTTCATCGAAACAGGTACCGAAATCCCGTACCAGGAAGCCTCTTCCAGTGGCGCGACCGCGACCTCATTCAAGAAGGCCGTGTTGCGTCTCGAGGTCACGCCGCAGATCACGCCGGATGACCGCATCATCATGGACCTGCTGATCAACAAGGATTCAGTCGGTAATATCACGGTCAACAACGTACCGACCATCGACACCAACGAGGTTTCCAGCCAGGTCCTGGTCGACAATGGCGAGACCCTGGTGCTGGGTGGCATCTATGAAGAGACCAACACCCATTCCGTCACACGCGCACCCTTCTTTGGCGAGCTGCCTGTAGTTGACTGGCTGTTCAAGCGTACGGTCAATCAACACGACAAGCAGGAGCTGCTGATCTTCGTGACGCCCAAGATCGTCAAGGAAGATTTTCGCATCTGACCATAACCGGCTGGCAATGCTTGCCAGCCGGCCAGTATTCTGGCATACCTGCCCGGCATGAAAATGCCGGGCAATTTATTTCTGACGGGTCCCATGGGGGCGGGCAAATCCACCATCGGACGTCAGCTGTCCAGACAACTCAGGATGCCCTTTCACGACAGCGACCAGGAGATCGAGCAGCGTACCGGTGTCGACATACCGCTGATCTTCGAACTCGAGAGTGAATCCGGCTTCCGCAAGCGTGAAAGCGCCGTCATCGACGAACTGACCCGGCTCCAGGGCATCATCCTTGCTACGGGTGGCGGGGCGATACTGGATCCACAGAACAGGGAACATCTCACCAGTCGCGGCACGGTGGTCTACCTGCACACATCAGTCAGCCAGCAGCTCAAGCGCACGGGCCGAGACCGCAACCGGCCGTTACTGCAGATTGCAGATCCACGTAAAAAACTCGAGGAATTGATGTCAATCCGCGAACCCCTGTACCGCGCAACCGCCGATATCGTCATCAACACCGACGGCATGCGTGTCATGGATGTGGTCAGGCAGATCATCAGACAGCTGGATTGAGCGGCTCTTTTTGCCCAAGGCACGCCTTTTTCGCTATGCTGGGCATGTTTTCCTGGCAGTAGAGAGACATGCATACACTCACCGTCGACCTCGGGGACCGCAGCTACCCCATCCACATCGGACAGGGACTGCTTGGCAATGCGGCATTGCTGTTACCGCATATTCGCGGCCGGCAGGTACTGGTAGTAAGCAACGAGACGATCGCGCCGCTGTACCTGGAGCCGGTGCTCGGCATGCTCGCGGATTATGACGTCAGTACAGTCATACTTCCGGATGGCGAGCAATACAAGAATCTGGAAACGCTGAACATTATCTACACCGCACTCCTCAAACACCGGCTCAACCGCGGCTGCACGCTGGTCGCTCTTGGCGGTGGTGTGGTAGGTGACATTACCGGCTTCGCTGCCGCCAGCTACCAGCGCGGTGTTGCTTTCCTGCAGATCCCGACCACCCTGCTGGCACAGGTGGATTCATCGGTCGGCGGCAAGACCGGCGTCAATCACCCGCTGGGCAAGAACATGATTGGCGCCTTTCACCAGCCGCGCTGTGTACTCATTGACACCGATACTCTGGATACGCTGGATGACCGCCAGCTTGCCGCGGGACTCGCGGAAGTCATCAAGTACGGACTGATACACGACGCAGACTTCTTCGCCTGGCTGGAACAGAATATTGAGGCGTTAAAGGCGCGCGACAAGCGGGCACTGGCCTTCGCCATCGAGCGCTCCTGCTCCATCAAGGCAGAAATTGTTGCCGCGGATGAACGTGAAAGCGGCAAGCGCGCACTGCTGAACCTTGGCCACACCTTCGGCCACGCCATCGAGACCGGCACGGGCTACGGCAACTGGCTGCATGGCGAGGCCATCGCCGCCGGCATGGTCATGGCAGCAGACCTGTCCGCACGTCACAACTGGCTGCCGCAATCAGATGTCGGACGCACTGCAGCACTTCTGCGCCGGGCCGGACTGCCGGTCGCGCCACCGCCAGAGATGAGCGAACAGCAGTTCCTGGACCTGATGGCTGTCGACAAGAAGGCCGTAGACAGCGGCCTGCGCCTCGTCCTGCTCAAGGCCATCGGTGCAGCCGTGGTGACCGCCGAATACCGGCCTGACCTGCTCCTCGCAACGCTCAATGCCGCGGCCTGAAATATGAACACGGCAACAGACAGGGACCCGCAACTGGCACATTACGCGGCCACCGCCTCCTGCTCAAGGGGTCGCCGGCACCCTGAACCCTCGCCCGCCTATCGCAGCGAATACCAGCGCGACCGCGACCGGATCATCCACTCGGCCGCCTTCCGGCGCCTCGAATACAAGACCCAGGTGTTCGTCAATCACGAGGGCGACCTGTTCCGCACCCGCCTGACACACTCGATCGAGGTGGCGCAGGTCGCACGCTCCATCGCCCGCGCCCTGCAACTCAACGAGGACCTGACCGAGGGCATCGCACTGGCACACGACCTCGGCCACACGCCGTTCGGCCATGCTGGCCAGGATGCACTGAATGCCTGTATGCAGGACTATGGCGGCTTCGAACACAACCTGCAGTCACTTCGCGTGGTCGACGAACTGGAGAAGCGCTATGCGGAGTTTCCCGGTCTCAACCTGACCTTTGAAACACGCGAAGGCATCCTCAAGCACTGCTCGCGCAATAATGCCGAGACACTGGGCGAACTGGGCGAGCGCTTTCTCAATCGGCTGCAACCCTCGCTGGAAGCACAACTGACCAACCTCGCAGATGAAATCGCCTATAACAGTCACGATGTCGACGATGGCCTGCGTTCCGGCCTGATAGACGTAGAGGCACTCAGCGAGGTCGACCTGTTTCGCGAGCAATACGACATCGTGCGCGGGCGCTATCCGCAGCTGGCACCACGCCGCACCATTCACGAGGTAGTGCGGCGCCTGATCGGCTGCCAGGTGATCGACCTGGTGGAAACCAGCGCGGCACGGCTGGCCGGCGCGGCACCTGCTGATATCGAGGCCGTGCGCTATCACGCCGAGCCGCTGATCAGTTTCAGCGAGTCCATGCGCGAGAAGAACCTGGAGCTGAAACGCTTCCTGCGCACCCGTCTCTACCGGCACTACCGCGTACACCGCATGACGTCCAAGGCCGCACAGACCATCACGGCCCTGTTCCATGCCTTTCTCGAAGATCCACGCCTGCTGCCGGACGATGCCTACCGGCATGTACAGGAAATGGAAACCTCCGGAGGGGACAGCGGCCGTGCCCGCGCCGTGGCTGATTACATTGCCGGCATGACCGACCGCTACGCCATCGCCGAATACGACCGTGTCTTCAATCCTGCAATTTGAATCAACAAAGAATTTCACGCAAAGACGCAAAGGCGCCATGTTCATGGCATCATTGGCCGGTACAACAATACCCAGAATGGGGCGCCGCTGAAATGAATCCGTTGTTTGCCGTATTGAGTGCTACTTTGATTTTTTTCTTTGCGTCTTTGCGTCTATGCGCGAGACAGTGATTTCCTGCCGGTTGGACAATCATGCGCATCTACATGCAAATCCCGCCACAGGACGACAAGGCGCCGCGCTTCTACCACCTGCACCTGCAGGAAGACCTGCTCGAAGGCTGGTCGCTGATCCGCGAATGGGGTTACCAGGGTGCGCGCGGTCGTGTCGTGCGGGAACACTTTCCGGACCGTGAAAGCGCCGAGGCCGCGCTGGTTCGGGTACGCGATGAACAGCTCAATCGTGGCTACCGCGTCGTCTTCATGCAGACCCGGCCCGAATAGCCAACCGGCCTCCAGCCGCATATCCCTGATACGAAAAGGGAAAATCACCCCAGCCCAAATTGAACACCCGGCCCTGCGGCGCTATACTGTTCGGCCTTTTGCGCGGACGCCGGGAAATTCCTTGGCGACCCCGCGGCGCAAGCATGGGAATGTTTCATCCTGTTATTTAATATAGTGTTTTTGGTGCATGCCGGATCACCCGCACATCACCCGAACACACAATAGTAAGAAGGTATCCCCGATGACGCACGGTATGCTGCCTCCTCGACAAGGTTTGTACGATCCGTCCAATGAACATGACGCCTGTGGCGTCGGGTTCGTGGCCAACGTCAAGGGTCGAAAAAGTCACGAGATAATCCAGCAGGGCCTGCGCATCCTGGAAAACCTGACCCATCGCGGCGCTGTGGGTGCCGACCCGCGCGCCGGCGACGGCGCCGGCATCCTGATGCAGGTGCCGGACGAATTCCTGCGCGCCGAATGCGACCGGTTGGGCATCCGGCTGCCGGCCGCCGGCGAGTACGGTGTCGGCATGCTGTTTCTGCCACAGCAGGAGGACACCCGCCGCTACTGCGAATCCCTGATTGAACAGACCATTAACGAGGAAGGCCAGACCCTGCTGGGCTGGCGCGATGTACCGGTGGCCAGCGCCGGGCTGGGCGCAAGCGTCCGGCGTGTTGAGCCGGTAATGCGCCAGGTATTCGTCGGCAAGGGCGCCGGGATAGTCGACGGCGACGACTTCGAGCGCAAGCTGTTCATCATCCGCAAGCGCGTGGAACATGCCGTGCGCGATTCCGGCAAGGCCGGCAGCGAATTTTTTTACGTGCCGTCCATGTCCGCGCGCACACTCTGCTACAAGGGCATGCTGCTCGCCAACCAGGTCGGCAGCTACTATGCCGACCTGAACGACACGCACATGAAGTCGGCGCTGGCGCTCGTACACCAGCGTTTTTCCACCAACACCTTCCCGTCCTGGGACCTGGCGCACCCGTTCCGCATGATCGCCCACAACGGCGAAATCAACACCCTGCGCGGCAATATCAACTGGATGAATGCACGCCGCCACTCCATGGCATCGGAACTGTTCGGTGACGATCTGCAGAAATTGTGGCCTCTGATCGCCGAAGGCCAGTCCGACTCGGCCTGTTTCGACAATGCACTGGAATTGCTGGTCAGCGGCGGCTACTCCATGGCGCATGCCATGATGCTGCTGATTCCGGAGGCCTGGTCAGGCAATCCGCTGATGGACGAAAAGCGCCGCGCCTTCTACGAATACTTTGCCGCGGTGATGGAGCCGTGGGACGGCCCTGCCGCGGTGGCGTTTACCGACGGCCGCCAGATCGGCGCCACGCTGGACCGCAACGGGTTGCGCCCGGCGCGCTACCTGATCACCGACGACGACCTGGTGGTGATGGCCTCCGAGATGGGCGTACTGGACATCCCGCAGGAGCGCATCGTCAAGAAATGGCGCCTGCAGCCGGGCAAGATGTTTCTCATCGACCTGGAGCAGGGCCGCATCATCGACGACGCCGAACTCAAGGAAACGCTGGCCAAAGGCCATCCCTATCAGGACTGGCTGGACAAGACCCAGATCCGGCTGAAGAACCTGCCGGGCGAGGTGGGCCCGATGGCGCCGGACCATGCCACCCTGCTCGACCGGCAACAGGCCTTCGGCTATACACAGGAAGACGTCAAGTTCCTGATGACACCGATGGCCCTCACCGGCCAGGAGGCGGTCGGTTCCATGGGCGCCGACAACCCGGTCGCGGTACTGTCGAACAAGCCCAAACCGCTGTCGAACTATTTCAAGCAGAACTTCGCCCAGGTCACCAATCCGCCGATCGATCCAATTCGCGAGGAACTGGTGATGTCGCTGGTCTCGCTGATCGGACCGCGCCCGAACCTGCTCGGCCTCGAGTCGGCCGGCGAACACATGCGCCTGGAAGTCAGCCAGCCGATCCTGACCAACACCGACCTCGAGCGCATCCGTCACATCGAGTCGCACACCGATGGCGCATTCCGCACACGGACTGTCGACATCTGCTACCCGGCCAGCGCCGGCGCCAGCGGCATGGAAGGGGCACTGGCGGCTGTCTGCCGGCAGGCCGAGCAGGCTGTCAGCGACGGCTACAATATCCTGATCCTGTCCGACCGCCATGTCGATGCCGATCACATCGCGATCCCTGCCCTGCTGGCCACGGCCAGCGTGCATCACCACCTGGTGCGTGCCGGCCTGCGGACCGAGGCCGGCCTGGTAATCGAGACCGGCGCCGCGCGCGAGGTGCACCAGTTCGCCACGCTCGCCGGTTACGGCGCCGAGGCCATCAATCCCTACCTGGCATTCGAGACGCTGGAAGACGTCCGCGCGCAGCTGCCCGGCGACCTGGACGCCGACGGGGTCAAGAAACGCTACATCAAGGCGATCGGCAAGGGGCTGCTCAAGGTCATGTCCAAGATGGGCATATCGACCTACCAGTCCTACTGCGGCGCCCAGATCTTCGATGCGGTCGGCCTTAACAGCCCGTTCATCGATGCCTACTTCACGGGCACAGCGACCACCATCGAGGGCATCGGCCTGGCTGAGGTCGCCGAGGAAACCGTGCGCTGGCATCGTGACGCCTACAGCGACAACCCGATCTACCGCAACAGTCTCGACGTCGGCGGCGACTACGCATTCCGTGTGCGCGGCGAGGACCACATGTGGACGCCGGACACGATCGCCAAGCTGCAGCACTCCACGCGCGCCAACGATGCCAGGACATTCCGCGAGTTCGCGGCGCTGGTCAACGAGCAGGACGAACGCCTGATGAACCTGCGCGGGCTCTTCGAGCTGAAGTTCTCCGACCACCCGGTGCCGCTGGATGAAGTGGAACCGGCGAAAGAGATTGTCAAGCGTTTCGCGACCGGCGCCATGTCGTTCGGCTCGATTTCCTACGAGGCCCACTCGACACTGGCCATCGCCATGAACCGCATCGGCGGCAAGTCCAATACCGGCGAGGGCGGCGAGCTTGCCGAACGTTTCAGGCCGATGCCCAACGGTGATTCCGCCCGTTCAGCCATCAAGCAGGTGGCCTCGGGACGCTTCGGCGTCACCACCGAATACCTGGTCAATTCCGACGTCATCCAGATCAAGATGGCGCAGGGAGCCAAGCCCGGTGAGGGCGGGCAACTGCCGGGTCACAAGGTGGACGCCACCATCGCGAAGGTGCGTCATTCGACCCCGGGGGTCGGCTTGATCTCGCCGCCGCCGCACCATGACATCTATTCCATCGAGGACCTTGCGCAACTGATCCATGACCTCAAGAATGCCAACCCGCTGGCGGACATCAGCGTAAAGCTGGTGGCCGAGGTCGGCGTCGGCACGGTCGCGGCCGGCGTGTCCAAGGCACATGCCGACCACGTCACCATTGCCGGTTACGATGGCGGCACCGGCGCCAGCCCGCTGACATCGATCAAGCATGCCGGCTCGCCGTGGGAGATCGGCCTGGCCGAAACCCACCAGACGCTGGTGCTGAACAACCTGCGCTCGCGCATCGCGGTGCAGGTCGACGGCGGCATGCGCACCGGACGTGATGTGGTGATTGGCGCCCTGCTGGGGGCCGATGAGTTCGGCTTTGCCACCGCGCCGCTGATCGTCGAGGGCTGCATCATGATGCGCAAGTGTCACCTCAACACCTGCCCGGTCGGCGTCGCCACCCAGGACCCGGAACTGCGCAAGCGCTTCACCGGCAAGCCGGAACACGTGGTCAACTATTTTTTCTTCGTCGCCGAGGAAATCCGCGAACTGATGGCCAGGCTTGGCTACCGCAAGTTCGACGACATGATCGGCCAGTCACAGCACATCAACATGCGCCGCGCCATCAAACACTGGAAGGCGCGCGGACTGGACTACTCGCGCATCCTTCACAAGCCGGAACCTGCGCCGGGCGTGGGCATCTTCCATTGCGATAAGCAGGACCACGGCCTGGACAAGGCGCTCGACAGGCAGCTCATCGAGCTGGCCAGGCCGGCACTGGAGCAACAACAGCCGGTGCAGATCGAGCTGCCGGTAAAGAACACCAACCGCACGGTCGGCACCATGCTGTCCGGCGAAGTAGCCAGGCGCCATGGTCATGCCGGCCTGCCGGAAGACACCATCAACATTACCCTGCGCGGCATCGCCGGGCAGAGCTTCGGCGCCTTCGTCGCGCACGGCGTGAGCATCACGCTGATAGGTGAAGGCAACGACTACGTGGGCAAGGGCCTCAGCGGCGGGCGGCTGGTCGTCTACCCGCCGCCGGTAGCACCGATCGTGGCGGAAGACAACATCATAGTCGGCAATACTGTGCTGTACGGGGCCATCAGCGGCGAATGCTATTTCCGCGGCGTGGCGGGCGAGCGCTTCGCCGTGCGCAACTCCGGCGCCACCGCTGTCGTGGAAGGCGTCGGCGATCACGGCTGCGAATACATGACCGGCGGCATCGTGGTGGTGCTGGGCGAGTCCGGGCGCAACTTCGCGGCCGGCATGAGCGGCGGTATCGCCTACGTACTGGACGAACGCGGCGACTTTGAGCAGCGCTGCAACCTCGCCATGGTCGAAATCGAGCCGATCCCGGCGGAAGACGCGGCACTGGAACAGCTGGACCATCAGGGCGGTGACCTCGAAACGCACGGCCTGGTGGAACTCAACCATGACATGACCCGTCATGACGCACTGCGCCTGAACCGCCTGATCCGGCGGCACGTGCACTACACGGACAGTGCGCGCGGTCGGCAGATACTGGACAACTGGAATATGTACTTACCGAAATTCATCAAGGTCATGCCGGTCGATTACCGGCGCGCACTGCAGGAAATGCAGGCCTCGCAGGATACAACCGGACAGGCCGCCGGCAGGAGCACTGAGCATGGGTAAGCCAACCGGATTCCTGGAGTATCCCCGTCACGACCGCTCCTACGCGCCGGCCGCTGATCGCATGCGGCATTTCCGCGAATTCGTCATTCCGCTTCAGGACCAGGAAGTCAGCCGGCAAGGTGCGCGCTGTATGGACTGCGGCATTCCGTTCTGCCACCAGGGTTGCCCGGTCAATAACATCATTCCGGACTGGAACGATCTGGTCTACCACGGAATGTGGGAGGAAGCACTGCAGGTACTGCAATCGACCAACAACTTTCCGGAGTTCACCGGCCGCATCTGTCCGGCGCCGTGCGAAGAGGCCTGCACGCTGAACATCGACGACAACCCGGTCACCATCAAGACGATCGAGTGCGCCATCGTGGACAAGGGCTGGGAGCAGGGCTGGATCCAGCCGCAGCCGGCCGCGCACAGGACCGGCAAGCGGGTCGCTGTCGTCGGCTCCGGTCCCGCCGGCCTGGCCTGCGCGCAGCAACTGGCGCGCGTCGGGCACGACGTCGAGGTATTCGAGAAAAGCGACCGCATCGGCGGCCTGCTGCGCTACGGCATCCCCGACTTCAAGATGGAAAAACATATCATCGACCGGCGCATGGCGCAGATGGAAGCCGAGGGCGTCGTCTTCCAAACCAATATGCACATCGGCGTCGGCACGGCGGCCGGCGCGCTCCTGGACAGCTTCGATGCCGTGGCGCTGACCGGCGGTTCGGAACAGCCGCGCGACCTCGAAGTCCCCGGGCGCGAGCTCGACGGCGTGCATTTCGCCATGCACTTCCTGCCGCAGCAGAACAAGCGCAATGCCGGCGACGTCATCGACCCGTCCACGGCGCTGAGCGCAAGGGACAAGCACGTCATCGTCATCGGCGGCGGCGATACCGGCTCCGACTGCATCGGCACCTCGTTCCGCCAGGGCGCGCTGTCCGTGACCCAGCTGGAGATCCTGCCGAAGCCGCCGGAGAAGGAAAACAAGAGCCTGACCTGGCCGGACTGGCCTGACAAGCTGCGCACCTCCAGCTCGCAGAAAGAAGGCGCGGTGCGCGACTGGTCGGTGGCGACCCGGTCACTGGAAGGCAAGGACGGCAAGGTTACCGCGATCAACTGCGTGCGCCTGGACTGGCTGAAGGACGCGGAGGGCCGCTGGCAGATGCAGGAAATACCGGGCAGCGAGTTCCGGCTCAAGGCCGACCTGGTGCTGCTGGCGATGGGCTTTGTGCACCCGGTGCACAACGGCATGCTGCAGGACCTGGGCATCGAGCTCGACCCGCGCGGCAACGTAAGGTGCAGCACCGACGGCACAGACGCCTACCACACCTCCATCGACAAGGTGTTTGCCGCCGGTGACATGCGCCGCGGTCAGTCGCTGGTAGTATGGGCCATCCGCGAGGGGCGGCAATGTGCGCGGGCAATCGATGAATACCTGATGGGCTCGTCGGAACTGCCGCGGTAATTGAACTCGCGCAGAGACGCAGAGTACGCAAAGAAAAACAATTGCCACAGAGGGCGCAGAGCATACAGGGAGAATAATGGCTTTTGTGGAATACATGAGCAGTGACGCCTGGTTTCAGGTCAGGCGTTTCATATCTCAAGCCTTCCACTTCATCCACAGAAGGAATGGACCCGACGCGGCAAACAGGGTACGGAGAGAACACATGCTCCATTGTCGTGGGTTCTGTTTCTGAAACTTGCCTTGCCGGTCAGGAAGAGAAGCAAGAGCGGATAATCCTTTTCTCTGCGCACTCTGCGCCCGCTGTGGCTTTTTTGAAACCTTTGCGACCTCTGCGTCTCTGCGCGAGTCAGGATTCTAGATGACACAACAGCTCAAGAACGACCGCTTCCTCCGCGCGCTGCTGCGCGAGCCCGTCGACGTGACGCCGGTCTGGATGATGCGCCAGGCCGGCCGCTACCTGCCGGAATACCGCAGGGTGCGCAAGCAGGCGGGCAGCTTCATGGACCTGTGCACCAACCCGGAGCTGGCCTGTGAAGTGACCATGCAGCCGATCGACCGCTACCCGATCGATGCCGCCATCCTGTTTTCCGACATCCTCACCATCCCGGACGCCATGGGGCTCGGCCTGTACTTTGAGGAAGGCGAAGGCCCGCGGTTCCGAAAACCGGTGCGCAGCGCGGCGGACATCAAGGCGCTTGGCCGGCCCGACCCTGAAAACGAGCTGCGCTATGTCATGGACGCGGTGCGCCTGATCCGGCGCACGATCGATGGCCGCGTGCCGCTGATCGGTTTTTCCGGCAGCCCGTGGACACTGGCCACCTACATGGTCGAGGGCTGTTCCACCAGGACCTACTCCAGGGTCAAGGGCATGCTCTACGGGGATCCGCTGCTGATGCACGAACTGCTGCACACCATCGCCGTCTCCGTCACCGACTACCTCAACGCACAGATCGCCGCCGGCGCGCAGGCGGTTATGATCTTCGATACCTGGGGCGGCGTGCTGACGCCGAACGACTACCGCGATTTCTCGCTGCACTACATGCAGCAGATCGTGGACGGCCTGACACGCGAGGCGGAGGGACGCAAGGTCCCCGTCATCCTGTTTACCAAGGGTGGCTGTCAGTGGCTGGAGCAGATGGCCGATACCGGCGCCGATGCACTCGGCATCGACTGGTCCACCGACCTCGCGCAAGCGCGCAGGCGCGTCGGTGACCGCATCGCGCTGCAGGGCAACCTCGACCCGGCCGTGCTGTACGCGCCGCCGGGTGTCATCCGCGAACGCGTCTCCGGCGTGCTGGCGGCGTTCGGCCACGGCTCCGGACACGTGTTCAATCTGGGCCACGGCATCAACCCGGACGTCGATCCGGAACACGCCGGCGTCCTGGTCAGTGCCGTACATGAACTGAGCGCGCAATACCACACCTAGCGAACATCTGCACCGGCACTCCCGCTTTTCATTTCCGGCCTGGCGGGATTGATCGGCCTATCCATGAGCAGTACGGCGGTTTGTACAGGCTCACGCGCGATTCCTCCTGGAATCTGCAGCAACCAAAGGCACTGCAACGGTGATTCCGGCGACAGGCTGTTCACAGCCGGCTTCTGTCCGGGACATCAAATGGACAGGGTTGGCACGGCATGCGGGAAAGGGCATCGGGCCGGCGGTGCCCGGGCCGTGGCCGCGAAGATGCGATCGTGCCGTTTCGATATGCCTTTCCCTGAATACGGATATCGAGGCGGCATGGCGGGTGGCCCGACAGCCAATCCAGGCTGCCGGATATCCGCCGCTCATCCGGATTGACCGTCGTGCCCGGCCGCTATTTCGCCACCACCTGAATCTCCACGTTCGCACCGCGGGTGATGGTATTGAAAACGGGCGAGTATGCGGTCAGTCTTTTCAACCTTTCCATGTTGTCCACATCGGCCTTGACCCTGAAGTTGATGCGGATGTCGGTAAAGCCTTTCGGAACATCGTCGGCAAGGCCCAGAAAACCGCGCAGGTCGATATCGCCTTCGAGTTCGGATTCCAGTTCCTCGATGTGTATGCCCCGCACCGCCGCGTGCGCCACCATGCTCGTGGTTACACAGGCGGCGAGTGCATTGAGCAGATGTTCAACCGGGTTGGCGCCTTCATCCCCGCCCGCCAGGATCGGCGGCTCGTCGGCGTGCAGTTCGAACTGCTGTTTATGGGCAATTTCCTGCCTGGCCCCGTAGAAACCGGTAATCGTTGTGCGATTGTGGTTTCCGCCCAGCCAGGTATTGCGGGCGCGGAACCTGCATTGCCCCAGCACCGGGTCCTGCTCGATCGCATGCACGGTCCCCTGCAGCGTGTCCAGATGGATGCCATTGACGGTATCGTCGTGTACGCCGGCCTGTGCCTGTTTGCCTGTCATCTGATCGGTCATGTTCGTACTCCTTGAATATGTGGATTTCTCGTTGGGTCGCCCTGGCTGCGTGACAGCGTGATTGCGACTTGAGAGATACGATAGAACTTGACAGGCCGATGAATAAGATGGATTTTGGCCAAAAACAGGGCATTCGTGCCACTAATCGGGCTCACCGTGATGACTCGTTCCAGCAAAGGTCCATTGGAAGTCCTGATCGTCGCCGTACCGGAAACCGCCGGTTCCGCACTCTACGGCATGGTGGACGTGTTGCTGGCCGCCGGGAACATCTGGCAGACGCTGGTGCGCACCGAGCCGGAGCAGCGCCGCTTCCGGGTACGTATTGTCGCGCAGGGCAGTGAAGCGTTTACCTGCGGCAACCATATACCGGTCGCACCCGATTGTTCGGTAGTGGATAATCCCGTGGCTGACATCCTGATCCTGCCCGAACTCTGGCTGGGGCCGGACGAGGACATCCGTGGACGCTATCCGGAGCTGATGGAATGGATACGCCACAGGCACCAGACAGGCACCACGCTTTACTCGGCCTGTTCCGGCGCGGTGATGCTGGCCGAAACCGGCCTGCTCGACGGCTGCGAGGCCACCTCCCACTGGGGCTATCAGGATCTGTTCAGGAACCGCTACCCGAAAGTCCACTTCCGCCCGGAACCGAATCTCGTGTTCGCGGATGCAGCGGGCCGCATCGTCACAGCGGGCGGCACCACCTCATGGCACGATCTTGCCCTCCACATCATCGCGCGTCATTGCAGCCCGGGCGAGGCGCTGCGCATCGCCAAGGTCTATCTGCTGAAATGGCACAGTGAAGGGCAGTTACCCTATGCAGCGCTGGTGCGCAGGAACCCGCATGCGGATTCCGTGGCGCGGGCCTGCGAGCAATGGCTCGCCGAACATTTCCTGGACACCGACGCAATCAAACAGGTTGTCGAACTGGCAAACATTCCCGAACGCACCCTGAAGCGTCGTTTCAAGGCGGCTACCGGCGATACCCTTATCGACTACCTGCAGAACCTGCGCGTAGAAGCAGCAAAGCGCCTGCTGGAGTCCGGGCAGCTGCCCGTGGATGAAATCAGCGTCAGGGTCGGTTACGAAGACCCGTCGTTCTTTCGCAGGCTGTTCAGGCGCCGCACGGGCCTCGCCCCCGGTCAATACCGGCGCATGTTCCAGCCGGTAATGAGTGCGTCCGCCACACGATGAAACAGCGGCCCTTGCGGGGGCGCCGGTGATCGCTGCGCACCTGCGCAGTCA
>Ga0210060_1000208_pt1 | contig 29726 bp, 33 predicted proteins | sample Joice_CattailNLB_FD_184871 | JGI IMG/M metagenome (GOLD analysis project Ga0210060, IMG submission 184871) | Wetland microbial communities from San Francisco Bay, California, USA, that impact long-term carbon sequestration - Joice_CattailNLB_D2... | ecosystem: Environmental > Aquatic > Marine >...
TACGCTGATCACGAACGACAACCGCCAGCATAGGATTCGCCTTGCCGGGATCGACGCGCCCGAGAGAGAACAGCCATTCGCCGACCAATCGAAGCAGAACCTGACCAAGCTCACGAACAGCAGGGCGCTGCGCGCCAACTGCCCGAAGCGCGACAGCTATGGGCGGCTGGTCTGCAAGGTTTACGCGGGCGGTGTGGACGTCGGCCTCAAGCAAATCCACGACGGCCTGGCGTGGTGGTACCGCGCCCTCGCACACGAACAATCGCCCACGGATCGACAGCGCTACGCGTTCGAGGAGCACGAAGCACGCGAGGCGAAGCGTGGCCTCTGGGCAGATCCCAAGCCGACGCCGCCGTGGGAGTGGCGCGCGCACGGGCGGCAGAAGCGCTCGCCGTGAACCGGTCTTGCGTCTGACCGGTGGATGTCGATCGACCGGACCGCCTAAGCCGCCCGAATGGGTCGAAAAGGTCCATTCAATTTGACTATTCGCGGGCACATGCTGCTTCGCTACCGCCGTGTCGCCTCGCCTGTGCACCGGCTGTGCCAAATCGACAAACGGTGCGTTCTAGGGATCTAGAATTAACATCATAAGATCCGTGTAACTAATTGTTTATATGGTGGTGCCCGGGGCGGGATTCGAACCCGCACGACCTTTCGGTCAGGGGATTTTAAGTCCCCTGCGGCTACCGGTTACGCCACCCGGGCAGAACGTCCAGAAGTTTGGAGGCTGGGGTCGGAATCGAACCGGCGTCCACGGCTTTGCAGGCCGCTGCATGACCACTCTGCCACCCAGCCGGGTGCGCTGCTCAAGCTAATCGAGCACCCAAAACGACAAAGGGAAAGCCGCCGGCACCTCGGCTGAGGCACGGTCGATGCCGGAGCCTGGGCGCCATGCGCTTCCCCTGGTGTTCTGGAGCGGGAAACGAGTCTCGAACTCGCGACCTCAACCTTGGCAAGGTTGCGCTCTACCAACTGAGCTATTCCCGCGTAATGGGGGCGAATTATAAGCCCGGGCCGCGACCCGGCTCAACCGGGCGCCGACGCATCCTCTGCGGCGCGGCGCAGATAGTAGAGCATCGACACCACGGTGAGGATCGCCGCGGCGTTGATCAACAGCGTTCCGAGCCACTGGCAATTCACCATGCCGAACAGTGACTCGTGGAACAGCAGCAACGGGATGGCGATCATCTGCAGGGTCGTCTTCAGCTTGCCGACGAAGGCGACAGCGACGCTGCGCGCGCGCCCGACCTGTGCCATCCACTCGCGCAACGCGGAGATCGCGATTTCGCGGCCGATGATGATGAGCGCGACCACCGCGTCGACGCGTCCGAGCTGCAGCAGCACGATGAGCGCGCCGACCACGATCAGCTTGTCGGCCACCGGATCGAGAAACGCGCCGAAGGCCGACATCTGATCGAGCGCGCGCGCGAGGTATCCGTCGAGCCAGTCGGTGACCGCCGCGAACACGAAGATGGCCGTCGCGGTCACGTTCTGCGCCTGCGGCGACAGCCACGCGTCGGGCAGGTAGTACACGCCGACGATCAGCGGAATCATCACGATCCGCAGCCAGGTGACCATGTTGGGCCAGTTCATCGGCATCGCCGGATCCTAGGCCGCGCCCTGATCATGCAGGGCGCGGTAGATGCGCTCGGCGATCGCGCGGCTGATGCCCTCGACCTGCGCGATCTCGTCGATCGCGGCGGATTGCACGCCGCGCAGCCCGCCGAAGTGCGCGAGCAAGCGCTGGCGTCGCTTGTCGCCGATGCCGGGAATCTCCTCGAGCGACGAGCTGGTGCGCGTGCGGCCCCGCCGCGCACGATGGCCGACGAGGGCGAAGCGGTGCGCCTCGTCGCGGATGCTTTGGACGAGATGCAGGCCAGGGTCGTGCGCGGGCAGGCGCAAGCGCCGGCCGTCCGCCTCGATCACGAGCTGCTCGAGGCCCGGCTTGCGCTCCACCCCCTTGGCAACGCCGACGATGCTGACGTCGCTCAGGCCGAGCTCGGCGAGCGCCGCCCGGGCGACGTTCGTCTGCCCCTGCCCGCCGTCGATCAGGATCAGGTCGGGAATCTTGCCGCCGTCGAGCGCGAGCCGCTCATAGCGCCGGCGCAACGCCTGCCGCATCGCAGCGTAGTCGTCTCCCGGCGCGACATCGCGGATGTTGAAGCGACGGTACTCGGTCTTTTGCATCGCGTGGCGATCGTAAACCACGCACGAGGCCACTGTCGCCTCGCCCATCGTATGGCTGATGTCAAAACACTCGACGCGCTCGACCGAGTCTTCGAGCCCCAGCGCCCCGCGCAGCGCCGCGAGACGCCCTTCCTGGGTCGCGCGTTCCAGCGCCCGATGCGCAAGTGCCAGCTCGGCATTCTTGCGCGCCATCTCGAGCCACATGCGACGCTCGCCCTGCTGCGGCGCGAGGATTTGGCTGCCCTGCGGTGCGCGCCGCGCGAGCGCTTCGCCGAGCGCCTCGCGGTCGACCAGCTCGCTCGTCAGCACGAGGCGCGGCATCGGATGATCCACGTAGTGCTGCTCGAGAAACGCCGTGATGATCTCGCCCGCCGAGGCCCCCGCGGCGTTCGCCGGGAAAAAGCTCCGATCCCCGATGTGCCGTCCGCCGCGGATCATCACCAGGTTGACGCAGGCGATGCCGCCGTCGAGCGCGCTCGCAACGACGTCCGCGTCGACGCCCCGCGCGCTTTCCACGTACTGGCGGGCCTGCACCCGCGTCAGGGCGCGTACCTGGTCGCGGAGCACCGCAGCCTGCTCGTAGCGGTGCGCCTCGGCGGCCGCATGCATGCGATCGCTCAGCGAGCGGATCACGTCGTCTTCTCGCCCTTCGAGGAAAAGCGCCGCGTGCCGCACGTCCTCGCCATAGGCCTCTTCGGCAATCAGGCCCGTACAGGGCGCGGTGCAGCGGCGAATTTGGTGCAGCAGACAGGGACGCGAGCGGTTCTCGAACACCGAGTCCTCGCAGGTCCGCAGGCGAAAGACGCGCTGCAGCAGCTGGATGGCCTCGCGCACCGCGAAGGCATGGGGGAACGGGCCGAAGTAGCGGCTCTCGGGCGCGCGTGCGCCGCGGTGAAAGCCGATGCGCGGAAATGCGTGCCCGCTGATCACGAGATAAGGATAGGATTTGTCGTCACGAAACAGGATGTTGTAGCGCGGCGCGAGGCTCTTGATCAGATTGTTCTCGAGGAGCAGCGCCTCGTCCTCGGAACGCGTCGCGGTGACCTCGATCGAAGCCAGCTGCGACAGCATCATCTGCACACGCGGGCTCTGCGCGGTCGGGCGGCTGAAATAGCTGCCGACGCGCTTGCGCAAGTCGCGCGCCTTGCCGACATAGAGCGGCTCGCCCTTCGATCCAAGCATGCGGTACACGCCGGGCAGATGCGGCAGCCGGCGCACGAAGGCCTTGGGCTCGAAGGGCGCGTCCATGATGCGTCAGAGACCGCATTCTATAGCGTTAGGTTGATGATTCCGTGTAAAATTTCGCCCCTTTTGGGAGCGCACGCAACGACATGGCAAAAGTGACCGCCACCGAAATCCGGGTCGGCAATCTGATCGAATGGGACAAGCGCGTCTGGCGCGTCCTGAAGTGCTACCACGTACACGTCGGTGGTCGTGGCGGCGCATTCATGCAGGTCGAAATGAAGGACATCGAGGTCGGCACCAAGGTCAACCAGCGGTTTCGGACCGACGAGAAGATCGAACGCGCCTTTGTCGAGCCGCGCGCGATGGAATACCTCTACCAGGACGGCGAAAGCTTCGTCTTCATGGACAAGCAGAACTACGAGCAGCTGCCGCTCTCGACCGAGTTCCTGGAGGGGCAGACCGAGTACCTGCTGCCGAATACCGAGGTGCAGATCAACTTCCACAACGGACGCGCGATCGGCATCGAACTGCCGCCTGCGGTGATCCTGACCATCGTCGACACCGAGCCCGGGATCAAGAACGCGACCGCCACGACCAGCTTCAAGCCGGCGACGACCGAGACCGGACTGGTCGTACAGGTGCCGCCCTTCGTCAATCAGGGCGAGAAGATTCGCGTCAATACCAACGACGGAACCTACATGGAGCGCGCCTGAGCCGGCGGGCTCAGGCGAGCGATTCGAGCGCTGCGGCCGCCTCGCGGTAGGCGACGCTCTTGCGCAGGTCGCGGCCATGACGCGACCACAGTTGTTCCGCCTGCGCAGGCTGCGCCAGCGCTCGCGGCCCGAGCGCCTCGAGCAGAGCGTCCTGCCCGGCCGGGTCCTGACACAGCAGCACCATGTCGCAGCCCGCAGCGAGCGCCGCGGCCGCGCGCTCGGGCACGCCGCCCACGGTACTTGCGCCCGCCATCGACAGGTCGTCGCTGAACACGAGCCCATCGAAGCCAAGCGTGCCGCGCAGCACCGTCTGCAACCAGTAGCGTGAATAGCCCGCGGGCTCTGCATCGGCCCGCGGGTAGATCACATGCGCCGGCATGACCCCCTTGAGCCCGGCGGCGATGACCGGCCGGTAGGGCGCGACGTCCTTGCGCATGATCTCCTCAACGCTTCGCTCATCCCGCGGCACGCTGACATGCGAATCGAGCGCCGCAAAGCCGTGTCCCGGAAAATGCTTGGCGACCGCGGCGACGCCGCCGGCGGCGAGTCCCTGGACCAGCGCGGCGGCCAGTGCGCCGACCGCCCCGGGATCGAAGTGCAACGCGCGATCGCCAATCACCGAGCTCGAGCCGTAGTCGAGGTCCAACACGGGCGCAAAGCTGAAGTCGACACCGTGCGCGTCCAGCTCCGCGGCAATCGTGTAGCCGATCGCGTGCGCGGCGGTGAGCGCCACGGCCCGGTCGCGGTCCCAGAGACGGCCCAAGGCGCGCATCGGCGGAATCGGCGTGAAGCCCTCGCGAAAGCGCTGCACCCGGCCGCCCTCGTGATCGGCGCAGACGAACAGCCTTGGTTCGCGCAGCGCGCCGATCTCCTCGGCGAGCGCCCGCAGCTGCGCCGCGTCCTGGAAATTGTGCGCGAACAGGATCACTCCGCCGACGGCCGGATGACGCAGGCGGCGTCGATCGTCGTCGCTCAGCGCCGTGCCGGCCGGATCGAGGACAACCGGACCGAGCGGAATTCTCGTCCTTATGCGTCGCATTCCAGGATCACCGTGGCGCTCGCCAGGCTGCGCTCGTCGCTCAGCGAAACGTGCGCGCGGCGTATTCCCTGGGCCTCGAGCAGCGCGGCAAGCGCGGCAGAATACGCCAGCGTCGGTCGACCCAGATCCTGGTTCGTGACCCAGACGCTGTGCCAGTGCGCCGGCGCACGGATGCCGGAGCCCAGCGCTTTGCCAAAGGCCTCCTTGGCGGCGAAGCGCTTCGCCAGATACGCCGCCGGGCGGCCCAGTTCGCGAAAGCGCGCCATCTCCGGGGCACAGAGAATGCGCTCGGCAAAGCGGTCGCCGAACCGTCCCAGCACGCGAGCGACGCGCGAGATTTCCACCAGATCGGTACCGACGCCGTAAATCATCTCGCGTTGCCTTCCGGACCCGCTGCAGGCATCGCCCCCGCGCTCGCGGCGTCGGTCATCAGGCGCTTCATCTCGCGCACCGCCTCACGCATGCCGATGAACACCGCGCGGCTGACGATCGCGTGGCCGATGTGCAGCTCGCGCACGCCGGTCAGTGCCGCGACCGGCTGGACGTTGAAATAGTTCAGCGCATGCCCGGCGTTGAAGCGCATGCCGAGTTGCCGAATGGCCTCGCCCGCGCTGCGCACCTGCCCGAGCGCCGCGTGCACCGGTGGGCTTTCGGCATCCCGCCCTCTCGAATGAAACGCCAGCGCGTAGGGCCCCGTATGCACTTCGCAGACCGCGGCGCCGATGCGTGCGGCAGCCTCGACCTGAGGCAACCGTGCATCGATGAATACCGAGACCCGGATGCCGGCGCCGCTGAGCCGCGCGACCGCTTCGCGCAGCACGGCTTCCTGGGCGACGATGTCGAGGCCGCCTTCGGTGGTGATCTCATGCCGGCCCTCGGGCACCAGCATCGCCATTTCCGGCTTCAGGCGCTCTGCGATGCTCACCATCTCCCGCGTTGCGGCCATCTCCAGATTGAGCTTGATATGCGTCAGCTCGCGCAGCCGACGCACGTCTTCGTCCTGCACATGGCGACGGTCTTCCCGCAAGTGCACGGTGATGCCGTCGGCGCCGCCGAGGTGTGCCTCGATCGCAGCCCATACGGGATCGGGCTCGTAGGTCCGCCGCGCTTGCCGGATCGTCGCCACGTGATCGACATTGACGCCGAGTTCGATCATAGATCCTGCAATTCCCTGAGTACGTTACGCGTATGCAGCATCTGTCCCGGGAGCCGCTCGGCGATCAGCACGCGCATCAGGCTGCGCGCCTCCTCGCGCGTCTGCGGCCGTGCGTAGTCGTCGCGCGCGACGTCGAGCAGCGTCTGGCCGCTGACCACACAAACGCCGTTGGGCAGTGCCGATCCCGCCTCCCCGTTCAGCGGCACCGGACCAAGCTCGGGCTCATAGCGGTAGCGGCGCTGCGGGTCGACGGGAACGCCGCTCGCGGCTTCGTGCTCGAGCAAGGGGGCATACCCGAGCTCGGTGAGCAGCCGCCGCTCGAACGCACGCAGCACCTCGGCCGGCGCTCGCCCCTCGCTCAGACGCGCGAGACCGGCCGCGTAGGCGTCGAACAAGGCCTCGTGCGCATCCTCGCGCGGCAGCAGGCGCAACAGCAACTCGTTCAGATAGAACCCGCACATCAGGGCAATCCCGGGCAGCGCCGGCAGGCCACCCGCCCACTCCACCGTGGTCAGCGTCCCGAGCTCGGCCGATCCGCTCCAGCTGAGGCGCAGCGGATGAAAAGCGAGCAGCAGGCCGCGCATCGCCGAGCGCGGCCGGCGTGCCCCTCGGGCAAGCAGCCCCAGGCGACCCCAGCGACGGGAAAAGATCTCCACGATCAGGCTGGTCTCCTTGTAGGGGTAGCTATGCAGGACATAGCCGGGCTCCTGGTCGATACGGCGTCGGGGCATCAGCTGTATCCCAGTTGCCGCAGCACGCGAAGGTCATCGCTCCACTTTTCGCGTACCTTGACCCACACGTTGAGAAACACCTTTCCCTCGAACAACTGTTCCATGTCGCGCCGCGCCTCGCGTGCCACGCGCTTGAGGGTCGCGCCGCCACGACCGACGACGATTCCTTTCTGGCTTTCGCGCTCGACGAGGATTGTCGCATCCACCCGGCGCATTCTGCCGTCCATCCGAAAGCTGTCGATGACCACCTCGCAACGATACGGCAGCTCCTCGCTGAGCGTATAAAACAGCTTCTCGCGCAGCAGCTCCGCGGCGAAGAACCGCTCGTCCCGATCGGTCAGCTGGTCGGCCGGATAGAGCGCGGGGCCCTCCGGCAAGGCGTTCTTCAGGACCCCGAGCAGGGCCGGCAGGTTCTTGCCCGTGCGCGCGCTGACCGGCACGATCGCCTCGAAGTCGCGCAGCTTGGCGAGGCGATCGAGAAACGGCAACAGCCGCGCAGCGTCCGGCACGCGGTCGACCTTATTGACTGCGACGACGATCTTCTGGCCGGCCGGAACGGCCTCGAGCGCGGCACGATCGCCCGCCTCGAGGCGCATCGCCTCGATCACGAACAGCGCGACATCACCGCTGCGCGCCGCTTCGGCTGCGCGCCGTCCGAGCATCCGCTGCAGCGCGCTGTGCGAGCGCGGCGGACGACCCGGCGCATCGACGAACACGAGCTGGGCGTCCTCGGTCGTGAGAATCGCCGTCACCAGATGGCGTGTCGTTTGCGCCTTGGGTGAGACGATCGTCAGCTTTTGCCCGATCAAGCGGTTGATCAGGCTCGATTTGCCGACATTCGGCCTGCCCGTGATGCCAACCGTTCCGCAGCGATGACGGCTCACTGGCCAATGCTTTCGAGCAGCGCTGCCGCCGCGTCCTGCTCGGCGCGCTGCCGTGAGCTGCCCGTCCCGGTCGCCCGGGCGCCCAGGTCGGCGACCACGCATTCCACCTCGAACGTCTGCTGGTGGGCAGCGCCACGAACCTGCAGGACCCGGTACGCCGGGCGCAATTTACGCTGTCCCTGCAGATACTCCTGCAGCCGGGTCTTCGGATCCTTGCTCGGCCCTTGCGGATCGATCTGCGCCAGGCGATCTTCGTAAATCGCGAGGACCAGTCCACGGGCTGCCGCGTAGCCACCGTCGACGAACACGGCACCAAACAAGGCTTCCAGCGCGTCGGCGAGGATCGAGGCGCGCGGCTCGGCGCCCTTGGTTCGCTCGCCCTCCCCCAGGCGAAGCTCGGTCCCAACGCCGAGGCTGCGCGCCGCCGCGCATAGCGCCTCTTCGCAGACCAATGCGGCCCTCATGCGGGTCAGTGGCCCCTCGGTCAACTGCGGAAAGCGCGTGTAAAGCGCTTCCGCCACCACGCAGCCGAGTACGCTGTCCCCAAGAAACTCGAGCCGCTCGTTGTGCGGCGACCCGTAGCTGCGATGCGTGAGCGCCTGCTCCAGCAGCGCGCGGTCGCGAAATCGGTAGCCGATGCGTGCTTCGATTTCCGACGTCCGATCCAATGGGGCTTACGGCTGGTCGGTACTCGCCGCGAAATCGATGCAAATCGATACGTTGGAGAAGAGCCGGATCTCCTTGCGATAGGCGAACGCGAGCACCAGCGCACCCCGATCCTTGCTCACTTCGATGTCAGCGGCGCGGATCGAGGTAATGTCGTCGATGGTTGCGCGCGCATCGAACGACCGGCGCACGTCGGCCACCGAGGCCTCCGGATTCTCGTTGGCAATCGAATAGATCGCCTTCTTGGCATTGAAGTACTCGATATACGATGGCGCGAGCTTCATTCCGAGGAGCGCGGCGAAAATCAGAATGATGCCGCCGAAAAGGAGGCCGCCGAGGCTGATTCCGGTTTGCTTTCTTCGCATGCTGCCTCCCTGTACGCGCACTAGTGAAACGATCCGAAGCGTCCAAGCTCGCTCAGGTTGAGCCAGATGAAAAATGCCTTGCCCACGATATTCTCGTCCGGAACAAACCCCCAGACGCGGCTGTCGCTCGAGTTGTCGCGATTGTCACCCATCATGAAATAGTGATTCGGCGGCACGACGCAGGTCAGACCCTCGCTATTGTAGTTGCAATTGGCTGCGTGCGGGAATGCCCTCCCGTACGGCGCTGCGCTCGGCGCATCGCCGTCGAGCAGGATCTCGTGCTCCACGGAATTGAGGCGCTCGACGTAACGCTGGAAGTACTGCATCCGCTCCTTGGACAGATAGTCGTCGATCCGCCGTTCGGGAACCTGCACGCCGTTGATCCAGAGGCGTTTGTCGCGATACTCGATACGGTCCCCCGGCAGGCCTACGACGCGCTTGATGTAATCGAGCGAAGGCTCCGGTGGGTAGCGAAACACCATCACGTCGCCGCGATGCGGCGTGTGAATGTCGATGATCTTTCGATTGATCACCGGCAAGCGGATGCCATAGGTGAACTTGTTCACGAGAATGAAATCTCCGATCAGCAGTGTCGGCATCATCGATCCGGAGGGAATCTTGAACGGCTCGACGACGAACGAACGGAGCACGAACACCGCAAGGATGACCGGGAAAAAGCTGACCGAGTACTCGACCCACCACGGTTGGCGCCCGTCCGTCGGGCGACGGCGACGCAGGACCGCGGTCTCGAGCAGCCAGACGGCCCCGGTCGCGGCAAGCAGCAGGAACAGGAAAAGCGCGAAATTCAAGCGATCCCCCTCTACTTCTCGCCCGTTTGCAGGACGGCGAGAAAAGCTTCCTGGGGAATCTCGACCGCGCCGACTTGCTTCATCCGTCGCTTGCCCTCCTTCTGTTTCTCGAGAAGCTTCCGCTTGCGGGTGATATCGCCGCCGTAGCACTTCGCGATGACGTTCTTACGCAGCGCCTTCACGTTCTCCCGTGCGAGGATCGTGCTGCCGATCGCGGCCTGGATCGCGACGTCGAACATTTGTCGTGGAATCAGGCCGCGCAGCCGCGACACCAGCTCACGGCCACGCGCCTGCGCACTCGCGCGATGCGCCATCGACGAGAGTGCGTCCACGCGCTCGCCGTTGATCAGGATTTCGAGCTTGACCACGTCCGCAGGCAGGTAGGCCTTGAAATCATAGTCAAGCGATCCGAAGCCGCGCGTCATCGACTTCAGCCGATCGAAGAAGTCGAGCACCACTTCACTCAAGGGCAAATCGTACGACAGCATCACGTGACGGCTGGAATACAGCAGATTGGTCTGCACGCCGCGCCGCTGCGTGCACAGCGTCATGACGGCCCCGACGTAGTCCTGCGGCACGAAGATCGTCGTCGCGATGATCGGCTCGCGGATCTCCGCGATCGTGCCGGCGTCCGGCATGCGCGCAGGGTTGGAGACCAGCTCAACCGAGCCATCGCGAAGCTCGACTTCGTAGACCACCGAAGGCGCGGTCGTGACCAGCGCCATGCCGTATTCGCGCTCGAGTCGCTCCTGCACGATGTCCATGTGCAGCAGGCCGAGAAAACCGCAGCGAAATCCGAAGCCGAGGGCCTGGGAAACCTCCGGCTCGTAATGGAACGAGGCGTCGTTCAGATGCAGTTTCTCGAGCGCGTCGCGCAATGCCTCGTACTGGTTCGATTCCACGGGGTACAGACCCGCGAAGACCTGCGGCTTGATTTCCTTGAAGCCGGGCAGCGGGGCCTCTGCCGGCTGGTCGGCATGTGAAATCGTGTCGCCGACCTTCGCCGCGCGCAGTTCCCTGATCCCCGCAACGACGAACCCGACCTCGCCCGCCGTCAGCACCTCGCAGCTCTTTGACTTCGGCGTGAAGACGCCAACCTGGTCGCAGACATAGTCCGTCTGCGTGCTCATCAATACGATGCGCTCCTTCGGTCGCAAGGTTCCCTGGACGATGCGGACCAGCATGACGACGCCGATGTAGTTGTCGAACCAGGAGTCGATGATCAGCGCCTTCAGGCGCGCATCGGGATCGCCGGTCGGCGGCGGCACGCGCGCGATGACGCATTCGAGGACCTCGGGTACGCCCTCGCCCGTCTTGGCGCTCGCGCGGATCGCGTCCTTCGCATCGATGCCGATGATGTCCTCGATCTCCTGGATCGCCTTTTCGGGATCGGCCGACGGCAGGTCGATCTTGTTGAGCACCGGAATGACCTCGACGCTCTGTTCAATCGCGGTATAGCAGTTCGCGACCGTCTGGGCCTCGACGCCCTGCGATGCATCGACCACGAGCAATGCGCCCTCGCAGGCAGCGAGCGACCGGCTGACCTCATAGGAGAAGTCGACGTGACCCGGCGTGTCGATCAGATTGAGCAGGTAGGTTTCGCCATCTTGCGCGACATAGCGCAGTGCGACGGTCTGCGCCTTGATCGTGATCCCCCGCTCGCGCTCCAAGTCCATCGAATCGAGGACCTGCGCGTCCATTTCGCGGTCCGACAGACCGCCGCAGAGCTGTATGAATCGATCCGCCAGCGTCGACTTACCGTGGTCGATATGCGCGATGATCGAAAAATTGCGGATGCGGCTCTGAGGCATCACAAAAAAGGGTGCCGGCGGCACCCTTTTGTCTGAGCGGAAGGCTATTTTAGCGCAAGGCGCCTGCGCAGGGCGTCCTCATCGAGCCAGTAGTGGCAGATTTCCTCGCCGGACGCGTCGACCAGCACGGGCACGCGCTCGCCGAAACGCGCTTCGAGCGCCGGGTCCGCGTCGACGTCCAGAAGATCGAACCGGAACGCCAGCTGCGCCTGCAGCCGACGCAAGGCGGCCACCATGTCGTCGCACAGATGGCAGTAGGCGCGCCCATAGACGCGCAGCTGCATGCCTGCGCTAGCCCTTGTCTTCGAGGCCGGCGATGGTGACGAACGCGGTGTTCTCGCCGCGCTGCACCTGCAGGGTAAATACGGCGTTCTTGTCGAGTCCGCCCAGCAGCCGATTGAGCTGGGACACCGACTTGAGCTCGGTTTGCTGCCCCCGGTGCACGAACCTGAGCAGGACATCGCCCTGTCGCACGTCCGCGCGCGCATTCGGACGCACGTCGGTAACCAGCAGTCCATGCGTGAGCTTCATCTCGCGTTTTTGCGTTGCCGAGAGCTCCGCAACCACAATCCCGAGCCGGTTCGCCGCGCCGGCGCCACTCGAGCGTTCTCCGGGCGGGACGTCCCGCGCCGCAATCCGGTCTTCCTTCAGTTCACCGACGGTGATTTCGAGCGTCTGCGCCTCGCCTTTGCGCCAGACCTGGACATCCACGCGCGAGCCCGGCGCGGTGCCGCCGACGATGCGCGGCAGATCGCTCGAAGATTCGACGAGCTTGCCGCCGAATCGCGTGATGATGTCGGTCGCCTGAATGCCGGCCTTGTCCGCCGGACTTCCTTTTTCGACCGAATTCACCAGCGCGCCGCGTGCCCGGTCGAGGCCGAAGGAGTTCGCCAGATCGCGCGTCACTTCCTGGATCAGGACGCCGATGCGGCCTCGCGAGACATGGCCCTTGTCACGCAGCTGGCGCTGGACATCCAGTGCGACATCGATCGGGATCGCAAACGACAGGCCCATGAAGCCGCCGGTGCGGCTGTAGATCTGAGAATTGATGCCGACGACTTCGCCTTTCAGATTGAACAACGGACCGCCGGAATTCCCCGGATTGATGGCAACGTCCGTCTGGATGAAAGGTACGAAATTCTCCTGCGGCAGGGAGCGTCCCTTGGCGGACACGATGCCCGCAGTGACCGTGTTGTCGAATCCGAACGGCGAGCCGATCGCGACGACCCATTCGCCGACCTTGAGCTCGCCCGGCTTGCCGAAGCGCACGCTCGGCAGGTCGCTGGCGTCGATTTTGATGAGCGCCAAATCGGTGCGCTTGTCCGAGCCGATGATCTTCGCCTTGAACTCGCGCTTGTCGGTCAGGCGAACGTTGACCTCGTCCGCGCCTTCGATGACGTGCGCGTTCGTCAGGATGTAGCCGTCCGAGCCGATCACGAACCCCGATCCCAGCGAGTGGCTTTCGCGTGGCACGCCCGGCGAGCGCGGAATGAAGCGCCGGAAGAACTCCAGCATTTCCTCGTCCTCGATTCCCGGAAACTGCGGCAGGCTGCTGCGGCGCAGGGACTGCGTCGTGCTGATATTGACCACCGCCGGTCCCTGCTGCTCGACCAGGTGCGTGAAGTCCGGCAGCTCGCGACCCTGCGCGATGGCCGCAGCGCTGATGGTCAGAAAACAAAGCAACAGAACGCGTCTTAGCGACTGCATGCGATTTCCTCTCGATAACGCCCTGTGGGCTTCGACATTTTCGTTCCCGACGAGTTCATTTCGGGCGTTCGTAGCGCACATGATCGGCGATCCGCCGGACGCTCGTCGCCGGCACTTCGCCCACCACGGTGACGATATGATCGTCCACCTCGCGAACGAAGATATTGATGCCTCCGATCGAGGCCGTGCCGCGCCGAACAGACTCGCGCCGACCCCCGGCCGGCTCGATAAACACCGATACCGCGGCAAGGCCGTCCGAATAGACCAGCTGACCCACCGGCTCGCGCTCGTGAAGTACCCGTACCACCTCGACGATTTTGTGGAATCCTGGGATATCGGCGTCGACGCGCCAGCCTTCCGCCGCTAGATCCGCCGGCCGCACGGAGGCTTCCTCGACGCGCCAGGCCTGCGTCGCATGCGGCGCCGCGACGGCCTCCGGCCGCACCTCGCCGACCTCGAGTTGCGTGAAGGTAAACTGCTCGAGGGGCTGTTTCTCCTCGCTCAGGGTGATTGATCGCAGCAGCATGCCGGTCGCCTGGTCCGCGCAAAGCTCGTAGCCGTAACGGTAGGCGTCGTTTGGCTCCAGGCTGACCCTCTGGCACGCGCGGCCGGCAACGCGGTCCATGGCGCCGAGCCGGACCCGGTAATGCACGAGCAGCTCGCTCAGTTGTGCCGGCAGCATGGCCGGAAAGCGTCGCCCAGTGCCGTGGCGATCCACCTTCAGGGTGCGCGACCGCGGCAGGTAGCAGCGCACGCCGTCTTTCGAGCGCACGATCTCGCGCGGTTCACCATCGAGCACTTCGAGGCGCTCGATGTCGCCCTGCGGGCTGGCAAGGCGCGTGACCCGCGACGTTTCGCTGCGTCCGTCGTGCTGATACACGAAGGTCCCCGTGTAGGACAGTTTCTGCGTTGCCTGATAGATCTTATCCAGCCACGCGCGTCCGTCCGGTATCGTGGTCTGCGCGATCGCGCTGCCAGCTGCGCAGGCAAGCGAGATCGCCAGCGCGCCGCTGCCGAGCGCGCCACGATTCATCGACGCGGGCCTTGGGTGACCGGTCCGGAGACGGTTCGTACGTAAGGCACCATGCCCTGCAGCGACATGCGCGGCGAGAACTCCTGGTGCGCGAAAAGGTAGTCGTCCGCCATCTGAGCGGCGACCGGCAGCGCCGGCGGCACGGTCGATTCACGTGGCGCCGCAAGCGCCTGGCGGGTCACCGGCTGGACGGCCTGGACCGACGCCGGCTGCACGCCGCTTGGGGGTGGCGCGCTCGCGAGAGGCGCGCTCGGCAGCGCGTCCGGCCGAAGCCCGGGCCCGGGCGCGAAGGCAAGCCAGCCGACAAGGGCCACCGCGGCCACGCTGGCGGCCGCCGAAAGCGCGATCCAGCGCGTGCGTTCGGCCGGCAAGCGGCCTGGCGCGAGCACCGTCGGCTCGGCCGCCAGCGTTTCGGCCAATCGCGTCGAAAACGCGCTGCTGCGCAGGGCCGTATCGCGCACCGCGTCCGAGATCAGGTGATACACCCGCCAGGCCTCGCGCGACGCATCGTCGCGTTCCAGGGCCTCGATCACGCCGGTCAGCTCGCCGGCCTCGAGTTCGCCGTCAACGAATGCGGAAATTTTCGTCTTCATTCGCGCTACCACCTCTTGTCCTTGCTCGTCCCGATCAAGGGACGCAAACGCTCGGCGATTGCTTCCCGGGCACGGAAAATACGCGACCGGACCGTGCCGATCGGGCAGCCCATGATGCTCGCAATCTCCTCGTAGCTCATCCCTTCCAGCTCACGCAGCTGAATGGCCGTCCGTAACTCTTCTGGCAGCGATTCGATCGTCGAGTTCACGGTATCTGCGATCTCCTTCGACAGCAGCGCGTTCTCGGGTGTGTTGAGATCCCGGAGACGCTCGCCGTCCACGTGACCTTCGGCCTCCTCTGCCTCCATGTCCGTGGAGGTCGGGGCTCTGCGGCCCATTGCCGCGAGGTAGTTCTTTGCCGTATTGATACCGATGCGGTATAGCCAGGTGTAAAAAGCGCTATCGCCGCGAAACGCCGGCAGCGCCCGATACGCCTTGATGAATGCTTCCTGCATCACGTCTTCGACCTCCGACGGGTCTCGTATAAACCGCGACAGCAGCCGACCGAGCCTGCGCTGGTACTTCTCGACGAGCAGCTCGAACGCCCGCTTGTCGCCGTGCTGCGCTCGCTCGACCAGCGCGCGGTCGATATCGCGCTCAGACATGACGAGCCGTTGCGAACTCCGCCCGGGCGCAGGCCGGGCCGCTCGGCAGCCGCGTCCGGCCGAACCGTCTATTTGCCACAGACAGGGATTGCGGGAAATAGTTCACGTGCAAGGGACTTACGATGACGCCGCCTCGCGTGGCATCGACGCGACACCGGGGAGCTGCCCCCAGAGCGCCCAGAGACGCAGGCGCCGAAAGGCCTCCGGTGCCAGCATATCGCTGGTGACGACCAGCGTCCTTCGGCGCGGCAAGGCAAGTGGCAAAACGACGATCTGCGCGCTGACCCAGCGACGGGTCCTCACCCGCGCGCTGACCTGCGCCCCGCGCGCCAGCTCGAGCGTGATGTCCCCGGGGCCCTCGAGCGCGAAGCCGCGAACCGACGCCGGTCCGCGCAGCAGGGCGCGGTCCCGCGCAGCCGCCATTCCGAGCAGCGTGAGCAGGACGGCGAGCGCCCAGGCGAGCACCGCGTTGTGCAGGACCGCGATCAGGGCCGCGCCGGCGGCACCATGCGCTACGACGATCAGGCGCGCGAATCTGTGCGACGGCGACAGGCGGAATCGCGTCGCGTCTGGCGCGCTCACACTTTGGCGAAAACCAGCGTGCCGTTCGTACCGCCGAAGCCGAAGTTGTTCTTGACGGCCACGTCCACCGTGATCTCGCGCGCGCTATTCGCGCAATAGTCCAGGTCGCACTCGGGATCGGGATCATTGAGATTGATCGTCGGCGGGCACACGCCCCGATCCATCGTCAGCACCGTGAATACGGATTCAATCCCGCCGGCGCCGCCGAGCAGGTGGCCGGTCATCGACTTCGTCGAGCTCACGACCAGCGATTTGGCATGTGCACCGAACGCAGCCTTGATTGCCTCGGTCTCGTTTTTGTCCCCCAGCGGCGTCGAGGTGCCGTGGGCGTTGATGTACTGAACCCGCTCGGGCGCAAGCCGCGCATCGTTTAGCGCCTCGCGCATGCAGCGCCGCGGCCCGTCAACGTTCGGCGCCGTCATGTGGTACGCATCGGCGCTCATGCCAAAGCCTGCAACCTCGCAGTAGATGCGTGCGCCGCGCGCCCGCGCGTGCTCGTACTCCTCCAGCACCATCGCGCCCGCGCCCTCGCCAAGCACAAAACCATCACGCCCTCGATCCCAGGGTCGGCTCGCGCCCTGGGGATCGTCGTTGCGCGTCGACAGCGCGCGCGCAGAAGCGAAGCCACCGAGCCCGAGCGGCGAGATTGCCGCTTCGGCGCCGCCCGCGACCATGGCATCGGCATCTCCACGCTCGATGATGCGCGCGGCCAGACCAATCGAGTGCAGCCCCGTCGTGCAGGCCGTCACGATACCGAGGTTCGGCCCCTTCAATCCCAGCAGAATCGACAAGTGGCCCGAGATGAGGTTGATGATCGACGCGGGTACGAAAAACGGCGAGATGCGCCGTGGTCCCTTGCTTACGTACTCGGTGTGCGTGTGCTCGATCATCGGCAGACCACCGATGCCCGAGCCGATATTGACGCCAATGCGCTCGGCATTGACATCGTTGACTTCGATTCCGCAATCGCGCCAGGCTTGCAGCCCCGCCGCCAGTCCGAAGTGCATGAACAGATCCATGTGCCGGGCCTCCTTCGCAGGGAGGTAGGCAGCGACGTCAAATCCTCTGACTTCACCCGCAAAGCGACAGGCGAAAGCGGACGCGTCGAAGCGTTCGATCGGGACGATGCCGGACCGCCCGGCGACGATATTCTGCCAAGCCTCGTCTACCGTGTTGCCCACGGGACAGACGACGCCGAGCCCGGTAACAACGACTCTGCGGCGAGACAAGATTCTTCCAGCGATAGGCGCCGGAGCCTCTGCGCGGCTCCGCGGGCGCGAGTTAGGACTTCTGGTGTGCCTTGATGAAATCGATGGCTTGCTGGACCGTCGTAATCTTCTCGGCCTCTTCGTCCGGGATCTCGGTCTCGAACTCCTCCTCCAGTGCCATCACCAGCTCGACCGTGTCGAGCGAGTCCGCGCCAAGATCATCCACGAAGGACGACTCGATCTTGATCTCCGCCTCGTTGACGCCAAGCTGCTCGGCGATGATCTTCTTGACGCGTTGCTCTATGTTCTCCATCTTCTGCTCCTTCCCTTAGGTCCCCGCCGGATGCAACGAGGCCCCGCATTTTACCAAACGATTGGACCCGGACCGGGCCTTCGATCGCCCTGATCAGCCCATGTACATGCCGCCATTGACGTGCAGGACGCTGCCGGTCACGTAGCCCGCCTGGGGCGAGGCGAGATAGGCCACCGCAGCCGCGACGTCCTCGACCGTGCCCAGGCGTCCCAGCGGGATCTGCGAGAGCAGCGCCGCGCGCTGCGCTTCCGACAGGGCGCGCGTCATGTCCGTATCGACGAAGCCGGGCGCGACGCAATTGACGGTGATGTTCCGGCTGCCGACCTCGCGGGCCAGTGCGCGCGTCATGCCCGCGACGCCCGCCTTGGCGGCCGCATAGTTCGCCTGCCCGGCATTTCCCGCAGCCGCGACGACCGAAGTGATGTTGATGATGCGTCCCCAGCGCGCCTTCATCATGCCGCGCAGGACGGCACGCGAGAGCCGGAACACGGCGCGCAGGTTCGTTTCGATCACCTCGTCCCATTCGCTGTCCTTCATGCGCAGCGCGAGATTGTCACGCACCACGGCGGCATTGTTCACCAGCACGAGGATGTCGCCGAATTCCTTGCTCAGGGAAGCCATGAGCGCGTCGCACTGCGCCGCGTCGCGCACATCCAGAACGCGGCCCGCGCCCCGTCCGCCGAGCGCTTGCGCAACGCGCTGCGCCCCAGCCTCGCTGGTCGCGGTGCCGATGACCGTCGCCCCCTGCGCCGCGAGCGCCTGGGCGATCGCCTGCCCGATGCCGCGCGAAGCGCCGGTCACCAGGGCGCGTTTGCCTTCGAGCATCCTCATGCCTCCCGGACCACCGCCAGCGCCTGCTCGAGCGCGTCGCGATTGGCAAGCGAAATACCCTGCACTTCCGGCGCGATCCGTTTCACCAGACCCGCGAGCACCTTGCCCGGTCCACATTCGACGATGTGCGTCACGCCGCGCGCCGCCATGGCTTGCACCGTCTCGACCCAGCGCACCGGCGAGGCCGCCTGGCGCACCAGGGCGTCGCGAACCGCGTCGGGCGATTGCACGATTGCGACGTCGACGTTGTTGATCAAGTCGATCTGCGGCGCCGCCAGTGCGACCTGGCCAAGATAGGCCCGCAGCCGCTCGGCCGCGGGCTGCATCAGGCTTGAATGGAACGGCGCACTGACCGGCAAGGTCATCGCGCGCTTCGCCCCGCGCGCCTTGCAGGCGTCGATCGCGCGCGCGACCGCCGCCTTGTGTCCCGCGATGACCACTTGCCCCGGGGCATTGAAATTGACCGCCTGAACCACCTCGCCCTGCGCCGCCTCGGCGCAGGCCGCGCGAACCGCGTCGTCATCGAGGCTCATGATGGCCGCCATCGCCCCGACGCCTTCGGGCACGGCTTGCTGCATCGCTTCTGCGCGAAAGCGCACGAGCGGCAGGCAATCCTTCAGGCTGAGCGCGTTGGCGACGACCAGCGCCGCGTATTCCCCGAGGCTGTGCCCCGCGACGACGCTCGGCGCCGGGCCACCGAGCGCGGTCCAGGCGCGGTACGCGGCGATGCCGACGGTCACCATCGCCGGTTGCGTGTTGATGGTCTGCGCAAGCGCTTCCGCCGGCCCGTCATCCAGCACCCGCAGAAAGTCCGCCCCGAGCACCGCGCCGGCCGCCTCGCGCGCCGCAGCGACGCCGGGGAGGCCGGCATAGGCCTCGAGCATGCCGACCGATTGGGAACCCTGTCCGGGAAATACGAACGCGAGCTTCATCCGTCCTGTCCTTCAGATTGTGACAATCGTCGCACCCCAGGTGAAACCGCCGCCAACGCCCTGCAGCATGACGCGATCACCGCTGCGAATCTTTCCTGCGCGCACCGATTCGTCGAGCGCGAGCGGCACGGACGCCGCCGAGGTATTGCCGTGGCGATCCACGGTGACGATCAGCCGCTCGAGCGGCAGGCCGAGCTTGCGCGCCGTCGCTTCGAGGATGCGAACGTTCGCCTGGTGCGGTATCAACCAGTCGATGTCCTCCAGCCGCATGCCTGCCGCGGCCACGGTTTCGCGCGCGACCTCATCGAGGACACGCACCGCGAACTTGAACACCTGATGACCCGCCATCTGCAGAAACGGCGACCCGACGATACGCCCGCCGCAGACGTTTCCGGGCACCGAGAGGATCCCCGCATGCCGGCCATCGGCGCGCAGCACCGACGCGTGAATGCCGGGCGCCTCGGCCGCCGCCAGCACGACGGCACCCGCGCCGTCCCCGAACAGCACGCAGGTTCCTCGATCGTTCCAGTCGAGAATGCGCGAAAAGACTTCCGCGCCGACCACCAGGGCCCGCTTGACCGAGCCGCCACGGATGAAGCTGTCCGCCGTGGCCAGGGCGTAGACGAAGCCGCTGCACACGGCCTGCACGTCGAATGCGGGACAGGGTCCGACGCCCAGCTTCGCCTGCAGCAGGCAAGCCGTGCTCGGAAAGATGAAATCCGGCGTCGACGTGGCGAGCACGATTAGATCGACATCGGCTGGGGCGATGCCCGCGGCCGCCAGCGCATGCCGGCTCGCCTCGAGCGCCAAATCGCTCGAGCCCTGCGATTCATCGGCGATGCGTCGCTCGACGATCCCGGTGCGCTCCCGGATCCATGCGTCGCTGGTCTCGAGCCGCGCGGAGAACTCGTCGTTGCGCACGATACGCTCCGGGAGGTAACTCCCGGTACCGACGATGCGCGAATGGATCATGCGCCCGCCACCTGCACGGGCGCCGCGCGCGTTGCGTCATCCAGCTCTGTCATGCGCTGGGCAATGCGCTGCGGTACGTTGTTGCGGACTTCCTCGACCGCCCGCATCAGGGCCTGGCCGAACGCATAGGCATCGGCCGAGCCGTGGCTCTTGATCACGATGCCGCGCAGACCGAGCAGACTCGCGCCGTTGTAGCGACGGTGATCCATGCGGCGACGGAACGATCGCAGGACGGGCAGCGCAGCGAGTGCGGCCAGGCGCCGCAGGGGGTTGCGCCTAAATTCCTCGCGTAGCACAGACCCCATCATCTGGGCAACGCCTTCGGAGGCCTTGAGGGCAACGTTGCCCACGAATCCGTCGCACACGACGACATCGGTCGTGCCCTTGTAGATGTCGTCGCCTTCCACATTGCCGACAAAATTCAGTCCACTCACGCGCAACAGCTCGGCGGCGCGCTTGACGGTCTCGTTGCCCTTGATGTCCTCGACCCCGATATTCAGCAGGCCCACGGTCGGCCGCGACTTGTGCTTGACGGCCGCGACGAGCATCGCGCCCATGATGCCGAACTGCAGCAGATGTTCCGGCGCGCAATCGACGTTTGCGCCGAGATCGAGCACGGTGCTGTCTTCCCCGCGCATGTTCGGCAGGACCGTGGCGATCGCCGGTCGATCGATGCCGGAAAGCGTCTTCAGCACGAAACGCGAGATCGCCATCAGCGCGCCGGTGTTGCCCGCACTGACGCAGGCCTGCGCCTGCCCCGATTTCACGAGATTCACGGCGACGCGAATCGAAGAATCCTTTTTGTAGCGCAACGCCGCCGCGGGCGGCTCGTCCATCGCCACCACTTCGCTCGCGTGCTGTATGCGCAGCTGCGGCCCGACGCGGCTGCCCTGCTTTTCCAGCTGCGCCTCGATCGCTTCGCGCAGGCCGACCAGCACGAGGTCGATGTCCGGGTGTCGACGCTGAAAATCGAGCGCGGCGGGAACCGTGACATGGGGGCCATGATCGCCCCCCATGCAATCGACAGCGACGGTGATATTCATGCGGCAGCCACCACAGGCTCGCCGGGCGCGCCGCGCCCGCCTGCGGTACGGCTCAGCGCAGCCTACTCGTTCTTGCCCTTGGCAACCTTCTTGCCCCGGTAATACCCCGTGGGGCTGATGTGATGGCGCAGGTGTGTCTCGCCCGTGGTCGGTTCGACGGCAAGCGCCGGGGTTCCGAGCGCATCGTGTGCACGATGCATTCCACGCCTGGACGGGGTCTTGCGGTTTTGCTGTACAGCCATGGTCAAGCTCCTTTTCGGTAAATAGTCTGCCCGCGCAGGCCTTGCTTGTCAGCGCCGCCGATCGCCCTCGCCGTCCTGCGGGCCGTCGAGCATGGCCGACAGGCCGGCAAACGGCGACGGGCGTCGTTCTCCGGGATCGTCGTGCCGCGCGCCGCACTGCGCATGGCGTGGGGCAAACGGCAGCGACAAGAGCACCTCTTCCTCGATCAGCTCGCCGATCGGCATTTCCCGGGTCGCGAGCACGCGGTCGGGTTCATCCGGATCATCGGCGCCAGCATCGATTTCAGCCTCGGAGGCTGCAAGGACGAGGATCGCATCGAGTTCGAGCGGAAACGCCATCGTCTCGAGGCAGCGCTGGCAGCTGAGATGGAGCACGCCGTCGACCTTCAGGCGCAGCGCACGCCGCCCCATGCTGTCCTGCGTGCCGCGCAGCTCGTAGCGCAGCTCGCCCGAATCGTCGACGAGGCTCGTGCGCAGGCGCGGCAGCGCACGGAGCGGCCAGCGCCCTGCGCGCCGGGCGCCGCTGGCGGCAAACTCGAAGCCGTCGATGTAAGCTGTCTGGGACATAAACCGACGATGGTATCATTTGAGAATTTTCCAGTCAAAACAATGTCATGGATGAGCGTCGTCGCCTGGTGCTCGCCTCGACCTCGGCCTACCGACGGGCCTTGCTCGAGCGGCTCGGTCTGACCTTCGAATGCGCGGCACCGGGGCTCGACGAGTCAGCGTTGGGCGACGAGGCGCCCGCCGAGACCGCGCGTCGACTCGCGCAGGCCAAGGCGGCGGCGGTCGCAGCCCGGTTTCCCGATGCGCTGGTGATCGGTTCCGATCAGGTCGCCAGCCTCGGCGCGCTGCGCCTGGACAAGCCGGGCAATCACGCAAACGCCGTGCGCCAGCTTCAGGCCTTGAGCGGCCGGACCGCCCAGTTCGACACCGCGGTCTGCGTGCTCGATGCGGCGCGCGGCGCGCGCCGGGATCGCGTCGTCCCTTGCCGCGTCACATTCCGCCGCCTCGATGCGCGCCTGATCGAGGCGTACCTGCAGCGCGAGCAACCCTATGACTGCGCAGGCAGCGCGAAATCCGAAGGTCTCGGGATCGCGCTCATCGAGCGCATCGAGACCGAGGATCCGACGGCGCTGATCGGCCTGCCGCTGATCGCCCTGACCGAGCTGCTCGCGGCTGCCGGCCTGCCGGTCGTCGGCTGAGCCGCCAGTCCCGCGGTCGTCCTCAGCGCAGCAGCAGCCCCTGGCGCAGCGAGAGCGCTGCGAGCGTGCTGGCGACGCTCGCGCCGAAGCGCTTCGCGAGTCGTTCGGCAAGGTTCTCTTTCTTCGTGTAGTCGACGATCTCCTCCGCCTTGACGACGTCGCGCGCGACGTAGTCGAGCGTGCCGAGCGCATCGACGAGTCCCAGCTCGATCCCCTTTTGTCCGGTCCAGATCAGGCCCGAGAACATTGCGGGGGTCTCCTTGAGCCGGTCGCCGCGGCCTTCGCGGACCGTGTCGATGAACTGCGCATGAACCTCCTGCAGCAGGCCGAGCACGTACTTCTCCTGATCCGCCTCGACCGGCAGGAACGGATCGAGCATCGCCTTGTTCTTGCCTGCCGTGAGCAGGCGCCGCTCGACGCCGAGCTTCTCCATCAGCCCGGTCACGCCGAAGCCGTCCATGCGCACGCCGATCGAGCCGACGATGCTCGACTTGCTCACATAGATGCGGTCAGCGCCAACCGCGACGTAGTAGCCGCCGGAGGCGCACAAATCCTCGACGACCGCATACAGCGGGATGTTCGGGTACTTCTTGCGCAGGCGACGCATTTCGTCGTAAATCATCTGCGCCTGCACCGGGCTGCCGCCCGGACTGTTGATGCGCAGCACCACGCCTTTGGTGTGCTTGTCCTCGAACGCGGCCTGTAGCGCGCCCGTGACTTGCTCGGCACTTGCGTCCGAGCCGGGCGCGATGATGCCTTCGATGTCCACCAGCGCCGTGTGCTGCTCGGCGCTGGGTGCCTCCGCCGCCTTCCAGCCCATGACCAGCAGGATCATCCAGGTGATGTAGGCGAAGGCCAGCAGCTTGAAGAAAATGCCCCAGCGGCGCGCGCGCCGCTGCTCTGCGAGCCCGGCCGTGGCGATTTTCTCGACCAGCCTGCGTTCCCACTGATCCGCGTTATCCGTCATCTTCGATTCCCAGGAAATAGATCGCGCCGTCGCGCTCGGCCACGGCCAGCCGGACGAGCGGCGTGCCGTCGCAGGGACCGCCGAGGCAGCGGCCGTCGGTCACGGCATAGACCGCACCGTGGGTCGAGCATACCAAATCGCGTCCTTCGGCCCCAAAAAACGCCCCCGGCTGCCAGTCGAGTTCCATCGGCATATGACCGCAACGATTGAGATATCCATAGACCTCGCCCTGCCAGCGTACGACGAAGGCCGGGGCCGCTTCACCGAAGTAGTCGACCTCGAAGCGCACGCCCGTGCCGGCCTCGCGCAGCGCATCCGAGGCGCAAATCAGCCGTTCTGCGCGAGCCATCCGTGCAGCGCCGCGACGCTTGCGACGCAGGCGACCGGCTGATGCGCGCGCAGCGCAGACTCGGGGTGCGCGCCGTAGCTGACCGCCAGGGCATCGACGTTCGCCTCGCGCGCCATCGCCAAATCGTGCGACGTGTCGCCAACCATGAGAGCCGCTCCGGGCTCGACCTCGAGCGCTGCAAGCAACTCGTTGAGCATCGCCGGATGCGGCTTGGGGTGGGTTTCGTCGGCGCAGCGCGAGGCGACGAAGTGCTCGCGCAGTCCGCTTGCATCGAGCGCACGCTCGAGTCCGCGCCGGCTCTTGCCCGTGGCAATCGCAAGGCGATGGCCCCGGGCGCGCAGCGCATCAATCAGCGCCTCGATCCCCGCAAACAGGCGCATCTCGTCCTCGCGCGCGAGAAAGTGCGCCCGGTAACGGGCGACGAAGGCCATCGTCTGTTCCGCTGCCAGCGCCGGGACCGCGATCCGCAGCGCATCGTGCAGGCCGAGGCCGATGACATGGCTTGCCCGCTCCGCCGAGGGCACCGGCAACTGCAAATCGCGGCTCGCCGCCTGAATGCACGCGACGATCGTGGCGGCCGAATCGATCAGGGTGCCGTCCCAGTCGAACACGATCAGCGGATAGCGGCGCTCAGACATCGTCCACCCCGCCGAACGCCGAATCGATCGCGGCCTGGAGCGCGGCAGGCAGCGGGCTTTCCAGGCGCAGCGGCACTCCGCTGAGCGGATGGGCGAACGCCAGTCGGCGCGCGTGCAGGCACAGGCGCTTGACGTCCTGCTTCGCCATGTCGCGATTGAACGCGAAGTCGCCGTACTTGTCATCGCCGACGACCGGATGCCCGGCGTGCGCGAGATGCACGCGGATCTGGTGCGTACGCCCGGTCAGCAGCTCGAGCTCGAGCACGCTCAGGCGTCTCGACACGGCGAGCGGGCGCACGCGCGTCGCCGCAGCGAGACCCTGTGCGCGCACTGCAACGCGCCGCTCGCCGCCGGCCGAGACGAACTTGTGCAGAGGCTCCCGGATCTCGCGAACGCCGCCCCGCCAGCGTCCCTTGACGAGCGCGATGTAGATCTTGCGCACCTCGCCTTCGCGCAGCATGCGATGCAGCTCGACCAGCGCGCTGCGCTTTTTCGCCACGATCAACAACCCGGAGGTGTCGCGATCGAGTCGATGGGCCAGCTCGAGCAGCTTGGCATCGGGCCGCGCGCGACGCAGCGTCTCGATGGCGCCGAAGCTCACCCCGCTGCCGCCGTGCACGGCGACGCCCGCCGGCTTGTCGAGCACGAGCAACGCCGCGTCCTCGAACACGATCGGCAGCGCGTTCGCCCGCGCCGCCGCAGCCGCTGCCGGCACCGCGCGCGGCCGCGCGGCCGTCCGCACTGGGGGGATGCGCACCCGGTCGCCGGCCTGCAGCCGGTAGTCCGGGCGTACCCGGGCGCTGTTCACGCGGACCTGGCCGCTCCGCAGTACGCGGTAGACGTGGCTTTTGGGTACCCCTTTCAGCCGGCGCAGCAGGAAATTGTCGATGCGCTGGGTGGCGCCGTCTTCGTCGACTTTGAGCACAGTCGCCCGAGCCTTGCTTAACTCATTCATTTTTCGTATGATCCCGCGATCTGCTTCGATGTGCGGGGCATCGGGATACCCACGCGGCCACGATCGCTCGTTCGGCTGCGATGCTCGAACAAAACCCCGTGCCGCACAGGCGCGGCCTAAAGCAGCGGTTAATTTCGCTCACCGGAAGTAGCGATGGTACTGGAAGCGCGCGCAGAGAAATTCCACATCGCCTCATCGGAATCTCGCCCGCACCCGCATTGCCGGGTGCCTGAAATGCGGCCACCGCCGGCCATTTCTGGTCTACCGACACGAGCTGTCGCAACGGAAATTAAGGTCATCACAGGTCCACACCTAGGAGAATCCTGACCGACGGAATGCCGTTCTCCTGCGCGCGCGGGAGAACACGCAGTGAAACGCATGCTATTTAACGCGACGCAGCAGGAAGAACTGCGCGTCGCGATCGTCGAGGGCCAAAAGCTCGTCGACCTCGATATCGAATCGGCCTCCAGGGAGCAGCGCAAGAGCAACATTTACAAGGGCGTCATCACCCGCATCGAGCCCAGCCTCGAAGCCGCCTTCGTCGACTATGGCGAAGAGCGCCATGGGTTCTTGCCGTTCAAGGAGGTTGCGCGCAGCTACTTCAAATCCGACGTCGACGTCGGACGCGCGCGCATTCAGGACGCCCTGCGCGAAGGCCAGCAGGTCATCGTCCAGGTCGAAAAGGACGAACGCGGCACGAAAGGCGCCGCGCTGACCACCTTTCTCAGCCTCGCCGGACGCTACCTCGTCCTGATGCCGAACAATCCTCGCGGCGGCGGCGTGTCGCGCCGCATCGAGGGCGAGGACCGCAACGAGCTGCGCGATGCGCTCGATCAGCTCGAAGTGCCCGAGGGCATGAGCGTCATCGCGCGTACCGCGGCAATCGGCCGCTCGGTCGAGGAATTGAAGTGGGACCAGAACTACCTGCTGCAGCTGTGGCACGCCATCGAATCGGCGGCCGGCGTCGGCGCGGCGGCTGAGGCCGCCACGCCCGAGGAAACCACCCGGCCATTTCTGATCTATCTCGAATCGAGCCTGGTGATCCGCGCGATCCGGGACTACTACCAGCCCGACATCGGCGAGCTGCTGATCGACACGGAGGAGATCTACGAGCAGGCGCGGGCGTTCATGCAGACCGTGATGCCCGGGAATGTCGGCAAAGTGAAGCTCTACCGTGACGACGTGCCGCTGTTTTCCCGCTTCCAGATCGAGCACCAGATCGAAAGCGCATACGCACGTCACGTCAACCTTCCCTCGGGCGGCTCGGTGGTCATCGACCATACCGAAGCGCTGGTCGCGATCGACGTCAATTCGGCACGCGCGACGCGCGGCGGCGATATCGAGGAAACGGCGTTCAAGACCAATCTCGAAGCGGCGGACGAAGTGGCGCGCCAGCTGCGGCTGCGCGACCTCGGCGGCCTCATCGTGGTCGATTTCATCGACATGGAGGCGCAGCGCAACCAGCGCGAGGTGGAGACGCGTTTCCGCGATGCGCTGCGTTTCGACCGAGCCCGCGTGCAGGTCGGCCGAATTTCGCGCTTCGGCCTGCTCGAGCTCTCGCGCCAGCGGCTGCGCCCTTCCCTCGAGGAGACGGCGCACATCAATTGCCCGCGATGCAGCGGCACCGGCTTCATCCGCGGCACCGAGTCGACTGCGCTCCACGTCCTTCGGATCCTGCAGGAAGAGGCGATGAAGGAAAACACCGGCGCGGTGCATGCACAGGTACCGGTCGACGTCGCAAGCTTCCTGCTGAACGAGAAGCGTGACGAGATCCAGAAGCTGGAAGCGCGGCTCAAGGTCAACATGGTCCTGGTGCCGAATGCGCATCTCGACACGCCGCATTACCGGGTCCAGCGGCTGCGGCACGACGAGCTGAACCAGATGGAACATGTACCGGCGAGCTACGAGCTGGTCGAGACGCCCGAAGAGCACGCAGCCGCAGAGGCGGGCGCGGGCGAGGTCAAGCGCGAGCGCCAGCAGGCGGTCGTCACCGGCGTCACCCCGGACCAGCCGGCACCGATGGTCATGGAACCGCCCGTCGAACGTGCGCCAGAACGTACCCCGACCGCGATACGCTCGGTTGCGCGCGCGCCGGAAGTCGCGGCGCGTCCGGGCATCATCGGCCGGATCCTCGGATGGTTCAGTGCCGATCGCGCCGAGCCGAGCCAGCCGGGTGCAGAACCCCGGCCCGAACGCGCGCCGCGCCCGCGAGGCGAGGAGTCCCGCCGGCGTGGCGGGAGGTCCGAGCAGCGCGAGCGCCGTCCCGAGCATCGGTCCGCGTTGGAGCGCCGGGAGCGTGGAGAGCGTGGAGAGCGTGGCGAGCGGCCTGAACGTGCCGAACGCAGCGAGCGTGGCGAAGGTCGGCGCGGACGCGGCGAACGGGGCGAGCGTGGCGAAGGCCGGCGCGGACGGGGCAGCGAAGAGCAGCGGCGCGAGGGCCGTGCCGAGCAACCACCGCGCGGCAACGGTCAGTCGCGCCGGGAGCGTGGCGAGCGTGGCGAGCGTGGCGAGCGTGGCGAGCGCGGCGGTCGTGGCGGCGAGCGCGGGCGCGAAGCGCCACAGGCCGAGGCGCAGGTCGCTGAGGCAGTCACCGAATCGCAAGCCGCACCAAACCCCGCGCGTGAAGGCGAGGAACCGCGCCGCGGCCGGCGCAGTCGGCGGGATCGTCAACGCGGGCGGCGTTCGCTCGACGCGCAGACCGCGGGCAGCGAGCAGCCGAGCCAACCCGCAAACGGCGAGGCCGAGTCCCCTGCCTTGAGCGCGATGCCGACCGAGGCATTGGGTGCACCGCCGGTCGTTGAGACCCATGCGTTCGCGGTTCCACCGGCGCGTACGTCAGACGACGTGCCCGTCGAGCCGGAGGCGGTTGCGCGTGCAGAACGCGAGCCGTCCGAGACGCGCAGCTTGGCGCCCGAAGCCGCCACGACGATCGAGTCATTCGAACCGCCTGCGCGCAGCACCGAAGAACCCGTCGCAAAGGTCATCGCCGAGGCGACGACCATTCCGGATGCGGGGCAGCCGGTCGCGTCACCGATCGCGACGCCGGACGTCGCGATCGAGCATGGCGAACCGGCACAGCGTTTCGAGGTTGCGCAAACGCCTGCCCCGCGGCCGGCTGAACCGTCCACGGTGGCCGTCGATGTCAGGGCGTCGCTGAACGACGCCGGGCTGGAGCTCGTCGAGACCGATCCGTCGAAGGCGGCGAGCACCCAGGCAGAATCGGAGGAACCACTGAAGCTCGGACGCGCGCGTGCCGAGCGTCAGCAGCCGGTCGAAGAAGACCTGGTCCAGATCGAAACGCGCAAGTAGCCGGCCGGCGCGCAGTCCGCGGCCGGGACCGGGTCAGTCCCGGCCGGCGTTCTCCAGGCTGCGCAGCAGGCCCCTGGCCGCCAGCTCGATCATGTCGAGTACGCGTTCGAAGCCTGCGTCGCCGCCGTAGTAGGGATCGGGCACATCCGGTCCGGGCGAGGGCTGGGCGTAGTCCATGAATAGCCCCAGGCCCGTGTAAGCCGCCGGCGCCAGGCGGCGCAGGATCGCCAGCTGCCCGCGGTCCATCGCGAGGATGCGATCGAAGCCGGCGAAGTCGCGCTGCGTCACCAGGCGCGCGCGCAGCGCGCTCAAATCGTAGCCGCGCCGGCGCGCGTGCGCCTGGGTGCGCACATCCGGCGGCTCGCCGACGTGGTAATCGTGGGTGCCGGCCGAATCGACGCGCAGCTGCGCCGCCAGGCCGGCCGCGCGCACCATGTGCAAGAACACGCCGTGCGCGGTCGGCGAGCGGCAGATGTTGCCCGTGCACACGAACAGGATGCCGGTCGAGCGCCCTGCCTCACGCCCCACGCGGTCTACTCCGAGGCGAGCGAAACGCCGAACGCCCGCCTTTTCAGATCGGCCAGCTTGTCGCGCAATGCGGCGGCCTGCTCGAATTCGAGGTTCCTCGCATGCTCGAGCATGCGCTTCCCGATCGACCGGATCTCGCGCGAGAAGCGCATGCTCGAGCATGCGAGG
>Ga0210060_1000211_pt1 | contig 29204 bp, 31 predicted proteins | sample Joice_CattailNLB_FD_184871 | JGI IMG/M metagenome (GOLD analysis project Ga0210060, IMG submission 184871) | Wetland microbial communities from San Francisco Bay, California, USA, that impact long-term carbon sequestration - Joice_CattailNLB_D2... | ecosystem: Environmental > Aquatic > Marine >...
CGACCGGCACCGGAAGATGGGGAAGGACGCGTTCGAGGCTTCGTACGACGGCGCCCGGGAGGTCTGGGGAGCCATCCTGGCGTCCGCGGCCACGACGGTCGCGGTCTTCCTGCCGGTCATCTTCGTCGAGGAGGAGGTGGGGCAGCTCTTCCGCGACATCGCCATCGCGGTGACGATGGCGATCAGCTTGAGCCTGTTCGTCTCCGTCTTCGCCATCCCGATGATGTCGAACCAGCTCTACCGGCGCCTGAAATTCAAGGCACCCGGGACACGCAACCTGCAGGAGAACATGGTCCGGGTGGGAAACCGCATGGTCGACGCTCTGATGGCGATCCTGAACCTCGTGACGAAGAACGCCGCGACCCGCCTCGTCACGGTTCTGGCGCTTACGGGTTTTTCGATCGGGACCGCATGGCTGCTGTTTCCCAAGATGGAATACCTCCCCCAGGGGAACCGCAATCTCGTGATCAACATCCTCGTTCCTCCGCCTGGTCTCTCCTACGGTGAGAGGAAGGAAATCGGGGAGTACATCTTCACCGAAGCGGACCCGTACATGGGCAAGGGGAAGGACGGGATTCCGGGGATAAGGAACCTGTTCTACGTGGGATCTGATTTCATAAATATCTTTGGTGCGATCAGCACCGAAGAGCAGCGGGCGCGCGAACTTCTCCCCCTGTTCACCAGGATCATGGGCGGGATCCCGGGGATGTTCGGGGTGAGCATCCAGGCGGGAATCTTCCAGACCCGCCTCGGGCGGGCCAGAACGATCGACTTGGACATCAGTGGATACCAGCTTGGGCAGGTTGTCCAGGCGGGCGGCATCCTCTTCGGGTCGATCCGGAAGGAGATCCCCGGCGCCCAGATACGTCCCGTCCCCTCCCTCGACATCTCCTACCCGGAGGTCCGGCTCTACCCCGACCGCGACCGGCTCCGCGCGGCGGGGATGACGGAGACCGATTTCGGGATCGCCACGGACGTCCTGCTCGACGGGCGGAAGGTGGGGGATTTCCGGCCGGTCGGGGAGAAGGCGATCGATCTCGTCGTCCTGTCGTCCGAGAAGGACGTCGACACGCCCGAAAAACTCTACGGCTCCCTTGTTGCGACCCCCGTCGGGAAGGTCGTCCCGATCTCCTCCCTGGCGGGTATCGAGCGCACTGCGGGGATCACCGAGATCCGCCACCTGGAGCGGAAACGGACGGTTACCCTGGAAGTCACTCCTCCCGAAGACATGGCGCTGGAGAGCGCCATGGACACAATCCGGGACAAGGTGGTCGGCCCCCTGAAGCAGGCGGGGATGCTCGCCGGGACCTCCCAGCGCCTCAGCGGGGCGGCCGACAAGCTCACGGTGGCGAGGAGGACCCTGCAGTGGGACTTTCTTCTCGCCCTGGCGATCACCTATCTTCTCATGTCCGCGCTTTTCGAGAATTTCCTCTATCCCTTTATCATCCTGTTCACCGTTCCGCTCGCCGCCGCAGGGGGATTCATCGGACTCTCCCTGGTGAACCTGTTCATCCGGCCCCAGCCGCTGGACATCCTGACCATGCTCGGGTTCGTCATTCTCATCGGCGTGGTGGTAAACAACGCCATCCTGATCGTGCACCAGACCCTGAACTACATCCGGTACGAGGGGATGGAATACCGGGATGCGGTCCTTCAGTCCGCGCGTACGAGGATCCGGCCGATCTACATGACGGCGATCACGAGCATCTGCGGGATGCTCCCTCTTGTAGTGTTTCCGGGGCCGGGATCCGAGCTGTACTGCGGCCTGGGAAGCGTCGTGCTGGGCGGGCTTGCCCTATCCACCGTATTCACCCTGTTTGTCATCCCCGCCCTCCTCCTGTTCTTCGTTCGGATGGAGAAGGGCGGTCTCCGGGGTCCCGGGAACGGCGGGGAACCCGTGGAACGGAAGGAGGGTGCATGAAAAGGCTTGCCGTCGTGATTCTCGCGTTGCTTCTGTTTCCCCTGCCGGGGCGTGCCTTCACGATGGAGGAGGCGGTCGACATGGCCCTTGCCAACAATCCCCGCGTCCAGGATTTTCGGTACCGCACCGAGGCCCAGAGATCGCGCGTGGATTCGAGGAAGGCGCCCTTCTGGCCGGAGCTCGATGCGACGTACAACTACAACAATGCGGAAACCACCTATCTCTTCCCGACGAAGGAATACTCCGTGTTTACTGCGGAGATTACCTACAACCTCTTCCGCGGTTTCTCGGATCTCAACACGCTCAAATCCTCCCGATCGACATTGGATGCCTCCCGGTACGAGCAGAAATCGACGGAGGCCGACGTGGTCCTGGGCGTCAAGAGAGCCTACATCAGGGTCCTGCGGACCAGAAAGGCTCTCGATGTGGCCCGTGAGGCCGTCAAACTTCTTGAGCGGCAGAGCCGCGACGCGGAGAAATTCTGGCGCGCGGGCCTCACGGCGAAGAACCAGTTTCTCCTGGTCGAGGTTGCGCTTGCCTCCAACCGCCAGGAACTTCTCCAGGCGGAAACCAACGTACGGATCGCCCGGGATGCGCTCGACAGGGCCATCGGGTCACCGGTCGGTGAGGATACGGTGATCGAGGACATCGTTTTTGGGAAACCGATGGATCTCGACGAGGAAGCGCTTTCCCGCACGATGCTTGCGAACAGGAGCGAGCTCAAGTTCCTGAAGGCCCGGTTTGCCGCCCGGGAATACGCCCGGGACTCCATTGCGGGGAGGTATTACCCCTCGGTCGGCCTTTCGCTGTCGCACAGCCAGTTCGGGGAGGGGGCGGCGTTCGAGGGGCTCCCGGATCCGCTCGAGGATTCCGACACGAGAGGGATGGTGGAGGCGAAGTGGAACCTTTTCGAGGGGTGGCGGACGAAAAACGACATCCTCGCAGAGGAATCCGAGATCCGTGCGATCAAGGAGAGGATCCGGGACACGAAGGAGGATCTTTTCTTTCAGTTAAAGGCGGCCGTCGAAGAGTACAGAGTCTCCGCGGGCAGGATCGATCTCGCCCGGGCGGGGATCGAACAGGCCGAAGAGAATTTCCGCATCACGGAGAACCAGTTTCGCGAACGGGTGGCGACCACCACCGACCTGCTCGATGCCCGGTTTCTGCTCTCCCGCGCACGTGACGAATACAACAATGCGTTCTATAACCTGAATCTGTCCCTGGCCGCCCTCGAACGGGTGGTGGAAGGACCCGTTTCGCAAGGATTCACCAGCGGGGAACCGCCGGGGAACTGATCCGGGAACGGTCATCGTATCTGATATACTTTAGGTCATGATCCGCGACGATGTGTTGCAAGAGAACGATTTCTCCGGTCCTCTGACCGGCGAACGGAAACTCGCCGCCATCCTGAACAGTGTCTGGGAAGCGGTGATCACGGTGGAACGGGACCACCGCATCTCCTCGTTCAATCGCGCCGCCGAGCAACTGGTGGGAATCCCCGCCTCCAAGGCGACGGGGAAGGACTGCCGCGAGATTCTCAAGGCCAGCTTCGGACCGGCGCAGCACGACTGTCCGATGGGGGATCTGACCGAAGGGGGAACCCCCCGCACCGACGTGGAGGGCACATTGGTGCGCGCGGACGGGAGGATCATCCCGATCAGCGCAAGCTGGGCCTTTCTGGAAGATCCCCCCGGGGAACGGATCGGTTTCGTCCTTTCCTTCCGGAGTTTTCTGGAGATCGAGCGGATTGCCGAGGAAAGGAAAGCGAAATTTCCCTTCGGCGACATCGTCGGGAAGACCCCCCGGATCCGGCAGATCTTCGAGCTGATCGATACCATCAAGGACACCGACTCCACCGTCCTCATCATGGGGGAGAGCGGCACGGGAAAAGGACTCTTCGCAAGAGCCATCCACGACCTCTCGCCGAGGAGAGACAGGCCTTTCGTCAAGGTCATCTGCGCGGCGCTGTCGGAGACGCTTTTGGAGTCCGAGCTTTTCGGGCACGTGAAGGGAGCGTTTACCGGAGCGATTGCCGACAAGGTGGGCAGGTTCGAGGCCGCCGAGGGGGGGACGATCTTTCTGGACGAGGTCGGGGACATCTCCCTTGCCCTGCAGGTGAAGCTTCTCCGCATGATCCAGGACCGCGAGTTCGAGCGGGTGGGAAGCAGCCGGACCCAGACCGTCGACGCCCGGGTGATTGCCGCGACCAACCGGGATCTGAAGGCCGCAATGAAGGCGGGGCAGTTCCGCGAGGACCTCTTCTACCGGCTCCACGTCATCCCCATCGTCGTCCCCCCCCTTTGCGAGAGGAGGGAAGACATCCCCCTGCTCGTGAATCACGTCCTCAGGCGTCTCAGGAGACGGGGGTTCGACCGGGTACGGGCGGTTTCCCCGGAGGCGATGCGGTGCCTGATCGACTACCCGTGGCCGGGCAACGTCCGCGAGCTCGAGAACATTCTCGAACGAGGCGCGGTATGCGCGCGCGGGGCGGTCCTCTCCGCGGGGGACCTCTCCGAGGAGGTGCGGGAGCATTGCCGCCCGCGCAAGACCGATTCTGCCGCCCCTCCCCCCGGGGACAGTCCCGCCGGACCCGGCCCTGTGACGGGGAGCGATCTGCCCGGGGAGAAGCGGGGGGAAAGGGAGTGGATCCTCCGGACGCTGGAAGCCCACCGTTGGAGCCGGAGGGATGCAGCCGCCGCTCTCGGAATCGACCGGTCGACCCTTTGGCGGAAGATGAAACGGCTGGGAATTGACCGGAAACGCAACAACTAAAACATAATGTTGCAAAAAATGGTGCAACAGGCCCAGCCAGGAAGCATGAGCGACGCGTGTAACCGTTGTCCGGGCTTGGAATCCCCTAGATTTATCAAGGGAAATTTCCTATCGGCTCTATTGTGGTAGGGATGGCACCCTTTATGCAAATTTCATTGGGAAGGCGGGTTTCCCCAATAGAAACCGTCCAGATACCCTTGGGGAAAACCACGCGGCAAGAGGAGGAAAGAAACGATGAACGTGGAACGATGGATCCGGGTGATCGCGGGAACATTCGTGCTGACGAGCCTTCTGCTCGGACTGTACGTCAGCAGATACTGGTTTCTCTTTACCGCCTTCGTCGGGCTCAACCTGTTCCAGTCCGGGCTCACGAATTGGTGCCTGATGGAGAATATCCTGAAGAAGTTCGGCGTTCCGGAAAGGTAAAGGAGGGTTTTGCCGATGCCGCTTTACGAGTACCGGTGCGAGTCTTGCCAGAAGGTCTTCGAGGCGTACAAGCGTCTATCGGACAACGCGGATGAGGCATGCCCCGGCTGCGGCGGAAGGTCCAAACGGGTGGGCATCTCCCTGTTCCGGGCCCGGGGGACCGGTTCCGGCTCCTCCTTCGGCGGGTCTTCCTGCGGAGGCGGCTCGTCCCGTTCGCCGTTTAGTTGAACGTAACGAATACGGTCCGGCGGTCGCCGGGCAAGGCCGGGGGACGGAATCGATCCCGAAGAGGAGGATGCCACGATGGCGGGTGAATGGGGAACGGTGATTCTGGTCGCGGTCGTGGTCGTGTTTCTCGTTCTGTTCGCGCGCGGCGGCGGCTGAGGTTCCTGCTAACGCGCAGCGCCCCGGGGGGGCGCTCGAAGAGGAGATTTCAACGATGTTCATCACGCTACGAAGCACGAGGTCGATCGGCGAGGTGAGGCAGAAGTTCGAGGATGCCTCGGCCGGCAGGAAATTCGGCGTCCAGGCGATCCACAATGTCACGGCGACGCTTGAGGGAAAGGGTCTCGTCTTTGACCGCAGGCTCTACATCTACGAAATATGCAACCCGGGCATCGCCAAGAAGGTGCTCGACACCGACATCAGGATCTCCACGGCGCTTCCCTGCCGGGTCTCCATCTATTCGGACGGCGACGACGTCGTGCTCGAAACGCTCAAGCCGACGATGCTGCTGCAGATGTTCAACGAACCGTCGCTTTCGGGAGTCGCACGAGAGGTGGAGACCGCGATTGCGGAGATCATGAAGGAGGCGGCCGGATAGCACTTCCCGCGGTTTGACCGCACCTCATGGAAAGTCCGGTTTGCCATCGGCTGCACGAGACGCCCCCGGGAGATATCCCGGGGGCGTTTTTTATTGCATCCGCACCCTTACGGCATAGCCGGCAAGCTCTGCCCATGGCGCGTCCCGTATCGGCTTCGCGTCCTCGGAGGGGGCTCCGTTCGTGGCTCGCCGTGCGATGGACCCGCACGCCTGCGCTTTACCTCACTGCGCCCTCCTCCTTCGGCCTGCTCCGCCCATTGGGAGGCCCGTTGCGAGGGTTCCGGCGACCAGGGACCCAAGGCGATGCGGGGGGTTCCACGAAGCGGCCTGTGGAGCGAGAGAGGCATATCCCCGCCGGGCGGGGTCCAATCCGGCGAGCGGAACCGGCAGCGAGCGGGCGCAAGGTCGCAAGCGTAGCGGAGTGGAATCCCCCCGCGAGCCAGGGTCTCCGGGTGGTGGCACCGGCGGCGGAGCTTATTTCGGGGACGCCCGCAACGAGGGGTATGAAACGAGGGGGTCGCGTTACCGCAGGATGTTCAGGCTGGGCTTGATGAGCTCCATGAACTCCATCCGGGTGGACTGCCGCGTCCGGAAGACGCCGAGCATGGCGGAGGTGACCGCCTTGGAGTTCTGCTTTTCGATCCCCCGCATCATCATGCAGAGGTGGAATGCCTCGAGGACGACCGCTACCCCGTGCGGCTGCAGCGTGTCCATGATGGCCGTGGCGATTTCCTGCGTCAATCGCTCCTGCACCTGCAGTCGGTGCGAGTAGAGCTCGACCACCCGGGCGATCTTCGACAGTCCGACGATGTTCTTCTTCGGGATGTACGCCACGTGGCACTTCCCGAAGAAGGGAAGGATATGGTGCTCGCAGAGGGAGAAGACGTCGAGGTCCTTGACGATCACCATCTCATCGTAGGATTCGTGGAAGATGGCGCGCTGGAGGACTTCCCGCGGATCCTGGCGATATCCGGATGTGAGGAAGCGGAGCGCCTTGTCGAATCGCTCGGGAGTCTTCGCGAGCCCCTCGCGGTCGGGGTCCTCTCCGATCTTGGCGAGCAAGTCGCGGATGAGTTCCTGCATAATGGAGACATCATATAGCATGAGCATGAGGAGGTGAGTCCAAAAATGAAAAAGGGACCGGGCAAGCCCTTGACCGGCGCAATCGCGGAAGCATGGAAGAAGGTTCTGCTGAACGAGGTGGAGGGACGCGAGTTCTACCGGATGGCAGCTGCGAACGCCCGCCTCGACGGTGTCCGCCAGATGTTCACCTTCCTGATGGTGGAGGAGGAGCGCCACCATGAAGCCATCCTCGAGCAGATCGCCAGGATGGCGGAGGGGAAAGCCCCCCGGCTCGTGCGGAAAGCGGCGGAGAAGAGGGCGATCCGGAAATTTGAGAGCCCCCTGTTTTCTCCCGACTTCCTGGCCCGCGGGAAGAAAGCGGAGGGGGAGGCTGCCGCGCTCTCGATCGGGATGACGCTTGAGAAACGGGCCATAGAGCAGTTCACCGCCCTCCGGAGGAAGGTTACGGGGGACGCGGCCGCGGTGAAAGTCGTGGACGACCTGATCGCGTGGGAGCGGGATCACCTGAAGATTCTCACGCGGCAGTACGAGCAGTTCCGGGAGATGTACTGGGAGGAGGCCCGGTTCTGGCCGTTCTGAGAAGATCCCCCGACGGAGACGGGGTCGCCGGGCGGGTCGGCCGGGTGGAGGAGAGCGTTCCGGCGTTCGATGGGGCAGGAGAATCGGGGACGGGATGAGGACCGACGCCGAACTGATGGAGTTCTACCGCAAGGGAAGCCGGGATGCCTTCGAGGAGCTGTTCGCCCGGCACCACCGGAGGGTGATCCACTTCTGTTACCGGATGACCGGGGACCAGGCACGGGCGGAGGAGGCGGCACAGGAGGTATTCCTCCGCGTCGCCCGGGCGGCCGCCACCTATCAGCCGACGGCGAGATTCACTACCTGGCTATACACCATCGCACGGCGCACGACGCTCAATTACCTGCGCGACGAAAAAGAGTTGGGGGATAAAGTGCCGATCGACGGCACGGGGGAAGGACGGGAAGGGACGAACGGCATCCTGCTCCCGGGCCCCGGGGATTGGGGACCTGAACGGATCGCCTGGGGGGCGCAACTCCAGGAAAAGTTCATCGAGGCGCTCGGGAAGATTCCGGAGAGTAACCGGACAGCCTTTGTCCTCAACAGGGGAGAGGGCTTGTCTTACGAAGAAGTGGCTACCGTTCTTGGGGTTACGGTACAGGCTGTGAAAAGCAGGATTTTCCGGGCGCGGGAGATGCTCCTGGCGGAGCTCTCCGCGCTTCTGAAATGAAACCATTCCCGTGGTGACGGGTTTAACCGGGAGGACGGGGTGACCTGAGATGGAATGCAGGGAGATCAGGGAAATCATCAGCGCGTACGTCGACGGGGAGGCCCTGCCGGAGGAGGCCCGGCGGGTCGAGGAGCATCTCGGGGAGTGCGCGGGGTGCCGGGCGGCCGAGAAGCGAATGCGGGCCCTGGGAGTAGCCGTGGCCAGGACGGAAGGGACGGTCCCTCCCGATTTCCGGGAGAAGCTGTTCGCCCGGCTGGAAAAGGAGGACCTTTTACCGAAGCGTCGCAGCCTATTCGTCTATTCGGTTCGGTGGGCGGCCGTTCCCTTGGCGGCCGCGGTGGCGCTTGCGCTCTTTCTTCTCTCTTCCCGGGAGCCGGTCCGCGACCTCTCCCCCACGGCATTGCGACCGCCCCAGGTCTCGGGTACGGGGGAGCAGCTATCCCCGGAGGACCGGGAGATCGTGGCCAACCTGGATATCCTGGAGGACCCCTACCTGTTCAACGAGCCGGAATTCGAGGAGATGGAGATTTTTATCCCATCCTCGCAGCAGCGAGGGTAGACTGATGTCGGCACGTTTCCGGACACGGTGGTTCCTGGCGGGAGCATTGGGTGCCTGTCTGGTCCTGACGCCCATATCCTCGCGACAGGCAGCGGCGGAAGGCGGCGATTTCCCGGCGGCGTACCGCGGGAAGGGGATTCTCTCCGTACGGACCGCCGGTCTATCCCGGGAGGGGATCGCATCCGGAGAAAGCGATGGAGATTCCGGGCGGAAGAAGGGAGCGCGGATGGCGCAGGCGGGCGATGTGACGCCGGAGAAGCTTGACCGATGGCGTTCCATGACTCCGGAGGAACGGGAGAGATTGCGGGAACGGTACCTCCGGTGGAAAACACTTCCCCCCGAGCGCAGGAAGCAAATTCTCGAACGCAGGCAGAGGTGGAGCAGGCTTCCGGAGGAGCAACGGCGTTTCCTGATGCAGCGTCGCGAGATCTACCGGAACGCGGGGCAAGAGGAGAAGCGGGCGATCGAGAAGTTATTCCGGCGCTGGCGGCAGCTTCCTCCCGAACGGCGCCAGGCGATGCGGCGGAACCTGGCCGAAATGCGGAACCTTCCCGCCTCCCAACGGGATGAACGGCTGATGGACTGGCCGTTCTACCGCCGGCTAACCCCCGACGAGCGGAAGTCGGTAAACCGGTTTCTCTTCTTGGAGCCCTCTCCGGGACCGATGGGCGGTCCTCACGGTTCTCCCCGTGACTGACCGGGAACGGTGGATGCGGGCCGCGCTCCTCGAGGCGGAGAAGGGGGCGAAGGAGGGAGAGATACCGGTCGGGGCGGTCGTGGTGGGGCCGTCCGGGGAGATCTTGTCCCGCGCGCACAACCGGCCGGTCCTGGGGAACGACCCCACCGCGCACGCCGAAATCCTCGCCCTGCGCAAGGCGGCGAAGAAACTTTCCAACTACCGGCTCACGGGGTGCCGACTCGTGGTTACTCTTGAGCCTTGCGTGATGTGCGCGGGGGCCGCCGTCACCGCCCGGGTATCCGAAATCATCTTCGGGGCGGTCGACCCCAAGGCGGGTGCGGTCCACAGCATTTACCGGATCGCCTCCGACGAGCGACTCAACCACCGGGCTATGGTGATCCCCGGGGTCCTCGGGGAAGAGAGCGCGGCCCTTCTCACCGCGTTTTTCCGTCCCCGCAGGAAGAAATAAGAGAATCTCCGTCAGAGCAACGGGGAGAAAATCCGGCAGGTGTCCTCCAGGAAACGGACCGATCTCGGGCGGCGCGAGAACGTGGCCGGGTCAAGCCGGAGGGACCGGGAAAGGTCCTCTTCGAAGGCAGACTCGAGCAGCCCGATATCCTTCTCCCCGTAGAGAAACACGCCGAGCTCGAAATTCAGGAAGAAACTCCGGATGTCCACGTTCGACGACCCCACCAACCCTACGTCGTCGTCGATGATCAGCACCTTGGTGTGAATGTTCGTGGGCCGGTACAGGTAGATCTTCACCCCCGTCAGCATCAGGTCGTCAAAATAGGATTTTCCGGCCATCCACACCATCCGCAGGTCCGATTTCTCCGGGACGATAAGACGCACGTCGATCCCCCGGAGCGCGGCATTCTCGAGGGAAGTTCCGATGGCGTCGTCGGGGACGAAGTACGGCGTGGCGATCCAGATCCTCCTCCGGGCCGAGGTAAAGGCCGTGAACACCCCCTGGTAGATCGGGCGCAGGGTTCGGTCCGGGCCGGAGGTCACCACCTGGAGCGGCCCCGTCCGCGGGGAATTGCGGACCGGGGAGGGGAAGGACGGGAACAGGTGTCCTGCCGGACCGGTCTCCTCCGTGGCGAACGCCCAGTCGTCGAGGAAGACTGCTTGGAGATCGCGGACCGCCGGGCCGTAAATCACCGCGCCGGTATCCCGCCACTGCTGCTTTGTCCACTTCGGCCCCATGTACTTCTTCCCGATATTCATCCCCCCGCAGAAAGCGGTCATCCCGTCGGTGATGAGAAGTTTCCGGTGGTTGCGCAGGTGGGCTGACCACTTGCGGTGGAGAGGGAGCGCGGGGAGGAACTCCGCCACTTCCCCGCCCGCCCGCTTAAGCGGCCGGACGAGACGACGGAGCGCACGCCACGAACCGACTGCGTCCAGCAGGAGGCGCACCCGGATGCCCGTCTTGGCCCGTGCGGCGAGGGCATGGATGAAACGCTTGCCGACGGGGTCGACGTCGAGGATGAAGAACTGGGCGTGGATGTGGTCCCGCGCCTCTTCGATCAGTCCGAGGATTGCCCGGTATGCCTCGTCCCCCCGGTTGATGATGTTCACCCGGTTATCGGTAACCGGCGGGGGTGCGCCCGCCGCGGCCAGGACGCTGCTGCAGTTCACTGCAACGGGGGAGGAAAGGTCCTTCGGCTTGACCCGCTTCTCCACGGAGCTTCCCACCGATCCTACCGCCCCGATCTTCGCGCGGATATGGCGCCGGATCCGACGTCCTCCCACGAGGTAATACAAGGGAACTCCGACAACGGGCAGAAGGGCGATGGAGAGCACCCAGGCGACCGTCGCTGCGGGCTGGCGCCTCTCGAAGATGATCCGGGGGATGAGTATGAAGGCGAAGATGTACCCGGCCGTGGAAAGAACCAGTGCGGCGATACGCCAGCCGTCGTGCAAGGGCTTCCTCCGGGGCGAGCGCTTTTCCTGCCGGGGAAGTTCCCGGGGTTTCCGGGTTTTTCGTTGATGGAGCCTCCCCCGACACCCTATAATACTTCTCTTACGCGCGGAGGGGTACCGAAGTGGCCGTAACGGGGTCGACTCGAAATCGACTTGGCGGTGCGAGCCGCCACGTGGGTTCGAATCCCACCCCCTCCGCCAAGAATTTCGACACTGGAGGATGAGGGGATTCGAACCGGAGTCACCGCCGACGGGCAGGAGGAAAAGCGCGACTTCAGGAGCGCGTCAGGTGGCGACGAGGCCGGAAGGGCGATGGCGTGGACCGCCGAGGCCTAATCGGTCGAATCCCACCCCCTCCGCCAAGAATTTCGACACTGGAGGATGAGGGGATTCGAACCGGAGTCACCGCCGACGGGCAGGAGGAAAAGCGCGACTTCAGAAGCGCGCCAGGTGGCGACGAGGCCGGAAGGGCGATGGCGTGGACCGCCGAGCCCCAGCGGTCGAATCCCCCCGCCTCCGCCAGTCTTCGGGCGAAGACTGGCAAGTCGTCGGGTGCGCGCCGGCGGCCAGGCCCGCCGCAACGGAAGGCGGCAAACTCCGTCAGGTCCGGAAGGAAGCAGCGGTAGCCGCACAACTCCGTGTGCCGGCGGCTCCCCTGGCCGCCGGCGGGCACCCGAGGAGGAATCATGTCGTACAAGGCGCTTTCGCGGAAATGGCGCCCGAAAACGTTCGGCGAGATCGTGGGGCAAGGGCACGTGACGCGCGCGCTTGCCAACGCCATTTCCCGGGGGAAGATTCACCACGCCTACCTGTTCGCGGGGACGCGGGGGGTGGGAAAGACCACCTTTGCCCGAATCCTCGCGCGTGCCCTCAACTGCGAGAAGGGGCCGACGGCTTCTCCCTGCCTCTCCTGTTCGGCATGCGCCGAAATCCTTGCGGGCTCCGGCGTGGATGTGCAGGAGATCGACGGGGCGTCGAACACGGGGATCGACGACGTCCGCCGGCTCCGGGAAAACGCCGCCTATGCGCCGGCGCGCTCCCGCTACAAGATCTACATCATCGACGAAGTGCACATGCTGTCGAAGGCCGCCTTCAACGGGCTGCTCAAGATCCTGGAGGAGCCCCCCGCCCATGTCGTGTTCGTATTCGCCACTACGGAGCCGAACCGGATCCCGGACACGATCCTGTCCCGGGTGCAGCGGTTCGATTTCCGAATGCTCACGGAGGAGGAGATCTTCACGCGTCTGCGGGAAATGGCGGACGCGGAAAAGATCGCTTTCGAGGAAGAGGCGCTGCGCCTCGTTTCGCGGTACGCCTTCGGGTCGATGCGGGACGGCCAGTCGATCCTCGAGCAGGCGGCGGTTTCGGGAGACGGCCGGATTTCGACATCCCTCGTCGAGGAGATGCTCGGGCTCGTGGGGACCGAAGCGGCGATCGATCTCGTGCGGGCCGTAGCGGCGGAGGGAGCGGAAAAGGCGATCCGGAAATTCACCTCGATGCTGTTCCGGGGGGCGGATCTCAAGTTCCTGTTCCTGTCGCTCGTGGATATCCTGCGGGACGCCGCCGTATGGAAATTCACGGAACAGGACAGCCTCCTCTTTCGTCACTCTCCGTCCTCCCTTGCGAGGGTGAAGGAACTTTGCGCCCTCCGTTCCCGGGAGGAGTGGATGTTTCTCCTGGACATCGCCTTCCGGTCGGAGAAGGACGTACTTGCCACGGAGTTTCCCCGCCTGGGGTTCGAACTTCTGCTTCTGCGCCTCGTCAACGCCCCCGGACTGCTGGATGTCGACGGGTTGGCGGCGGGGGCGCCTGCTTCCAGCCCCGGGCGTCCGCAGGTCGTCGTCGCGGAGGCCCCGGCGGCCCGCGCCACGCAGAAACCCCGGACGACCGTTTCGAAGCGCCCCCCGGCGGCCGACCCTCCGCCCCGGGATGGAGACGTCTGGGAGGGGATCCGCCGTACCTTGGAGGAGAAGAAAAAGCCCCTCCTCGTGGCGCTTCTCCACCAGATGCGGGGGAGGCTGGAGGGAGGGGAGATGATCATCGCCTGCCCGCACCAGATGCAGCTGGACCGGCTCCGGGAGGACGACAAGTGGCCCGCGCTGTTGCAGGCGGTGGAAGAGGTCGTGGGCAGCAGGATCCCGATACGGCTTCTGGCCGAACCGGAAAAAAAAAGCCCGGCGGATGACGAATCGGGGGGCGGCAGGAACAACCCGGAGAAACGGGCCCTCGCCGACCCGTTGCTCGCGGAGGTCCTCCGGGAGTTCGAGGGAGCGACACTCCTCGAGGTCCGGCCCGCACCCCGGAGGACGCAGACCCCCGAAGCGGTGGACGCCGGGCAGCAGGATCCCGGAGAGGGGGAAGAAGAGTTGGAGGAAGCGGAATGAAGGATATGCAGGAAGTTCTCCGGCAGGCCCAGCGGATGCAGGAGCGCCTTGCCCGGGTCCAGGAGGAGCTTGCCGGGAAAACCGTCGAGGCGTCATCGGGAGGAGGAATGGTGACCGCGGTTGTGAACGGGCGGCAGGAGGTCGTGTCCATACGGATCGAGAAGGAGGTCGTCTCCCCGGAGGACGTGGAACTGCTCCAGGACCTCGTCGCAGGCGCGGTTAACGAGGCGATGTCCCGATCGCGCAAGATGATGGCGGACGAAATGGCGAAGATCACCGGCGGGATGAATCTGCCGGGGCTGTTCTAAACGGATGTCTTACCCGAGGTCGCTCCGGAGGCTCATCGCACTGCTGGCGAAACTGCCGGGTGTGGGAGAAAAGACGGCGACGCGCCTCGCCCTCCACATGCTCAAGATGCCCCCGCAAGCCGTCCGGGAGCTGGGAGAGGCTATTGTCGCGATCCCGGAAGCTGTGATACGCTGTTCCCGCTGTTTCAACATCGCAGACGAGGATCCGTGCGCGGTCTGTACGGAACCGGGCCGCCGGGACGATCTGTTGTGCGTCGTGGAAAGCCCCACGGATCTTGTACCTATCGAGAAAAGTGGGGAATACAGGGGGAGATACCACGTTCTTGGGGGGGCGATTTCCCCGATCGACGGGGTGATGCCGGAAGACCTCCGGGTTGGGGAGTTGCTCGGGAGGCTTTCGCAGGGCGGGGTCGCTGAAGTCATTCTTGCCACGAACCTCACGGCGGAAGGGGAAGCGACCGCCACCTACCTGGCCGGCGCCATCAAGACACTGAACATCCGCGTCACCCGCATCGCCTACGGTATGCCCGTGGGTTCGGATCTCGAATACACCGACGAGATTACGGTGGGCAGGGCGATCAAGGGGAGAAGGGATGTATAGGCCCTTGGAATATCCTGCGGGGAACTTGACGGGTATCAAGACGTGATGGTACGACCTGTTGTCCTCCTGGCCCGGGGCGGAGCTCGGCCGGGAGAGAAAGGAAAAACCAGGAAAGAGGGGCGAAAACGATCATGACCAAAAGCGGGACGGCGGGGAAACTTCCGGTGAAGAACGATCTCGGATTTTTCGAGATCCGCTTGGAGAGCATCGGTGGGCTCGGTGCCAACGTGGCAGGCAAGATCCTGACCGAGGCCGCCATCATCGGAATGGGTTTGAACGGCGCGGGATTCGCCTCGTACGGGTCGGAAAAGAAGGGAACGCCTGTCAAGTCGTTCATCCGGCTGTGCGAGGCCGACCATCAGGTCCGCATCAACAGCCCGATCGAGGAACCGCACGTGCTGGCGATCTTTCACGAGGCGCTGGCCAAGTCGGTGCCTGTGACGGCGGGAGCGGTGCCGGGAAAGACGGCCGTCATCCTGAACACCCGGAAGACGCCGCGGGAGGCAAGGGACTTCCTCAAGCTCGAAGGGGGAAAGATCGGCGTCGTGGACGCGATGGAGATCGCGATGGCGACCGGCTCCCGCGTGAACATGGTCATGATGGGCGCGATCGCGAAGGCGTCCGGTTTTTTCGACTGGAAGGCCCTCGAGGACGCGGTCCAGGAGGCGTTCGGGAAGAAATACGCGGCGCTCATGAAGGGAAATCTCGAGGCGCTGAAACGCGGGCGTGACGAAGTGAAGTTCGAGGAGATCCCCGCCGACGGAAAGTACCCGGCGACGCCGTTCCGGCGCGAGGAACCCAAACTCGGATACGAGAATGCACCGATAGGCGGAACGATCTACGAGACGGGGAACATGCGGTTCAAGGACCTGTCCACGAGCAGGACGGGGATGATACCGCTTTTCATTCTGGAAAAATGTACCCGGTGCGGGGAGTGCGACATCACCTGCCCCGACTACTGCTTCGTCTGGGAGCGCGGCAAGGACCCGAAGAGCGGCAAGGACGGGATGGTGCTCCTGGGGATCGACTACCAGTACTGCAAGGGGTGCCTGCGCTGCACGAACATCTGCAAGTTCGGCGCCCTCGTCCCCGCGAAGGAGGCGGAGCAGGACATGGAAAAAATCACCGTGAAACAGAAAGCCCTGAAATAAGCACCGAAGGAGAGGGAGATGCCCGAAACGGCGAAAAAGAGGGCTGCGCGGCCGGCGCAGGAAGTGGTTGTCCAGAGCGGCAACGAGATCGCGGCGATGGCGGCCAAGCATGTCAACTACCACATCATGGGGTACTACCCCATCACCCCCTCCACCGAGATTGCCGAGACGCTCGACGCGATGAAGGCGGAAGGGGAGCACACCATCCGGATGATCCCGGGCGACGGGGAGCACGGGGCGGCGGGGATCTGTTTCGGCGCGACCACGGCGGGAGGCCGGGTCTTCAACGCCACCTCGGCGAACGGTCTCCTCTTCGCTTTCGAGCAATTGCCGGTCCAGTCGGGCACGCGGTTCCCCATGGTGTTCAACATCGTCACCCGGTCGGTGTCGGGCCCGCTCGACATCCGCGGTGACCACAGCGACATCATGCTGGCGATGAACACCGGCTGGATCGTCCTGATGGCCTCCGACGTGCAGGCGGTCTACGACATGAACATCATGGCGCCCCGGGTCGGCGAGGAGATGTCCGTCAGGCTCCCCGTGATGGTGGCCTTCGACGGGTTTTTCACTTCCCACCAGAAGCGGCGCGTCGAAATCTTCTCCGATATGCAGGTTGTGCAGGACTTTCTCGGCCCCTTTGTCCCGACGGTCACGTCCGTCGACCCGAGAAAGCCGGTGACGATCGGTCCGTACATGAACGACCCCGACTTGATCAACAACAAGAAGCAGCAGTCCGATGCGATCATCCGGTCGCATGCGGTCATCCGGAAGGTCTTTGCCGAGTTCGAGGCGCTCTCCGGCAGGCGGTACGACTTCCTCGACCTGTACCGGATGGAGGATGCCGAGGCCGCGCTGTTCATTGTCAACTCCGCGGCGGAGACCGCCAAGGAGGCGGTGGACGCTTTGCGCAAAGAGGGCAGGAAGGTGGGTCTCATCCGGCCGAACGTCATCCGGCCTTTCCCCCTGGAGGAGATCCGCCAGGCCCTGAAGGATGTCATGGGCCTCGTGGTGGCCGACCGGCAGGACAACTACGGCGCCTACGGCGGCGCGATGACCCTCGAGATCAAGGCGGCGATGCAGGGCGTGCAAGGCAACACGACCATGATCGCGAGCCGGATCTACGGCATCGGGGGGAAGGAGTTCTTCGTAGAGGACGCCGAGGCGATGCTGCGCGAGGCGCTCGAGATCGCGGAGACGAAAAAGGTCAAGGTCCCGTACGACTACTTCGGGGCGAACCCCGGGGAGGCCGGGTTTACTCCTCCTGTCGCCTATGCGCCCATCACCGAGGAGGAGTCGTCGGGCTTGACCCGTGTCGAGGTCACCCCGGAGGGGAAAGTGGAAGCGAAAGGGATTAACGTCCGGGCGCTCACGGAACGTCCGAAGCGGCTCTCTCCCGGACACGGCGCCTGCCCCGGGTGCGGCATCTTCGTCAACCTCAACCAGTTCCTCAAAGGTCTCGAGGGGTTCGTGACCGTCCTGTTCCACACCGGCTGCGGGATGGTGGTGACGACGGGATACCCCTTCACGTCGCACAAGGTGACGTACATCCACAATCTTTTCCAGAACGGGGCGGCGACCCTCTCGGGCGTCGTAGAGATGTTCGAGGAACGCAAGAAGCGCGGCGAGATCCCGAAGGAGGAGAAAATCACGTTCCTCATGGTGACGGGCGACGGGGGACACGACATCGGGATGGGGCCCTCCATCGGGGCGGCGATGCGGGGGCACCGGATGATCATCATCGAATACGACAACCAGGGGTACCAGAACACGGGCTCCCAGCTCTCGTTCACGGTCCCGATGGGGCATTCGACCTCGACGTCGAACTACGGGCCGTACCAGCACGGCAAATCCACCCATCACAAGGACACGGCGCAGATCTTTTCCGCGTGCAACATCCCGTACGTCTTCACAGCGGCCGAGAGCAACCACCGCGACATGATCCGGAAAGCGGCCAAGGCGCAGAAATACGCGGAGGAGGGGCTTGTGTTCGGCAAGCTCATCTCCATGTGCCCTCTCGCCTGGCGCACCGAGGAGCGGATCTCGGTCCCCATTATCCAGACCGCGGTGGACTCCTGCTTCTTCCCTCTCTACGAGATCGAGCGGGGGATAACGACGATCAACTACGACCCGGAGGAGAAGGGGAAGAAGATCCCGGTCGTCGATTGGCTGAAGCAGATGGGAAAGACCAAGCACCTGCTCAAGACGGAGTGCAAACCGGAGCTCGAGGCGATTCAGACCGAGGTGGACCGCCGCTGGGCCCGCCTGAAGGAGATGCACAAGAACCCGCTGCTTTAAACCGCGCGAATCGGTTTTTCGTGGAAATGCCCGGGGAATCACCCCCCCGGGCATTTTCTTGTTCTGGGAAAACGTTTTCCCACTTTTGATTCCCCAGGAGTCCGGCAACGGAACCTCCAGGGAGAAAACGTCATCAAAACTGGGAAGTTCTATTTCTTCGTCGGGTGGTACCGATATTGCTTTCTTTCGTAATACGGAAAACACACGGGATATTGTGGAGGATTTGTTCGAAAATGAATTATATGCACAACATATTGATTTCCCGGACGAAACAGAGAGAAAGAAGGTTTCCGGTCTTCTGGCTGCTCTGGGCCTTGCTCCTGGCCGGCCTTTTCTTTACCACGCCTGCCTATCGGGGAGTGTCCGACGACTATCAGAACGATCCGTATATCACCACCTGGCTCACGAAGAGCAAGGCCAGCCAGATCATGCGCTACCACGGAGCGAACGCGATCAAGATCACGGCCGACCATGTGTACATCATGCGCGACGGCCGCTGGATCCTGGTTTACTCGGATCCGTCCTTACTCCCGGAGAAGGACGACCAGCAGGGTGTCGCCGCGACGGTTGCACAGGCAGGGAGAGACAGCTCCTGACCTGATCTTTTCCTTGTTCCTGTTGTATCCGGGAACGCCGCTCCCGGGACGGCGGATCGGCGGCGGGAGAAACGGGAACCGGGCCCGGCCGCCAAGGTCGACAGGCGGTGCTTGATATCTTTTCCTTCCCGGATTGCTGTGGTATCTTTGCGGCTATGACCCCGGGCCATTTCATTCTCCACGAGAAGGAATACAACGAGATCCAGTCGGTCCTGAAGAAACTCTTGGCCGACTCTTACGCGAAGGTGGTATTCCTGGTCGACAAGAACGGCTCACTCATGGCGTCCTCGGGGGAGACGGCGAGCTTCGACACCACCTCGCTTGCCTCGCTGGCCGCCGGGAACATCGCGGCGACGGGAGGGCTTGCCTCGCTGATCGGGGAGAAGGAGTTTTCGATCCTGTTCCACGAGGGGGAACGGGACAACATGCACATATCGGTGGTGGACAACCGTCTCATCCTCGTGGTGATCTTCGACAGGCGCTCATCGGTCGGGCTGGTTCGTCTCCGCGTCCGACGCGCGGACGAAGACCTGGGGAGGATCCTCAAGTCGATCGATGAGGCGGCGCGAAGGGAGGAGGAGGAGGGAGAGGGAGTGATCGAAGAGCTGACCGAAGCCGACATCGAAAGCCTTTTCAAGTAGCTCATGTCCTTCATCAACTACTCGTCCCGGGAGATCAACTGTAAGATCGTCTACTACGGACCCGGCCTCTGCGGAAAGACCACGAACCTCCAGTACATCTTCAAGCGAATGAACCCCGAGTCCCGGGGAAAGATGATTTCCCTGGCCACAGAGACCGACCGTACCCTTTTTTTCGATTTCCTTCCGGTGTCGATGGGGGAGATCCGGGGGTTCAAGACCCGCTTCCATCTTTATACCGTCCCGGGCCAGGTTTTTTACGACGCCAGCCGCAGGCTCATACTGCGAGGGGTGGATGGTGTGGTGTTCTGCGCCGATTCCCAGCTGACGAGGATGGACGCCAACCTGGAATCCCTCGATAACCTGAAGATCAACATGCGGGAGCAGGGGTACGACCCGGACCGGATACCGCTGATCCTGCAGTACAACAAGCGCGACATCAACGGCGTGGCGTCCGTCGCCGAACTCCACGCCTTGCTCAACTACCGGAACGTACCCGAATTCGAGGCCGTCGCCACCACGGGAGTGGGTGTTTTCGAGACTCTCAAGGCGATCATCAAGCTGGTCCTGACCGATCTCAAGAAAGGAGGCAAGTAAGCAAACCGCCGTGCCTGCCAGCGGATCGTCCTCCTCTCTCGAACTTGTTCTGACCTTGCCGTCACCGCGGGAACTCTCGGATACCGATCTTTCCCCCTACGACGCGATATGTCTCGGCAATACCTATTGCCGACGGGTCGAGGGGAACTTTGCCGAAGATCTCGGCCTGCTCCCCGACGCCGTTGCCACCCTTCACGCTGCGGGGAAGAAGGCCTACGTCACCTCCCCCGCCGCACCCCGGGGCCATGACATGGCCCAGGTAAAGCGACTCATCGATGCGGCCGCCTCGGCCGGGGCGGACGCGCTCGAGGTCCACAACATGGGGGTGCTTCGGGTCCTGCGCGAGAAGGGGATCCCCCTCCCGGCCCACATGGGGGCTTTTGCAAACGTGTACACCCATCTATCGGCAAAGGTGATGCGTGACTACGGGGCCGTTCGGGTCCGTCCCAACGCGGAGGTGAGCCTCGAGGAAATGGCGGTCATCGCGAGGGACGCCGGGGTCGAGGTGGAGGTCCTGGCCCATGGGAAGATCCCGCTGGGAATCACCGAGAAGTGCTTTCTCCTCGAGGGCCCGGAGGGAGAAGACCCGAAGTGCCCGTCTGCGTGCAGGGAGGAGCATTGGCTTACGGCCGGAAACCCCGGGGAGTCGCGGGCGCGATCCGGCGCGGGCGCGTGGGTGTTGAAGAACGTCGGAAAGGGGGTCCTGAGCGGAAAAGACATGTGCGTCATTGAGCACCTGCCGCGGATCCTTTCCGAGGGATTCCGCATCTTCCGGGTAGAGGGTCTGTACGAATCGGCGGCCTATCGGTCGGAGGTGGGTGCTGTGTACCGGGAAGCGTTCGCCCTTGCGTCGTCGGGGGGGGAATACGCCCTGCGGCCCGAGTGGGGGAGGACCCTTACGAAGCACTCCCGCAACGGATTCTGCAACGGGTATTATTTCGGCGGAAGCGGACAATCTTACGTCGGGACCGTTTTACAGGGCGGCAACTCCCAGGTATAATGGAAATTTCTTCCTGACTGGCATCTTCGAGGAGGGAGACACCGATGGCTGAGCTATTGGCATCCGGAGGCACTGTCGAAATGGCCCGGGTCGTCCTCGACAACGGGGCGGACGCCGTGTACGTCGGCGCCAAGGGGTGGAGCCGCCGCCGTGCGCAATACGAAATGGATGACGAGGAGGTGATCGCCTCCGCCCGGTACGCCCAGTCCCTGGGGAAGATCCTGCGCGTGGCATTCAATACCCTTCCCTCGTCGGGCGAGGTCCCCCTCCTGCTCGCGAAAGCGGAGAGGTTTGTCGGGGAGGGGATCCGCGACTTCATCCTCACGGACGTCGGGGCGATGAGGGCCCTGGCGGAGCGGTTCCCGGGGGTCCAGATTCATGCCAGCATCGGTTGCACCATCGTGAACGCCGAGGACGCCCGGTTCTACAAGGAGGCAGGCGCAACACAGGTTGTGACCGAGTGCCGGATGGACCGGGAGGAGATGAGGAAGATCCGGCAGGAGGTGGGGGTCGGCGTCGAGGTTCTCGTGCACGCCACCACCTGCTACACCTACCTCGGCCGCTGCACGATGAGCAGCTACACCCGCCAGGAGTGGCGGTTCGACGAAGAGGGGAAGAACCACTTTCTCGGCAGCCCCAACCGGGGGGGATTGTGCTATCGGGTCTGCCTGACCGAATGGGACCAGCGGGGGGAGGACGGGTCCGTGGAAGCCGGCCGGGTCGTGCTGCCGAACCTCGCGTACTTCCTGGTCGACGACATCCCCGGACTCATCGACCTGGGGGTCACTACCATCAAGATCCAGGGGCGGGAGTACTCCGTTCCGCTCGTGGGGAATATGGTCCGTTTCTATCGCGACCTCATCGATTCCTACCTGCGCGACCGGTCATCGTTCCGGATGGAGGCGTGGAAGGAGCGAATGGCCGGGATCGTCTCCGCCCGCGATGCCGAGCGGCGCGAGAAGACGGCCTCCCTCATCTCCGAGTCGGGGCTTTCGGCGCAACACTAAGCCGGTCAGTGACTCATGTCGCCCTCGCGGAAGTACTCCGTGAGGGCGCGCTCCACCACCAGATCCCGCGACACCTTTTGTTCCCGGCAGAACTCCGCCAGCGTCTGATGAAGTTCCGCGGGCAGCATGACGGTTACCTCCTTCCGGTCGCGCTCCGGCTTTTTCCCCCCTCCCCCTTCGCTCATCGGTCCTCCCCCCTTCCGTATCCCCCGGGCGCCCGCTGGTAAAGGCGGCGGAAGGCCGCACGCAGGCCCTCCTCTGTGTCACTCTCGCTGCGCTTTTCCTCATGGATTCGTTCCCCGTCAAGCAGAACGCAGTACCGGTCCAGGATGCGGAGTGCCGCCCCCGGGTCGTTCTCGGCGAGGAGAATGGTCATCTTCCCGCGCAGCCCCCCGTCGATGACCGAGAGTATCCGTTCCCGGACCGCGAGGGAGAGTCCGAGGAACGGTTCGTCGAGTAGAAGGAGCGAAGGGTTCCCCATCAGTGCGCGTCCGAGGACCAGCATCTGCCGTTCTCCGCCGGAGAGGATCCCCGCAGGGCTTTGCGCCTTCTCCCCGAGCACCGGGAACAGGTCGTACACCCTTTCCCGGGCTTCTCTCGTCTCCGCAGGCTTCCTCAAGTATCCTCCGACGTCCAGGTTCTCCCGGACGTTCATCCGGAGAGCGACGCGGGCACGGTCGAAAACGTAGTGCACCCCCCGGGCCACCCGTTCATGGGCAGAAAGGGAGGTAATATCCTCCCCGTGATAGGTGATCCGCCCGGAGAATATCGGCACCAGTCCCGCAACCGCCTTCAGGAACGTGGTCTTGCCGGACCCGTTTGCCCCGAAGATCGCCACGACTTCTCCTGGCCGGGCCGCAAGGGAAACGCCCTGCAGGGCTCGTACCTGGCCAAACCGTACGGATAGTCCCTTTATTTTCAGGTGCACGGTCGCTTCCGGCCGAAGATTTCCTGCCGCCCGTGAGCGTGGCCGGTGGCCATGGCAAGGAACCCGGGCAGGTCCGCGGACCTGCCCTCCCAGGTGACCCGGCCGTCCTCGACCGCCACGACGCGGTCGCACATCTCCGCAAGAAGGGTCGGATTGTGCGAGATGAGAAGAAACGAGATCCCGTCGTCCTCGCGGAGGGACCGAAGGAGTTCCGTAAGCTCCGCCTCGTCCTTCACGGAGAGCCCGGAGAAGAGTTCGTCGAGCAGGACAAGCTTCGGCCGGCACGAGATCGCGCGGGCGAACTCGAGCCGTCGCAGGCATCCCTGGGACAGCTTGGCGGCCGGCCAGAACCGCTGGGCGAACAGCCCCGTCCGGAGGAGAACCGACTCGACTTCCCCCTCGATGTCCCGGGGCATGCCCCCCTTTCCCCCCCGCTTCGGTTCCCCGCATATCAACGCCAGGCGGACCGACTCCACGACGGTCAACCCGGGGAACGGGCAGGGGATCTGGAAGGTCCTGGCAAGCCCTTCCCGGAACCTCGCGTCCATCGGTTGCCGGGTGATGTCGCTCCCTTCGAAGAGGACCCTCCCCCGATCGGGGGGAACCAGGCCGGAGAGGACGTTGGCCAGCATCGTCTTCCCGGCGCCGTTGGGACCGAACAGCCCGACCGCCTCCGTCTTGCTCACCGAGAGCGTGACCCCCCGGAGGACCGGCGTACGCCCGAACGACTTGTCGATACGCTCCGCGAGCAGCAGTTCGCTCACAGCCCCGCCCCTCCCGATACCATTTTCCGCGCACGGAGCCTCTCCCGCAAGGTTCCGGCCACTCCCGCGGGGAAGAATCGCAGGACGAGGAGAAGGGCCAGGGCGTACAGGATGACTCTCGCGGCCGGAGCGATCCCCGCCCCCAGGAACAGGGCGTGCAGAAACAGCGCCGCGAGCACCGGCCCCACGATGGTCCCTCTCCCCCCGATGGCGGCAAAGGTGGCCGCCTGGAACGAGAGCTCCAGGGAAAAGTCGGACGTGGTCGCGCGTCCCACGTGCGCGGCAAACCCTACGCCGGCCGCCCCCGCGAAGAAGCCCGCCACCAGGAAAGCGCGCCATTTGTGGCGCGCGACGTCCACGCCCGAGGCGCGGGCAGTAAGCTCGCTTCCCGATATTGCCGTCCAGATCAGCCCCTCCTTCGAGCGCGCCAGTGCCGTCATGCCCCAGGTGGACAGAAACAGGAACAGAAGAGCGCCGTAGTACATCGCCCACGGGGATAGGGCCTCCCAGGGAAGAGTCACGGGGACTCCCCCCTCGCCCCCCCAGGAGTACGTGCCCCGGGGACTGAAAAAGGTCTGCCCGAGCATGATCTCGTGGGCGATCTCCCCCAGGGCGAGCGTGAGAAGCGCAATGAAAGGTCCCTTGAGGCGGGCGGACATCGCTCCGACGACGGCGGCAACTCCCGTGGAGAGAAGAAGGGCTGCGCCCCCGGCTGCGGCGAAGGGCCATCCGGCAAGGCTGGTGAGCAGCGCGCAGGAGTAGGTAGCGGTCCCGAAAAAGAGCGCGTGCCCGAGGGAAATCTGCCCGGCCACTCCTCCGACGATGTCCCAGGAACCGACGTAGCAGGCCAGGAAGAAGCCGGAGGTCAGGACGTCGAGGAGGAACGGGTCGAGCCCCGCAAGAGGCAGAAAGAGGAGCAGGCCCGATCCGAGGGCCAGCGCACCGGTCATTTTCCGTTGCAAAGGGGGCACTCCCGCCTCCGGATCAGTAATCTCTCCCGGGAACCGTGCCGGACAGTCCTTCCGGGCGCAGAAGAAGGAGCAGACAGATCACCGTGAGCAGGCTGACGTACGACCACTGGGGCGCGAGGAGGTAGGCGCTTATGTTCGACAGCAGACCGAGGCCTACGGCCACGAGGAAGATGGCCAGGACATTCTCCATCCCTGACGCGATCACCACGATGAGGGAGAGGATGAGAGGGACTCTCCCCATGGTGGGTGTGATCGAGGTTGCGGGGGCCAGCAGGGCACCGGCGGCGGCCGCCGTGGCCGAGGCGAACCCGAAGGTGAGATACCGGATTTTCTCCACATCCATGCCTACCGATCTGGCGATCTCCTCATCCTCGGCGATGAGTTTCAGGGGAAGCCCCCACCGGGAGGAAAGGAGGAGGGCGAGGGCGGCCAGGATCCCGGCGGAAGCCACGACGGAAACTACCCCCCAGCGGCGAACGACAATGCCGGATACGGTTGCCCAGGGAGCACCGGCCCCGATCGAGGCCGGGTGCGGGCCCCAGAGCATCTGCGCGGCCTGTTCGAACAGGAGGGCGAACCCCAGAGTCCCGACGGCCACGGAGAAGGGGTGGAACCGGACGGGGTTGATGAAACTCTTCCCGAGGAAGACCCCGAAGGCGAAGGCGATGATGCAGGACAACACGACTGCCGTCGCCGGATGGGACACCCCGTTTGCGGACAGGATGTACGCCACGTAGGCACCCAGGGAAAAGAAGGCCCCGTGGGACAGGTTAACCACTTTTACCACCCCCAGGATGAGCGCGAGTCCCGCCGCCATCAGGGCATAGGTCGACCCCGTGAAAATGCCGTCAAGCAGGACTTGCGCGAAGGGGTTCATCGAAACCCTCCTGTGGCGCCCGCGATGGGTGCGGGCCGGCGGACGTTACCTCGCCTGCGAATCGGGGTAGGCGATCCGTGCGCCCCCCGTCTCCCACCGGATCACGACTCCGTGCAGTTCCGGGGTCCCCCAGATCGCCTGGTGGGAAGCGTCGAACCGGTAGATCCCCGCAATCGCAGGGAACGCCCCGTTCTCCAGGGCCGTGACGACGGAGTCCGAATCCGCCCGCCCCGCGGCGCGGATCGCGGAGAACAAAAGCGTCGCGGCGTCGAACGGAAGGGTGTCGCTGTATCCCACCGGGGAATAGCCGTATCGCCGCTCGAACGCCTCGGCGTACCGGGTCGCCGCCGCCGAGGCTCCTTTCCAGGCGGCAGCCTGCACATAGAGCGGACCGGAGAGGGGAAGGGTAGCCGCCACCCGGGCGTCTCCGAGCGCTCCCCCCACGGAGAGAATGGGGAAGGTCGCTCCGCCCTCCCGCACCCGTTTCACGAACTCCGCGGCGTTCCCCCCGGGGTCGCCGAGCACGAGGATCTCCGGGGATCTGGCCATCACGGCCACGGCGACAGGCTCGAACGCCGGGGTTCTCGGGCTGTAGAAGGTTTCGTAGACGGGGACGATTCCCTTGCGGGCGAGGGCCTTCCTCAATTCCTTTCCCAGCTCGCGGTTCCACCGGATTCCCGCTCCGACGAAGGCATAGCGTTCTATCCTGAGCTCCCCGAGAAAATCGGCCATCATCCCCGCCCACTGCGGAATCGAATACCCGACACGGAAGACGTACCGATACCGTTCGTACTTTCGGCGGACGAGGTCGGTGATCTCGGCGGTTGCCGCCACGGGAACGATGAGCACCGACCGGCTCGCCGCGGCCACCTCGATGACGCCGACGGTTTCCTCAGACAGGTAGGCGCCGATGAGGGCGAAGACCTTCTCCCGGGAGGTGAGTCGCAGCGCCTCGGACCGGGCGATGTCCACCCGCCCCTGCGTGTCCGCCACGACGAGATCGACGTGCCGTCCCAGGACTCCGCCAGCGGCATTTGCCTGCTCGGCGGCCAGCGTGACCGCCTGAAGAAACGCCGATCCCCCCGAGGCGAACGGCCCGGAAAGGGGCGCAAGAACACCGATCCGGATCGGTCCGGGGTGTTCGGACCCCGCCCATGACGGCAGGGAGCAGAGCAGGAGGACAAGGATCGCAACGGGAAGGAAGAAAACAAGGCGGCGCATCGGGAACGACCTCCCGGCGAAAGGATACCACAAGGGGGGAGCGAGGAAAATGGAACCGGCCGGAAAAAGGAAAGAAAAAGGCCGCCGGAATTTCTTCCGGCGGCCGATTGGTTGGTTGCCTGTCGACAGACCGTCGCTTAGGTGTGCTCCGGTCTCCTGAGTATAACCACCAGGATGATTCCGAGGACGCACATCCCCGCCAAGGTGAAGTAGACCTGGTTGTATCCCGCGGCGATGTTTCCGGCTTCCTTTGCCGCTCCCACGATCTTGGCGAAATAGCCGGGGACGATGAACCCGCAGATCCCCCACGCGGTGAAGACGATGCCGTAGTTGGCGCCCACGTTCTTCGCGCCATAGAAGTCAGCTGTGAACGACGGCATCATGGCCAGGTATCCGCCGTAGCAGAAGCCCACCACGCACAGGCCGGCCAGCGCCTGGTTGAAGGAGGAGACGTTCCGAAGGAGGAACATGCATGCGACGATGTAGAGGGCGAACATGCAGATCGTCGTGTTTTTCCGCCCGATCTTGTCCGAGGTGGCGCCCCAGGCGAGACGTCCCACCCCGTTGAACGCGCTCATGATGCCGAGCGCCGTCGCTCCCGACATGAATGCCGTGGCCGCGGCCAACTCCTTGACGAGCGGAGCGGCCTGGCCGATGGCGGTGATCCCCACGGAGGTCCCGAGGAAGTAGATGAGCCACAGAGCGAAGAACTGCCACGTCTTGACCATTTCGCCCGGGGCGAATTCTGCTTTGATGGCCGCTCCGGACGCTGTCGTAGCTGCCGCCGGCGGGGTCCATCCTTCCGGCTTCCACCCGGCGGGGGGCACAGCGTAGACCTGCGCCGCGCCGATGACGCATACAAAGAAGATCACGGACAGGATCATGAAGGTCCGCGGAATGGTGGACGCATACATCGCCGGATCGGTTCCCAGCAACTTCTGGATGAGGGGTGCGAAGATGAGCGACCCCGCGCCGAACCCGAGGACCGCGAGGCCCACGATCGTCCCGCGCTTGTCGGGGAACCATTTCACGCAGGTGGCGATGGGGGTAACGTACGCGAACCCGACGCCCAGTCCCCCGAGGATCCCGTAGGTGAATTTCAGCATCCCGGCACTCTGCCAGAAGAATGCGGACAGCAGAACGCCGGTTCCCATCAGCACCCCTCCGACGGACCCGACGAGTCTTGGCCCCTTCTTGTCCTGCCAGAACCCGGCGATGATCATCGAAACCGTGAAGAAGAGTACCGAATACCGATAGGGGGCAATCGAGGTTGCCTTATCCCACCCGTTGGATACTTCCAGCGGTCCGCGGAAAACCGACCACGAATAGAGCACGCCGAGGCACAATTGCATGACCAGGGCGGCATAAACAAACTTCCACCGGTTTACCTTCTCTGCCATATTCCCCTCCTTCTTGGTTTATCCAAATTTCTCGAAAAACCATACCCCCTCTTCTTTGCGGGAATGCCCCTGTACCACCCCCCTTCTCATAAGTGCAATTTCACCCAGTAAAATCGGTTCCCATATTACTACCTCATCCCGGAAAGCAGTGTCAAGAATAATATAAACCTCGTTTTATTGTAATTCCGGGTCGCCCGCTCCGACATGCGCAAAGGCCGCAGGCAAAGGAACAAAGAAAAAAAGATTCGTCATTTCAACGAGTTGGATATATTCCGCGATGAAAGATCGCCCGAGGGAATCCTCCCGCTCCCTCCCGGACATCTAATGAAGGAATACCGGAATTTTATCCTGGAGGGGAGAGCGATGAACCCGTTTCACGAGATCAAGACAGTGCCCGCCATGAAGGTCATAGCCTGGAGGGGGGACGTGTCCGTGTGGGGAATCGACACGGCGTTTTCCCGGTTGTACAACAAGGCCATGGAGAGGAAGCTCCGGTTTCGGCAGCCCGCCATCGGGGTTCGTCATGATGGCGTCCGGGTTCCCGAGCCGTTCCACGCCGACTACGAAATCATGTTTCCCCTGACCGGCGACCCCGGCGGAGAGGTTCCCGGAGCCGATGTGAGGGATCTCCCCGGGCAGGAAGTGGCCTCCTTCGTCCACCGCGGCCCCTATCATTGGATCCCGTGCACTTACGAAAAAGTGCTGGACTGGCTGCGGGAGAACCGGTATGAAATAGCCGGGAAACCCCGTGAGGTCTTTTTTGTCGCCCCTGAACCGCATTCGGGAGGCACCCAGGACGACATGCTCACGGAGATCCAGGTCCCGATCCGGCCTGGCGCAGGCGTCGCCGCCCCCGGAACCTCGGTTCGCCTGGGCAACGACGGACCGGTCCCAAAGGCGGCGTAAAGGAGGCGACCCCCCCCTTTTGACCGACCGCGAGAAGATCTTCCTCACCCATCTCTCATCCTGTGCCGGTTGAGCGTCCAAGCTGGGGCAGGGGGTCCTTGCCCGGATATTGAAAGCCGTTCCAC
>Ga0210060_1000212_pt1 | contig 29029 bp, 24 predicted proteins | sample Joice_CattailNLB_FD_184871 | JGI IMG/M metagenome (GOLD analysis project Ga0210060, IMG submission 184871) | Wetland microbial communities from San Francisco Bay, California, USA, that impact long-term carbon sequestration - Joice_CattailNLB_D2... | ecosystem: Environmental > Aquatic > Marine >...
TTATTGTGCTTTCCTGGGTTCCGCCGGTCAGCCGTGATGCCCTCACCCATCACCTGGCAGTTCCCAAGCTATATTTACAGCAAGGCGGGATTCATGAAATACCATCCGTCGTATTTTCGTATTACCCGATGAACCTTGATCTGCTGTATATGGTGCCACTTTACTTTGGCAATGACATCGTCCCCAAATTCATCCATTTTGCTTTTGCCCTGCTGACGACCTGGCTGATATTCAGCTATTTGCGCAAAAGATTAGATACCGTCTGGGCCGTTGGCGGTGCGCTTTTTTTTCTGTCACTGCCCATCATTGTAAAACTGTCGATTACGGCCTATGTGGATCTGGGACTTGTATTTTTCTCGACTGCATCCCTGATGGGTTTGTTTAAATGGATCGAGAGCCGTTTCCAATTAAAATACCTGGTATTATCTGCTTTTTGCTGTGGCCTGGCGCTTGGAGTCAAATACAACGGGCTGATTGTCCTTTTTCTACTCACCGTATTTGTGCCGCTGCTTTATAAACGGCAGGCCAAATCCAGTGTTGCCGGGATAAAAGCAATCTCCATCAAAAGCTCTCTAAACCATCAACTGCGGGCGGTCGGATCTGGAATCCTTTTCTGCCTGATTGCCCTCATGGTATTTTCACCCTGGATGATCAGAAACTACATCTGGAAGGACAATCCCGTATATCCGCTTTACAACAGTTTTTTCAATCCCCAAAAGGTTGCCACGGCCCCCGAATCGGAGGCAGGCATGAAGCCTGATGACGAGGAGGAAAGCATATCCCCTGAGAATAAAAAAAAATCATCCAGTTGGGGACCATTGGCTATCCGAAAAGTGATTTACAGGGAGGCGTGGTGGGAAATTGCCTTGATTCCGATTCGCATTTTTTTCCAGGGCCGGGATGATGACCCTCGCTATTTTGACGGCAAACTCAATCCTTTTTTATTTTTGCTGCCCATATTTGCTTTTTTTCAACTTAAGACGAATCCTGAAGATGTTAAAGTCGAAAAAAAATTTCTATTTTCCTTTGCAATTCTTTTTATTCTGTATGCCTATTTTAAAATGGATATGAGAATTCGATATATAACGCCGGCCATCCCGCCACTGGTAATCTTGTCAACATTCGGACTTTACCGGATCCATAAATTTATAGCCCGGCAATGGTCGCAGAAAAAGGGGCATTGTGTTCAATTCGCGGTGGGCGTTCTGGCAGCCGTGATATTCATTTGCAATGCGCCTTATATCATCCATCAGTTCAAGCTGGTTGACCCTATCAGCTATATAAGCGGCCGGGTGGAACGCGATGCCTATATTACAAGATATCGTCCCGAGTATACCATCATTCAGTATGCCAACGGTCATCTTGCCGCCGATGCCAAATTGCTGGTTCTTTTCATGGGCAACCGCCGATATTACAGTGATAGGGATTTAATTTTTGGTATTAATTTGTTTCGCACGATCGTTAAAAAAGTCGATTCTGCTCAGGCTGTTCTCCATGACCTTCAGCAAAGAGGGTTTACCCACTTATTGATTCGCTATGATCTGTTTAATAATTGGACGGATAAACAATTCAATGATAGAGAGAAAAAGATGCTGAAGGAATTTTTTGTCAGAGATGCCAGACACGTTTTATCAAACAGCGGTTACGGACTTTATGAACTATCAGATAGCCGCTAATTTGCCAGGAGATTACTTTCAGGGATTGTTTTAATGCCTAAACGTGCAGCATGGGGATCGTTGGTCATCTTGGGACTGACGATTGTAATTGCTTTCTATCTTCGAAGCGAATCCTGGATGGATACAAGCGTCGTGCGTCCTCTGCAGAAGGACGCCGCCGATTATTTTTACTATGCCTATAACCTGCGCCACCATCAAACCTATTCGCGCACAGCGGTTCAGCCTTCGAATCCGAACGCCCAAATAGCTCCGGATGCGGTTCGACCGCCTGGGTATCCACTGTTTTTGGCGTTAATAGTCGATGGCCCACCCAACAGGCAGCTGATTAAAAAGATTCAATTCTGGCAAATGATCCTCAGTACGCTTACGGTTATCGCTGCCTATTTTTTATTCAGATGTTTTTTGCCTCCGGTCTGGGGATACCTGGCGACAATACTGGTGGCACTCAGCCCGCATCTGATTGTATTCAACAGCTATATCCTGACCGAAACCCTGTTTTGCCTTGCGCTGGTTTTAATGGGACTACTGATCTGCCGCTCTGCCGGGCATCCGTCGATCCGGCTGTCGATCCTACTCGGAGTGGCCATGGCCCTTGCCACGCTCATACGGCCAAGCCTGCAATTTTTCCCTGTTGTCATGGCCTTTCTTCTGTGGCTTGCCTATGGCCGCCAAACGGGTATAAAATTATTTGCCTATGTCTGCCTTGGATTTTTGTTGATTTTATCACCATGGTATATCCGCAACCTTGCCACTTTGAATCAGGCATCTGATAAATCGCTCATGCTGAATTTTTTACACCACGGTATGTACCCGGACTTCAAATATAAGCAGATGGAGGAAAGCTATCGCCGACCCTATCAATTTGATCCCAGATCTGAAATAATCAGAACCGACATTCAATCTGTTACGGCGGAAATATTAAAGCGTTTTAGAGAAGCGCCGGGGACTCATCTGAAATGGTATCTGCTGGGCAAACCGATAAGTTTCTGGTCTTGGGATATGGTTCAAGGTCATGGAGACATGTACGTTTACGATGTGTCTCAATCTCCGTTTAAGACCCGAACCCTGTTTCAATGGATTCAAAAACTGATGAAGTTTTTCCATGGTCCGCTGGCATTGCTGTCTATTTTGGGAAGCCTCATCGTCTGGGTGTCTCCACGGCTGGCAGCCGCTGATCCAACCCGGCTTTTTATGGCAAGATATATTTCCGCCTTATTGCTTTACTACACGGCACTGCACATGGTAGGGGCACCATTTCCGCGCTATTCCGTGCCCTTGCGGCCCTTTCAGTATGCCATGGCATTGTATGCGCTTCATGTTATCATAACAATAAAAATTAAGAATACCGTTTCATCCCAACCGGGTGAATCGTAAACCAGAAAAAAAAGAAGGTATTTTTGTGAACCAGGCTGAGCATAGAAAACCGGTGAAATTTTCGATTGTTGTTCCGTGCTACAATGAAGAACGGACGATTGGAAGATGCCTACAACGGATTTTGAGTATTCAAAATGACGATTTGCAGCTGGAGATTATCGTCGTCGATGACTGCTCAACGGACAGGAGCCTTTTGCTTGCCAGGGAAATGGCCGGGCACAAAGCCGAAATTACCGTTTTAAGTCATGACCGCAACAGGGGTAAGGGTGCCGCGCTTCAAACAGGCATCGGGTATGCGACGGGACAGATCGTTGCCATCCAGGATGCGGATTTGGAATACGATCCTGCCGATCTGAAACGTATGATCGCACCGATCTTAAATGATGACGCCGACGTGGTTTTCGGTACCCGATTTTCAACCAGCGGTGCGCACCGGGTCCTGTATTTCTGGCATGCGGTCGGAAATAAATTTTTAACCCTGTTGTCCAATATGTTTTCTGATCTGAACCTGACAGATATGGAATGCTGCTATAAAGTCTTTCGGCGCGAAATAATTCAGGCGATAAACATCTGCGAATCGCGCTTTGGGGTTGAGCCGGAACTGGTCGCCAAAGTAGCTCAGATGCGGGTAAGAATATTTGAAATGGGCATCTCCTATTCCGGCCGAACCTATGAAGAAGGCAAAAAAATTGGGTTTAAGGACGGCCTCAGGGCACTTTACTGCATATTCCGTTACAACGCTCCTAAAGCACCGGTGCCCATACAATTTCTTATCTATTTTTTTATTGGCGGTATGTCGGCGGCTGCAAATCTGGGCCTATTTTTACTTTTTCAATTTTGGGGGATACGTATCGATCTGTCGATACCATTCGCTTATGCGCTGGCAGCCTCATTAAACTATTTGCTCTGTATCGCGTTTCTTTTTCGGCATAAAGCCAAATGGAATTCGACTGGAGAACTGATCATTTACACTATTGTTGTCTGCCTGGTGGGACTATTGGACTTTGGCGTCACCAAGTTCCTGCTATCCCTGGGCACGTCAGCCTGGCTGGCGAAATCAGTTGGTTGCCTTATTGGTTTGATATTTAATTTTGCGGGTCGGCGTTTCTTTGTCTTTCCTGAAGCCCCGGCGGGTCCCTGGCGTTCGCAATTTCCTCTTAAATGAGCACCACGGTCCTAATGGGCGAGCGGGCGCCAGTCCGCATAGCCCCTGGTAATATCCCTTATTCGCGCCCTGGTTGATCTATTGACCTGCAACAGCGCGAATGCATTGTCATAGTCTCCTTTGACGGAATAGGCAATCACCAGTTTTCGCAGAGCATCCAAATTTTGTGGATGGGTCGATACTATTCTTTGATTTTGATCAATGACCTGATTAAGCCTGTCAGTGGTATCAACCATGGACACGAGTTGGTGGTAGCCCAGCGCGGATGTCTTTTTATTACCGACTCCGGTGCCGGGAAAGTCCGGATGAAGCCTCAGGGCTTCTGAAAAATGATAAATGGCTTTGTCAAATTGATTTTGGGCCACCAAAATATTTGCCAGGTAAAAATGGGTTGCCGGATAGAGGGGTTTGATTTCCAGCGCTTTTACAAATTGAGTTCTGGCCTCTTTAATATTTCCCTGGCCGGCCAGGCTGCGGCCTAGATCGTTATATAGGGTAACTTTGGTGGGATTTATTTGAACTGCTTTAGAAAAATGTGCGCTGGCCGCATCATATTTTCCCTGACCGAGATAGACGTGGCCAAGTCCGTAATGGGCAAAAAAGTTGTCTTCTGTGACCTGCAGGGCATGTTCGAAGAGGGTAAAGCTGTTGGTCCATAATCTCACCTGCCAATATGTGGTAAAGGTCAGACCGGCCAGGGTGATGGTGGCGGCCGTGGCCAATACAATTTTTTTCAGAGGTATCTTGGCAAGCATCACGGGGATGCCCCAGGCGACGATGATCGCCAAGCCTATCATCGGGATGTACATATAGCGGTCGGCCATTGAAAAATCGCCTATTTTTATCAAGCCAATGACCGGAAACAGTGTGCCCAGATACCACAGCCAGCCAACGATAAAAAACGGATATCGCCTGGCCGATTTCAATGCAAGGAGCGTTATACCTATCAACAGGAAAACAGCACCGCCGACCTTCCAGATCGGGAAATTATCCGGAAACGGATAAAAAACTGCCAGTTTGTGGGGCCATATCATTTTCCACATGTAGACGGCATACGAAATTATGGCATTATAGATTCTATCCACGAAAGAATACCGCTCTAAAGGACTGATGCCGCCGCCGCTTTTTTGAACCAGAAAAGCTGTCAGGCTGAATACGGCGGTTATAATGAACAGGGGAATTTTTTCCCGGATCAGAAAAAGAGCTGACGGGATTGAGGCGCCCGGCGGTCGTTCAGGTTTAAATCTGCCAAGGGGCCAGTAGTCCAGCAGCAGCAATACAAAGGGCAGGGTGACCAGCATGGGCTTGGCCATTAAACCAAGGGTTAAAAATAGACAAACCGCTAAATATCTTTTACTGCCGGGATGCTTAACATAAGAGTAGTAAAAATAAGTTGTCAGCATCCAGAAAAATGCACTCAATACGTCTTTGCGCTCGGCAATCCAAGCCACGGATTCCACATGCAGGGGGTGCAGCGCAAATAAAGCGGCCACAAAAGCGCTTTGCCATGCGGCTCCCGTCATCCTTCGGAATAAGAGAAACACGAGAATGGCGCTTAATACATGCAAAAGCAAATTGGTAAAAAGATATCCTGCCGGTTGTCCACCGAGTACTTGGGTGTCCAGCATGTAGGACAGCCAGGTCAAGGGATGCCAGAATTCGGCTCTGGTGGTCGTAAAAGCCCATTTGACGTTTTGGGGGGTGAGCCCTGATTGGACATAGGGATTTTGGACCACATAAACAGGATCATCTATAATGACGAACTGATGACTGAATATATCCCAATAGACCAGAACCGTTGATAATGCTAAAACCAGGCAGATGATAAGATCTAATCTGTAAGATCGGTTCATATAATTAATTATTATAAAATTAGACGGTTATGTCAAAAGGTTAATTCGTGATAACATAGAATAGCGTTTTATCAATAGTTGCGGTTTTCGAAACTGGTAACAAAATCGATGACACCTCGGATACATAAGGAGCGAAATCAGATTTATAACCTAAAGCAATTATTGATAAAATGGTGAACTGTACCGCTCTTGTCGGCACGTGAGAATGGATTTGAAATGGGAAGTTTCGGGGGAAAGGGCGCAACTCACCTAAATACGGGTATTATATGCTCCTTATATTAGCCGCGCCCGACGTACGCGATCATCTCAGTGATCGTGAAGTTTCAACTATCCTCTTCCTTCCAACCAGCATTGGGAGCATGGTTGGCGAACTTCCCCGGGCTCTCGATATCTCAGGACAGTGGATATCCATTACCATTCAGCAAAACATGAAGTCAAGTCACAATTTTGAATTCCGCGAAGCGGTTCAGTTCTAACAGTTAACGCCCAATGCTCTTGACAGACGATTCAAATTTTTCTTATAATTTCAAAAGCTAATGCAAGGTATCGGTGTCGAGCCAAATTTTAATATAATTGTAATAAATGACAGGTCCACGGATGGCACAGCTGTTGCGCAGCCCAAAAAACGGGTGCAATGGTTTACTCCACCCCGATAGCAATGGAAACGGAGCAGCGATAAATAGACTTTATAATAATCCATTGACTGCCGTGGTGGTTGGCTTGGTGACGATCCTTTTAATTGCCAGAATTGTTTTTATTCTGCCTGAACGGTCATCCCGAGACGATTTTGCCCATTATTATATTGCCAGCCAGATTTATTTATCCGGCCAAAATCCCTATGCGAAAAATCTGGTACCTTTTTATAAGACCTATGGGTTTGTCTATGACGGTGAAACCGGAACCGTTACCTCACCCAATCCACCCCCCTTTTTTTTTCTGTTCGCACCCGTGGCGATGTTAGCTCCTAATCAGGCATTTTACGCCTGGCTTTCGATCGAATTTTTTTGTTTGGTATTCATTTTATGGTCAACCCGATGGTTATTGAAAGAGGATCTATCAACCAGAGGCTGGCTTTTTCTGTGTGCAGCCGTTGTTGGGTCTCAGTGGATTTACGGGCATTTTTTTCATTCCCAGGTCGGGTTGTTACTGGTCGCAGTGGTTCAGGCGGCCCTATGCTTAAATAAGCTGGAGAAATACACGAATGCCTGCGTTTTAATCGCCCTGGCGGGTTTAATCAAAATTTTTCCATTTGTTCTGCTGCCATGGTTCCTGTTCCGCGAAAAGGAAAAATATAGATTTAATGCCCGTCGCATAATTATTAACGCTGCATTTATATTTTTATTGGTTATTATAACCGGAATACAAAATTGGATCGATTATTATAATTTTTCTTTTCGGTACCTGCTCCATGGATCTTTTGGAATCGGTTATAATTACAGTTTGCCGTCATTTATAGTGAACCTGGTCTATGCGGCATATGAATTTAAACCGCCTCAAGAAATTGTACAAGTCTGGCCACGGATAGGAGCGGCCAGTGGTCTGATCGTACTGGCGATATGTTATCCTCTGAGCTTTTGGAGGCTGGAGGATCGGGATACGGAGTTTTGCTTCTTAATTTCGGCCATGCTTTTAAGCGGTGCCAGAACCCTCGGACATTACTTTGTGTTTTTAATTTTTCCGATTGCGGTAGCAATCGCAAAAACGTCGCAAACCACATCAAAAAGGCATTTTTTAATTTTGGTTCTCATTTTTTTGGCCTTAAACCTTCATGATTTAAGAGCCATCTCCTTTTTATTTATTAACCGATACGTATTCCTTTTGTTTAACTACATACCCCTTTATGGTTTGATTGCGCTTACGGTCTATTATATCAAAATAAATTTGTCATCCCCCGATTAACCTATTATTATAGACTTTAACAACATTAGTGATCGAATACGCTTGACAGTCAAGTCAGATTTTTTCTATAATTTCAAAGAGTAATAAAGCTTTTTGAAATAATTTATGATGCCGAGTGCTATCCGGCCAGGTCGGAAGGTGAATTATAGTCATGGGTCAAGCCAAAGTTTCAATAATCATTCCTGCGTTTAATGAAGGCGATATCATTGCAAATATCGTCCAGCAAATAAGGTCCCTCCATCCGGATTTCGAGGTGATTGTTGTTAATGACGGGTCCACCGATGATACGGCTGCCGAAGCCCAAAAGGCCGGAGCAGAGGTTTACAGCCATCCATATAACATTGGAAACGGGGCAGCCATAAAAAGCGGTATTCGGGTTGCCACAGGGGATATCCTGGTTTTTATCGATGGAGACGGGCAGCATAATCCGGAAGACATCGCCAGGTTGCTTGACTTTTTTCCTGACTTCGACATGGTGGTAGGGGCCCGTTCCATTAGCGATCAGGCTTCCTTGGGGCGCGCTTTCGGAAATAAAATTTACAACTGGTTTGCTTCATATGTTGCCAAATTTTCGATTAAAGATCTCACCTCGGGGTTTCGGGCGGTGAAATCAAATGTTGCTCGCAATTTTTTATATCTCCTGCCCAATACCTACTCCTATCCCACCACGCTGACCCTGGGAACACTCAGGAGCGGGATGAGCGTCAAATATGTTCCCATCAGAATGGAGAAAAGGCGAACAGGCAAAAGCAACATCAAGATGATCCAGGATGGGGTGCGATTCTTCATGATCATCACCCGGATTTGTACCCTGTACTCACCCATGCGCGTATTTCTTCCGGTCAGCTTTGTGATGCTTTTGCTGGGATTGATCAACTACCTGTATACCTTCATCATGCGGAATCGATTCACCAATATGAGTGTCTTTTTATTTGTAACCGCCATCCTCATTTTCATGATGAGTCTGATATCCGAGCAGATCTGTCAGATGCGCTTTGAAAGAAGGGGGGCCGATCGACCCATGCTAAAACCGGAAGCTTCAGACAAGGATGCATCTTAATCATAAACCCCCATTTTGCATAAGCCTGGCTCACCGGAAGTGATTGGCTGCAGTCTGATGCTGATTAAAGGGAATCCTGCGGGCACTCCAGAGACATTTGACATGTTTAAAGATAAAAGGGTCATCGTCGTCATGCCGGCCTACAATGCTGCTCAGACTTTGCGCCGGACTTATGATGAGGTTATGGGGCAGAGCATTGTTGACCTGGTTATTGTGGTCGATGATGATAGCAGTGATGAAACTGTATCAATTGCCAGGTCATTGCCAAAAACCATCGTATATCCCCACCAAAAAAATAGAGGCTACGGCGGGAACCAGAAATCTTGTTATCAATTGGCGCTGCAGGAAGGGGGCGATATCATTATCATGGTTCACCCCGATTATCAATATACACCAAAATTGATACCGGCCATGGCTTCCATGATTGGCAATGGTCTGTATCACTGTGTTTTAGGATCCAGAATTTTAGGCGGCTATGCTCTGGAGGGTGGAATGCCTTTATGGCGGTATATTGCCAATCGGGGCCTGACTTTGTTTGAAAATATTTTGTTCAACGCCAAGTTATCAGAATATCATACCGGTTACAGAGCCTTTAGCCGGCATTTGCTTGAGCAACTGCCCCTCTCGGCCAATTCCGACGATTTTGTTTTCGACAATCAGATGCTGGCCCAAATTTTGTGGTTCGGTTATACGATAGCAGAAGTTAGTTGTCCCACTAAGTATTTTACCGAAGCATCGTCGATCAATTTTTTTAGAAGTGTGAAGTATGGAATAGGATGTTTACTAACTGCAGTGTCATTTCGTTTAGCTAAGTTAGGAATCCTATCCTCAATAGTATTTCCGACTGTTAAGGGAAAATAATCGCCCAATGAACAAGATCGAGGTCAATCCTTTTCAGGCTTTCTTCACCGAACATGAATTCGAAACACGATAAATTCTTTGTTAATATCCGGCGTGAGGTTTGGGTCGGTATCTTCCTGGTCCTGGTTACCCTGGCTGTTTATTTTCAGGTTGGTAAATTTGATTTTACCAATTATGATACAGCCGAATATGTCTACGAAAATGATTATGTTAAAAACGGCCTGACGGCTGAGAGTATTCGATGGGCGTTTTTCAGCATCCACCGCAGCAATTGGCACCCCTTAACCTGGCTTTCTCATATGCTGGATGTTGAGCTTTACGGGCTGCAGGCCGGACGGCATCACTTGACCAATGTAATGTTCCATATATTTAACACGCTGCTGCTGTTTTGGCTCTTGCACCGGATGACCGGGAATATTTGGCGCAGCTCTTTTGTGGCCGTGCTGTTTGCCATCCACCCCCTCCACGTTCAATCGGTTGCCTGGATCGCTGAACGAAAGGATTTGTTAAGTACTTTTTTCGGTTTGCTAGCAATCTGGGGCTACATCCGCTATGTGCAGTTCCAGACCATTGGCAGTTTTATGCCGGTTCTTCTATTCTTTATCCTGAGTCTTATGGCCAAGCCGATGATGGTTACGTTGCCGTTTGTGCTGCTTTTGCTTGATTATTGGCCCCTGGAGCGGTTTCGATTTGGATTCAAGCCAGAAGTCAGCCATCATCCGCAGCGATTTGCTTTAAAAGCTGCCCTGATCCTTGAAAAAATTCCTTTGCTGGTGTTTTCGGCTGCATCATGCATTGTAACCGTCTATGCCCAGCAAACGGGCGGGGCCGTGGGGTCGTCGGTTGCCTATCCCTTCCATGTCCGAATGGCAAATGCATTGGTCTCCTATGGCAGCTATATCGGCCAAATGGTCTGGCCCAATAATCTGGCTGTGTTTTATCCTTATCCCGAGGGGCTGGCGGGCTGGCGGATTCTCATCGCTGCCATATTGTTAGTGGGCATTTCTTGTTTGGCAATCCGGTTTGTCAAATCAAAACCCTGGTTAATCGTCGGCTGGCTCTGGTTTCTGGGAACCCTGGTGCCTGTAATTGGAGTGGTGCAGGTTGGAAGCCAGGCGATGGCCGATCGCTATACCTATGTGCCCTTGATCGGATTGTTTATTATTTTAGCCTGGGGGGTTCCGGATCTGTTGAAGCGGTTTGCTTATCAGAAGCTCTGGCTGGCGGTTATCGCCGGCCTTGTCACCGTCACCCTGACAATCGTTTCATGGGGCCAGGTTAAAACCTGGCAATCCAGTGTGACCCTGTTTGAACGGGCGCTTGCAGTGACCAAAAACAATTATGTGGCCCATAATAACCTTGGCCAGTACCGGTTGGAAGAGGGCCGATTATCTGACGCCATCAATCATTTTACAAAGGCTGTGGAAATTAATCCAAAATTTGAATTGGCCTATCTCAACCTGGGGGTTGCCCTGTCCAGGCAGGGGAAAATAGATGAAGCCATTCGATCATACATCCGGGCTTTGAAGGTAAAACCGGATTTTGTGGTGGCTTACAACAATTTAGGCAATGCGCTGTATCGGCAGGGTAAATATCAACAGGCGATTTCCAATTATCTGCGGGCCATCCAAATAGATCCTCACTACGCGGAAGCCTACAATGGGATGGGAGCTGCCTTGATTCGGCTGGGAGAAATCGAAAAAGCCGTAGAATTTTTTAAAAAAGCCCTCCAGATCAATCCGGATAACACCAATACGCAAAACAACCTTAAAAATACGCTGGCCGCTACGAAAAAAAAACATAAAAACGGCGATATTAAATAAAATTTTCTGGCTGATTGGGGTTCAGCCCGGCCAGTTGGGCATGTTTTTTTATCCACCTTTTTACTCAAGTTTTTCGCTATCAAGCCGATATTCAATATAATTCCCATCCTTAAGCCTTTCGGAAAAATCTTGGTTCTCTCAATAAATTTTGACAGTTAGTATGGGATATGATATGAGTAGTAAAGTTACTCGAGAAAGGAAATAGTGATGGACAATTTATTTGCGGGGCTCATATCATCCAAAACCCGGATCAAGCTTTTGGTCAGATTTTTCTTTAATCCCCAGACCCAATCCTATTTGCGGGAGCTTGCGAAAGAGTTCAATGTGTCGACGAATTCCGTTCGCGAAGAACTCAACCAGCTCACAAAAACCAAACTGCTGAAGTCTCAAAAACGCGGCCGGCAAGTCCTTTATGCGGCCAATCCGAAACACCCGCTTTTCTCGGATCTTAAATCCATGGTGGCCAAAGTCATGGGAATTGATCAGGTAATGGACGGGATTGTCAACCGTCTGGGGGACCTGGAAAAAGCCTATCTGATAGATGATTATGCTGAGGGCAAAGACACCGGAATAATCGATCTTGTCCTGGTGGGCAATATCGACGAGTACCATTTGAACGATTTGAGCAGAAAAACTGAACGCTACATTAAACGGAAAATACGAGCCCTGGTGGTTAACAAAGAAGAGTACAAAGAGCTTTTGCCTAAATTAAAGGACCGGTCCCGTATTTTGATTTGGGAAGCACCGAGCGAATAGCTAAAATTGGATTCGCCCATTGATATTTGTTGTTATTAATTCTCGCTGATAAGTAAAATTTAATAATTTAAGTTAGTTGAAACTTTTCATGATTGTAACTTGGCAGGCGGAGCTGTATCAATTAGCTGGTAAGTTCTTCAATTGGTAAGCTGGTAAGCAATAAAAAGAAAATAAAATCGAAGAAAAGTTTAAATCATGCGGTATTGGTTACCGGCGGGGCAGGGTACATCGGAGCGCATGTCTGCAAAGCACTTTCTATGACAGGGTATACTCCGATCACTTACGACAATCTGGTTTATGGGCACCGGTCGGCGGTCAAGTGGGGTCCGCTTGAAGTTGGGGATATTTCAGATCGCGAACGGCTGGAAGGCGTGATGCGAAAATACAACCCGATTGCCGTCATGCACTTTGCCGCCTATGCCTATGTGGGCGAGTCCGTTGAAAATCCAGCGAAATATTATCGCAACAACGTGGCGGGCACCTTAACCTTGTTGGAGGCAATGCGAATCTGCGGAATCGATAAGACTATATTTTCAAGCACCTGCGTCTCCTACGGCATGCCCGAACACCTACCCATTGCCGAAGACCATCCCCAAAACCCCATCAGCCCCTATGTCCGCAGTAATCTGATGATTGAATGGATATTGGATGACTTTGCCAATGACATGCAATACGTATCGATGAGATATTTCAACGTGGCCGGTGCGGATCCGGAAGGCGAGATCGGCGAAAATCATGCTCCTGAAACTCACCTGATTCCGTTGGTTCTGGACGTTGCTCTGGGAAAAAGAGAACAAATTGATATCTACGGCACCGACTACGAAACCTCAGATGGAACCTGTATCCGGGATTACATTCATGTTTCTGATCTGGCTGATGCCCAATTGCTTTCCCTGGAGTACTTAATTGGGGGTGGGCCGAGTAATGCCCGCAATATAGGAATCGGTAATGGATTTTCCATTAGAGAAGTGATTGCGACGGCTTCGAAAATATCCGGTCGTGATATCTCATTTTGCGAAAGCGACCGGAGGGCTGGCGATCCATCAGTTCTGATTGGAACATCGGAGAAAATTCAAAACGTATTACGATGGAAACCTGTTCACAACAGTCTTGAATCTATAATTGAGACTGCTTGGCGTTGGCAGAAAAAGGATTCTTAGGCATGAAAACCCAAAGCAGAACTATTTACACCCCTGATTCTTCAATACGCCATCCAATCCGCATGCTGGCTGATATGATCCGCGACTTGATTGCAGGACGTGAACTTGCCTGGCAGTTGGCTGTGCGGGATGTCCGCGCTCAGTATCGGCAGGCGGCTTTGGGCCTTCTTTGGGCCTTTATCCTGCCCCTTGCCCACACAATTACTTGGATCTTCTTGAGTAGGTCAGGCATTGTAACCGTCAGTGAGACTGAGTTGCCCTATCCGGTGTATGTGCTTACAGGCACTATGATTTGGGCAATATTCATGGATGCCGTCAATGCCCCGCTACAACAAACAATGGCGGCCAAACAGATGCTCGCTAAAATTAATTTCTCGCGCGAAGCCTTAGTGGTTTCAGGGGTTTACCAGACCCTGTTCAATGGAACCATCAAAATAGCCGTGCTGCTAGTTAGCCTGATGTTATTGGGCATTTATCCCGGTTGGATATTAATTTGGTTTCCGTTTGGCATTTTATCTCTGATTTTAGCTGGTACAGCAGTGGGCTTGCTGCTCACCCCGGTTGGGATGCTTTATACCGACATCGGCAAGTCCCTGCCGCTACTGATGCAGTTTTTGATGTATCTGACACCGGTAGTATTTCCCATGCCAAACAGTGGTTGGGCCGCCACAATTTATAGAATTAATCCACTGACACCTCTGGTTCTGAACACGAGGAACTGGCTGACCGGATTTTCTCCAGACTACCTGGGATATTTTTTCATGGTCGACTTTTTGACTATCGCGCTTTTACTATTTGTCTGGATTGTCTATCGTGTAGCGATGCCTATCCTTATCGAAAGAATGAGTGCATAAAGGCAATGAGTGAATCCCTGATAAAAGTCGAAAATGTGTCCAAAAAGTTCTGCCGGGACCTTAAGCGTTCACTATGGTACGGAATGAAGGATTTGGGTTCCGAGCTTCTGGGTCAGCTTCATAACGGTGGCGGGCAACTGAGAGAAGATGAGTTCTGGGCGGTGAGGGATATCAGCTTCGAGCTGAAACGGGGAGAATGCCTCGGACTAATCGGGCGAAACGGTGCAGGCAAGACCACTCTGCTCAGAATGTTCAACGGGCTTATCAAGCCTGACATTGGACGGATAGAGATTCACGGCAGGGTCGGCGCTCTGATCGCACTGGGGGCAGGGTTCAATCCGATTCTAACCGGTCGTGAGAATATCTATGTGAACGCGGCAGTGCTGGGACTTAGCAAAAAGGAAACCGATACGAAATTTGAGGATATTGTCGAGTTTTCTGAACTGGAGAAATTTATTGATGCGCCCGTGCAGAGTTACAGCTCTGGGATGACAGTTAGGTTAGGTTTTGCGGTGGCGACGGCGTTGGAGCCGGATATTCTCATAATTGATGAAATATTAGCTGTGGGTGATATGGGTTTTGTTCTAAAGTGCTTGAACCGTATCGATAGACTTTCAAAAAATACCAGTGTCATATTTGTATCCCATAATATGATTCATGTATCCAGGATATGTACCCAAGCCCTTGTACTGAATTCTGGAAAACCAATTTACCAAAGTTCTGATGTGGCTGAAGCAGTCAATGTCTATTATTCAATGTTTAAAAGTGAGATAGGTGATTTCCATGGTTCCGAAAAAGCAAAGTTAAAAGCTATCGCCTTGGTCTCTGGTAAGCGGTGTGCGACTGGGAACAAGGTTCTTTCTGTCAAATATGGCGAAGAATTAAAAATAAATCTCAAAGTAGAGATAGATAAAACCATCAGGGGACCTCATCTATATATGGCCTTTTATGACAAAGAGCAGCGTAACTTTGCAGAAATATACAGTTCGAATGGTAATTTTGTTATCGAAAATAAATCTGGATGGATCGCGATTGAGGCCACTATCCCCTCTATTAATTTTTCTCAAGGCATTTATTCAATCACTGTCGCCATTTCAGAGCGCAAGGGAGGACAAGTAATATTCAGACAACAGTCAGCCATCTATTTTCAAGTCGTTGGCACCCAGCATGGGTGGGCGCCAATTCAAATTCGACCAGTCTGGCGGCAACTAACCGCAATAAACGATATGAACAGCGAGGTGACCATTTGAAAAATAAAAAGGGTACCCAAATTTACGTCACCCAGCCCTATCTTCCCCCCCTTGAAGATTTTATCCCCTATCTCGAAAAAATCTGGCAGAACAAGCGATTGACGAATGCCGGACCGTTTCATCAGCAATTCGAAAGTTCCTTGGCGGATTATCTTGGCGTTGAACATTTATCGCTCTTTGCAAATGGCACGTTCGCTCTTGTAACCGCGTTGCAAACCCTTAGGATTACAGGCGAAGTTATCACAACGCCTTATTCATTCGTTGCCACAGCGCACTCGTTACTTTGGAATAACATCAAACCGGTATTCGTGGATATTGATCCGATAACTCTCAATCTCGATTCAAATAAAATCGAGGAGGCCATAACCCCCCAAACTTCAGCCATTATGCCGGTTCATGTTTATGGTCGCCCCTGCGAAGTGGAGCCCATTCAAAACATCGCCGACATATATGGGTTAAAAGTAATATTCGATGCAGCTCATGCGTTTGGCGTGACCCATCAAGGAGAGAGCCTGCTCAGGCGCGGTGATTTATCTGTCCTTAGTTTTCATGCGACCAAGGTGTTTAGCACGTTCGAAGGAGGCGCTATCATCTGTCCGGACCTGAAGACCAAAAAACGGATTGATTATTTAAAGAATTTTGGTTTTGCTGACGAGGTGACAGTAGTAGCCCCGGGCATTAATGGTAAGATGAATGAGTTTCAAGCGGCGCTGGGTTTATTGCAATTGAAGCATATCGATAAGGCAATCGCGCGCAGACAGGCAATTGATACGTACTATCGCAAAACACTCAAGGATGTGCAGGGTATCAGGCTTTTGTCACTGCCTGCCAACAGTCGCCAAAATTTTTCATATTTTCCCATATTGGTTGAATCAGATTATGAGTTAAGCAGGGACGGGTTGTACCAGAAATTAAAAGACAACGACATTTTTGCCCGCCGTTATTTTTACCCGTTGATTTCTGAGTTTCCGATGTATAAGGGGTTACCATCCGCGCGCTTGTCAAATCTTAGTGTTGCTAAGAGGGTTTCCAAACGTATTTTGTGTCTTCCGATCTATCCTGATTTGAGTGATAGTCAGATTGAAAAGGTAGTTTTGATATTGTCTGGAAATATTTGAAATGCAGGACCATTATTTTCTTTTATTCAGCGGTGTCAACGATAGAGCCATCTATGCGTTAACACGCGCCCTTAGTGCATGTGGTGAGAAGTTCGTCATCATTGCTTTAGGAAATAGCGACAAAATTTTATACGGCAAATACAGAAAAAATATTTGCACTATAAGATCGAATAACTGCCTTAATCGCGATGTGCTGAAGCAAAATATATTGGAGGTCCGACGCAATACGGGTGATGCGGTACTTACCATAATCCCGACTTCCGAATTTTTGAATAATTTCTTTCTGCTGAATAGAGATTTAATAGAAAATACACTAGGTTGTCATTTACCACTTATAGATAGAAAGCTCTATTCAAGGCTGACGAATAAATGGGCTTCAATCGAGTTTTTCCTGTCGCAAGGTATAAAAGTCCCAAAATTTTCTAAATCTCATGATGCCATAAGTCTGCCATTTGTTGCCAAACCATTTGAAAATATATGGAAGGGCAATCAAACGCTATATCCATTTATAATTAGAACAACTGAAGAATTAAACAAATTTTTTGAAAAAAACAATGCCGACCAATATTTTTATCAAGAATTCGTTCACGGCAGCAGCTATTATCTTCTTTCATATTTTAGCCGTAATGGAGAAATTTTCGCAGCTTCTCAAAGAAATATTGCTCAGCAACCAGCGGGAAAATCTATTGTACTATCCGAAACGGCTGATTTTCATAAGCAAGCCGTTTGTGCCTGGATTATTGATGTATTAAAATCTTGTGGGTTCCATGGATTTGTTATGTTGGAATTTATATGCAACTCGAATGGTAATTATTTTATCGAGTTGAATCCACGGCCATGGGGGCCGATAAACCTTTGTAATGATCATAGGTGCGGTATTTTGGAAGCGTTCATTGGTGATTGGGCGAGAGGAAACCCGAATGAGTATCAGTCTCTTTGGCATAAAAAACCGGAGAAATCAAAATACCTGTGGTTGGGCGGAATTGCGCAAACAGTATACTCCGGGGAAAAACTTAATTGGCGAATTGCCGGGCTCCGAAATAGATTTTTTCGAATTTTATCCGCGTTACCGCATGACGTTTATTTGCGTAAAGATAGTTTTAAAGTTTTTATAAAAGAGATTTTGAATTCATGAACCAGAAACTACCTACCAAATTAAAAAATCAACTTCATGATCTTTATTCTCAAAGCTCGAAGCATTCCGCCTATCAAAGCATACCGGAATTTGTAGCTACCGCATTAGACTATGACGAGAGAATTGTTCGTGAATGGCGCGACGATAAAAACAGGCTTGGCTATATTCTTTCTAAATTAGCACCTTCTCCTGGAGAAAGATGGGGGGATTTTGGTGCAAATACTGGATTTTTTGCCTTTACATTAGCAAATTTGTGCAAAAATGCAAATATCGTGGCAATTGAGGCTAACGAATCCCATGCGCAATTCCTCAGGTTGGTTAAAAAATCGTTCCAGTTTGGTAATGTTGAAGTAATTGAAAAGTCAATTGGCTTTGATCTAATAGATGAAATGGGAATGTTTGATGTTCTATTACATTTAAATGTTTTACACCATGCCGGAGCCGATTTTGACAAACAGTATGTTTTTGATGTGGAAACATTTCTGGAGTATGCGGTTCGCTACATAACAAAGCTCAAAGCGGTAACTAAAACTTTGGTTTTCCAGATGGGGAGCAACCTTTGGGGCGATAAGTTAAATCCGATCGTCCGTGTTGGTGATGATCTATCTAAATTAAAATTATTCAGTTCGCTTATTTTTTCGGCCGGATTTCTCATTAAACATATTGCCTATCCAAAGAAAATGAAAAATGGCACAATCGAGTATGTCGATTTTCCCAGTGAAATGATACCTAAAATTCGATTGGGTGAGGAAGAACACCGTTGGGATGAGATTAAAAATATTTTGAATGCCTTCCGATTAAATGAGCATATTGGAGAGTTTTATAGGCGATCACTTTTTATCTGTGAAAGAAATTAGGATGAGAGGGTGGCTTTATTGACACCATGCGCCTATTTCATGCTGTTCATAGCAGAAAAGAAAAGATGAGTGTCCATTCCTGGCGCAGTATAGCAACAAATCCATGATTATATAACATGATAACAGAAAATGAAATAATTACTCCTTGGAAAAGAAAAACGGGGCCGAAAGTAAGTATAATTTGCGCCACTTATAACCACGAGAATTTTATTCGTGAAGCGATAGATGGATTTCTTGTGCAAAATACGAATTTTCCCTTTGAAGTGATAATTCATGATGATGCCTCGACGGATGCAACTATCAAAATTGTAGAGAAGTATATAGAACAGTTCCCAAGAATTATTCGAGCAATTTTCCAGAAAGAAAATCAGTATTCGAAGGGTCGAAAGATCATTCAGATTGTTTTGCCATATGCTAAGGGGAAATATATTGCCTTATGTGAGGGTGATGACTACTGGATAGATCCAAACAAGCTTCAAAAGCAGATTGATTTTTTAGAGTCCAAACCTGAATTTTCAATTTGCTTTCATGAGGCAGTCGTACTTAATAAGGATAAACGTACTGAAAGATTTAATAAGTTAAAGAAAAATACTGTTTTTACAGTCACTGATTTAACAAAAAAAAATTTTATTTCCACAGCTTCTTGTGTATTTAGAAAAAATTACACTAGTTTCCCTGAATGGCATCAGAAAATAAAAGCGGCAGACTGGGGGTTGCATATGTATAATGCGACCTTTGGTAAAATCTATTACATGGCCGATTGCATGTCGGTTTATCGCAAGCATGCCAACGGCATCTGGAGTAGTCTCTCTTATGAAGAAATGATATTTAGCGGGGTCGAAATAATGAAAGCTTTAGATAGAGCCTTCAAGTATAAATATCATGAGGAATTCGAAAAAGGAATAAAAGCCAGACAAAAGAAACTTTCGAAAAAAATGAATAAAAAATCGGAGGATATCAAGCATTTTCCTTTAATACCACGCAACCTCGATCGCTACATCGTTCATGGTGCGATTGTTCGGGAACTGACAAAATCGTTACCTTTACTCAATGGGAAGTTGCTCGATGTTGGATGTGGCAAAATGCCCTACAGGGAATTTATTTGCAGTAATTCAAATACAGAAAGCTACATCGGCTTAGATATCGAAAATGCCTTGTGTTATGATCCTATGATCAGGCCTGATCACACTTGGGACGGTCAAAGGATTCCTTTTGCCGATGCTTTTTTCGATTGTGCAATAGCGACGGAAGTATTTGAGCACTGTCCAAATCCAGAATTAGTCATGATCGAAATTTGCCGCGTTCTGAAACCCGGCGGTCAGCTATTTTTTACAGTACCTTTTCTTTGGCCGCTGCATGAAGTCCCTAACGACGAATATCGCTACACTCCCTTTTCGCTTAATCGTCATCTATCTGCCGCCGGATTGGTTGACATCGACATAAAACCGTTGGGCGGTTGGGACGCAAGTCTTGCGCAGATGCTGGGCCTTTGGATTCGACGTCGTTCAATGGGCAAGTTGGCGCGAAGGATTTTGTCGGGACTATTGATACCATGGATTTATTTTCTGAGCCAAAGGGATAACCGGACAACAACTCAATTTAATGAAAGCACGATGATCACCGGGCTATCGGGCACGGCCCGCAAGCCATGAGATTGAAGTCTATCCGTGTAATGAAAAACAAGACCTTCTCGATAGACAGTCAAATGAAAGCCTATCCATTGGCTGTTATTTCTCCTGCGCTCGGTACCAGTTCGGAAACATTTATATATCGGCACATGACCGAACTATTGCCTGGGCAGACCATGGTGGTTGTTCGAAGGAAGGAACCCCATCTGAAAGACCTCGATATTCGATTTCCTTACTATGTGCTGGGTAAATCCAAAATAAATTTCCAATGGCTTTATCGAGGCAGCCTCTATTTTTTGGGTATTAACGATTTAAGTCCTATACAGGTTTCGATTGAGAAATACTTACAGCAGCATCGCGTAAAGATCGTTTTGAGCCAGTATTTGGACCTTTCACTAAAGCCGCTGGAGGTAGCGAAAAAACTTGGCATTCGATTTTTCGCCCACGCTCATGGTTACGACATATCGCAAGTTCTGCACAATCCTGCTATGTCCGAACGCTACCTGCGATTAGAAGCGGCCGATGGAATCATCACGATGAGTGAGCATAGCCGCAAAAGACTCATTGGGCTCGGTCTGAGCGGTACGAATATCCATGTTATTCCTTATGGTATCAATGTGCCTGATGCTCCTCAAAGTCGACAGAGCGATGATACTATTCGATGTCTGGCGGTCGGACGGATGGTAAGCAAAAAGGCCCCGATTTATACTATAGAAGCTTTTAGACGAGCACTAAGGACCAATCCCCGTTTGAGGCTCGATTATGTGGGTGATGGCGAGCTGTTTGATGAAGCCAGACAGTTCGTTCGTACTCACGCATTGAGCGATAAGGTTGTACTGCATGGAAGCCAGCCTAATCCGGTTGTACTGGAACTAATGAAAAATGCGAAAATTTTTTTACAGCATAGTCGAACAGACCCGGTAACTGGTGACGAAGAGGGCTTGCCAGTGTCGATTCTCGAAGCTATGGCGAACAGCCTTCCTGTAATTTCTACCCGCCACGCCGGCATACCTGAAGCGGTTCTCGAAGGTATTAGCGGCTATCTGGTTGATGAAGGAGATATAGAGGGAATGGCTATGTATATCTTGCAATTGGCTAATGATGCCGGATTGTGCGATAAACTCGGGAATGAAGGTTGGGAGCGTGCCAGGCAGAATTTTTCGTGGGAAAAAGAGAAAACTTCAATGCTCAAATTGTTTGGTTTAGAGACATCCTAATAGCAACCAGTTTATACGCTTTAATTTTGAAAAAGGGCCTAAAAAAAATTCGTTATTCGCTTAAAGTATTAGCCCACATTTTAGGGCGGATAGAATATGAAAAGCAATGTCCATGCTGCGGATACCTGGGGCGGTTTGATTCATGTGGGCATCCGCCGCGTTATGGATCTCAGTGTCCAAAATGTGGAAGCTTTGAGCGACACCGACTGCTCGTATTAGCTGATCAAAAAGAGGACTTTTTTACCGATAAAGAGGTGCTACATTTTGCCCCGGAAACTATCCTTTCACGAATCATAGGTACACGCGCTAAAAGATATTTAACAACAAATTTAGCGCCGGATCGTGCGGATTGCATTCTAAATATCGAGCGGATCGACCAGCACGACAAGAGCTGGGATGTCGTGTTATGCTCCCATGTATTTGAGAATGTCAACGATCAGGCAGCCTTGGCGGAACTGCATCGAATTCTGCACCCAGGAGCAATATTGGTGGCTATGGTGCCCATCATAGAGGGTTGGGAAATATCTTACAAGAATTCGGCAATCATTGATAAACAAGACATACTGCGGCATTTCGGCCAATCTGGTCATGTGCGTATCTATGGCCGCGATTTTCGGAATCGTCTGAAAAATGTCGTTTTGGCATCTGTGATTACACCGCCAATGGTTAAAATTCTGTCAAGTATGGCCTTGTGAGAGGTGATAAGGTCTTTGTGTGCAGAAAGAATTTGTAATCAACTAAACGTAAACCGGCATGCACACTGCTTTAAATATGGAAACGCAGACTATTAAGATATTATGCCCCCGATAATCTCCGTTATCATCCCTACCAGCAACCGGCCAAATTATCTACCCCGCGCAGTCAAAAGCGCTTTAACCGGAATGCGTGTGAGGGATGTTGAAGTCATCGTGGTCCCCAATGGTCCGGATGAATCCTGGCGTGATTCATTGCTGCCTTTTAAAGACAACCCAGCTGTTCGGGTGGTTTGCATCCCGGAAACCAATGCCAATATCGCCCGCAATGCTGGACTGGATGAGGCGCGAGGAGAGTTTGTTCGATTTCTTGATGACGATGATTATTTAATTCCTGAAGGTGCAGTTAGACAGTATAAGTTGATCCAGGCATTCGGTGTCGATGTGGTTTCAGGTAGTGTTCAATTGGTCGATGAACGTGGCCGGTGTTTCGATGTCTGGCATCAGCCCAATACGGATGATCTCTGCTCTGCGGTTCTTGGACCCCGGCGACTGTGTCTTCCGTCTGCTCACATCTACAGACGATCACGATTATGCGGCACACGATGGAATGTGAATACTTCAGTGCGCCAAGATTTAGAATTTTTATTTGATTTGTGTGCAACAGCAGAATTGAAATGGCAAAAAATCGATAATGTTGTCGGAGTTTGGCAACATCATTGGGGGAATCGAATTTCCTCCTCGCAGAAGTTTAATACGATTCGCAGGATGACTGTGCCAATGATTTTGCGAACGTATGAAAACCTCAAAATGAAAGGACGTCTAAACGAATCTCGGAGGAGCTCAGTTTCTCAAGGGCTGTGGGGCTGTATTCAGTCTGCGTTCTTCTTGGAACCACGTTATTGGACTCAAATTGCACATGTGGCTCAAAAAATTGATCCAACAGCTCGTCCGGTACAAGAATTTTATAATTTCCCCATTGTTCGCAAGTTAAATCCTTTGTTTATTCAGTACGTTATGCTGCCTAAGCGCTGGGCTTCCCATCATTTCCGACAGCTGCTCAAAAAATACCGGCTTCGACATGGCTGGTAAACAAAACCGATTTATTTTGATGAATACTTCAAAATCCAATTTTTCACCCGCAGTCTCGGTAGTTATGCCTGTATTCAACGGGGCATGTACACTCAAGGAATCAATTGATTCAGTTCTGGCACAGACTTTTCACAATTTTGAATTAATCATTTGCAATGATGCGTCAACCGATGAAACCCCCATGATTTTAGAGAACATTGCGGATGAGCGCGTACTCGTCTTGCATAATAAGTCAAATTTAGGAGAAGGTCCGGCACGTGATCGGGCAATTGAGTCTGCTAATGGATTTTGGTTGGCGTTCATTGATGCAGATGATGCCTGGGCACCCGAACGGCTGGAAACACTTTTGGACAATGCAGATGCATCGCTCAACAAAATGATCTTTGATGATATTCTGGAATGTCACGATACGGCGGATGGTATGGTTCCATGGCATGTTCTGCGTGGAAAATATGCTTTCGGTGGTAATGGCATCAAATCTGTGGAAGTACCAATTGAAAAATTTTTATGCCAAGAGCGTTTGCTTATTAAGCCTTTATTGCCGCTGACGCATATCAGGAATCATCATGTTTGTCACACAAGTCGCCGATTTGCTGCAGATACTGAATTTTTTCTGCAGCTCTTAGCCCATGGTTTACAACTTTGCTATTTGCCAAAGCCGATGTATTTTTACCGTATCACTCCGGGTTCAATGTCAGGTTTAACCAACCGCTCTGCTTTGATGCGGAAAGTTCTGGAAAATGCCGTCAACCAATTTGAGAATGCCCCGGCCGTTCAGGGCGCTTTGCGTAAAAAAATTGCCATGGTAGCCCGCAATGAATTTTACATGGCGTTTGTCTGGGAACTAAAAAAGAAGCAATTACGTAAAGCGTTTCAACTGGCATCCCAGACTCCTTGGGTTATTCCCGAACTTTTCCGGCGTCTTGGACACAGTCTGGCATATCAAGCGCATCGAATACGAAACGGCGGTCGCGCGAGGGGAATCCGATGAAACGAATCATCACCTTCGGCACCTTCGACGTATTCCATATCGGTCATTTGAGAATCTTGGAACGTGCGCGCAAGTTAGGCGACTATTTGCTGGTGGGAGTGTCAACCGACGCCTTGAACTATGCCAAAAAGGGCCGCAATCCATATTATAATCAAACCGAGCGGCTCCAGATTATCAGCGCGATTCGTTATGTGGATGAAGTGTTTTCGGAAGAGTCCCTTGAGCTCAAACGCCACTATATTCAGACTTATAAAGCCGATGTGCTCGTTATGGGCGATGATTGGGCAGGCAAGTTCGATGAATTCAAAGATATCTGCAGAGTTGAATATTTGCGCCGCACCCCATCTATATCAACCACGGCGGTAATTGAGAAAATCCGGGTAAAATGATGACCTCAAAAACTCGGAGAGTTATTTGCGCCGGATATTTCGCCATTCGCCAGACCCTGGCGGCGGCATTTTTTTGGTTGATCGGGTTTCCATTGAAGATGGTCATCAAGCGCCATATCGGTTTGTTGGTGGTTATCAGTGCTCCCGGAGCAGCGTTTGCAGACAACAGCAAGTATTTTTTTGTTTATGCAAATGAGATGGTTGGCAGGGGGGAACGTGTTGTTTTTTTAACGACCAGCCGCACCGCCCATGGGATGATTACGGCGGCAGGTGCGGAATCGATTGTGCATCCTTCCTGGAGATCTTTATTCTTGCTGTTAAAGTGCGGGACGGTCATCACGGACTTTGACTGGTTTAAATTCGGCGCCTATCCGTTAACCCGTGGCGCCAAATTGATTCAAATCTGGCATGGCGCCCCGCTTAAGCACATTGAACTGGATTTGTTCCGGAAACGCCTTCCCGTTACGCCCGCATGGCTGAGGCCGCTTTTGAAAGCTCAAAAGGCCGTCATTGGTCGCTATCCCTTTTATGACGCTGTTGTGTCGACATCCCAGTGGTTTATAACTGAAGTCTTTCAACGTTGCTTTAAGGCCAAACAGTTTATTGCCACCGGCTACCCGCGCAATGATATTTTGTTTGGATGGCCTGATCCCGGGAGTATCTCACACCGACTGGCCTGGATCAACGTTGATAAACAGGTCCTTGAGACGGTCAGGGCCGCCCGGACAGATGGCCATAAGATTTGCCTTTACGTCCCGACGTTTCGCAAGGACATGGCCGGGCCGTTTGAAAAAGCGCTCGATCTGTCACGTTTTTCCGCATTTGCGCGAAATCACAATCTGCTGGTTGTGCTGAAACTGCATCCGTTCATGCACGGGCAGTATCGCATCAGCCAGTACCACAATATAGTCGAATATGCACCGCGTGGCGATGTATACCCGCTGATGACGCATTGTGATCTTCTAATAACCGACTATTCATCGATTTTTTTTGATTTTCTCCTGCTTAATCGACCCGTTGTATTTTTTCCCTATGACCTGGAGCAGTACTTGAGCCATGACAGGGACATGTATTTCGATTATGATGCCATGACACCAGGACCTAAATGCCGTACTTATGATGAACTGGAAATGCAAATCGAGAATTTTTTTCAGGCTGAATACCAGGATAAATATGCAGCGAACCGCAAGAAAATCAGGCGTTACACGCATGACCACGAAGATGGCCTGTCCCATGAACGATTATTTTCAAAAATCCAGAATTAGCAAATGGCAGGAACCGTTCCCTTAAAGACGTTGGGAGATATCCCTGCGGATTTTTTCAGGCGAGGATATGCGTATGAAAAATAAAATCGAAATATTGCCGGCTGAGGGGAAACTGGGCATTCTGACACCCGGTATGGGCGCTGTGGCAACGACCTTGGTCGCCGGAGTTTACGCAATCCGCAAAAAGCTTGGCAAGCCTATCGGCTCATTGACACAGATGGGGACAATACGTCTGGGCAAACGCACGGATTATCGTGTGCCGTTGATTAAAGATTTTGTTTCATTGTCCGGTCTCGATGATCTGGTATTTGGAGGCTGGGACATTTTTAATGATGACATGTATGCAGCTGCCGTGAATGCTGGTGTGCTGGAAAGGTCAATCCTCGATAGTGTTAAATCCGAGTTGGAAAGGGTGAAGCCTATGCCGGCAGTTTTTGATCAGAACTACGTTAAGCGGCTCAGCGGCACTCACCTTAAATCCGGTAAAACCAAAATGGATCTGGTCGACCAACTGCGTAAAGACATCCAGACCTTCAAAACTGAACACAAGATTAGCCGATTGGTTATGATCTGGTGCGGTAGTACGGAGATTTATATCGAGCCAAGCTCGGTGCACTTGTCTCTGAACGCTTTTGAAAAAGGCTTAAAGGAAGATGATCCTGGCATTTCACCGAGTATGATCTATGCCTATGCCGCCCTAAAAGAGAGTGTGCCCTATGGCAACGGAGCACCGAACCTGACCCTGGATACGCCGGCTATACTAGAGCTTGCCAAGCTTAAAACGGTCCCGATCAGCGGCAAAGATTTTAAAACCGGTCAAACGCTGATGAAGACCGTCCTGGCCCCGGGGCTCAAGGCGCGGTTGCTGGGGGTCTCCGGCTGGTTTTCCACCAACATCCTCGGTAACAGAGATGGTGAAGTCCTCGATGAACCGATGTCCTTTAAATCTAAGGAAGTCAGCAAACTAGGTGCTCTGGAATACATCCTACAGCCCGAGCTTTATCCGGATTTATATAAGAATTTTTATCACAAAGTGCGAATTAACTACTACCCTCCCAGGGGCGACAACAAAGAAGGCTGGGATAATATTGATATATTTGGCTGGCTGGGGTATCCCATGCAGATCAAAGTGGATTTTTTATGCCGGGACAGTATCCTGGCAGCTCCCATCGTACTTGACCTGGCCCTTTTTATGGACCTGGCGGCCCGGGCCGGGATGAGCGGCATTCAAGAGTGGCTGTCTTTTTACTATAAATCTCCGATGGTGGCCAAAGGGTTGTATCCGGAGCACGACCTGTTTATTCAACTTAAAAAGTTGAAGAACACCCTTCGCTATCTAAAGGGTGAAGCGCTTATTACCCACTTGGGGCGTGAGTACTATGAATGACGTTACTGTCTGGTATAGTCGCTTTACATTCTGTTGATGATTAATTCGCGTCGAAAAATTGTTTTTATTGTAGGTCTGTCACGGGTTGGATCCACCATGCTGGATCTGGTTTTGGGCTGCAATCCCAAATTTGTAGGCCTCGGTGAAATATTTCAAGTTTTGCGACCTGACATGAATCGGTTCGAACGCAACGAACATTGCTCCTGTGGAAAACAAACCCGGGATTGTTCCTTCTGGGGTGACGTGGCCAGGGGCTTGGAGGAACAAGCGTTCACCGATCTGAATGCTCGCTACCGGCATACACTGGACGTGTTCGATAACCTATACGGTACCGATAACATTATGGTTGACTCGTCCAAACTACTGGATGCCCTGAAAACCGTCGTCCGCCTGCCGGATGTCGACCTCAAAGTGATCTATTTAATCAGGGATGTCCGGGCCTGGACCATATCGCGCTTGAATAACCGTAAGAAATCCCCGAAATATTTTCAGCGCGATGGCTACTATATAAAAAAACTGGCCTTTCAAATGGGCTGGAAGATTCACCTCCTTAAATGGATTCTTCCGGTTTTGACGAGGCTGCCCCTTTATTATTTTATGCTATGGTATGTCCAGAACAAAAAAATTCGGGATTACCTCATTAGAGCGAACCTTGCCTACTTCAGCCTTGGATATGATGAACTGGGGATGAACCCTGATCTAATGATGAAAAAAATTTTTGACTTTTTGGAAGAGGATATAGTCAAATCTGATTTTTGCTCGCTGAATTCTCAAAGCCATATTTTGATAGGAAATACCAAAAAATCAGAATCGACGAGACGGCAGGGCATTGTTTACGACAACCGATGGATGTACCGCAATGATTGGGTGCTTCCGGCTGCCTTGCTGCCCAAAATAATGAGATATAATGCCCGGGAAGTTTACCAAAACATACGGGAGCACTCTATCTGGGAGAAATAAGGTGCTATTTTTCTCCGAGCACGTAGAATAGATGACTCATCGGCAATTTAAATACTCCCTTGCGAAATAGCATATCCCATTTCCCCAGCAGTTTCATCCAACCTGGATATTGATTGCGGCGGACATATTCAATAATCGGTACTCCCCATACGGGGTTTTCAGTCGGGCCTGAAAAGTTTCGATGCAGGCGAACATCCCGGGGGCCGCTGGGGTCCGGCCATCCCGGGGTGTCGATGGCGCCGTATTCTACCACCTTCAAACCAGCATCCCGGAACATTCTTCTGACTTTGGTTATGTGATTGTACTTGACCTGTCCATGGGTCCAGGGAAAACCGTTGATCATGTGTAAAAAGCGGTGCCATGGGTAACCGGGCTGGAAATTGTTGCAGGTTACCAGGAATACATACCGGCCGCTAATGCGCTTCATTTCCTGTAGATAACGGGCCGGGTCTTCAAGCTCCGTCCAGGTCACAAAATTCCAGGCCAGATCAAATTCTCCATCTTTAAACCCGGATTGGTAAATATCAATATCAGTGTAGGTTTCCGCCCGTTCTCGCATTCCCAGCT
>Ga0210060_1000215_pt1 | contig 28824 bp, 25 predicted proteins | sample Joice_CattailNLB_FD_184871 | JGI IMG/M metagenome (GOLD analysis project Ga0210060, IMG submission 184871) | Wetland microbial communities from San Francisco Bay, California, USA, that impact long-term carbon sequestration - Joice_CattailNLB_D2... | ecosystem: Environmental > Aquatic > Marine >...
CATTTAGCAAAACAATAAAAAACTCTAAGGTTAAAATTAGTTTTCCCAGTGAAGGGCTCGAGCTTAGGGTATCCGGCAAAATCGCATGGACCCGGGAGACGATAGATAGAGGGAAAAAAACCTTAGCGGTAGGTATACAATTTCAGGACCTATCTCCTAAATTACGCGGCATGCTCTTTGTATTTGCTGAAAACTCTAAAGACAAATAAATCGGCTATTTTCCTTGTTATGCCTTCGATGATTACCTTATAAAAATTGAACATTCTCCTGGTTTTGAGACGATAACCAGCTTCAGGAGTTTGCACTTTCTTACCTTCAAACATCTGCCGGATTAATTGAGTCAGTCGACCATAAGTTTCCTGTAAACTTTGCATCAAAGCAAGTCCGGAGATATCTTCCCAAATCACCTTTCCATGATATCTGACCTCATACCGAGGCACTTTAAACTTCACAATCCATCTCCAGCCGTGCAAAAAAATACAATTTGATATCGTAATTTTCGATCTGGTCCAACATTTAGTTTCTATGCACAATCTTCAAATTTTCATATAAAAAACATTAATCGTTTAACACATCGAAATTAATTCCTTAAGATTATTATTTTCATCTATTTAGTAGTCTCCGAATATTTATAATACACATAAAAAATTTTTAAGTTTTAAATAAATAGCCCGATAATCAACATAGGGTCACTTTTCTCGAATACTGTTTAATAATTTCAGGTACTGATAAAAAATTCTAACAACAGAGTCTATATTTTGCTGTTATGAGATCATCAAAAATTACATTTCAAAAATACAATATCTATATGACAAAGTTGTTCAACCTGATATTAACTTTAAACCCAGAAGAGCAACGATTTCTGTTAAAGAATGTGGAAAAATTAATTCTTAAAGAAAAAAGAGCATCTGCCCGAAAAATTTGTAGAATGCCTGTAAGGTATTTTTACAATGAGCAAATTTACAACAATTTCATTATCAATATTAGTCGGGATGGCTGTTTCATAGAGACTCAAAAACCTCTTTTAGTTGGAGAAAAAATCTTGATGGATATCCAGATGGATGGCGATGAAGAAATAATTAGGATCAAAGGTGAAGTGGCTAATGCAAATCGCTTGGGAAGTGGAATCGAATTTGAAAAAGTCAGTACCAATTTGTCAAAAACACTTAGTAATCTTTTATATAGGATTAGGTAATTTCGATGATTAAGTTGCTTGAATATTATTTATATATTCTACATTGGCTATAATTGTTTTAATTGTTTTGATCAGTATGAAAAATGGGAAGTATTTTTAATAAGTTTGAAAAATACAACATTACCATTAAAAAATTGTTTGATGCCATTCTCAGGTTAAGTCAAGAGCAACAAACACAACTCTTGATTTATGTTGAGGAGTTGATTGCTGAGAATAAGAGAATATCAATTAGAAAAGCATACAAAATTCAAATTAGCTATGCGACACAAAATCGCATCTACTCAGATAATATCTCAGACATCAGCAGAAGTGGTTTATTCATCGAAACGAGTAGGCCTTTTAATATCGGTGAAGAAATCATACTGTCATTTAACATGCATGGATATGATCGTCCATTCAAAATAAAGGGGGATATTGTCCGTTCAAATCAACAAGGCATTGGTGTAGAGTTTAAAGAAGTTAATCCATACATAAATGAGATGCTTAGCGCCCTTGTTGAAAGGATAAAAAGGTAAATAATTTTCGTTATGCATTAAACCCTTCTAAAAATGTTTCACATGCCGGTGATAGCTCAATGTTCGGAAAAAATAAGAGCTTCAAAAATCTGATATAATCAATCCCTGGTATTGGGACTGAATTGCCGATACCTGCTGAGACTGTCGAAAAACCCTAAATCTGTGAATTAAGTGCCTGTAAGTTATTGATTTTAATACATGCGAAATTGGTAAAATCGTTACTTTTGGACTTTTTCGACAGTCTCGCTATTTATTACAGGTTTTTGACGCCATTAAAAATCCTGTGATATGCACTTGATGTATCTGTAAAAATAGTAAAGTTGCGATTATCAATTGATCTCAGGTTTTGAAAAGCCTCAAATTTGTTCTTGATCAAGCACACATCTAACCTTCTGTAAAAATTAACCTTTCTTTCGCTAATCCTAAATTTTTAGCTCACCTTTAAAGATTCGATGCAGGCACGCAACATACACTTTTAGGCAAGCCAAATTTGATTACCTTGCATCAGCAAATCTAAAGAATTTTCGGTTACTCCCAAATCCTATTTTTATGTAAACCATGTGACAAAAATATTGATCCAAAAAGTATTTTTTAATTTCAGCTTTTATTATTCGTGATACGCACTAAGTCAATTGTTTGACGTTTCACCTAGTCAACTTATGTCCATTACTCTGTAAAACTGCCATATCCATATGATATATATCATAATATTTACTATCAACCCTGGCACAATTCCTGCTACATTTAATGATCTCCACATACCATAATATAAACGTTCGACATAATTAGCCGTAAAAGCACTAACTTATATCATTGACGTATCTATATTAAAAAAAAGGTGCTCACCGTGAAATCTCAATTGACGGCAGATAAAAACAAATTATCTCCTGATAAAATCAAAAAGCTAAATAGCAGGCATCTGCGAGGAGCACTTGTACGCTCGATTGCAAGTTTAAGTGGATGGGCTTTTGCTTTAATTGCTTTTTCAACCGGTGTGCTCAAAACCCACCATTTAATAGGAATAAGCGTATCAGTTTTATATCTTATTCTGATAAATTTTCCCGCTTTAATGGCTTTAAAGAATATTTCAAGCGAACGGTCCTATAACAATTTTTCGTTGTTAATTAATCAGCTTGAAATATTAGGCTATACTTCAATAATATACTTTTGTGGTGACATTGAAGCGACACATCTCACTCTCATTTATGCAGCTTTAATCGCCTATGTTGGAGTAGTTGCCCCCAAAAAGCAATGTTTTATCGTCGCCGGTCTTTGTGCTGCAACATATGTTCTGATGTTCGCATTGATACAAATTGATATTATTCCTCATTTAGGCCTAACCGCAGAATTATCCCCCCCATTGACAAATCAATTAGTCATCATTTTCGTAGTGATAGCACTTCTATATACAGTTGCTTTTATATCTGCCACCAGCGCAGGCTTGATAAAAAAGAATAAAGATCAGTTGGAACAGCAGAACCAAAAGCTTGCTGTAGCAAATGATAAGTTAATGCATGAGATTCAGCTTCGAATAGAAGCTGTGGAGGCCTTGCGAGAGAGCGAAGATCAATACAGAACCATTTTAGAATCAGCCCCTGACTCTATAACTATCTTAGGAATCAATGATGGTTGTTATATGCAAGTAAATGAATGTTTTTGTCAATTGACCGGTTACGCAAGGGAGAAAGTCTTAGGCAAAACTCCATTCGACCTCAATATTCTTACCAATGGAGATTGGAACCATTTATTAGAAATTATTAAAGAGAAAGGGAAAATCGATGATTTAGATATTAATCTTAAAAGCAAGGACGGAAAACCCATACACACTCTGCTTTCGGCACGAACTATCCGATATAGCGGAGAAAATTGTCTGATAACCGTAATAACGGATATCACTAACCGTAAACAAGCTGAACGTATGCTACGAGAGAGCGAAAATAGATACAAGACACTGACCAACAATCTAAATGTTGGGGTATACCGTAATACTGTCGGGCCAAAAGGAAAATTCATCGAAGCAAATCCTGCTATTGTGAAAATGTTTGGTTTTCAAAGCAAAGATGAGTTTCTGGCTGTTGATGTTGCGGATTTATACGAAAATCCAATTGACCGGAATTTATTTAATGAAAAAATGTTAGCAAAGGGATTTGTTAAAAACGAAGAATTAAATTTAAGGAAAAAGGATGGCGCTTCCATAAAAGGCTCTGTCTCAAGCGTTTGCGTAAAAGATGAAAATGGGAAAGTGAAATATTATGATGGTATCATAGAAGATATATCAGAGCGTAAACAACTTGAAGGCCAGCTGCAGCAGGCACAAAAGATGGAGGCCATTGGTACCCTTGCGGGTGGAATAGCTCATGATTTCAATAACCTACTAATGGCAATACAAGGAAATGCCTCCTTAATACATTGTGATTTAGATTCAGATAATCCCCATTGCCAATCTTTAATAAATATAGAAAACGCAGTAAAAAGTGGATCAATGCTTACCAAGCAGCTTCTCGGGTATGCAAGGAAAGGAAAGTATCAGGTCAATCCTATCAGCTTGAACCAATTGGTTGAAGAAACTGCAAATACTTTAGCCAGAACCAGAAAAGATATTACCGTTCATTATGAGCTTTCAAAGGATTTAAAAGCAATTTTAGCAGATCAGGGACAAATCGAGCAGGTACTTATGAATCTCTTTGTAAACGCCGCCGATGCCATGGCCGCAGAAGGAGATCTATTTCTGAAAACTTTTAATATAACTCACAAAAACATAAAAAGTAGCCTCTATACTCCAAAGCCTGGCAAATACGTTCAACTGATAGTCACGGATACAGGTATTGGGATGGATAAAAAAACCCAAGGTCGTATCTTCGAACCTTTTTATACAACAAAGGAGATGGGAAGAGGTACAGGACTTGGTCTGGCTTCGGTTTTTGGCATTATCAAAGGCCACGGTGGTTATATTGATGTCGAATCAGAGGTAGGAAGAGGAACTTCATTCAAAATATGTCTGCCGGCATCAAGCCAGAAGATTGTTGAATCAGTAACTGAGGAGCCGAACCGAATCATTAATGGCAACGGGACCATCCTCCTCGTAGATGATGAACTGTTGGTTCTTGAAACTGGATCTAAAATACTTGAAAGACTTGGTTATACGGTGCTTGAAGCGAACGGGGGGAATGAGGCAGTTGAGATTTATAAGGAAAACAAAGAAAAAATTGATATGGTCATTTTGGATATGATTATGCCCGATATGGGCGGAGGAAGGGTCTTTGATAAGATCAAAGAAATGAATCCAGAAGTAAGAGTTCTTCTTTCCAGTGGATACAGCATTGATGGACAGGCGACTGAGATTTTACGACGTGGTTGCGATGATTTTATTCAAAAGCCTTTTAGCATAAATAAACTGTCAGAAAAAGTTAGTGAGTTTTTGACATAGATGGATCTCTGATCTGTAATTTGTCACATACATTATTATAAAGATAGATAACCAGTTACCGTGACCTATCCAATATAATTCCCAAATCAAGTTTTTACTTTAACAGTTCTATCACCAAAATCTTGTATTGGCTTTTTTGATTCCTTTTCATAATAGATTTTCAAAGTATGCTTTCCAATAGTTACAAGGTCATTGTGTTTTAAGATTGCCTTGACAATCTTTTCACCATTAAGAAATGTTCCGTTGGTGCTGTTTAAATCCTCGACTGTATATTGGTGTCTTTGGTTTAAAATTCTTGCATGGAGTTTGGAGACTGCAAGATTATCGATCTGGATGTCCGCGCTTGAGCTTCTACCGATGGTTATTTCAGGCTTTTCTGTTTCAATTTTTTTTAGGTTTTTATTTTTAAACTTTAGTTCTATTTTTATCATATTGGCCTCAAAGTCCATAGTTAAGATTTATATTGAATCAACTGCTTTTTATTTGCCAGTTGTGTGATCTCTTCAACGGACATACGATTTAGTTCTTCAATTGATATATTCAACTCGGCAGCAGCTGAATGTTTTAATAACTCTCCGTCCACACTATTTAAAAACCCTTGTGAATTAACATCAGAACCAATTTTAAGATTTGATGATTCCTCCGCTTTTGATTTGTGGCCTCTTCTTTTTACATACAATATAAGAAAAACATTTGTTACGACAGCTACAGCTGCTAATATAAATGCAATTTTCATTCTTTTTAACCATCCCTTATACCCTGTATGTCTTGATCAACCTTTTTTAGCCGATTATTTCAATATGATGTTGCAACTTTCTATTCTATTTAGCCATTTAGGCCTCTTTCCATAGGATAATTCACATGAATTTTTTGTTGATCCTAACCGGTTTAATTTATTAGCTTACCTATCTTTTTCTAATACTTGGATCAATTTTTGACCCATTTCCTCGACTGTGTATGGTTTGGCGATTACACCACAAAAGCCGAAATCCTTGAAATTCGCCATAACGGGGTTCTGAGAATATCCGCTAGAAACAATCCCTTTGACATTTGGGTCTATTTCACTCAATTCTTTAATTGCCTCTTGCCCTCCCATTCCACCACGAATTGTTAGATCCAAAAGCACCGCATCGAAAGGTCTATCGCCAATTAAAGCATTCCGGTATAAATCAATAGCTTCTTTCCCATCTCGTGCAAACTCCGCATCATACCCTAAATGGTTCAATATATGTTTTGTTAATGTCCTGATGATTTCTTCATCGTCCATCACCAGGATTTTACCATTTCCGAAAATAGATCTTTTACCTTCAACCTCCACAGCAGTATCTCTACAGATAACTTCACTGTGGTCAGCTGGCAGATAAAAGCTAAAGGTGGTACCAAATCCAACTCTCGATTTAACTGTAACCTCTCCTCCGTGCTTTTTTATTATCGATTTGCTAATAGGAAGACCCAACCCGGTTCCTTTCTGGACTCCAAACTCTTTAGTTGTATAATAAGGTTCAAAAATTTTACCCAATCTTTCTTCAGAAATTCCTTCTCCTCGATCGACTATCGAAATCTTAACATATTTTCCTGGTCTAAGATTTTTAAAACCCTCGTTAATGATAGTGTTTTTTGCGGTAACTTTTAAATTGCCACCTTCTTTCATCGATTCTCTTGCATTGAGAACGACATTATGGATCGCGTGTCCAATCTGAGTTTGATCTACTGCTACTGACCATAAATGATCGGGGAATTCATATTCACTTTTAATAGTTGTACCGCTCAAAGTAAATTCTGTTGCACTTTTGACCAATACAGCAGTTTCAGTTGTATTTTTAACTGGTTCGCCGCCTTGGGAAAAAGTGATCAGTTTTTGGGTCAAATTTTGGGCTGTTTTTGATGCTTTAAGGGCCTGAGTCAAAAAAGAAAACCCCTTATCATCAGGATTTAGGGTTGCCCGAGTTAAAGAAATATTCCCAATAATAGCAGTTAACAAATTGTTGTAATCATGGGCAATTCCTCCTGCAAGAGCTGCAATCGATTCGATTTTTGATGCCTTTTCCAGTTCATTTTTCGCCTTAATCTGATCCGATATATCCCGAATTACCACTATGCTGGCAGGTTTCTCATTTAAGGTAATAAAATCAGTGGTAATTTCAACGTTCGTCTGATGTCCATCTTTACAAATCAAAACCGCCTCATGGCCCTTGATGATTTGATTATCATAAATAGATCGGTTTCCAATTTGTTCGATTGCAGAATTTCTGTCTGGATGGAAAATTTTTTTTATAGGCATCCCAGACAGTTCTTCGAAACTGTATCCAGAAATTGCTTGCATAGACTGATTGCATTCTTGAATTCTGCCATTTTGCAAAACGACAACACCTTCAGCTATTAGATTCTGCAAAAGGTGAAAATCTTGACCGCGTTCCTTGGGTTTCAATGTCTTAAATTTGTAGGTGACATCAGAAGACTTGAATTGGTTGTTTAACATTTTTGCATTTATCATAGTCGGCATCTTAAATAGACTCCAGAATAGATAAGAATATTACCAATAAGGTGGCAATCCTCATCTCTATATCGGCAAAAATAGAAAAAACTTTAAAAATAACGACAGGTTTTACCATAAAAAAAATCAGCCTTAAATTTGTAAAACTTATAAACAGAAGTTTTGACGATTAGCCATACAAATTCTCAATCCAACATATTGCATCCACATCATTTATTAGGTCTTAAAAGCTAAATCCCTGGATGAAAATATCCAATAATCATGGGGTTGAATTTCATGAATCCCGACGGGTTGTATTAAGTTTTTTTGAATAATACCGATAATGTGTTCATTTAGAGTCTCTACTAAAATTGCAATTTCTCTAAAAAGGCATGGGTTCATGAATTTTCTTGAAAGAATCGATAATGGCTTTGCTACGCTACTTTAGATTAATCAGTTATCAGGCTTTTAACAACTATATCTAAGAAGAATACTTAAATGAAAATGACCGATGGCAAAACTCGCTATTTCCACCGATTGCAAAAATTTGCCATGAACAGAATGGCTTCTCCCTCAGCGCTGGAGCAAGACAGCCTATCCTACTGGCGTGTACGTATTCTCTTTACAATAATTTTTTCAGGGTTATTGATAAGCCTTTTTGTCTTCGTGCCTCTAATTGCCATGGTGATCAAGCACAATTTGTGGACACTGCTGTTGTTTGATGTCGCTGTCTGGCTAATTGGAATTAGTCTCCTGCTTGCAAGTCGTCCGAGATATGAAATACGCGCCGCAATAACATTGTTTATGTTTTATATCCTTGGTTTGGGTATAATTATTTTTGTTGGGCCGTTGAGCGGTGGCCCTGCATTTATCTTTGCTTTTGCAGTTCTAGTTGGCGTTTTGCTCGGATCAAAAGCAGCAATTAAAGCTTTAATCCTTAACGCACTAACTCTCGCGATTATTGGTTGGACTTTCAATGCTGGTCTATTTGATCAGGCGTTTCCATTTTTCAACAGCATTGAAAATATGCTAACTGCAGGTGCGAGCTTCATGTTTTTGAACACAGTTGCTGCAATGTCCGTTGCAGTGCTGGTTAAGGGCCTCAACTTTGCTCATCAGAAAGAAAAAGAATTAGCTATCAATTTGAATAACGAGCAGTTGCGCTTGATAAAAATAAAGAATGAACTGGAATCGGAAGTTGAGGAACGCAAGCACACAACGGATGCTTTGAGCGAAAGTGAAGCTACTTTAAAGAGCATATTTCGTGCCGCACCAACGGGAATTGGTATGGTATCAAATCGGATACTGGATCGGGTCAATGAGCGGTTGTGTGAAATGGTCGGTTATTCGCCTGAGGAGCTTGTTGGACAGAGCGCAAGAATATTATACCCGAGCGAGGATGAATTCCAGAGGGTCGGAAAGGGAAAATATAAACAAATCAAAGAGCGAGGAACAGGAACTGTTGAAACTCGCTGGCAATGCAAGGACGGATCCATAATTGATGTTTTGCTGAGTTCCACCCCTATCGATGCTGATAAACCAACAGAGGGGGTAACTTTCACAGCCTTGGATATCACCGATCGCAAAAGAGCTGAAGAGGCGCTGAGAAAGAGCAATGAGCGTTTCAGGGTCTTGTTTGATAATGCTCCAGACCCAATTTATATAAATAAAATGGATGGGACATTGTTGGATGGCAATCAAGCTGCCGAAAAATTGCTTGGCTATAAAAAAGAAGAACTAATTGGAAAGAAATTTTTAGATATAGGGATACTCTCAGGACAAGATCTAAACAAGGCGCTTAATCTTATGGAGCAAAATCAAAAAGGAAATTCAACTGGGCCAGATGAATTCACCTTGTATAGAAAAGATTATACGCCTGTTTGTGTTGAGGTACTTACCCATCCGTTAGAAATCGGTGGTGAAAAACTGGTACTTGGTGTTGCAAGAAACGTGACTGACCGCAAACAAGCTGAAGAGGCGTTGCAATTATCTGAGGAAAAATTCTCCAAAGCTTTTCAAACCAGTCCGGTATGGGTGGATATAACGACAATAAGTGAAGATAGATTTTTAGAAGTCAATGACACATTTACCAAAATCTCTGGTTTCGCTCGGAAAGAGGCGATCGGTAGGACAAGCCTTGACCTTGGCTTTTGGCTTAACCCGGAAACTGAAAGAGAAAGAGCACTCCAGATATTTAATAAGCAAGGATACTTCCGTAATCTTGAAACGAAAATGCGATTTAAGGATGGAAAAGGCCACACTATGCTCTGGTCAGCGGATCCGATTAAATTTGAAGGACAGGACTGTTTCATAAACGTACTAACGGATATTACTGAAACCAAAATTATTCAGGAAGAAAAGGCAGCACTCGAGTCTCAGCTGCAACAAGCCCAAAAGATGGAAGCGATCGGTACCCTTGCGGGTGGCATTGCACATGATTTCAACAACATTCTTTCAGCCGTTATTGGCTATACTGAACTGTCCTTAATCGAAGCTGAAAAAGAATCGGTGCTCTATGAAAATTTGCAGGAAATATTCCAGGCCAGCAACCGTGCTAAAAACTTGGTCAAACAAATCCTAACCTTTAGTCGTCAAGCCAAGCAAGAGCGCAAACCGGTTCAGGTAAAACTCATATGTAAGGAGGCCATTAAATTTTTAAGAGCCTCAATTCCTACATCCATTAAAATAATCCAAAAAATCGAAAGTGATTCCTTGGTAATGGCAGATCCAACCCAAATTCATCAGGTTTTAATGAATCTTTGCACCAATGCTGGACATGCCATGGGGGAAAAAGGGGGTGTGCTGGAGATAAAGCTGACCGATTCAAAACTTGCGGTAGATCTATCTGCCAAATTTCCTGAGTTGAAACCTGGGCCTTATATCGAATTGACAGTAAGTGATACCGGTCACGGCATACCAGCAGATATAACCGACCGAATCTTCGACCCGTTTTTCACCACCAAAGGACAAGGTGAAGGAACCGGTATGGGCCTTTCGGTAGTCCATGGTATTGTCGGAAGTTGTGGAGGTGCGATAACAGTTTCCAGTGAGCCGGGAAAAGGCACTACTTTTAACATCTTCCTTCCTGCAGTGAAAAGGGACACTACACAGCCTTTGATAACCGAAGACTCTATTGCCAACGGGACCGAAAGCATTCTTTTTGTTGATGATGAATCGGTCCTCGTAAACCTTGGGAAAAGGATGCTTGAATCTCTGGGTTATAAAGTAACCACCAGGACAAGTAGTATAGAGGCTTTAGAACTGTTTAAAGCAAAACCAGATAGCTTTGATCTGGTAATCACCGATATGACCATGCCGAACATGACCGGTGATAGATTGGCAAGTGAGCTGATACGTATAAAGCCTGAAATTCCAATCATAATTTGTTCTGGGTACAGGGCCCATATCAATCAAAAACAGGCTTTGACTATGGGTATACGAGCATTTATATCTAAACCGGTTCTCAAAGGGGATATTGCTAAGGCCATTAGGAAAGTATTAGGATAAACTCACAGCATAATTTCCGCCAAGCTTATGAGTATATTGCTTCTATATTATCCAGCCAATGCTGTATTTCGTTTTGAAAATTCATGCCATAATTTCAACAATGCTTTTTGAAGATTGCACAATGACAAATACATTCATTTTTGACTATTTATTTTTTGATAGGTTTCCTGCCTAAAGGTAAAATTCAGAAAAGAGGCAAAGTTGCTGGATGTGCTGATGTAAAATTAAACTTTGATAAAATGCATATTAGCATATGAATTCACTGAGGATGATGTCGTTCATAAAGCGGGAATTCATCTCTTTGGAATTTCAACTCTTTTAAAAATCGAAATATTTTCGTATTTAAAACCCACCTGATGTAAAAACTTGACGTCGCTGATGCTAAGTCATGGGTGTAACTGCAGCCTTGAGGGGAAGCTATGGAAGGTAATAGTTTGTGTAGAATTGGGTGGGTGAATCCGGGGTTACCGCCTTATTGCAGGTACTTAGCAATCCTTTAATCTGGAGGATGGACACTTGACAATTTGTCGATTCTTACCCAACCCTTTCATCTTTCTGCCTGCAACCTTCTATCTTGCACAGCTCTTCTTTCAGGCACATTAAAAAAGTATCTATGGAGGCTAAAATATTTACGTCTATCTCTGCCGGACAGGCAGTCAGAAATGTTTCGCTTTTTTCGGTAGGGTCAACACTATGGGGTCGAGCAATTGATCCTATGCCGATCCTATTGGAAGCTCCACCGCATTCACCACAGGTAATATATTCAGGTGGCCTTTCAAGATTTGATAATAATATAGTTACAACTGCCATGCATCGATAACATCTATAATCCACTTTTTGCATCGATATCGCCTTGTCGGTACTTCTTCCAATATAACGGCCAATAGGTTCAAAATTGATTTCTTCTGATACCATTTAAATGCTATTTTGCCGAAAATTTACTCTGCCGGCACGTAAGGAATTTCAGAACCCCACCATCCTTCTGATTCAGATGTTTTCAAATCATCTTTAGTAGGATTCTTGTAACCCCACCAACTAAACGTCATGTGATCATTTGTCTTATAAATGGTATCGTGCTTATACCATTTGGCGGTGCAGCCACCCAAAAACGCTGCAATGATAAGTAAAAAAATAATGTTTTTCATGACCAAACTCCTTTAACCGCAAAAAGAGATTCTAACTTTAGTTCCTTGCCTTGTGAAATACTTTCACCATTAATAAATCAATCCTGATTACCTCTGCTGCAAAAATCCTCATATTGCAAACATATTATGCTGGAACACGGAATCGATTAATCCATTGCCGTGCAAAATGGTACATTTTCTTAACTAATCTATTGATAGCAATTCGAAGCCTATCGGAGAAAGTTAGCCACATTATTTTTTCGCCACGATTGTTGCTTAAATGAATTGTTCTGAAACCGCACATAAGTAAAGATATTGGAAATAAGAGTTCCAGAGTTTTTTGATTAGAATCCAAATTGTCGTTTCACGAACAATCCAGAAGTTGGATATTTTTCACACCAATCGCCTGTTGTTTTTACTAACCTTTGGCAGCCGTTGGCTATCGCATGGTTCCTTGAAGTAGAGTTAGGATTGTGTGATAAAATTACGGCCCTATAACCATAAAAAAGGCACAAGTGTGACCGGATCTGTCACAGGTATCTGATAATATCTTCTCCAAAACTGAAAGGAGAAGATATTATGAACATCGATCAACTCAGAGCAAGATTTCCTAATGAAGATGCTTGCAGACAATTTTTTGAATCTGTTATCTGGCAACATGGTCGTGTTTGTCCGCACTGCCATTGCCTCAAATCGTATCACATTACTGGTTGCAGTGCTCGGCCAGGGCTTTACGAATGCGCACAATGCAAACGGCAATTTACAGTAACCACCAAAACTCCGATGCACAGCACCAAGCTTTGCTTATGGAAATGGCTGTTGGTCATCTATTATATAATCAGTTCCTCCAAGGGCGTATCCTCGGTTGTTTTGGCCAGATGGGTTGGCATCTCTCAAAAAAGCGCCTGGAAAGTGGGCCATGCGGTGCGCAAGATGATGGACCCGGGCGATGAGATCGTTCCGGCACTTAGCGGTATTGTCGAGTTGGATGAAAAATACCTTGGCGGTAAACCGCGTTATGAAAAAGGGGTTAGCCACAAACGGGGCAAAGGCACCGCCAAACAGTGAGTACTGGTGGCGGTTGAACGCAACGGCCCGGTTCGGGCCGTACCGGTGGCCAGTGATAAGATCACTGAGCTTTTTCCCCAGGTGAACAGATTTGTCGATAAAAATGCGCATGTGATGACTGATGAAAACCATGCGTATCGATCTATTTGCAACCAGTTTGCCGCCCATGATTGGGTTAACCACAGCAAAAAAGAGTACGCCCGCGGTGATATTCATAACAATACCGCAGAGTCCTTTAATGCTATTTTGGAACGCGCTAAGCAAGGGGTATTTCATTATTTGAGCCCTAAACATCTTAGCCGTTATCTTCACGAAATTGGGTTTCGCTGGGACCATCGGATCCCAGATCTAAAGCTTACAAAAACCGGGGACCTAAAATTGGTAATGAGACCAATGCCGGTGAGAAGAATGTTACAATCACTTTTATCTCAGGCTACTGGTCGGCAGCTGCGAAGATCACCAAATGGAGGCGTAAGAAGCCTGGCATGTTCGATTTAAATCTTAAGCCTTTTTATTGGTTATAAAACCGATTTTTTATTATATTAACAGTAGAAACCAGACAATAAGGGCGTCAATTTCAAACCGGCATCAGATCAGATTTTCCGGTGTCGGTTTTTTATTTTCTGACTAAATTCAAGATCCAGTTTGAAAATATTCGAATATTAGGTGCCTTTTTCTATTTCACTGAATTTTAGCCGTAGCATAAACCCTCTGATAAGTAAGCTCGGATTCCGCAGCTTGACAGCTTTTTTTGTAAGAGATTCCCGTCAGCATCTCAGCGTTATAAGTTTCATCGCAGTTTTCGCCTATCAGCAATCCCATTGCGTCTATCGTTTGCAATGAACGTATTGGTTTGACGCCTGTCTTTTGTTGCCTTTCTCTTTTCCGTTATGATTATTTTAGCGTAAGGTTCCGAAATTGGCCCCCTCGTTATGATTACATTCCGTTTTTCATCACTGCCTTTCATCAGATGCATAGTTCCTTATAATTAAATAGAAAGCCTTGCATTCGTTCACGTTAATCCAAAACTTGATGTAAATTCAGGCTTAATGGTTGGGTTAGTGTTGGTATAGGAATCAAGCTGCTCAATTAATCTTGGGAAAAGCCACAAAACGAGAATTACAATTATCGCCATAATTATTATAATTTCGATCCAAGTTAAGCTTTTATTCATTTTCATAGGTCATCATTATAGATTTATATACTCAAATGACGACATCGGAGACTAAATATAGTTCCCATACGATAACCACCGAATATAAGCCAACAACGAAATAAAGCAATGAATGGGCACTTAGATTTACTTTCTGAATCACAATGCCTCTGAGCAAAAACAGACCAACGGTCGCGATTATCGTCATGGCATACTTGGTGAAATAGAAGGCGTAGGGGTCAATATTCAACAGGTGTGCCATTATTGGATTAGTTTCATAAGCCCCATGATTCAACAAAAATAGTGTTAACAGAGCATCAAGCACACAAAGAAAAAGGATGACCACAATAGCCGCAAATAACTTTGGGCTGTATTGATCAACGAAAAATAGTCTTTCTCTATCTTCCTGACGCCTTATCAGTACCCTGTTCCCTCCGTAGATCAGTGAACGAATATTAATGCTGCTTGAAATGCGTCTTTCTATTCCTGATCTTCTATCCATTTCCATTGCCAATGTTGTCTAACTCGATATTGAGAAGCTGAGAGGTTAATCATGCATTTCTAATAGGGGCGGATAATATATCCGCCCCATTGCAAAAGAAGGCCTGACCATTATTTTATTTACACCTTCAAGAAGGATTATTAACGAAAGCAAAAAAATGGTCAACGAATGATTGGTCAGGCAATATTATTGAAAAGCAAGAGACATGCCATGCCCTGATAAGTAGCTAATCCAATATAAATCCAATAAGATAGGCGAGGAAGAAAGAATACTTAGCTATAAAAATATGAAAAAAAATTTCCAAAACTGTGACAAAATGTTCATAAGGTTAACCGATAGAGCACAGATCTGAAAGATGAACTTTAACCAAGCATCTGAAATAATATAACAATGCCGTGTACCAAATAATCCGGTATACAATTTGCAGAATCAGTAGAAAGCTGCTTCAAGATTGCCGCTTTTGTATGCTTTTCTCCTTAACGTGGTGGCTCATCGCCTAAGTGAGTCACCTATTTTTTAGCTTTTCGCCCCAATTTTGTTTTAAGCAGTGGCAAAGAGGCTGAAAATGTCAGAGATTAAACGTGCACAACTTGATAGACGTTCCACAAAAGATAGGCGAAAGAAATTTAAGCTGCGCCAAATTTTCTATAGAGGCCAAGAAAGAAGAAATTTTCAAGAACGGAGATCACAAGCCGAAAAAAGAAGCAACTGGGTTAGAATTAGTAAGTGGTCAAGTGTGCATCTTCCAGATTTAAAAATTAATAGGTACCTACATTAGCAATAATCCAACCGTTCTTCCAGGTCATTTGCGCATACTTCGATTCAAATTAAAAACTGAAACTTTCTAAATATCCTGACTTTTGATGTCGATCCTGAATTTAGAAAAAGCTTAATATTGTAATCTCAGATGGTTAGGCATATCCATTTCGGGGCTACCAAACCGAAGATTATTGAACACATTTTTGCCAGTCACCCATTTTAAACCTTGACTTGACACCGATATATCCGCCTGATAGTTGTGTTGAAGTTTTATAATGATTGCCTTGAGAATGACGTTTTGTTGAAAACCAATTTGACCCCCTAACGAGGTGCATATGGAATCAGCATCACCAAGCGTCCAAATCAACGATGATGAGATTGAGTTAAAACAAATCATTATCAGATATGGTGATCTAAAAAAGCAGAGGAAATTTACAATCAGTGAGGCTGAGAAGAGAGGCTTAGTTAGAGTGGAATTGAGACCGCATGCGATGAGAGAAAATAAATATTCTAAATCCATCACCATTCTTAATAAAAGCGTAAAATTGTGTCTCTCGACTAAGGCTTTTAAGTAATTTTCTCTTTATTCTGCCAAACTTTTAATGCACTGCTTTATAGAAAACTTGGATCACCGTTTGATGGTTACATAACTTAATTTCTTGTGCCCCAAAATCAAAACCAATTCCACAAACCCTTGCCACCAGTAACTTTACCATAACCCCCCATGGTTTACCCGTTAATCTCTGAACCATTCATTAGAGAAATCCTCAGGAATCGCTAACGAGAGCATTAAAGCACCCATTCCGTAAGCCTTTCTATCATCTACACCACCGGATTATCCGGTTAACATGAATGTGCAAAGAGTGGGCAATCTTACCGGGGCTGAACGCCCATTGTCTGCCGTTTTTTTATTGGCACATAAGATTTCCAGATGGTTAGTGGATATGTGTACCGGGTAAGCAATGAAATGATCTTTTGTAATGGTTTATCAAACTGACTTCCCAAAGAGCATAAGCCTTGCTGTTCATAAAAATCTTTCAAGTAACTTTAAAATTGTCCGATAATAAATATGAAAACTGTCTTTGAAGAGATCTGTTTTTTAAAGTATCATCAAAGTGGGCTGCTATTAAAACAGGAGAAATTATGTCTGAAAGTCCATATTCAAGGAAATGGAAAACGTGCAAAAATGACCCCGCCAGGACCACTTTTGAAGACTCGTATCGGGGGCAGAAAATTAAATCTGGAATAATTTTTAAGCTGATTATAGGCATCGGACTATTATCGATAATTTGTACATTTGCAATTCCGAACCCAAAAGATCAGAAAATAAAAAGTATTCAACAGGTTGCAACCGCTCCTCTTAATCAAATTAATCCAAGTGAATTAGCAATAAAATTAAACAATCATAGCACCAATATTGAAGATCAGGCAGAGATTAGCGATAAAGAAATAAAAGGGAAGATAGTTGAATGGGAATTGGAGGTATTAGTGGTCGCAAGTTTGCCAGATCATTTTAAAATATTAACCAAACCAACCTCCTATTATCCTGGAACCCTTCTAACGTTATATCCACAAAATAATCAACAAATGACATACATAGAAAATGTAAAACCTGGGACCAAAATTAAAATTAAAGGAAAAATTACAGGAATACTTCAGGGAAGAATCAAAATTGACCCAGCGCTTTTTATTTAACCGACCTATAATATACCTTTTGAAAAACTAAAAAGACCACAGAATACGATACTATTTTTCATTAAGGTACTTGAATATGGTCCAGATAAACATAATATAGAAACAAGTTAGTAAAGCTGTAATTATTTTGGGCATGAAAGAAAGAGAACTAACCAATACCGATAAAACAATAATTGTTGACCGAGAGTCTCTTCGGCAACCAGACCAGCGCCATCCCTATTTGGTAATATATATCGGCCACGATACTGGACACCGCCATAAACTGCATCGAGGCACCATGACTATTGGTAGATCATCACAGGCCGATATTACCATTGAGGACGACCGAATATCTCGTATTCACTGCATCATCGAATGGATGGGAAACACTATTCGAATTGACGATCAAGGATCAACCAATGGTATCTACATTGATTCCCAGGCAGTGAATCATGCTATACTATCGAACGGTGTACCCATTCAATTGGGTCACTCAATCATGAAAATCGAATATAAAACAGAAGCTGAAATCCTAGCTGAAGAAAATCTTCTGTATAAAGCATCTTTTGATTCGTTAACCGGAATTTTTAACCGTCACCATTTTATAAAGCTTGCCTGTATGGAGATCGCTTATGCAAGCAGACATAAGCTGCCTGTTGGCGTTATTATGATAGATATTGATGATTTTAAGCAGGTTAATGATCAATATGGTCACCTGGTAGGTGATTCAGTGTTGTCACAGTTTTCAAACATTGTTATTGAAAACAAGCGAACTGAAGATCTTTTCGCACGCTATGGTGGCGAAGAGTTTATTATTATGCCTCGTGGCGAGGTGAATAAAAAGCTGATGAATAATCAGTGTGAGCGTATTCGGAAAGCAATTGAAGCTTTTGATTTCTGTTTTGATGAAATACGTGTCAGGATAACAGCTTCATTTGGTTTTTATTTAATAAGGGTTGAGAGTGTTGATATTGAAAAAGTGCTTCAAAATCTGATTCGCCAAGCTGATGAAGCCCTCTATCTTGCCAAAAACCAGGGGAAGAACCGAACAGAAAGTCTACTCTGAATTAATCACCTGCAGCATTTCATCTACGATATTGTCTGCTCGCTCATTGCTTACCTGACAAGTTCCAACTTGACAGTGACCCCCACCACCAAATTGGAGAGTTAAGGAGCCAACATTCACATTGGAGGTTCGGTTAATTATACTGTGCCCTACAGAGATCATCGTAAATCGTTGGTTTTTTCCGTTAACTAATCTAATTGAAATATTTTGTTCTGGATAAAGCACATATTCCAAAAACCGATTCCCAATTGGAGGACTATCAACACCACGCAAGTCAATCACAATAGCGTTGCCCTTTTGAGAGGTATTTTTTAAAAGAAACTTCCTATATCTATCTGTTTCCCTCTTGTATACATCAATACGGTCCTGAAAATCTGGAATTGATAATATTTGATTCACAGAGTTGGTGCGCAACAAATTTGGTAACTGTTTCATTAGTTCAAAATTACTGATGCGAAACTCGTGTCTTTGTCCTAAGCCAGTGCGGGGATCTGTTATAAACGCCAGTAAATTCCAATCCTGGGGATTAAGAATATCATTTTTAGAGAATCTAGCAGAATCCACTAAATTTGCCACTGAAACTAGTTTTTCAAACTTTTTTAGTGTTTGGTCGTAACCATTTTTCTTCCTATAATAATCAAAAATAACTTGGGCAGCGCTGGGGGCAATTTCAGTGGCACCTGTGAAACCTTCATCAAACTTCAATCTCTCATGTTCACTGCAATGATGATCAAACCATAGTCCACATCCGCTAACAAAGGGGGCATTGGCTATTACATCATTTTTGGTAACTTTGATTTTATTGTCTTGTAAATCTTTTGGATGAACATATAAAATTTCCTTAACAATTCCCAATTCTTCAAGTATTGCTGCGCACACTAATCCATCAAAATCAGAACGTGTAATTAATCTCACTTAACCCCCTGCAAAAATAAATTCGAAAGATTTTATATTTCCATATAAAATCTATCTAATTAATTGAATGACTTCCTTATGTTATATCGGAATAAAGGGTCTGATTCTTTAGAAAATTTTGTCAGTTACAATTAAATGGGCCACTATAGGTTTTTCAATCGATGAAAAAAAACGGAGAAAATTATCTTTGGCCTTTTTCACGTTTCAATATTTTGGGTAACATATTAAAATTGGTGTTTCGTTAAAAGAATTCCTCGCAGCTCTGCTATGGGGTAATTGATTTATATTAAATCATTTTAGTTGCTACTTCGATAATTAAATTATTCAAATATGTTAAATTAGCAATCGCAATATTGAATTTGTCCCAATTAGAGGTTTCAGCTATGTACCCATCATCACGATAATTTGCACCTTCCATCATCACACCGAACAAATTAGGACCCTCCATTTTTTTGAATCAGGCACCCATCAGGGTCAAGGTCGGTTGCCGGATATACAAAGTATTGGTAGTATAATCAATCCGCTGTTGCTAATACTTTTTCCCAACTTAAAGCATTCCCATAATTCCTGGCTTGAACCTTTAATATCAGATGGGATTCTATTTTCATTGCAATATGTTCTTAAGAGTTAAGACAGAAATACCGATAATGAATATAGGCTTTAAAATCATTGAATATGGCCGTTATCCGTAATTTCTAATATAAGAATATTCATATGGAAACCGAACTAATCGGCGTAAGCCAAAATATTAAAAGTGTTTATAAGTTGATCAACCAGGTTGCAGACGCATGCTTAAATACTGTAGTCTGCGGGGAAACCGGTGTTGGAAAAGAACTGGTTGTTAAGCTGCTGCACCAAAAATCAAGAATGAGCCAGGGCCCTTTTATCAAAGTAAACTGCGCCGCTTTACCGGATACATTGCTGGAAAGCGAAATGTTTGGTTATGATCAGGGTGCATTTACCGGAGCGATGCGCAAAATGCGGGGTAAATTTGAGCAGGCCCAAGAAGGCGTTTTATTCCTGGATGAAATCGGCGATATGTCCCTTGCAATTCAATCCAAGCTGCTGCATGCGCTTCAAGATGGTGAATTTATCCCCCTGGGATCTGAAAGATTGGTAAAAAGTAACGCCTGGGTTATAACTGCCACCAACCGTGAATTGGAGGAGGACCTTAGGGCGGAAAAATTTCGAGCAGATTTGTACTACAGAATATGTACTGTAAAAATTCGCATTGATCCACTGCGCAATAGACCGGAAGATTTACCACCCTTGATTTCTTATTATACACAAAGATACGCCTCAGAACTTAATCGAAATCAACCGACATCTCTAAGCAATGAGACTATAGACAAACTTATGGCCTATCACTGGCCAGGAAACGTGCGCGAGTTGCAAAATGTGCTAAGAAGAATCATTGTTCTGGGTGAAGGGGAAGGTAACCTCGATAAAATAATCAACCTCCCCAATAATAGCAGACAAAATAATATTGAACAAAATTTTCGGTTCGGTTCTGGATTAAACGGATACCGGATAGATCTCACGGATTTTTCACTCAAAAAGTTTAGAAAGCAGGTATCTGATCAGGTCGAAAAAAGAGCTATTTCATATGTGCTTGAGAAAACTGGTTGGAACCGCAGCAAAGCCTGCGAAATATTAAAAGTCAGCTATAAGACCTTGCTTTCAAGAATCCAGGGTCTGGAACTTAAACCTCCTGAAGAATTTGTATAGACCGCCTGCTGCAATTTCAATGCTGATCATACACGCCTAAAATTGATGATTTTCACTTATCAATTCACTTTTGACATAAATCCTACCTAATGATTGTTATATAATTATTTCCATAAGAATATTACTTGGTTTTCATAACAAATATTTAGGAATTATTTCCAAATTTTTTCTATTCAATCATAGACCTATTTTCATATCAATCTGTAATCATAGTAAATAATTTACTTTTCCAGCATTTTCTACAACATTGAATAGCCCTTTTGATCAGGTGGCATAATAAATGCTTAGTTTCGAATATAAACAGCGCTAAACAATGTCTTTATTCTTTGCATAAAAGAGGGATGAAGCCAATAGCGACCACCAAATATTTAATCTGATTATTAGGTTTGCTTACATATATGAACTTGCCATGACAGAAAACACGTTAGAAATCGATACTGATAAATCTGAATCTCTGATAAAAATACATAACAAAGGTGATAGAAGGATGGGATTAAATCGCCGATTATTCTCATATAGCTTGTATATTCCTGAGAGAAGAACCGGAAAGGATCGGCGCTCTGGCAAAGATCGAAGGAAGTTGCCGAGATTCCAAATCAAAAATTAATTTATTTTTTTAATAATAGCTCTAGTCTAAATATGCTGAGGACACATAAACCATGATCGGGGCAATAAGCAATACAGCAAATAAGCAAAACGCTCATTCTTTAAGCAATAATTTCATTCAAGATTGGCAAGTGGAAATTCAAGAAAGAAGAAAAAATGTCAGAAAACAATTTAGCCTCCCCTTACCAAAAGCGGATTGTCAGGTCAAAGATGGTTACTTTATAGCTTCTATCGCCGATTTAAGCCCCAATGGAGTTTTTATCAGAACCAATAGGCCTTTTTTTGCTGGGGAAGAGATCGCAATAACCTTTCCGTTTCCAATATCCAAGAATACTAAAATGGTGACGGGAGAGGTAGTTAGAATCTCAGATGAAGGTATAGGGGTGGTATTCAAAATATTTTTTAGTAAATAGGATCCATGGTTAAACGAAAACGTTTTCTAAACGAATCAGGTTTCACGCTAATTGAGATCATCGCTGTTTTGGTTATTTTAGGTGTTTTAGGTGCTCTTGCTGTACCGCGATATGTCGATCTTGAAAATAACGCAAGGCAGAAAGCCATAGATACTGTCACATCCGAAATTAATGCACGAGAGAGCCTAACCTGGGCAAACCATAAGATCTCCACAAGTGGTTTTGTAAGCGATGTTAAAATTTTCGGTGAAATAAACTATATCTTTGAGCCCAATTATACTTGGAATCCAGGCGACCCGAATCCTTCCGGCGGAACTCTGCAATTTAAAGGAGAATCTTTTAGCTTTAGCCGAACCGCTTCTACCTATCTAACACCCGCTGCTTGGATAAGAAAATAGTTCTAATTTTCCAGCATATGGTACCATAAATTGTATTACCGTAGCTGAAACCTGTAATACCTCTCCAGTTTATCGGTTTCCTGCTGTAATAATTAATCATTGTGATATTGTTTTTATATCGCATGTTTAAAAATTCCGTCATCTAAGTTACTTTCCGAGATTGTATATTAGGTATACGAAACCCACACTTTGGCTGAATTGTGGATTTCGGCTATACCTCCATAATCTGAGAATACAATTTTTTCGTTACCTTTCCATATGTAAGCCATCATTTTCCATAATGGATATGTATTTTGGTAATCTTAAATCCTTCCAAGAGGGCACTTATTCAACTGTCTCATCTTAGTTATTTTCACCTTCCACCATAATTATAAATTCTTGGTGAAATGATGGGGCTCCTCAGTACTCACCAGACAAGTTCAACCGCTGCTTTATACCTGGGCATGGGGAGTTAAAGTCCCCCTGTCTTCAATAAATTTCAAAATAATTGTAGACAGTTAAAATAGTGATGGTTCTGGTTTGTGCCCCTTTTTGTGCCCATTAAAACAAAAAAAGCATCTACGATAAATTTCGTAAGTGCTTGAATTTATGGTGCCGAGGGACAGAATCGAATGCGCCTGAGGCGCAACACGGGGATTTTCAGTCAATTACCCTGAGCTTTTTAACCTCCTGAATTGACTTAAGTTACTCAAATCATTGCATCCGAATTTTCCACATTTGGCTGATTTTCCACACTTTAGCAGATTTTGGATAATTTTCCCCACACAATCCACACACAAAATGTTAGCATCAGGCCCAAACCGAAATCAATTCAATGCCCCTCACCTCAGCCACCCCTGTGGGTTAAAACTGAATTGTTTTAGCTATGCCTAAGGCCAGCATCATATGGCCATATCCAAATTGTTCCGATCCAGTTATGGTCGCAGTTTCCCATTCCCATTATAACCTTAAAGCAAATAATGATGCCGAAGGCCGGATTTACCAGATAATCAATGAAAACTATAAGTTACTGAATTTATGTTAGTTTATGTTAGTTCAAACGAGTTTTTGAACGCTCCTTGCCGCATAATCGCCTATCAATCGCATATTATCTCCGGAAGCTGTTTTTTCAAATCCAACAAAATTCATTGACTTTTAAGCAAAAATGTTGTTTTGTCAAAACGTCTTCAGATATTTATAAATGAGAACGTTTTGACATGCAAAAAGTTTCAAACAATACCGAAAATGCCATTATGAAAATGGCTCGCAAAACGGGTGTGGTTCGTGCCCGCGAAATCAGAAAAGCTGGTCTACATCCAGAATATCTACGAAAACTCTGTACAAGCGGGCATCTGATTCGTACAGGTCGCGGACTGTATGTTCTTGCTGACGGGGATTTTACGGAACACCACAGTCTTGCCGAAGCTTGCAAACGGGTGCCTCACGGTATTATTTGCCTCCTCAGTGCCCTGAGTTACCACGAAATCGGCACCCAAAATCCTCACCAGATTTGGATGGCCATTGATCGGGCCACGCGAAAACCCAAAGTCGATTACCCGCCAATCCGGATTTTCCGCTTCTCCGGTCCATCACTAAAAGAGGGTATTGAAAAAATACAGATTGAAGGCGTATCGATCAGAGTCTACAATCCTGCTAAAACCGTAGCAGATTGTTTTAAATACCGCAACAAAGTGGGCATTGATGTGGCCATTGAAGCCCTAAAAGAGTGTTGGCGATCCCGGCGGTGCACAATCGATGAATTCGTTCACTATGCACGGATATGCCGGGTACGAAATATCATGCAGCCCTATATGGAGGCTGTTGTTTCGTGAGTCCTTCGAAAACCAAAAATTATGTTGCGTCAGTTCACCAACGCCTGCTCAATTATGCCCGGTCAAGCGGTCAGGATTTTATTTTTGTCCTGCGAACATTTGCCATGGAGCGCTTGCTCTATCGCCTGAGCCGTTCTCCATACGTTGACAACTTCGTTTTAAAAGGTGCGATGCTTTTCAAGCTTTGGAACGGAGATTTCTATCGTCAGACTCGTGACATTGATGTGCTTGCATTTAAGTCCCAAACTATTGATTCCCTAAAAGCCATTTTTAAGGATATTTGCCAGATTTCATTTTTTGATGATGGGCTGACTTATTTACCCGACGCGGTGAAAGTTGAAGAGATCCGCGAGGATCAACAATACGGAGGCTATCGCGTAACACTGATAGCCATGCTTGGAAAAGCGAAGATTCATTTGCAAGTTGACTGTGGATTTGGTGACGCAATCACACCCGAGGCTTCTGTCCATGATTTTCCGACTCTCCTTGATTTCCCGGCACCCAGACTTCGAATGTATCCCAAAGAAACCGTGGTTGCTGAGAAGTTCGAAGCTATTGTAAAGATTGGTGAGGCGAATAGTCGTATGAAAGACTTTTATGACCTTTGGGTGCTGGGGTGTGATTTTTCTTTCTCCGGGGCTGTCCTTGCCATGGCTATTGAAAATACATTTAACCGAAGACGCACTCATTTTCCTATAGGAAGTCCCGAGGCTTTTAAAGCAACCTTCATTCAAAACCCTATGAAGCAGACCCAATGGCAAGCCTTTGTCCGAAAGACCAGATTTGTCAAAGTAGATAAGGATTTTGGAAAGACCATCGATTTATTGAGGATTTTCCTTCTGCCGCCACTTGAATCAATTCAAAAATCGAAATCATTCAAAATGACTTGGCCGCCTAATGGGCCATGGCAGTAATGCGATTTACCATCCAAAAATTCAGGGAGCAATCTCGTTGTTGCTCCTCTGCCAATCAAGACTATAATATCTGAGAGGATGTCTTGAAGGATCAAAATTCAATCAATGAAAAAATCCGGGCTGCAGAGCAGGAACTGGCTGCTCTCGATGCAAAAAGAACCGCGTTGAAAGTGAGAATCGAACAGCTTCAAAGCCTAAAGCAATCAATTGCCGATGAACAGCTTCCGTTTGACCAGTCATCTAAATCCAACGTAACCAATGATTCAACCCAGGAAGAAAAGATTGCTTTTTTCCGGTCTTTGTTCCGAGGCAGGGAAGATGTCTACCCTAAACGCTTTGAAAGTAAGCGTTCTGGTAAAAGCGGTTACCAGCCGGTCTGCCAAAAAGAGTGGATTAGGCCTTTTTGTCAAAAACCCAAAATCAAATGCGGTAATTGTGAAAACAGGGATTTTACGCCACTATCGGATGATGTCATCCGAAACCACCTGATTGGCATTGATCCAGCTGACAGATATCGGCGTGAATTTGTAATCGGTGTATATCCGATGCTTGTTGATGAAACCTGCTGGTTTCTGGCCGTCGATTTCGACAAGGAGACGTGGAAAGAGGATTCAAGGGCTTATCTGGAAACCAGTGAAACGTTTAATGTGCCTGCTGTGCTTGAAAGATCAAGGTCGGGCAATGGCGGTCATATCTGGGTCTTTTTTTCCGAACCTATACCGGCAAAACTCGCGCGTCAATTGGGCGCTTTCATGTTGACTCAGGCCATGGAATCTCGACCTGAAATGGGATTCGATTCCTACGATCGATTTTTCCCGAGCCAGGATACGCTGCCACGGGGTGGATTTGGAAACCTGATTGCCCTTCCAATGCAGGCTAAACCGAGAGAACAGGGAAATAGCCTCTTTGTTGACGAAAATTTCCGTCCTTACTCTGACCAATGGAGCTACCTGTCTGCGGTCTGTCGCATGAGTTTCGCAGAAGTTCAATCCATCGTGGATGATGCTGCATACCGGGGTGGGGTGCTTGGAGTTAGGTTTGTCAGCACCGATGAGGACGATATTTCGCCCTGGCTGCACAGTCCATCGGGCAAAAAGCCCGAGATAAAGATTGTTGGGCCTATGCCGAACACGGTTGATTTGGTGCTTGCAAATCAAATTTACGTTGATAAAGAAGGGCTGCCGCCGGCACTGAAAAACAAATTGATCCGTTTGGCTGCTTTCCAGAACCCGGAGTTTTACAAAGCACAGGCAATGCGTTTCCCGACCTTCGACAAACCTCGCATAGTTCATTGCTGCGAAGATTTCCCAAAACACTTTGGTCTGCCGAGGGGATGTCTTGAAGACGTAACCGAATTGCTCCATTCTTTGGCAATCCAAACAAGAATTATCGACGAGAGATTCGGTGGCAACCAAGTAAAAGCTAAATTTGTCGGAACGTTAAGGTCGGAGCAGCTGGCAGCTGCCAAGGCTCTCTTGGGACACGATACCGGTGTGTTAGCAGCATCGACCGCCTTTGGAAAAACTGTGGTCGCTGCCTATTTAATTGCAGAACGATCTGTAAACACTTTGATCTGTGTGCATTTAAAAGAGCTTCTCTATCAGTGGATCGCCCGATTGAATACTTTCCTCGATACTCCCCCGGATGATATCGGCCAAATCGGTGGCGGTAAACGCAAGCCAACCGGTATTATAGATGTCGCAACGATCCAGAGCTTAGGCCGAAAGGGAGTAGTAGACGATATTGTGGCTAATTACGGCTATCTCATTGTGGACGAATGCCATCATATTTCCGCAAGAAGCTTTGAGATCGTTGCCCGACAGTGCAAAGCGAAGTATGTTACCGGCCTTTCAGCGACAGTTACCCGCAAAGATGGTCACCATCCGATTATTTTTATGAATTGTGGAGCGGTCCGGTATAAAGTAGATGATAAGAAACAGGCGGCAGAAAGACCATTTGCACATAAGGTCATTGTCAGAGAGACGAACTTTAGGATGCCCCCATCATTTGAGGCAGACCAATACACTGCCATCCATGAAATTTATAAAGCCTTGTTACGAAGCAATGAACGTAACCAAGTTATTGTCGAAGACGTGATGAACGCCATTAAAAGGAATCGTTTTCCGGTTATTCTAACCGAACGTATCGAGCACCTTGAAACGCTAAAAAGTCTGTTCGAAAACAAAATCAAGAATCTAATTGTCATGAAAGGTGGGATGGGGAATAAGCAGCGAAAGGCCGCTTTAGACGCACTTGAATCTCTTCCAGATGATGCTGAGAAAGCTGTCCTCGCTACCGGCCGGTACTTAGGAGAAGGATTTGACGACGAAAGGCTTGATACCTTATTTTTGACTTTGCCAATTTCTTGGAGAGGTACTCTAAATCAATACGCCGGTCGTTTGCACAGAATCCGCGACAGCAAAAAGAAAGTAGTGATTTACGATTACGTGGATTTGGATGTACCGGTTTTGGCAAGAATGTACGATCGGCGAATTAAAGGTTATCGCTCCATAGGCTATGAAATTGAGGATGACCAATCGTCTGAGATGCAATCCACCCAAAAATAAAAAAGCTCAAGCGCTATTTCTCCTGAACTTTTCTATTTTACTGCCGAGGGACAGAATTTTAATCACCTCGGGCGATCGAACAGCCGACACGGGGATTGTCGGTCACCAGTTCCGAGTTTCCCGACCTTCTCATTTTTTTATTATGCTGAAATTATTACATATATATTCACAATCTTTTGTATTTTTTCACATTTAGTGGATTTTGGAAAGATAGTCTCACATGGATTCACACACAAAACAAAAAAAAGGAGTTATGGCTAATGCCGTAACTCCTTAATATTACTGGTGCCGAGGGACAGAATCGAACTGCCGACACGGGGATTTTCAGTCCCCTGCTCTACCGACTGAGCTACCTCGGCGGATGATGCAAGGTCTCAGTTTTAAAATCAAATCTACTATTCCAACCCTATTCCTTTGTCAAGATTTTTTTACCCCATATCACCAAAAATGTATTGAACCAGGGTAACAGCGGCGATGGTCGCGGTTTCGGCCCGCAAAATCCGCGGGCCAAGTCCGGCGGATACGAATCCGCAGTTACGGACCATTTTTATCTCCTGATCGGAGAAGCCGCCCTCGGGTCCCAGCATCACCAGGATTTTTTTTGATGGATTTTCCTCAGCGGCAAGGTCTCGGGTAAGCAGGCTGGATTCATTTTCCCAGAAAACAATTTTCAAATCACAATTGCTGCTGAAATCCAGGACTTCTTCAAAGGAAAGCGCATCTCCAATCTGCGGGGTATCGGTTCGCCGGCATTGCTTGAGGGCCTCGGTGGCGATTCGCTGCCACCGCTGGGAGCGGCCAGCCAATCGTTTGGCATCGGGTCTTGGGATGGAGCGCTGCGAAAAAAAGGGGATCCAATGGGCCACTCCCAGTTCACAGAGTTTGCGCACCAGATCGTCCATCTTTTTTTCTTTTAAAAAGGCCTGGGCCACGATGATTTGAACGCCGGATTGGGAAGCCGCCTTGAGCCTGCGCTGGATCTTCACGGCCACTTCTTTGACCGACACAC
>Ga0210060_1000216_pt1 | contig 28649 bp, 31 predicted proteins | sample Joice_CattailNLB_FD_184871 | JGI IMG/M metagenome (GOLD analysis project Ga0210060, IMG submission 184871) | Wetland microbial communities from San Francisco Bay, California, USA, that impact long-term carbon sequestration - Joice_CattailNLB_D2... | ecosystem: Environmental > Aquatic > Marine >...
GCGGCGCGCAGGATCTCGGAAGCAAGCTGTCCATGGGAAACCAGAACGACGCCGATCATAGGGGTCTCCTGAAATGGGGAGATGACCTGCCGATGTCGCGATGAACCACGATGGGAGCCACCGGCCCGGCGAGGAAGCGCTTCACCTCCTCCGCCACGACCACCGAGCGATGTCTCCCCCCCGTGCATCCCACGCCAAGGGTGAAATAGGCCTTCCCTTCCTTTGTATAAAGGGGGAGGAGGAATTGCAAGAAAGAGGTCAGTTTGCCGAAAAATGTCCGGGCGGACCGGCTCTTCATGACGTAATTCCGGACTTTGGGGTCCAGCCCGGTCAATTGCTTCAGTCCGGAGACGAAATTGGGGTTGGACAGGAACCGCACGTCCACCACCATGTCGGCCTCGAGGGGAATCCCGTACTTGTATCCGAAGGATATGATGCCCATCTGGAGGCCCGACTTCTCGCTCGGTTGAAACCTCCGGACGATGGTGTCCCGCAGCTGGTGGACCGTGTACTGGGAGGTATTGAGGACCGTGTCGGCCATCTCCCGGAGGGGGGAGAGCATCTCCCGTTCCCTTCGGATCGCCTCCTTCGTCCCGCCCCGCGCGGCAAGCGGGTGCTTTCTCCTCGTCTCGCTGAACCTGCGGAGAAGGACGTCGTCCCCTGCGTCGAGAAACAGGACCTGGACGTCGTGCCGCCCGCGCCGCAGCTCCTCGATGACCCGCGAAAAATCGGGCAGGAATTCCCGCCCCCGCACGTCCGCCACGAGCGCGATCCGGGCCGTGTCGTCCCGTGCTTCGGAGACGAGGTCCACGATCTTGGGGAGAAGCACCGGCGGAAGGTTGTCGACGCAGAAATAGCCCAGATCCTCGAACACCTTTATCACCGTGCTCTTCCCCGATCCGGACAATCCGGTCACCACGACGATGCGGGCGCGGGTCTTGCGGTGCGCCGTCATTCCGGCTCGCCCCCTCCCGCCCGCTTCCCCTGGCGCTCCACAAGATCCGCAGCGGAGAAGACGCCCCGTCTCTTCAGCAGATAGTTCCGGACCGCCACTTCCACGATCGTGCCGAGATTTCGGCCGGGGGAGACGGGGATAAGACACGTCGGCAGGCTCACCCCGAGGAGATCCGTGCGCAGGTCCTCGAGGCCGAGGCGGTCATATTCCTTTCCGGCGGCCCATTCCTCGATCTGGATGACCATTTCCACCTTCTTCCGTTCCACGACCGCCGTAGGGCCGAACAGGTCCCGGATATTGATGATCCCGAGGCCGCGAATCTCCATGTGGTACCTGGTCATGTCCTCCCCGGTCCCCAGGATGGTCTCCGGCCCCCTTTTCTCCACGTGGATGACGTCGTCGGATACGAACCGGTGGCCCCGGAGGACGAGGTCCAGCGCACACTCGCTCTTCCCGACTCCGCCCTTCCCCAGGAGGGCGACTCCCACTCCGAGGATTTCCATCAGGACCCCGTGCATCGTAGCGGCCCCGGTGAACATCCGCTCGAGGCACCGCAGCACCTCGTGCATGAGATCCGAGGTGGAGAGATCGGAAACCAGCAGCGGAACCCCCCGGCGCTCGGCCGTCTCCACCAGTGGAGCGGGAAGGGGAAGCGAAGCTCCCGCGATGGCGCACGACATCGGCCGGGAAAAAAAGAGATCGGCGATCCGGGCCTGCCGGTCGGGGGGCTGGTTCCGGAAATAGGTGACCTCGGTCTCCCCCAGAATCTGGATCCTTCCCGGGTGTATCGAGTCGACCTCTCCCGTGATCCCGAGCCCGGCCTTCTGCACTCTTCTGTCGGTGATCTCGCGGGACAGGCCGGTCGCCCCCGACGTCAGCCGCAGACGGAGGGGATCGGCACAGGACTTGAGGAAACGGCCTACCGTAACCGGCATGTCATGTGCCTCCTTTGCCGGAGCGGCCTCTTCAGGAACCGGCGTCCTCCTCGCGGAGGATCTTTCGCAGTTCGTCGACGCCTGCCGCCTCGAGGAGCGACCGCCGGAACCGCTCGTCCTTGAGCAGACGGGAAATGCGCGCGAGCGCCTTCAGGTGCATCCCGGCCGAATTTTCGGGGGCCATGATCAGGAAGAACAGATGGGCCGGCTTGCCGTCCAGGGAGTGGAACTGAACGCCGTTGCGGCTCCTGCCGAACGCGGCGACCAGGCGCTCGATCCCGGCCACCTTGCCGTGCGGAATGGCCACCCCGTCCCCGATGCCCGTGCTCCCCAGGCTTTCCCTTTCCATCAGGATGGCAGCCAGGGATTCCACCGACAGCTTCGGAACGGACTTCGCAATTACCTCGGAAAGTTCCCGGAGGACGCCTTCCTTCGTGTCCGCCCGAAGATCGTCCAGTATCGCCTCGGGAGGGACGATTTCCTGGATCTTCATCGGGCCATGGGTTCCGTGAACCCGATGTTCCCGTCCTGCTGTCGGAATACGACGCTCGGCTGGTTGGTCTCCTGGTTGACGAACATGAACACGTCGACCTTCAGGATATCGAGGTAGTGAGCCGCGTCCTCCACGCTCATCGGTTTCGGGATGAAGTTGTCGTGGCGCACGATGCGGGGGCCCGTCTCGCCCTCGGTGATCGTGAGGGAGGACCCGGAAACGCTCGGCTCCACGGAGAGACCCGTATTCTTGTCCTTTCGCTTCTCCCGGTACTTCTTCGTCTGACGCTCCACCTTGTCGCAGACCAGGTCGATGGCGGAATACAGGTTGTCGGTGGATTCGAACGCCTTGATCGTGATGCCTCGTGACGTCAAAAAGACCTCCGCTATGTGGCGGTATTTTTCCACGGAAAGCGTCACGTTCGCCTCGAAGGAATCGTCCAGGATCTTCTGGATCTTTCCCAACTTTTCGGAAACGTAGTCCTTGAGAGGCTGGCTCGGGTTGATGTGACGGAACGTCACGGAGATGTTGGTCACGCGGTTTCCTCCTTTGCTCGATGCATTTCGCTTCTGCCTAGAACAGCTTCCTTCTCTTGGACGACGGCAGCACCCCCATCGCCTGGCGGTACTTGGTGACCGTGCGGCGGGCAATCCGGATTCCCTGGTTGCGGAGGATCCGGACGAGGTCCTGGTCGCTCAACGGTTTCTCCTCCCCTTCCCCCCTGATGATCTCCAGGATCACCTCCTTCACCGACTTGGACGCGATATTCTCCTCGCCCCCGTCCCGGTTCAGACCGGAATTGAAGAAAAACTTCAACTCGAAGATCCCGTGGGGCGTGTACACGTACTTGTTGTTCGTCACCCGGGACACCGTCGATTCGTGCATGGAGATGTCTTCCGCGACATCCCGGAGCGTCAGGGGTTTCAGGCTCCTCGGCCCGTTCTCGAGAAATTCCCGCTGTATCCTCATGATGCTTTCCACAACCTTGTAGATGGTCCGCTGTCGCTGATGAATGCTCTTGATGAACCAGAGAGCGGAGTTGATTTTCTGCTTCAGGAATTCCTTGTCCTCCTTGCCGAGCCGGTCACCGGCGGACAGGAGGTCCCGGTAGTACGAACTGAGCCGGAGGCGCGGCTGGCCGTCCTCGTTCAGCGTGATCACCCACTGGTCGTCCCTCTTGATCACGTAGGCGTCCGGAGTGATGTAGTGCACGTCGTCCCCCATAAACGCCCTGCCGGGTTTCGGCCACAGCGTCACCAGCTTCTGGAAGGCTTCCCGGACGACCTCCCGGGAGAGTTTGAGGCGCCTCGTGACGCCGGCCACATCCCCGCGGGTGAAGAGATCGAAGTGCTCGGTGAGGATCCTCAAGGGGAGGGAGAATTCCTCGCCCTTCTCCCGGGCCTGGATCATCAGGCACTCCCGGAGGTCGCGGGCCCCCACCCCGGCGGGGTCGAGCGTCTGGATCTTCGCGATCGCCCGCTCCACATCCTCGAGCGGCTTCCCAAGGGCGCTTGCAGTCTCCTCGGCGGACACCTTCAAATATCCGTTCTCATCGATGTTGCCGATCAGGTAGGGGGCGATCTCGGCCACCGCATCGTCCGCAGAGGACAGGTTGATCTGCATTTCGAGGTATTCCGCGAGGGAAGGCTTCCGGGTAAGAAGGTTTTCGTAGTAGGGCCGGCCGTCCTCCTCCTCGCGATCACGCTCCCCGCGGGTTCCGGACGCCGTGGCGTTATCCCCGAAATAGTAGTCCCAGTCGACGCGGTCGATCAGCTCCTTGGCTGCCGAAGCCTCGGAAGGCTCGGGACTGTCCGGCAAGGCTTCCGGGGGGGACGCCTCCATCGTCTCCTGTTGTTCTTCGGGGGACTCCTCTGCATCCTCCTCCAGGGCGGGATTCACCTCGAGCTCCTCCCGTACTGCCTGCTGCAGTTCCAGGCGCGACAATTGCAGGAGCTTGATTGCCTGCTGCAGCTGCGGGGTCATCACCAGCTGCTGGCTTAGTTTCAGGGACTGTCGTAGTTCCAAGGCCATGATTTTCCCGGCAACCTACAGGGAGAACTGCTCTCCCAAGTATATTTCCCGCACGCGCGGGGAGGAAGCGATCTCCTCGGGGATCCCTTCGAGAAGGATCTCCCCTTCGGAAATAATGTACGCCCGGTCGCACACCGTGAGGGTGTCGCGCACGTTATGATCCGTTATTATAACCCCGATTCCCTTCTCTTTTAAGCCAAGTATCACCTCCTGCAGATCCGCGACCGAAATGGGGTCGATCCCGGCGAACGGTTCGTCGAGGAGCAGAAACACCGGGGAAATCACCAGGGAACGGGCGATCTCCACGCGCCGCCGCTCCCCTCCCGACAGGGAATACCCCATCGTCTCCTTCACGTGGGATATCCGCATCTCCGCGAGGAGGTAGGAGAGCCGCTGCTCCCGTTCTCCCTTCGGCAGGGACGTCTCTTCCAGAAAGGCGAGGATGTTCTCCCGGACCGTCAGTTTACGGAAGACCGACGGCTCCTGGGGGAGGTACCCGAGCCCCATCCTGGCCCGCCGGTGCATCGGAAGGCGGGTGATATCCTGCCCGTTGAGAAGGACCGTGCCGTTGTCCGGCCGAACCAGCCCCACGATCATATAGAAGATCGTGGTTTTCCCGGCGCCGTTCGGACCCAGGAGACCCACGACCTCCCCCGGGGCAATCTGGAGCGAAACACCCTTGACGGCCTCACGTTCCCGATATCGCTTTCTCAGGTCGCGGACGGCCAGTGATTTCAAGGGCTTTCCTTTCCCTTTCCTTGAAAAAGACGTTGCGGGTGGAGGACCGCACGGACGCGCCCGCTCTCCCCACTCGTCACCACGGACCGGTTTTCCCGCAGGTAGATCGTCACCGTATCGCCTTTCAGGGTGTTCTCCCCCTGTTGCAGGTCGGCTCCCCCCGACAGGACGATCCGCTGCTCCAGGTTGTAGAAAACGGCGTGAGCGGCACGCGCCTCCCTCCCCTCCTGCACCACCCGGACGTTGCCGTCCGCCGTGATCTTCTCGATGGCATTCTGCCCCCGGGAATATTCCGCGAACAACCGGTCGGCATGAAGCGTCACGCCCCCCTGTGTCGCCACGACATTCCCCTCGAAGGTCACGGTTCTCCCGTCGCTGTCGGCGTTCAGGGTGTCGGCGGTAATCTCGATGGGCTGACGGCCCGCCTCATCCGAACGCAATGCTGCCGGTTTCTCCGCGGCCCCGGCCGGTACCGTCATGACCAGAAGGAGCAGAAGGGAAACCACTCCCCTCGCCGCAACACGCGCGAAGTCCCGCAAGCGGGTCGTTTGTCCTCTCACGTCCTCACCCTTCCCTTCCCGGCGCCAGGACTTTCCCCGGAAGGATGCTGCTCCTGGGGGAATCGAGCGCCACCGTTCTGTCCTGCCACCGCCACCGCAGGTTCCTCCCCTTCACCGTAAAGCCGGGGCCGGAGAGGCGGGCTTCGTCCGCCATGATCACCTCCGACTTCAGATCGATGTTCGCCCGGGGGGCCGTCGCGATCCAACCCGTGCCGTTTTCCACAGAGACCCCTTTTGCCAGATCGATCCGGCCGTTGTTGAGGTCCCAGGATGCCGAGGGGGCGCTCGCCACGACGTTCTCTCCCCGCTCCCGCAACGAGAGGCTCACACCCGATGCGACCACTCTTCCCAGCGGAATCGAGTAGGAGGCGTTATCCGAAGCGAGCCGATAGATCTGTCCTTCCGGGTGAATCTCGACGATCTCGACCGTGCGCAGAATGATTTTCGCGCCTCCGCCGTTCCCGTCGCTCCTCCCTTCGGGGAGAGGGCGCGGGCTCTCCGACAGGTTCTGAACCAGCAGATAGGCCCCGGCGAGGAACGCCACCGCCGCCAGCCCCCACAACAGCTTCCCGATCACCCTCCCTCCCCGGCGGCGAAGTATTTCCCCGAGACGCTGCCCCACGCACCGCAGGATTTCAGCACGAATTCGATGATCTCCCGCACGGCACCGTGCCCTCCGGGCCGGGAGGAGACGTAGTCGGCCTCGGAAAGAACGTACTCTTCGGCGTCGGCCACCGTCGCGGCGAACCCGACCTGCCGCAGGAGGGAAACGTCCACGATGTCGTCTCCCACATAGGCGCTTTCCTCCGGAGAGACCCCTTTCTCCCCCAGGATTTCCCGCCACGCGGCCACCTTGTCGAATACCCCCTGCCGGACGAGGGATATCCCCAGTTCCTCCGCGCGGAACCGCACCGCCTCGGACGTCCTCCCCGTGATGATCCCGACCTCGATTCCCGCCCGCTGCATCATCTTGATCCCATGCCCGTCCCGCACGTGGAACCGCTTCGTCTCCACCCCGTTACCGTCGAAGAGGATTCCCCCGTCGGTCAGCACCCCGTCCACATCGACCAGGAACAGTCGCACCCCGGCCGCCTTCGCTTCGGCATCCTGCCTCACCCGGGGACCGCTCATCCGATGCCCGCCTTCAGGAGGTCGTGGATGTGAACGATTCCCACCAGGGTCTCCGGGGCTTTCTCGTCAAAGACGAACAGGCTCGTGATCGAATACTCCTCCATTTTCCGGAGGGCGGACGCGGCCAGCTCCGAAGACGTCAGTCTCTTCGGCCCCCGGGTCATGATCTCTCCCGCCTTCGTCGTGAACAGGTCGACCCCCCGGGCCATCGCCCTGCGGACGTCTCCGTCGGTGATCACGCCCACGAGGGCCCCCTTCCCGTTCACGACTCCCGTAACCCCGAGCCGTTTGGAGCTGATCACGAAGAGGGCGTCCTTGAGCGGAGTTTCCGGAAGGACCAGCGGGATCTCCTCTCCGCGGTGCATGACGTCTTCCACTTTCTGCAGCCGGTGCCCCAGCGTTCCTCCGGGATGGAGCATGGCGAAGTCCTCCGAGGAAAATCCCTTTTCCTCGAACAGGACGACGGCAAGCGCGTCGCCGAGCGCCAGCATGGCGGTCGTGGACGCGGTGGGCGCAAGGCCCAGCGGGCAGGCCTCTTCCCGCACCCCGGCGTCCAGCGCCACGTCGGCGTGTCGCGCCAGGATGGAGTCCGGATTCCCGGTCAGTGCGATGAGGGAGAGCCCCAGCCGTTTGAAGATGGGCAGGAGCCGAACGATTTCCTCGGTTTCCCCCGAGTTCGAAAGGGCGATGACGACGTCTCCCGTGCGGACCATCCCGATGTCGCCGTGCATTCCCTCGGCCGGGTGGAGGAAGAATGCGGGGGTTCCGGTGGAGGCGAACGTCGCGGCGATCTTCCTGCCGATCAGACCGGACTTCCCCAACCCGGTCAGGACAAGTTTCCCCGGGGCCGCAAGGAGAATGTCGACCGCCCGGGAGAAATTCTCGTTGATTCTCTCCCGCAACCCGGCGATGCCTTCCGCCTCGATCGAGAGTACGCGGGAGGCTCGCCGGACGAGCGCTTCCGACCGGTCGCGCGGATCGCGTCCCATTGCCCCTGCCTCCTTTCCCGACGGCCGGGTTCCCCGCCCGCCCGCCGGCGGATCCTTCTTCCGCCCTCTATTCGTCAACCCCTGCCCCTTCCACCGCCGTCCGGATCGCCAGCAGGGACCGAACCAGCGGCTCGACGTCCCGCAGGGGGAGGCTGTTCGGCCCGTCGGACCGGGCCCGTTCGGGTTCGGGGTGGATCTCCAGGAACAGGCCGTCCACGCCTGCCGCCACGGCCGCGCGAGCCAGGGGGGTGATGAAGCACCTTTCCCCCGAGGAGGTGTTCCCCGCACCTCCCGGAAGCTGCACGCTGTGCGTGGCGTCGAAGATCGCCGGGCAGATCCCCGCGCGGATCGCAGGAATTCCCCGGAAGTCGACGACGAGATTGCGATATCCGAAGGAGGTCCCCCTCTCCGTGACGAAAACGGACCGGTTGCCCGTGGCCGCGACTTTCTCCACGGCGTTTCCCATATCCCACGGGGCCATGAACTGCCCTTTCTTGATGTTGACGGGAAGGCCCGTTTCCCCCGCAGCGACGATCAGGTCGGTCTGCCGGCAGAGGAACGCGGGAATCTGCAGGATGTCCACCACCTTCGCAGCCGGCGACACCTGCCGCGGCTCGTGCACGTCCGTGGTTACGGGCAACCCGTACCGGCTTTTCACCTCGGCCAGGATCTTCAGTCCCTCCTGCTCCCCGGGACCCCGGTAGGACCGCAACGAGGATCGGTTGGCCTTGTCGAACGAGCCCTTGAAGATGACGGGAATCGACAGCCGGTCTGCCAGGGAGGAGAGAAACGCCGCAACCGCGAACGCCAGTTCCGAGGACTCGAGAACACACGGACCGGCGATGAAGACCAGGGGATTCCCCCCCCCGATCTGGTAGCGACCCGCGATATCGACCTGCCGGATCACGGCCCGCCCTGCCTCGCGTAGACGATGGCCGCGTGGATGAAATCCCGAAACAGCGGGTGCGGGGAAAGCGGCCCGGACTGGAACTCGGGGTGAAACTGGCAACCGAGGAACCAGGGGTGATCGGGAACCTCCACGATCTCCACGAGGCGGGCGTCGGGGGACAGCCCGGTGATCCGCATCCCCCCCGCGGAGAGCGCTTCCCGGTACTCGTTGTTGAACTCGTACCGGTGACGGTGCCGCTCGGAGATCTCGGGGGCCCCATAGGCCCTGCCGGCGAACGAGTTCCCGACGAGCCGGCAGGGGTACGCCCCCAGCCGCATCGTCGCCCCCTTGTCCTTGACGTCGCGCTGCTCGGGCATCAGGTCGATGACAGGGCACTCGCACTCGGGGTCAAGTTCCCGGCTCGTGGCCTGCGGAAGCCCGCAGACGTTCCGGGCGAACTCGAGCACCGCCACCTGCATCCCGAGGCAGATCCCGAAATAGGGGACGCGGTTTTCCCGGGCGTACCGAACCGCCGCGATCTTCCCCTCGACGCCGCGCACCCCGAACCCGCCCGGCACCAGGATACCGTCCACCCCCTTGAGAAGCGCCTCCGCTCCCTGCCGCTCCACTTCCTCGGAATCCACGTAGCGATGGAGAACCCGCACGGTATGGGCGATCCCGCCGTGCGTCAGGGCTTCGTTCAGGCTCTTGTACGACTCCTTCAGGTTGACGTATTTGCCCACGATGGCGATCGTCACCTCGCCCAGGGGGTTCTTCCACTTCTCCACCACGCTGGTCCAGGGCTCGAGACGGGGTTCGCCCGCCCAGATGTTCAACATCTCCATGATTTTGTCGTCGAGCCCTTCCTGGCGGAAGACGAGCGGCACTTCGTAGATCAGGTCGACATCCCGGGCGGTGATGACCGCGTCCTCGGTGACGTTGCAGAACAATGCGATCTTCGCCTTGATCTCCTTTGGCAACGACCGGTCCGTGCGGCACAGAAGGACGTCGGGCTGGATGCCGATCGATCGGAGTTCCTTCACGCTGTGCTGGGTCGGTTTCGTCTTCAGCTCCCCCGCGGTCTTTATGAGGGGAACGAGCGTGACGTGGATGTAGAGGACGTTTTCCTTCCCGCGATCGGTCCGTACCTGCCGGATGGCCTCGAGGAACGGCAGGCTCTCGATGTCGCCTACGGTCCCGCCGACTTCGATGATGGCCAGATCATATCCTTGCGCCGCCGCATAGATCACCCGCTTGATCTCATCGGTGATGTGCGGGATGACCTGCACCGTGCCCCCCAGATAGTCCCCGCGTCGCTCCTTGTTGATCACGGAATGGTAGATCCTTCCCGTGGTGCAGTTGTTTTTTTTGCCCATCCGGGTCGACGTGTAGCGCTCGTAGTGGCCCAGGTCGAGATCGGTCTCGGCCCCGTCATCGGTCACGTAGACCTCCCCGTGCTGAAACGGGTTCATCGTGCCCGGATCGACATTGATGTACGGGTCGAGCTTGAGCATCGTGATCCGCAACCCCCTCGCTTCCAGAAGAGCCCCGATGGAGGCGGCGGCAAGCCCCTTCCCGAGAGAGGAAACCACCCCCCCCGTCACGAAAATGTACTTCGGTTTTATGGTTTTTTCCGGGCGCATATCCTCCGCTCCACCGCATGGAGATCCTCGAGGGTGTCCACACCCACCGAGTCGATACCTACGTCAAGGACGCGTATCTTCCCTCCGCTCTGCAGGACGCGGAGCTGTTCCAGACACTCCGCCTCCTCCAGCAGGCTGGGGGGAAGGTTCGAAAGGCGGAGCAGGAAGTCCTTCCGATATCCGTAGATCCCGAGGTGCTTTCGGAAGCTGCCGGACCCGGCATTCCGGTAATGGGGAATGGGCGCCCGGGAAAAGTACAGGGCGTCTCCGCGGTCGTCGACCACCACCTTGACAACGGAGGGGAGGAGGAACTCCTCCGGGTCCTCCCGGACGACGGCAGCCGTTGCCATCGAGACCGCCGGGTCCGAAAGGAGAGGGCCGGCAACAGCGTCGATCACCGACGGGTCCATCATCGGCTCGTCGCCCTGCAGGTTAATGATGATCTCCTCCGAAAGCCCCCGCGCCGTCTCGGCCACACGGTCCGTTCCGGAAACACACGCGGATGATGTCATCCGCGCCTCCCCGCCGAACCCGCACACGGCGCCGGCGACTCTCTCGTCGTCCGTGGCCACGATCACGCGCGTTGCGCACTTCGAATTCCTTGCGTTTTCCCAAACATACCATATCATCGGGCGACCGTCTATTTGGGCCAGCGGCTTCCCCGGCAAGCGGCTGGCACCGTATCTCGCCGGGATGACCACCGCGACGCCGGGGGAGGAAGCCGTCATGGAAACATGGGAAGCCTCCGGAGACCCTCGTCCTCCGGATAGCCCATCATGAGGTTGAAGCACTGGACGGCGGCGCCCGAGGCGCCCTTGCCCAGGTTGTCGATCGCGGAAACGGCGATCACGCGTCGGGTTTTCCCGTCGAACCGGACGGCGATGTCGCAGAAGTTGCTCCCGGAAACATCCTTCGTCGAGGGAAGGACATCCGGCGGGCAGAGACGCACGAACGGCTCCTTCCCGTAGTGCTTCCGGTAGGCCTTTTCCACGTCCTTCGCCGCGACCTTCCTCCGCGCCGTCGCGAAGCATGTCGCGAGAATTCCCCGAACCATGGGAAGGAGATGCGGAACAAAGGTCACAGCCACGTTTTTCCCGGCGGCAAGCGAAAGTTCCTGGTCCATCTCCGGGTTGTGCCGGTGCATGGGAAGTCCGTACGGACGCACCCCTCCCTCGACCTCCGAATAATGAAAGCCGGGATGTAGCCCCCTCCCCCCCCCCGATACCCCGGTCTTGCAATCCGCGACGATCCCTTCCGCATCGACCAGTCCTTCCGCAAGCAGCGGAAAGAGAGCCAGGATCACCGCCGTGGGAAAGCAGCCGGGAACGGCCGCCAGCCGGGTCTTCCGGAGAGCGTCCCGGTAGATTTCAGGAAGACCGTATACCGCTTGCCGGCAAAGGTCGGGAAAATCATGCCGGACCCCGTAGACGGACTCGTACAGCGGGATGCTCCGGAAGCGGAAATCGGCCGACAGGTCGATAACCCGTGCTCCCTTCGGGAGGATCTCCGCGGCCACGGGGGCGGATACGGTGTGCGGGAGGGCGAGGAATACCGCATCCACGTCTTCCGTGCGCACCTGCCCCATCTTTCCGAAGGCGACCTTCGGAAGCCTCCCGCGGAAGGGCGCGAACGCCCGGTCCACCGGAAGGTCCGAGTACTGCTCGGAGGTAAGAACCGTGATCTTCACTCCGGGGTGCGACAGCAGCAAACGGATGAGTTCGAACCCGGTGTACCCCGTCGCCCCGTATACGGCCACCCTGGTCATGGACACCGCCTTCCCGCTCATACTATCGTATCCTCCGTGCGGGACCGGTCCCGCTCCTCCCCGGGGGTCCCGGGGGACCCCGCAAAAACGAAAAAGGGGAAGGCGCCACCGGCCTTCCCCTTCCGAAACCGTTCGCTGGGCGAAAAGCCCTTCGCGCTCACCGCTTGGAGAACTGGAACCGCTTTCGCGCCCCCGGCCGTCCGTACTTTTTCCGTTCCTTGACACGCGCGTCCCTCGTCAGGAAGCCCGCGCGCTTCAGCATGGACCGGAGCTCGGGATTTTCGATCTGCAGCGCCTTGGCGATCCCGTACTTGAGCGAGTCGGCCTGGGATGCAGGCCCGCCACCCGTGACGTTGACTTCCACGTCCACGCTCTGCCGCTTCCCCGTGAGGACCAGCGGCTGCACCGCCGCGGCTCGAAGGGCCAGCACGGGGAAGTACTCCTCGAACTCGCGGCCGTTCACAAGGATTCGTCCGTTGCCCGGTCTCACGTAGACCCGCGAGATGGATGTTTTCCGCTTGCCCGTTGCATAGATCTTCGCCTGTGCCATACGTTTACGCCCTCTCCTTTTCGTTCACGGCCAGCGGCCTCGGCTGCTGGGCCTCGTGGGGATGGTCCGGGCCGGCATAGACCTTGAGCTTCGTGAACAACCGGTCCCCCAGCCGGGATTTGGGAAGCATCCCGCGCACCGCCCACTCGATAATACGCTCGGGGTGCTTCGAAGCGAGGACCTTTCCCGCCGTGGTCTCCTTCAGGCCCCCGATGTACCCCGAGTGCCGGTAATACGACTTGTCGGTCACCTTGTTGCCGGTGAGCTTCACCTTGTCCGCGTTGACGACGATAACAAAATCGCCGATGTCCGCGTTGGGCGTATAGGTGGGCTTGTGCTTGCCCCGCAATACCGACGCCACCCGCGTGGCGAGCCGGCCGAGCACCTGGTTCTGCGCGTCCACCACGTGCCAATCCTGGTTCGCGTCATCTCTCGTAAAGAAAACCGTCGTTTTCATCTCGGCAAACCTTTCTCTTCAAAATCAAAGGAGATATTAAACCTCAGCCAACCCCCAACGTCAAGGGGAAAAGCCGTTTTCCCGCTCCCCGCCGGCCGGGCGAAAGGGCGGGCCTTTCCCGTACACCACCTCCCAAAGGAACAATCCGTGGGGCGGGGCGGTGGCCCCGGCAAGCGTCCGGTCCCGCCGCCCGAGCAGTTCGCGCACCCGGTCCGGCGGGTTCCTCCCCTTTCCGATGTCGACGAGGGTACCCGCGATGTTGCGCACCATGTGCCGTAAGAAACCACTGCCCGCAATGCGGACGGAGACCAGACCCGGAACGGGTTCCTCCTCGATGCCGGTGCGAAAGATCTCCCGGACGGTGGTCTTTGCGGTGCATCCCTGTCCCCGAAAGGAGGAGAAGTCATGTTTTCCCACGATGTGCGCGAGACCCCGCCGCATCGCGCCGATGTCGACGGGTTTCCCCAGGTGCCACGAGTAGCGCGCCAGAAACGGGGAGACGACGGGACCGAGATATAAAAAGTACCTGTATTCCTTGCCTTTTGCGTCGCGTCGCGCATTGAAGTTCGCAGGCGCCTCCTCGGCGGAAAGGATCCGGATATCCGGAGGGAGAAGAGCGTTTCCCCCGCGGAGGATCGTATTCAGGGAACGTCTCCCCGAGTCGGAAAAATCGACCACCTGCTCCCGGGCATGAACCCCCGCATCGGTACGGCTGGCCGCCCGGAGGCGGCCTGGCTCCTGGAGGAGCCGGGAAAGGGCGTCCTCCAGCACCGACTGGATGGTAACCCCGTTCGCCTGGAGCTGGAATCCGCAGTACGCGGTCCCATCGTACGCGACCGTCAGCTTTACGCGGCGCATCGGTCCGGAAGCCCTCCGCATCGCCCCGGGTCCCCGCTCATCGACGCAGCAGCCGCAGGAGGACCGGCCTCCAAGGATCCATTCCATCAGATCCCGGCATTCGAGGGCCGCTGCATCCGCTCCGGATTCGTTGCTCTCCCTCACCGTACCGCAGTGGGTACGCCTCGGTCGGGCACCTCGCCGGAAGCGGCGCATCGACCCTCTCGGTGCACGGCCTCTTCCGGAACGGACCCCTGGAGACCGGACACAGTGAGGTAAAGCTTAAGCCGTGCGGGTGCATCGCACGGCGAGCCACGAACGGAGCCCCCCTCCGAGGATGCGGAGTCGATAGCGGGGATCGAAACACCACCGGGAGCGGAGGGTTCCCCCGCTCCCGGTGGCGCTGCATCGGACCGGACCGCTTTCGGCGTCTACGCGTGGGCGGGCTGCAGGTGTTTCTGGGCGAGCACCTCGGCGATCTGGATCGCGTTCAGGGCCGCCCCCTTCCGCAACTGGTCTCCGCACACCCAGAAGTTCAGGGCGTTTTCAGCGCTCTCATCCTCGCGTATGCGACCGACGTAGCAGTCGTCCTTTCCCGCGCAGAGAAGCGGCATCGGATACACGTTGCTCGCCGGGTCATCCATCACCTGGCAGCCCGGAAACGCCGCGATCAGCTCCCGCGCCTTCTCGCGGGAGATCTTCCTCTCGAACTGCGCGTTGATCGAGATCGAGTGGGCGGTCAGGACCGGTACGCGGACCGTGGTGCATGTGATGCGCAGGTCGGGAATCCCCATGATCTTGCGCCCCTCGTTCGTCATCTTCATCTCTTCCTTCGTGTACCCGTTCTCGAGGAAGGCGTCGATGTGGGGGATTACGTTGAAGGCGATCTGGTGCTGGAACGCCGCCACTTCCAGTTTCTCGTTGCCGGCGAACGCCTTCGTCTGCGCGATGAGCTCGGCCATCGCCTTGGCCCCCGCCCCGGAGGTCGCCTGGTAGGAGGAAGCCACGACCCGCCGCAGCGTTCCGAAGTCGTGCAGGGGCTTGAGCGGCATGATCGCGACGATCGTGGTGCAATTCGGGTTCGCGATGATCCCCCGGTTCCGGTATCGGGCAATCGCCTCGGGGTTGATCTCGGGCACCACCAGCGGGATGTCCGGTTCCATACGGAAAGCCGACGAGTTGTCGACGACCACCGCTCCGGACTCCCCGGCCGCCGGGGCGAACTCCCTGCTCCGGGACGCCCCCGCCGAGAACAGGGCGATATCGATATCCCGGAAGGCGCTCTTCTGGAGGAGCTCGACGGGAACCTCTTCCCCCCGGAACCGGATCCTTTTCCCGACCGACCTTTCGGAGGCAAGGAGCCGGATGTTCCGGATGGGGAACTTCCTCTCCTCCAGGATCCGCAGCATCACTTCCCCGACAGCGCCCGTTGCTCCCGCAACAGCGACATTAAAGCTTTTCGTGGCCATTTCCCTCACTCCTTCTCACGTGTTGTCCCTGATGGTTTGCCGCACCTTGTCACCCATTTCCGATGTTCCCACCCGCCGAACCCCGGGGCCATCGCGGTAGATGTCGCCCGTGCGGTAGCCGTCCGCGAGCGCCTTCTCCACCGCATCCCCGATCAGGGTGGACTCCTCGACCATGGCAAACGAGTATTGTAGCATCATCGCTACGGAAAGTATCATGGCCAGGGGGTTGGCTATCCCTTTCCCCGCGATGTCCGGGGCGCTCCCGTGGATCGGCTCGAACAGTCCCACGTTTCCCCCGAGCGAGGCCGAAGGAAGCATCCCGATCGAGCCCGTGACCATCGACGCCTCGTCGGTCAGGATGTCGCCGAAGAGGTTCGTCGTGACGATCACGTCGAACTGTTTCGGGTTTCGGACGAGCTGCATGGCGGCGTTGTCGACAAACATGTGGGAAAGGACAACGTCCGGAAACTCCGCCGCGCCCATCTCCGTAACGATCTTTCTCCACAGCACGGACGACTCCAGGACGTTCGCCTTGTCCACGGAGGTTACCCTCCCCGTCCGTTTCCGGCCCAGTTCCAAGGCGACCCGGGCGACCCGCTCGATCTCCGGGCGGCCGTACACCTCGGTGTTGATCCCCGTCTCGACGCCGTCGATCACCTTGATCCCGCGGGGCTCGCCGAAGTAGATCCCCCCGGTGAGCTCCCGTACGACCAGGAGATCGATTCCCTCCACGATCTCCCTTCGCAGGGGCGAGGCCTCGAGAAGGGGCCCGTACACCTTCGCGGGCCTCAAATTCGCGAAGAGCCCGAGAATTTTCCGCAACTCCAGCAGGCCGCGCTCCGGCCTGACCTCGAAGGGGAGCTGGTCCCACTTCGGCCCGCCGACGGCCCCCAGGAGAATGGCGTCTGACGACCGGGCAAGGGACAACGCCCCGTCGGTCATCGGAACGCCGTGGACGTCGCAGGACGCCCCGCCAAGCAGCTCCTCCTCGATCTCGAACAGTTTCTTCCCCGAGGCCTCCTCCACCGTCCGGAGGACCGACAGCGCCTCCCGGATGACCTCGGGACCGATCCCGTCGCCGGGAAACACGCAAATCCTGGGCATGGCCGCTACTTCCCTTTCCGCCGGGCCGCCATGTAGTTCAGCAACCCGCCTGCAGCGACAAGGTCCTGCATGAACGGCGGTACCGGGGCGATGGCGTACGAACGCCCCTTCGTCTCGTTCCGCAGCATTCCCTGCCGCATATCCAGAGCGAGAACGTCGCCCGCATCGATCTCGCCCACTGCCTGGGGCACCTCGAAGATGGGAAGACCCATGTTGAACGCGTTCCTGTAGAAGATCCGCGCGAACGAGCAGGCGATCACGGCGGAGGCCCCGGACGCCTTGATGGCGATGGGAGCGTGCTCCCGGGAGGAGCCGCACCCGAAGTTCTTCCCCGCCACGAGAAAATCCCCCGGGGAGACCTTCGCCGCATACTCCCTGTCGATGTCCTCCATGCAGTGGCGGGCGAGCTCCGCCGGGTCGGAACTGTTCAGGTACCGTGCGGGGATGATGACGTCGGTGTCGACGTCGTCCCCGTATTTCCAGGCCCGTCCTTTCAGAATCATCGGATGTACTCCCCTTTCCGGGTTTCCACGTTCACGCACCCCCTGTTCCCGCTGGCCCCGCCAGTTGACCACGCCAACCGGGGAAGGGACCCTGGCTCGCGGGGGGATTCCCCTCAGCTACGCTCGCGACCTTGCGCCCGCTCGCTGCCGGTTTCGCTCGACGATTCGGACCCCGCCCTGCGGGGATGCTCCATTCTCGCTCCACAGGCCGCTTCGCGGAACCCCCCGCATCGCCTAAGGGTCCCCTTTCACCGGCGCAGCAGCCGCAGGAAGAGGGGCGCAGTGAGGTTAAGCGCAGGCGTGCGGGTGCATCGCACGCCGAGCCACGAACGGAGCCCCCCTCCGAGGATGCGGAGCCGATACCGGGCGCTCCGCCCCGGGGCCGTCCCTACAGTTCGTCGGGTCCGCCGATTCGGCCGAGCACCGCGGACGCGGCCGCCACCGCGGGGTTGGAGAGGTAGACCTCGCTCTCGGGGTGCCCCATCCGGCCCACGAAGTTGCGGTTCGTGGTGGCGACGGCCTTCTCCCCCTTTGCCAGAATTCCCATATGCCCGCCCAGGCACGGCCCGCAGGTCGGCGTGGAAAACGCCGCACCCGCGGTCACGAAGATCTCCATCAGCCCCTCCCGCATCGCCTGGAGGTAAATCTCCTGCGTGGCGGGGAAAACGATCATCCGGACGCCGTCGTGAACTTTCCGGCCGCGCAGGACCTCGCACGCGCTCCGGAGATCCTCGATGCGCCCGTTGGTGCACGAACCCACCACGACCTGGTCGATGGGGACGTTCCCCACCCGGGAAAGGGGGCGGGCATTCTCCGGCAGATGCGGGAACGCCACCTGCGGCTCGAGAGCGCCGAGGTCGACCCCGATCTCCGCCGCGTACCGGGCATCGCGGTCCGCCTCGACCACCGTGTATTTCCGGGCGGCCCGCTCGTCCGCGTAGCTCTTCGTGATCCCGTCGAAGGGGAAGATCCCGTTTTTTGCGCCCGCCTCGATCGCCATGTTGGAAATCGTGAACCGCCAGGCCATCGGAAGAGCCCCGAGGCCGTCCCCGGCATACTCCATCGACTGGTAGAGCGCCCCGTCCACGCCGATCTCCCCGATGATGTGGAGGATGACGTCCTTGCCCTCGACCCACTTCCGCGGTTTGCCGGAAAGCACGATCCGGATCGACCGGGGAACCTTGAGCCACACATCCCCGGAAATCATCGCCGCAGCCAGGTCGGTGCTGCCGACTCCGGTCGAGAACGCGCACAACGCACCGTAGGTGCACGTGTGGCTGTCCGCTCCGATCACGAGATCGCCGGGAACGACGAGCCCCTCGTCGGGCAACAGCACGTGCTCGATCCCCATCCGCCCCACCTCGAAGTAGTTCACGATCCCGTATTCGCGGGCGAAGTCGCGCATTATCCTGGCCTGTTCCGCCGACGGGATGTCCTTGTTCGGCGTGAAGTGGTCCGGTACAAGCGCAATCCGCTCCCGGTCGAACACCTCCCGGACTCCCAGGTCCCGGACCGCCCGGATGGCGATCGGACTGGTCACGTCGTTGCCGAGCGCGAGGTCGACCCCCGCCAGGATCAGTTCCCCCGGCTCGACCGCTTCCTTCCCCGCGTGCCTAGCGAGGATCTTCTCCGTGAGCGTCATGCCCATCTACGGGTTTCTCGCTTTCCAAGGTTTTCTTTCGCTTACCGCGCAACATGCCCACCAGTTCCCCCATCGGCCCGGAGACGATGTACGTCGAGACGAACAGAAAGATCATCACCTGGGGTTCCGCTGCCAGCAGGAGGGAAAGGAAGATGAACACCACCAACGTGTTGAACGGTCGGCGGCGGAACGGCTCCAGGTCCTTGAAGCTGCTGTACCTTACGGTGCTGACCATGAGAAAAGCCAGCACGTAGATGGAGAGAAGCACGGCCAGATGCTTGAAGTTGCCGGATCCTCCCAGGTAGTAGAAGAGTATGATCAGGGATGCCACGAACGTGGCCGCGGCGGGAATCGGCAGCCCGTTGAACTTCCCCCTCTCGACCGTATTGATCTGGACGTTGAACCGGGCGAGACGGAGAGCCCCGCAGACCAGGTAGAGGAACGCGGCCAACCAGCCCCACCGCCCGAAGCGCGAAAGCGCCCAGCCGTATACGAGGAACGCCGGCGCCACGCCGCAGGCCACTATGTCGGCCAGGGAGTCGTACTCCACCCCGAATTGCGTGGTCGTCCGGGTCATCCGCGCGACCCGGCCGTCCAGGCCGTCCAGCACCACCGCCGCGATGATGGCCATAGCCGCCTTCTCGAACTGGCCCGTGTACGTCGCGGCAATCGAGTAGAACCCGGCGAACAGCGATCCGGACGTGATCAGGTTGGGCAATACATAGATCCCCCTGCTTATCCCGTCCTCCCGCTTCCTCCTCTTCCTCATTTCATCACCCCCACGACACTCTCTCCCGCCCGGACCCGGTCCCCCACCCGCACGTTCAGGGAGGCGGACGCGGGAAGCAATATGTCCACCCGCGATCCAAAACAGATGATGCCCACCCGCTGGCCCGCCCGGACGGTGTCCCCCGGGGCCACGTCGCACACGACGCGCCGTGCGACGAACCCGGCGATCTGGACATAGGCGACCCGGCGGCCCTCCGGCGTCTCGAGGAGCACGCCGTTCTGCTCGTTGGCAAGCGACGCCTTCTCGACACTCGCCACCAGGAACCTTCCCGGGTGGTATTGGACGGACACCACCCGGCCGGAGACCGGGGCCCGGTTGACATGCACATCAAAGAGCGACATGAAGACGCTTACCCGCTTCCCCGGTTCCCCGAAATACCTTCCCGGCGGGTTGTCGCCTGCGTACACTATTTTACCATCCGCGGGGGAAATCACCGCACCGGGGAGAGCGGGAGGGAACCTCTCGGGGTTCCGGAAGAACCAACCGACAAAAACGGTGATGAGAATCCCGAAGACCGAGGCAGGCAACGTCCTCGGCCACACAAAGGAGAGCACGGCCACAAGAGCAATCCCGCCCAGAAGAAACAGGATCCCTTCGGGGGCGATCACCCCGCGCTCCCGACCCTTCTCTCCCGGATCCATCGCTTCCGGGTCAGTTCTTCGTCCTGTCGACCAGCCGCCCTTTCGCTATCCACGGCATCATCGCCCGGAGGCGTCGGCCCACCTCCTCGATCGGGTGCTCCTCGCCGCGCCTCGTGAGGGCGTTGAAGACTGGTCGGTTGGCCCGGTTCTCCAGGATCCACTCGCGGGCAAAGGATCCGTTCTGGACCTCTTCGAGCATCCGCTTCATCTCGGCTTTCGTCTCCGCGTCGACGACCCGCGGTCCCCGCGTCAGGTCGCCGAATTGCGCGGTATTGCTCACGGAGTACCGCATCGTGGAGATCCCGCCTTCGTAGATGAGGTCCACGATGAGCTTCAGTTCGTGCAGACACTCGAAGTACGCCATCTCGGGCGCGTACCCCGCCTCGACCAGCGTCTCGTATCCCGCGAGGATCAGCGCGGTCACGCCGCCGCAGAGGACCGCCTGCTCGCCAAAGAGGTCGGTTTCCGTCTCTTCGCGGAAGGAGGTCTCGATCACCCCCGCACGGGCGGAGCCGATCGCGCTTGCGTATGCCAGCGCCACGTCCCGGCTGTCCCCCGCAGGATCCTGGTAGACGGCGATGAGAGCGGGAACGCCTTCTCCCTTCTCGTATTGCGCCCGCACGAGATGGCCGGGGCCTTTCGGCGCCACCATGAACACGTTCAGGTCGGCCCGGGGCATGATCTGGGCGTAGTGGATGTTGAATCCGTGGGCGAACATGAGGTACGCCCCTTTCCTGATGTTCGGCCCGACCGAGGTCCGGTAGATGTCCCCCTGAAGCTCGTCGGGAAGGAGCATGACGACGACGTCAGCCTTGCCCGTCGCGGCGGCGGCGTCTACGACCTCGAACCCGGCCTTCTTCGCCTTCGCCGCGTTTTCGGACCCCGGGAGCTCGCCCACGACAACGTCCATCCCGCTTTCCCTCAGGTTGTTCGCATGCGCATGCCCCTGGCTGCCGTATCCCAGGATCGCGATCTTTTTCTTCTTCAGTATCGACTGCTTGGCATCTTTCTCGCGGTAGATCCGGACCATTTTCAACCCCTCCCCGTGTGTAATGAAACCAGTCGACCTTTCGCGCTCCCGCTACATCCCTCGCGCAATGGCCACGCGCCCCGTTCGTACGATTTCGCGGATCCCGATCGGCTTCAGCAGCTGGAGCAATGCGTTGATCTTCTCCTCGTCGCCCGTCATCTCTATCGTGTAGCACCGGGGCGCCACGTCGACGATCTTCGCGCGGAAGATGTCCACCAGGCGCAGCACCTCGGGTTTCGTTTCCGGTTCCGCATTCACCTTGATCAGAACGAGTTCGCGATCGACGGTCTCCGCCCCCGTCAGGTCGATCACCTTGATGACCGAGACAAGCTTGTTCAGATGCTTCAGGATCTGCTCGAGAATCTGGTTGTTCCCGGAGGTCACGATCGTCATGCGGGAAACCGTCGGGTCCAGCGTCTCCGCCACCGTCAGCGATTCGATGTTGAATCCCCTCCCGGAAAACAGACCGGAAACGCGGCTCAAGACCCCGAACTCGTTTTCCACCATCACGGAAATGGTGTGGCGCATCGGCTACGTCCCCTCCAACATCACACGAGCAGCATCTTCGTGAGAGGCGCCCCCGCGGGCACCATCGGATAGACCATCTCGTTGGGATCCGTCACGATGTCGATAATCGCCGGGCCGGGCGCAGCGAACCCCTTCCGGAGCACCTCCGGCACCTCCGCGGGCTTGGTTGCACGATAGCCTACCGCCCCGTATGCCTCGGCCAGGCGCACAAAATCGGGGATCTGGGGGAGGCATGTCTGGGAAAGCTTCCCCTGGTAGAACAACGCCTGCCACTGCCGCACCATCCCGAGCGACCCGTTGTTCAGGATCACCACCTTGACGGGGAGGCGATACTGCACCGCGGTCGCAAGCTCCTGGATGTTCATCTGGATGCTGCCGTCGCCCGCGATGTCGACCACCAGCTTGTCCGGCATCGCCACCTGAGCCCCGATCGCGGCCGGAAGACCGTACCCCATCGTCCCCAGCCCCCCGGAGGAGAGGAACGTCCGCGGTTTGTCGTACTGGTAATACTGGGCGGCGAACATCTGGTTCTGCCCCACCTCGGTGGCGATGATCGCCTCCCCTTTCGTGATCCGGTAGATCTGCTCGACCACATACTGGGGCTTGATCTTCCCCTTTCCCTGCTTGTAGGCGAGCGGGTGCGTCGATCTCCACTTCTCGATCTGGTCCCGCCACGGGGCGATCTTCTTCCGGTACTGCGCAGCCTCCTTCGTCCCCTTGACAAGCTTGATCATCTTCCGGAGCACGTCCTTCAGGTCCCCCACGATCGGGATGTCCACGGGGACGTTCTTCTGAATCGATGTCGGGTCGATGTCCACGTGAATGATCTTCGCCCCGGGGGCGAATTCGTCGATCTTCCCGGTGACCCGGTCGTCAAATCTCGCCCCGATGCCCAGGATCACGTCGCAGTTCGATATCGCCATGTTCGCCCGGAAGGTGCCGTGCATCCCGAGCATCCCGAGGGAGAGCCGGTCGGTCCCCGGGAAGCCGCCCAGGCCCATGAGCGTGTTCGTGACGGGAATTCCGAGAATATGGGCGAACTCCTTGAGGACCGGGGAGGAATCGGCGAGGATGACCCCCCCTCCGGCATAGATCACGGGCCGCTCCTTCTCGAGCAGCATGCGGATCGCGTTCTCCACCTGCCTCTGGTGCCCTTCGTAGGTGGGGTGGTAGCCGCGCAGCTTCACCTCTTTCGGGAGATGGTACTCGGCGGTGGTGGTCAGGACGTCCTTCGGGATATCGACCAGCACGGGTCCCGGGCGGCCGGTGGAAGCGATGAAAAACGCCTCCTTGATGATTCGGGGCATGTCCTTCGCGTGCTTGACCAGGTAGTTGTGCTTGGTGCAGGGCCGGGTGATCCCGACGATGTCGGCCTCCTGAAACGCGTCGTTGCCGATCATGAGCGTCGGGACCTGCCCGGAGAAGACCACGATGGGGATCGAGTCCATGTACGCGGTGGCGATCCCCGTTACGGTGTTTGTCGCCCCCGGGCCCGAGGTCACCAGGCACACGCCGGTCTTCCCGGAGGCACGGGCATACCCGTCGGCCATGTGCACTCCCCCCTGCTCATGACGAACAAGCAGGTGACGGACCTTCGTGGTCTGGAACAGGGCATCGTAAATGTTCAGCACCGCGCCCCCGGGATACCCGAATACCACGTCCACCCCGAGATCCTCGAGCGCCTTGACGAACATTTCCGCGCCGGTCATCTTCACGTCATTTCCCCTACCGGACCACCGCGCCGGTTCCCGCCGAGCCCACCAGCTTGGCGTACCGGGCCAGGTACCCCGTGCGCACCTTCGGCGGCGGGGCTTTCCACGATTTTTTCCGGCGGCCGAGCTCGGCCGCGGGCACGTTCAGCGTGAGCTTCCTTTTCGGAATGTCCAGAACGATCTCGTCCCCGTCCCGCACGAGGGCGATCGTCCCCCCATCCATCGCCTCGGGGGACACGTGGCCGATGCACGGTCCGTGCGTCCCTCCGGAGAACCGCCCGTCGGTGATGAGGGCCACCTTGGTCCCCATTCCCATCCCCATGATCGCGGAGGTGGGGGAGAGCATCTCTCGCATCCCCGGCCCCCCCTTCGGGCCCTCGTACCGGATGACCAGAACCATGCCCGGCCGGATCTTCCCTCCCATGATAGCCGCCATGGCAGCATCCTCGGAGTCGAAAACGCGGGCCTTCCCCCGGAAGGTGAACATCGAGGGGTCGACCCCCGACTGCTTGACCACCGCGCCCTCCGGCGCAAGATTCCCGGTGAGAATCGCGATTCCCCCCTCGGGCCGCACGGGGGCGGAAACCTTTCGGATGATCGCGTCGTTCACGACACGCCCCCGCTTCGCGATCGCGGTGATGTCCTCGCCGGACACCGTCGGGTTCTTCCTGAGCCGGGGCAGCAGCCGGTTGAGGATTGCCGGGATTCCGCCGGAGAACTCCACATCCTCCATCATGTGCGGGCCGGCCGGCGTGACCGTGGTGAGCTGGGGCGTCTCCCGGGACAGCCGGTCGAACTCCGCCAGGGGAAGCGTAACCCCGGCTTCGTGGGCGATGGCCAGCAGGTGCAGCACCGAGTTCGAGGACCCTCCGAGTGCGAGGTCGACGCGGATGGCGTTCTCGAACGCTGCGCGCGTCAGGATCTTGCGCGGGGTTATCCCCTTTCGCACCAGCTCCACGATGCGCTTCCCCGTCGCATACCCGATGTGGCGCTTCTTCGACATGCCGGCCAGGGCGGTGGCGCACCCCGGCAGGGACATCCCGAGTGTCTCCGTCAGGCACGCCATCGTGTTGGCGGTGTAGAGCCCCTGGCACGACCCCTCCCCCGGGCACGCCTCGGCCTCGAGACGATCAAGCATCTTGGCGTCGATCTCCCCCCGCTGGTACCGGCCGACCGCCTCGAAGGTATCCGACACGAGCGAAAGCCGCCTGTCCCCCATCCTGCCCGAGAGCATCGGACCGGCGGTGAGGACGATGGAGGGGACGGGAAGCCGCGCGGCGGCCATGAGCATTCCGGGGGTGATCTTGTCGCAATTGGTCAGCAGGACGAGACCATCGAGCGCGTGGGCCTCGGCCACCGACTCGATCATGTCGGCGATCAGCTCGCGCAGGGGGAGAGAGTAGTGCATCCCCCGATGCCCCATCGCGATCCCGTCGCAGACCGCCGGCACACCGAAGAGGAACGGGTAGCCGCCCGAGGCGTGCACACCGTTTTCCACGACGCGCTCCAGCGCTCGCATCCCGACATGGCCGGGGACCAGGTCGGTGAAGGAGGTCGCCACGCCGATGAAAGGCTTGCCCATCGCCTCCTGCGGAACTCCGGCGGCGCAATAGAGGGCCCGGTGTGGCACCCTCTCCAATCCTTTTTTCGTCCTGTCACTCCGCATCCCTGGAATTCCTTTCGCTCCTTCGGAAATAAAAAAAACCCCCTCGGGGATGGAATCCCCCTAAGGGATTTCCCACGCCGGGATCCTCCCCCGGCCCGAACGCGCCTACGATCCTCTAACCCGCACCCCGTGGAGGAGGGTTTCTCTTCCTCCCGCTATTGTCCGGACAGCTTCTGAGCGATCATGTCCTTCTTCGCCAGCTTAAGCTTCTGAAGCCGTTTCCGCTCCATTTCCTCGTCGGGGGAAAGATACACTTTCCTGTCGAACTCCTTCAGTTTCCCGTCCAGCATGCGGTGTTCCTGCACCAGGGTTTTGAACATCGGATCCTTCTCGGCAAGCGCAGCGATTTTCTCTTCCTGGCTCCGCGCCTCCATCGGCACCTCCGGATCTGGGATGATATCTGAGTGTAGCAGAGGAGGGTCAATTGTCAATTTACGGGTCAGCAAGATTTCCCCGGGACCGGCGCGTCTCCGCCTCCGAAAGGCGAAGATACGCGGGCACTACCGTTCGCGGCTCCCCCGTCTCCCCCCGCCGGACCATGCGCTCCGCCAGAAAACCGACTGCGGAAGCCCGCGGCAACCCCTCGCCCGGGGGGGGGAAGAGAGCGCGCTCACCCATCCGGCCCCGGAACAGCTCCGCGTACGGGATCGTCCCGTCCCCGCAGAAAAAGACCTTTCCTTCCGGAAACCAGTCCGGGAGAAGATCCGGGGGCACGGCGGCGTCGGGGACGGCGCGGAGGCACTCCCCCCCCTGCCAGCGGAAGACGCCCGCGTAGACCTCCTTCTTCTTCGCATCGAGCACAGGGCACACCGGCACCTCTTTCGCGGGAAAGCGCGATGCCAGCGCGTGCAGCGTCGGGACGGGAACGATGGGCAGGCCCCAGCCGAAGCAGAATCCCTTCGCGGCGGCCATCCCGACGCGGAGACCGGTGAACGATCCGGGACCCGCGGAAACCGCCACGTGCGTGAGTTCGCCCGCCCCCCATCCCGACTCTTCGAACAGACGGTCTATGGCGGCGAGAAACGTCCCGGATACCTGCTTTTCCCGGGGAAGCACCGTCTCCCCCAGAACGCGCCCCCCGGAGACGAGCGCGACGCTTCCGCACGGCGTCGCCGATTCGATGGCCAGGATCAAGCGGCTACCCGGCGATCAGGCGGGCGATGTCATTGTAGAAAACGAGCGCGGTGAGCATGAGAATCACGGCGAGCCCCACCTGTTGCGCCATCATCCTCATCTGGGGGGTGAGGGGTTTCCGCCGCAGCGCCTCGATCGAGAAGAAGAGGAGATGACCTCCATCGAGGATCGGGATGGGAAGAAGGTTCAGAATACCCAGGTTCACGCTCAGCAATCCAAGGAAGTAGACGAACGAGGATATCCCCTGCCTGGCCTGGTCTCCCGCAATCTTCGCGATCAGAATGGGCCCCCCGAGCGTATTGGTGGGGATGACCCGCATGACGAGCTTCACCACGGTGAGCACGGTCAGACGAATGATTTTCCCCGTCTCCTCGGCCGCGCGGCCGACGGCGGCCACGGGGCTGATCCTTCGCTGGAAAACCTCGGTGCTGGCCACCACGCCAATCTTGGGCCCGTCGACCTTCTCCCCGAAAATGGTGCGGCCTTCCCGGACTTCCGGCCGGACGGTCACCCGGATCTCCTCCCCACCGCGACGGACGGTAAGAGGCAGTTCCTTCCCGGCCCCCGATGCCTTGATCCCGTCGGCGAGTTCCTCCCACGTGGCGATCTTCTTATCTCCCACCCGGACGACAAGGTCGCCGGCCTTAAGCCCCGCCCGCGCCGCGGGAGTATCCGGCATCACGTCCCCGATTTTCGGAGACAGCGTGGGGATACCGCCCAGAAAGACCACCCAGAACACGAGAAACGCAAACAGAAGGTTCCCGATGGGGCCGGCGGCCACAACCGCCATCTTCACCCAGACCGGCTTTTGGTAAAACGCCTTCTCCCGCTCCTCGGGGGAAACCTCGTCCCCGTCGTTCTCGCCCACGAGCTTGACGTACCCTCCAAGCGGTATGGCGGAAATCAGGTACTCGGTTTCCCCTCTCTGGATCCCGACGAGTTTCGGCCCGAACCCGAACGAGAACTTCGTGACCCCCACACCGAGCTGGCGGGCAACGATGAAGTGCCCGAATTCGTGCACAAAGATGAGAATGCCCAGAACGACGATAAAGGACAGAAAATAGATCACGGTCTGCGTGGTCTCCTGATATGGGATATGATGCGGGACGCCTCTTCCCTTGCCTCGGCGTCAACGCAAAGCACTCTTTTCAGGGTAACAGGCCTTTTCTCCCTGCGCCATGCCGCCATCATGGCCTCCCCTACCCTTACGATGTCCGTGAAGCGGATTCGCCCCCTGATAAACGCTTCGACCGCCACCTCGTTTGCCGCGTTGAGTATTGCGGGAGCTGTTCCCCCGGATGCTGCAGCGGCGTACGCCAACGGGAGAGCCGGAAATCTCCTCCCGTCCGGGGGCTCGAAGGCCCAGCCATCCATTCGATGCGGGAGCAGCCGGGGCAGTTCCAACGGGAGCCGCTCGGGATACGACAGGGCGTATCCGACGGGGATCCGCATGTCGGGGACGCCCAGTTGCGCGATCAGGCTGCCGTCCCGGTACTCCACCATCGAGTGCACGATCGACTGGGGGTGGATGAGGACGTCGATCTTGTCCGGGGGAAGACCGAAGAGCCACGTGGCCTCGATCACCTCGAATCCCTTGTTCATCAGGGTGGCGGAGTCGATCGAGATCTTCGCACCCATCCGCCATACGGGGTGCCCAAGCGCCTCCTCCACCGTCGCGCGGCGCATCTGCCGAAAGGTACGATTGCGGAAAGGTCCCCCCGAGGCCGTGAGAATGATCCGGGAGATGTCCTCCTTCCTGTGTCCCTCGATCGCCTGGAACACCGCGGAGTGCTCGCTGTCGACGGGAAGGATTTCGCCCCCTCCCGTCCTCGCGGCCTCCACGAGGAACTTCCCCGCCATCACGAGCAACTCCTTGTTCGCGAGGGCGATCCTTTTCCCCTTCCGGGCGGCCCCGATAACGGGGCGGATGGACGTCACTCCGGCGGCTGCGGCCAGTACGATGTCCGTCCCCTCGGCGCAGGCCACCTCGAACATCCCCTCCTCCCCGAACAGCACGCGCGTTCCGGCGGGGAGACGCCCCAGTCGGGATACGGCCACCTCCTCGGAAAGACACACGACGGGAGGGCGGAAACGGCGTGCCTGCTCGGTAAGCCCCGCTACGTTCTTTCCCGCGCAAAGCGCGGTCACCCGGAACCTCTTCGGAAATTTCGCGATCACGTCGAGGGCGTTCCGGCCCACCGAGCCGGTGGAACCCAGGACGGCAACTCCTCTGGCCTTCCTCATCCCGCCCCCCCCGCGAGCGGTGCGAGCAGCGCGAGCAGGTACAGCACCGGCCCGGCAGAGATGACGGCGTCCACCCGGTCGAGCATACCCCCGTGTCCCGGCAGGAGCGTGCCGCTGTCCTTCACCCCCGCGGCGCGCTTGAGAAGCGATTCAAAGAGATCGCCGGCCTGCCCCGCGATCCCTGCCGCCGCAGAGACGAGGGAAACGAACCAG
>Ga0210060_1000217_pt1 | contig 28601 bp, 21 predicted proteins | sample Joice_CattailNLB_FD_184871 | JGI IMG/M metagenome (GOLD analysis project Ga0210060, IMG submission 184871) | Wetland microbial communities from San Francisco Bay, California, USA, that impact long-term carbon sequestration - Joice_CattailNLB_D2... | ecosystem: Environmental > Aquatic > Marine >...
CTGCAGCATGACCGGTCTGGGAGGGCCGGAAAGGAGGAGGGGATGCGTTGGATCGCGCTGGGGCTGCTGCTGCCCGCGCTGGCCTGGGGCGAGGAACCCGACGACGCGGTCGTCGTGACCGCCACGCGGGTCGATCGTCCGAACCTCGAGGTGCCGGCTTCGATCGATCGCGTTCGCGCCGAGGAGATCCGCGCCATGCGCCCGCAGGTGAACCTGTCCGAGTCGCTCGCGCGCGTGCCCGGGATCGTGGTGCAGAACCGCCAGAACTACGCGCAGGACCTGCAGATCTCGTCGCGCGGCTTCGGCGCGCGCTCGACCTTCGGCGTGCGCGGCCTGCGGATGGTGGTCGACGGCATTCCGGCGAGCATGCCCGACGGGCAGGGGCAGGTCTCACACTTCGATCTCGGGTCGGTCGAGCGTATCGAGGTGCTGCGCGGTCCGTTCGCGGTCATGTACGGCAACGCGGCCGGCGGGGTGATCAACGTGCTCACTGCCTCGGGCGCGAGCAATCCGGGCGTCGGCGCGGACCTGATGGTCGGCAGCTACGGCACGCTGCGCACCGCGCTGCAGGCCGGCGGGCTGGACAACGGCATCGACTGGCTCGGCTCAGGGTCCTATTTCGAGACCCACGGCTACCGCGAGCACAGCACGGCGCGCCGCACCCAGTTCAACGGCAAGCTCGCTTACACCACGGAAAGCGGGACCACGGTGCGCCTGGTCGGCAATGCGCTCGAGACGCCGGCGCAGGATCCCCTCGGCCTGACGCAGGCCCAGTTCGACAGCGATCCGCGCGGCGTCGCGCCGCAGGCATTGCTGTTCGATACGCGCAAGAAGGTGCGTCAGGCGCAGGCCGGGGTCAGCGTCGAGCAGGCCTTCGGCGGCCTGCGGGTCGAGGCGACCGGCTACTACGGCCAGCGCGTGCTGCGCCAGTATCTCGGTTTCTCCGGCGTCGGACCGACGTCGTCGGGCGGCGTGGTCGACCTCGATCGAAATTTCGGCGGCGGTGCGCTGCGCCTGAGCGCGGATACGAAGCTCCTCGACCGGCCGCTCACGCTCGTTGCGGGCGCCGAGTTCGAGCGCCAGGACGAGCATCGGCGCGGCTTCGTCAACGACTTCGGCAGCCTGGGCGCGCTGCGCCGTGACGAGCAGGACCGCGCCGACGGCGCGGGCGCGTACCTGCAGGCGGAGTGGCGCTTCGCCGAGCGCTGGATCGCCGTCGCCGGTCTGCGTGCGAGCAGCGTGACCTTCCGCTCGAGCGATGACTACATCACCGCGCTCAACCCAGACGACAGCGGCTCGGTGCGCTACAGCGCGGCGACCCCGGCCGTCGGCCTGGTGTACCGCGTCACCCCGACGGCGAGCCTGTACACGAACTTTGGCCGCGGCTTCGAGACGCCGACGTTCTCCGAGCTCGCCTACCGGCCGGGCGGCCCCGGGCTCAACTTCGACCTGAAGGCGGCCACGAGCCGCCACGCCGAGCTTGGCGCGAAGCTGGTGCTGGCGAATGGCGGGCGGATCAATGCGGCGTTGTTCGACGTGAGGACCCGCAACGAGATCGTCGTCGATACCTCGATCGGCGGGCGGACCACGTACCAGAACGCCGGGCGCACGACGCGCCGCGGCCTCGAGCTCGGCATGGACGGTCCGCTCGTCGCGGGCTTCGAAGGCACGCTCGCCTGGACGCTGCTCGATGCCACGTTTACGGACCCGTTCACGACCCAGAACAATACCGAGACGGTCGCCGCCGGCAACCGGCTGCCCGCGGTGCCGCGCAGCTACCTCTATGCGGAGCTGCGCTGGCGCCACGAGCCGAGCGGCTTCGCCACGGCGCTCGAGCTGCAGTACAAGTCGCGCATCGCGGTGGACGACGTGAACAGCCAGTTCGCGGGCGCATGGACGACCGCCAACCTCGCGCTGGGCTTCAGCCAGAAGGGCAAGGATTGGACGTTGAGCGAATTCGTCCGCGTCGACAACCTGACCAATGCGCACTACGCGGGCTCGGTGATCGTCAACGAGACGAACGGGCGCTATTACGAGGCGGCGCCCGGAACCAACGTCCTCGTCGGGCTGCAGGGACGGCTCGCGTTCTAGCGACGGCCGACGAGGTTCCGGCGATGTAAAACGGATTCGATTGCGCGGCGCAACATCGAAATGTCACCGGTGACGCCGCGTTAGGCAAAGGCGATAATGCGGCTCGGCGCGATGCCTATCCGGCACCACGGCGCACGACAGAGGGAGGATCCACATGAGAAAAGACGAGACCCTTCGCATCGCGAAGCTGGCCGTCGCGGCGCTGGCCGTCGTCGGCTTCGTCGCACCGCAGCTGAGCGCGGCGCAGGACAAGAAGGCGGAGAAGAAGGAAGAGGTGCCGTTCTGGGCGATCGGCATGCCGAAGAACGCGGTCGCGGAGAAGATGGCGCCGGTGCCGGCGTTTCCGATTCCGACCGCCGCGGACAAGCTGCCGATCAAGAAAATCAAGCTGCCCAAGGGCTTCAAGGTGGAGGTCTGGGCAAGCAACATCCTCGATGCGCGCGGCATGCGCCAGGGCGACAAGGGCACGGTGTTCGTCTCGTCGCTGTTCGTCGCCGGCAAGATCTATGCGGTAACCGACAAGGGCGGCAAGCGCGAAGTCAAGACGATCGCCGAGAAGCTCTTCCTGCCGAACGGCATCGAGTTCTACAAAGGGGCGCTCTACGTCGCGACGCCGAAGGACATCACGCGCTACGACAACATCGAGGCGAACCTCGACAACCCGCCCAAGCCGGTGATGGTCTACGACAAGCTGCCGGGACAGGTGCCGCACGGCTGGAAATTCATCAAGGTCGGTCCGGACGGCAAGCTGTACTTTCCGATCGGTGCGCCCTGCAACATCTGCCTGCCCGGCGCCGAATACGCGCAGATCTACCGCATGAACCTGGACGGCAGCGGCGTCGAATCGGTGGTCCAGGGCATGCGCAATACGGTCGGTTTCGACTGGCATCCGAAGACCAAGGAGCTGTGGTTCGGCGACAACCAGCGCGACTGGCTCGCGGAAGACATGCCGATCGATGAGCTGAACCATGTCACCAAGAAGGGGCAGAACTTCGGCTTTCCCTATTGCCATTCGGGGCTCATGACCGATCCGGATTACGGCTGGGGCAAGTCCTGCAAGGACTACGTCAAGCCCGCGCTGCTCATCGGCCCGCACGCGGCGCCGCTGGGCATGCGCTTCTATACCGGCAAGATGTTCCCGAAGAAGTACCACAACGCGATCTTCCTCACCCGCCACGGGCCGTGGAACCGCACGCAGAAATACGCCGCGGACGTGGTCGCGGTGTTCATCGACGCCAAGGGACATGCCAGGATGGAGCCCTTCCTGACCGGACTGGTCGAGAACAACCAGTATCTCGGGCGCCCGGCCGACGTCATGGTGATGAAGGACGGCTCGCTGCTCGTCTCCGACGACCATAACGGCGCGATCTACCGCGTCAGCTACGGCCGTTGAGCGCAGGCTGCCTGAAGCGGGGGGCGGCGCTGGCCGCCCTCTTTTTTTGCCTTTGCGCGGCGGCGCGCGCGGCCTCGATCGAGGCGCGCGTCGCGGCCTGCTGGACCTGCCACGGCGCGAACGGGCAGTCCGTGCAGAAGGAAGTGCCGTCGCTCGGCGGGCAGCCCGAGTTCTTTCTGCTCACGCAGCTGTTCCTGTTTCGCGAGGGGCGCCGCGGGGGACCGATGATCGAGCTCGCGCGGGGCTTCAGCGACGACGATCTGCGCGAATTCTCCGCGCGCCTGGCGAAACTGCCGCCGCCGCAGCCGGCGCCCGGCAAGCCCGACCCGGCGCGCATCGGGCGCGCCCAGGCGCTGCTGAAGAAGGTGCACTGCCCGGTGTGCCACAACCCGGACTTCTCGGGCCGCGAGCAGATGCCGCGGCTGGCGAGCCAGCGCGAGGACTACCTGCTGAAGTCGATGCGCGAGTTCAAGAGCGGCCGCCGCATCGGCTACGGTGCGGCGATGACGCAGGAGCTCGACGGCCTGTCGGACCAGGACCTGCAGGATCTCGCGCATTTTCTTGCGCACGTGCCGCCGAGCGGTAGCGCCGCGCGCTGAGGCGCACGAATTCCCGCGTTTCGGGCGCCGGCGCCGTGGCGCCGGGCGCCTCAGGCCGTTACTCGACCAGCGGAATGCCGGAGGCGAGCTCGTAGCGGACCGCTGCGCGAATCTTGCTTTCGATCTGCAGGTAACGTGCGGCGAGCTTGCCCGGCAGCGCCTTTTGCAGTTTGCCGGCCAGCCTTTTGCGCGCCGCGGCCTCGGCCTGCTCGATCGCGATCGACTCGTTGATCAGCTTGCTGGCGAGCGCATTGGTCATCGCGCCCTTCTCGTCGGCTTCGGCGTAATCGACGATGACCTTCGCGAGGCGCTTGTTGAGCGTTGCGAGCTCTTTCTGATAGCCGTCGTAGATCGGCCAGAACTTCTTCGCCTGCGCGTCGCTCAGCTTCATGTTCGCGGCGACGACCAGCTTTTTGTCGGCCTTGATCTTGTCGCGCAGGATCTGCATGTTGGTGTCGGCGGACGACTTGTCCTGTGCGATTGCGGGGGCGGCGAATGCGACGCCGAGCGCAAGCGCGAGGGCTGCGATGAGCTTCATGGGAAAGCGACTCCTGGGTGGGTGACTGACGACGGGCTTGGATCGCGCGCCCGGGACAAGGCCAGGGGCGTGCGGGGCGCGACTGTAGCAGATCGCGCGCGTTTGCGTAACGGCCGCCCGACGGTCGCTCGAGAGCGCCGCGATTTTGCGAGTCTGTAATACGGCGCTAGCATCGGGCGTCCGGCGCCGTCGGGTGCGCCGTGGCCCTCTTTCCTGGACAGCCAATCGAGGGAGAAGCATGACCATGAGGTTCGATGCATGGCTGCGCGCCACGACGCTTTGCGCCGCAATGCTGTTTGCCGGGTCGGCGCTTGCGGCCGACGTGCTCGTGATGAAGAACGGCGACCGCATTACCGGGACGGTCACGAAGATCTGGGACGGCAAGGTGCACATCGTTCCGTCCTACGCGGGCGAAATCAAGGTGGATCTCGACGAGGTGAGGACGATCGACGCGCGTCGCGACTTCCGGTTCGAGCTCTGGAGCGGCGAGAAATTCACCGGGCAGTTCGGCGTCGACGCGCAGGGCCAGCAGGTCCTCGTGCGCGACGCTCAGGAGACGCCGCTCGACCTGGCGAAGGTCGAGGAGCTCGCGGAGCCGAAGAAGTCCTTCGAATGGCGCGCGCACGCCGACGTCAACGCGGACAGCTCGTCGGGCAACACCGATGCGAACAATGTGCTCGCGCAGGGTTACGGCATGGTCCGTTTCGGCGATCACCGGCACGAAGGCCGGTTCGCCGTCGACTACCAGAAGAAGGACGGCACCGAGGTCAAGAACCAGCTCGATCTGGGCTACGACTACAACTGGCTGTTCGACGAGCGCTGGTTCTTCACCGCCTCGGCCGCCTACGAGCGCGACCCGATCGCCGATCTGAAGCAACGCGTCGCGCTCGGCGCCGGCCTCGGCTATCAGTTCTACGACGATTCGTACCGCTTCTTCAAGATTGCGGCCGGGCCGGCGTACGTCCACGAGGCGCAGGGCGACATCACGACGGACACCGGAGCGGCGCAGTGGCGGCTCGATTTCCGCCACAAGTTCTACCGCAGGAAGTTCGAGTTCTTCCACCGCGAGGATTTCCTGTTTTACCTTGGCGGGACGAAGAACCAGGTGTTCAATACGTCGACCGGCCTGCGCATGGACATCGTCGACGGCCTGTACACCAACCTGCAGTTCGACTACGACTACGAGAGCAAGCCGGCGGCCGGCAAGAAGCACTACGACAGCCAGTTTCTGCTCGGGGTCGGGCTCAAATTCAACTAGCCACCGGAATCCGGCGCCGCGCGCAGCTCGAACGCGCCGGAACTTTGCGCGATTGGCGCACCAAAGACGGTGTAACCTTTCTTCCGCACCGATTCCGCAGCGATTCCGCACGGCGCCCGCCGGCGACCGCACGACAGATCATGAAACTCCCGAGCAGCCTGCGCGCACTCTGCGCGGCGGTCGCGGCGCTGATGCTGCTGTCGATCGCGCCGGCGCGCGCTGCCGAGCCCCAGTACGCGGTGCAGATCGACGCGCCGGACGCGTTGCGTACGCTGCTCGAGAACAACCTGCGCGTCGTTCGCCGGGTGAAGGAGGGCGTCAACCAGCGCCGCTTCGAGCGCCTGACCGACCGCGCCGAGCGCGAGATCCGCGAGCTGCTCGCCACCGAGGGCTACTTCTCGCCGAAGGTCGCGCTGTCGATCGAGCGGTCCCCGCAGCGCTGGACCGCGCGCTACACGGTGGTGCCCGGCGAGCCCTCGCGCGTTCGCGGCGTGGAGATCGAGTTTCGCGGCACGATTGCCGAGGACCGCTGGGACAACGCCGCGCGCCGCGCGGCGATGCGAGAATCCTGGCGCCTGCCCGAGGGCAGGCGGTTCCGCCAGGTACGCTGGGAAGGGGGCAAAACGCGGCTGCTGGGCGCCCTGGCCGACGAGCGCTATCCGCTGGCGACGATCGCCGAGAGCGAGGCCCGCGTGGACCCGGCGACGCGTTCGGTGAAGCTGCGCGTCGTCGTCGACAGCGGGCCATCGGTGACCCTGGGCGCGCTGCGCATCGCGGGCCTGGAGCGCTACCCCGAATCGATCGTGCGCGATCTCAACCGCATCGCGCCCGGATCGCCGTACAGCCAGAAGAAGCTCTCGGACTTCCAGCGCGATTTGATGGAGACGAGCTACTTCGCCTCGGCCTTCGTCACCGCCGAGGTCGATGCGGCGCGGCCGGACGACGCCCCGATCGCGGTCACGGTGGTGGAAGCGCCGCGCCGGCGGCTCAAGGCAGGCGTCGGTTTCAGCACCGACGTCGGATTCAACGAGGAGACGATCTATACGCAGCGCCAGTTCTTCGACACGCCCTGGCAGTGGACCTCGGGCCTGCGCTTCGCGCAGCGCGAGCAGGGCGCGTTCTCGGAAGTGCTCACCCCGCGCAATGCCGCAGGCCACCGCTACGGCGTCGGCATCATTGCCTACCGCAGCGACATTCAGAATCAGACCTCGAACAGCGTGAGCGCCCTCATTCGGCGACTGACGCCGGGCCGCGAGCGGGATTCCGAGTTCGGCCTGGCGCCGATCCAGGAGCAAAAGAAGATCGGCGACGTCGCGACCGAGAATCTCCTGTCGCTGCCGGTGTACGGCAGCTGGACCTGGCGCAAGGTGGACAACCTGATCAACCCGCGCGATGGCTGGCTGCTCAACCTGCAGGCTGCGGCGGCGGTCAAGGGCGCGATCAGCGACACGAGCTTCCTGAACGCGCGCGCCAAGCTCGCCGGTTTTCTGCCGGTCGGCAGGCGCGATACGCTGATCGGGCGGATCGAGCTGGGACGCACCTGGACGTCGGACCCGGCGCGTGTGCCTTCGCTCTACCTGTTTCGCACCGGCGGGTCGAACACGGTGCGCGGCTACGCCTACGAGGGGCTGGGCGTCAAGGTCGGCGACGCGGTGACCGGGGGGCGCGTGCTGGGCGTGGCGAGCGCAGAGTACGTCCACATGCTGACCCGCGAATACGGCATCGCCGCGTTCGTCGACGCCGGTGATGCGGCAGCGAGCGTGAGCGAGTTCAGCGTCAACCTCGGCTACGGCGTCGGGTTTCGCTGGAAAAGTCCGATCGGACCGCTTGCGCTCGACGTGGCGTATGGGCAGGAGGTCGACGATGTCCGCGTCCACCTCGTCGTGGGCTACTCGTTCTGATGGACGCGCAGGCACCTCAAAAGCCTGGCCGCCGCCGGCGTTGGCTGCGGTGGATCGGTGTTTCCTGCCTGTTGCTGTTCGTCCTGTGCGCGGGGCTGATCGTCTGGAGCCGGACCGAGCAGGCGCTCGCGACCACGGTCCGGATTCTCGAGCGGGCGAGTGGCGGCCGGCTCGAGCTGCGGGGGGTCGGCGGCACGCTGTACGGCCCGATCACGGTGAAGCGGCTCGCGGTTCGCGAGGCGGGCAGCGAAGTGGTCGTCGAGGCGCTTGCGTTCGATTGGTCGCCGCGGGCATTGCTTGCGGCAACGCTGCGCGTAAACCGGCTGAGCGCGGATTCGGTGACGGTGAACCCGGCGGCGGGCAGCGGCGCCGCGGCGCCGCCGTCGACCCTGCGCGTGCCGCTGCGCATCGCGCTGGCCGATGTGCGCATCGCACGCCTGCGGGTGACGGGCGAGGTGCCGCTCGAATTTGCGCCGGCCACCGGTTCGCTGACGCTCGGGCTGACGCGACATTCGCTCGCGTTGCGCGCGCTCGGCACGCCCTGGGCACGCGTCAACGGCGCGCTCACCATCGGTGCCCGGGCGCCGTTTCGGCTCAGCGGCGCGATGCGCTTGCGCGAACTGAAGGGCGTGCCGCTGGAGGCGGTCGACCTGACGCTGAGCGGCAACGCCTCGCGTGTCGCGGTCGAGGCCACGCCCAAAGCGAACTGGCTCTCGGGCAGTGCCGCGGCAACGCTCGCGCCGTTTGCACCATCGCCGCTGCAGGCGTTGCAGGGATTGTCCGCCCTGCTGACCGACGTGGATCTCTCGCGCCTCAATCCGGCGCTGCCGGCGACGCGCGCGAAGCTGGCGATGACGCTCGGCGCCCATGACGGCGCGCTCAGCGGTCCGGCTTCCGTGGACAACGCGCTCGCCGGGCGACTCGACGCGGGGCGCATTCCGCTTTCCGCGGCGCGCGGCACGCTGCGCTTCGATGGCGCGCGGCTGCGCGTCGACGGGCTCGAGCTCTCGCTCGCCGAGGCGGGCAAGGCCAGCGGCTGGGCCGAGGTCGGGGGCGCGACCTACGCCGCCGAGCTCGCGACCGGGGGCCTGCGCCTCGAGCAGCTGCACGCTGCGCTGCGTCCCTTGCGACCCGCCGGGACCGTGCACCTCGAGGGCGATGACAGTTCGCAGCGCGTCAAGGCGCGACTCACCGAGGGTGAATACGCCCTCGCGCTCGCCGCCCGGCACGAAAGCGGGCGTATCGACCTCGAGACGGCGACGTTGCGCATGCCGGGCGGCGAGGTTGCGGCGAACGGACAGCTGCTGCTCGACGACGCGCGAGCCTTCTCGCTCAGCGCGCGCCTCAAGGATTTCGACCCGGGCCGCTTCGTCGACCTGCCGGCCGCGCGCCTGAACGGAAGCCTCGATGCCAAGGGGGCACTGCGTCCCGATTGGCGCGCCGAGCTCGCCTATCGGCTCGGCGACAGCCGCTTTGCCGGAGCCGTGCTCGGCGGCGACGGGAAACTGACAGTCATGCCGCAACGGGTGGTTGTGCAGGCGGCATCGCTGACGGTCGGCGCCAACCGGCTGCGGGCCGAAGGCCGCGTGGGCGAATCTGGGGATCGCCTGAACGTGAACCTGGATGCGCCTGCGCTCGCCCAGCTCGGCCTCGGTGCGCGCGGGGCGCTGCGCGTGGACGGCTGGGTCGGGGGCAGCCGGGAGAAGCCCGCATTCGTGATTGACGCGCGGGGCAGCGCGCTGAAGTATCGCGACGTCGATGCGGCCGCGCTGACGTTGACGGCACGCGCGCCCGAGGGGTTGCAGGGCAACGTGAGCATGCGCAGTGAAGCCCGCGGCGTGCTGGTCGCGGGACGATCGCTTGCCCGCGTCGAAGCGACGCTGGAAGGTACGCGAGGCGCGCATCGGCTGGCGCTCGACGTCGACGACCCCGCGCTCGCGGCGAGCGCCCGCGCGCACGGCGGCCTCATCGACGGCGGCGGCTGGGACGGGCGCATCGACATGCTCAAGGCGTCGCGTCCGCTTCGCGCGAGCCTCGCCGAGCCGACGACGCTGCGCTGGCGGCCGGGGCGGCTCGAAACCGGCGCCGGCCGCGTGACGCTCGACGCAGGTGTGCTGACATTCGAGCAGATCGTCATGGGCGGCGGAACCCTGTCGAGCCGCGGCAGCATCAAGGGCGTCACGCTCGCCGGACTGCTGCCGCCGCCGGGACCTGCGGCTGCGTTCCGCACCGATCTGGTGGTGAGCGGCGCCTGGGACATCCGCGCGGCCGACACGCTGAGCGGCAGCCTGCAGCTCGTGCGCGATCGTGGCGACGTGGTGCTCACCGGCGGCGATACGCCGCTCGCGCTCGGGATCAACGAGCTGCGCCTCGACGCGGTTGCGCGCGGCAACGCGATCGAGGCGACGCTGCGCGGGCACGGCGCAAACCTCGGCACGCTCGAAGCCGACCTGCGCACCAAGGCGGAGCGGCAGGCGGGGGCCTGGCGCATCGTTCCCGACGCGCCGCTGGCGCTGCGCTCGCGCTTCGCCATTCCGAGCCTCGGCTGGCTCGGACGACTGATCAATCCCGAGCTGCGCACGGGCGGCAGCGTCTCAGGTCGGGTCGCCGTCGACGGCACGCTGCGCGCGCCGCTGCTGCAGGGCGAATTGAATGGCGAGAAGCTGCGCGTGCGCTACGGCTCCGCCGGCGTACGCCTGCGCGACGGCGAGATGAACGTCGAGCTCGTTCAGGACAAGGTGGTGTTTCGGCGCATCGCCTTTCGCGGCGACGAGGGCACGCTGACTGCGAGCGGCGAGGCGACGCTCGCCGGCGGGCGGGCGCAGCTCGATCTCGACGTCCGTGCCGACAAGCTCGCCGCGGTGCGGCGCGACGATCAGCAGCTCGTCGTGAGCGGCAGCGGACGCGTGCGCTCGCGCGACGGCAAGCTCGCGCTCGAGGGCAAGTTCACGGCCGATCGCGGGCTGATCGAGCTGCGCGCGGAAAACGCGCCGCGGCTGGGCTCGGACGTCGTGATCGTGACGCAGCAGGCCAAGGCGGACGAGGCGCCCGCGCGCCTGCGAATCGACATGACGCTCGACCTGGGCGAGGCGTTCTACGTGAAAGGCCAGGGCCTGGACGTACGCATGGCGGGCAGCGTGCGCGTCACCCTAGATGAAGGCGAAATCCGGCCGCACGCGCGCGGCAGCGTGCGCGTCGTGGAAGGGGGCTACACCGCTTTCGGCCAGCAGCTCGCCATCGCGCGCGGCGTGCTGCTGTTCGACGGGCCGCTCGACAATCCCAAGCTGGATATCCTCGCGGTGCGCAAGGGGCAGCGCGTGGAGGCCGGCGTCGCGATCACCGGAACCGCGCTGTCGCCGCGCACCGCGCTGTATTCCAACCCGCCGGTGCCGGACGCGCAGAAAATGCAATGGCTCGTGTTCGGCGCCGGGCCCGGCAGTGCGGGCGACGCCGAGTTCGGCCTGGCAGGCAGGACGCAACTGAACGAACAGTTCGTCGGTGTGGGCGCGCAGCTCGCTTCCGCGGTCTATGTCAGCGTCGGCCAGAGTCTGCGCAATGCCGACAGCTTCGTGCAGGCGACCGTCGATCTCACCGAGCGCATCGCGGTGCAGGGACGCACCGGCTCGGAAAATGGCGTGACGCTGATCTACACCTGGGCGTTCGACTGAAGCGGATCCGGCTGTCGTGGATCGGCGCCACTGCCCCGACGATGATCGACGTCGGCTGCGCGGGATTCGTGACTTTTTCCTGCTACGGCTCAAAAAATTCCGGGCCGCATGATGCGCCCGCGCCCTGCGACGCTAAGATTCATCGATTGCGTGGTGACCGAAACCGCACTGGAGGCGAGCATGCATTTGCTGACCATTCTGCTGTTGATCATCGGCGTGACTGTGGCGATGGGTGCGAGCGCGATCGGATGCTCCTACGTGCTCGGGCGGTTCTTCTACAGCCAGGAGGCGGGCTTTCCGGTCCCCATCCCGTCTGAGCAGTGTGCGCGCTGCGCCGCCGACGCCGAATGGTATGCAAGCCTGCCCGCCTGGAAGCAGACCCTCACCCTGGGCTGGTGGCTGACCAACCGCGTCATCTGCGCGATCAACGGCTGCCGCTAGGCGGCACGCCGCAAAGGGCTTTCGAAAGCCTTTCTCGGGCAGCAATGGTGGGCGGGATGGTGGGTGGTACTGGGATCGAACCAGTGGCCCCTGCTGTGTGAGAGCAGTGCTCTACCGCTGAGCTAACCACCCGGAAGAGGGGCGGATTTTACGCGCCCGGCCCGGCGTCGGGCAAATACACCTCAGCCGAACTTGGCGAGCAGGGCGGCGGCCTGCTTGACGCGGTCGTTGACCGCGGCCTTGCCCGACGGGCCGGCAGCCACCTCGGACTGCAGGGCACAGGCGAGCACGTTGTAGAACGCCTTGTCGAGCGCGCGGCGCGCGGCCGAAAGCTGCTGCGTGACCTTTTCGCACTCGGCGTCGGCGGCGATCATCGACTGGATGCCGCGCAGCTGGCCTTCGATGCGCTTCAGGCGCATGACCAGGTCCTGCTTGTGCTTCGCGTCGCGGATGACGGACATGGGCTGCCTCGGGTTGATCCAAGTCAAGGGTGCCCTCTTTATACCCTACAGAGTATAGGACGACAAGGATCGCAGAGGCTTGACATACCATACCCCCCAGAGTATCGTGCGGTTGGCTTGATTCGAACCCGACCCTTTCAAGGAGACCCGCATGACCATCGAACGTACCCTGCGCCTCATTGCCGGCGCCTTCGTCCTCCTGTCGCTCGCCCTCGGCGTCGAGGGCAGCCCGATCTTCCTCAGCCAGCACGCGCTGTGGTTCACCGCATTCGTCGGCCTGAACCTGCTGCAGAGCGGCTTCAGCAACTGGTGCCCGATGATCAGCATCCTGCGCAAGCTCGGCATGAAAAGCGGCGACGTCGCGCACGCCTAAGGCCATGGCCGCGGTCATGCACGACAGCGTCCAGCTCGCCTGTCCGGACTGCCTGACGCCGAACCGCGTGCCGGCAGCGCGGCTGGGCGACGCGCCGCAGTGCGGCAAATGCGGCGCGCCGCTCGCCGGACCCGTGCCGGTGGCGCTCGACGAGAAGCGCTTCGATGCCTACGTCGGGCGCACGCAGCTTCCGGTGCTGGTCGATTTCTGGGCCGCCTGGTGCGCCCCCTGCCGCGCCATGGCCCCGGCGTTCGAACGGCTCGCCGGCGAGCTCGCAACGCGGGTACGCTTCGCCAAGGTCGACACCGACGCCGCCCAGGGGCTCGCCGCACGGATGGGCATCCGCAGCATTCCGACCCTGATCCTGTTCAAGGACGGCCGCGAGACCGACCGCGTGTCCGGCGCGATGGACGCTGCCGGCCTGCGGCGCTGGATCGCGCAGCATCCCTGAGGCGACCGCATGCGCGCCGCTGCCGCTCTTGCTTGGCTGTTGCTGACCGCCCATGCCGGCGCGGCCGAGCTGGCGAGCGCCCCGGTCGAGCTGCGTGAGATCGAGCTCACCTATTCGGCCGAGGCCGTGATCGAGGCGGTGCGCCAGTCGACCGTCTCGGCGCAGATTCAGGGGCGCATCGTCGAGATCCGCTTCGACGTGGGCGATTACGTCAAGAAGGGCGATGTCATCGTGCGCATCGACGAGCGCCAGGTCGGTCAGGCCGCGGCGGCGAGCGCGGCGCAGGTCGGCGAGGCGCAGGCCGCGTTGGCCAACGCGCGCGCCCAGTACGAGCGCACCAAGCAGCTGCTGGCGCAGAAGTTCGTCAGCCGGGCGGCGCTCGATCGTACCGAGGCCGAATATCGCGCCGCACAGGCGCGTGTCACGGCGCTGCTCGCCGGCGCGGCGGCGGCCGCCACGGAAAAGAGCTTTGCCACGGTCGTGGCGCCCTACAGCGGCGTGGTCTCGGCGCGTCACGTCGAGGTTGGCGAGATGGCGACCCCCGGCAAGCCGCTGATGACCGGCTTCGACCCTTCGACGCTGCGCGTCGTGGCGAACGTCCCGGCGACGCAGATCGGCGCGGTTCGCGCGATCGGCCGCGCGCGGATCGAGGTGCCCTCGCTCGGCAAATGGCTCGACGTGAAAAGCATGACGGTGGTGCCGACCGCGGACCCTCGCACGCAGACCACGCGGGTGCGCCTCGATCTTCCGGAGGACACGCGCGGCGTCTACCCGGGCGTGTATGCCCGCGCGCACTTCGTCATCGGCAAGGCGCCGCGCCTGCTGGTACCGCGCGCCGCGGTGTTCCATCGCAGCGAGCTCACCGCGGTTTACGTCATTGGCGCGGATGGGCAGCCGCAGCTGCGCCAGGTCCGCATCGGATCCGCTGGCGACGAGAACAGCGTCGAGGTGCTTGCCGGCCTGAAAGCGGGTGAGCGCGTCGCGCTCGAGCCGATGAAGGCGGGCATGCAGACCGCCGTCGGCGCGGCGCGCTAGGCGGGAGGGGCCTGCGACCATGGGTGTCTCGGGCCGCATCGCGCGCTTTTTCCAGAGCTCCCAGCTCACGCCGCTGATCGCGCTGGTCGCGCTGCTGCTCGGGCTGTTCGCGGTCGCGGTCACGCCGCGCGAGGAAGAGCCGCAGATCAACGTCACCATGGCGGACGTCTTCGTCCCGTTTCCCGGGGCGTCGGCGAAAGACGTCGAGGCGCTGGTCGCGACGCCCGCCGAGCAGGTGCTCGCGCAGATGCGCGGCGTCAAGCATGTGTTCTCGGTCTCGCGCCCCGGCCTCGCCGTGCTCACGGTGCAGTTCGAGGTCGGCGTGCCGCGCACCGAAGCGCTGGTTCGCCTCTACAACACGATCCAGTCGAATCGCGACTGGGTGTCGCCCGATCTGGGCACCCTCGCGCCGATCATCAAGCCGAAGGGCATCGACGACGTGCCGGTGGTCGCGCTGACGCTCTCGAGCAGCAATCCTCAGACCGGCGCCTACGCGCTCGAGCGCATCGCGCATGCCGCCGAGATCGAGTTGAAGCGCGTGCCGGGGACGCGCGAGGTGCAGACCCTCGGCGGCCCGGGCCGGGCGGTTCGCGTGCTGCTCGATCCTGACCGACTGAGCGCGCACAACGTCACCGCGCTGGACGTGAGCAACGCGCTGCAGCTGGCGAGCGTGGCGCTGCCTGCGGGACGGCTGGTGCACGACAATCGCGAGATCGTGGTCGAGACGGGCAACTTCCTCGCCTCGGCCGATGAGGTTCGCCAGCTCGTCGTCGGCGTGTTCGAGCAGCGCCCCGTCTACCTGAGCGAGGTTGCCACGGTGATCGACGGTCCCCCGCCGCCGCAGCGCTATGTCTGGACCGGGACCGGTCCGGCGGCGGCGAAGAAGGGCCTGCCGGCGCACGGCGCCCAGGTCGAGCTCCCCGCCGTGACCATCCAGATCACCAAGAAGGCAGGGCAGAACGCGGTCGAGGTCGCCGCGCGGCTGATCGAGCGGGCCGCGCAGCTGCACGGCACGGTGATCCCGAGCGACGTCCACGTCAACGTGACACGCAACTACGGCCAGACGGCGAACGACAAGGCGATGAAGCTCATCCAGAAGCTCATCTTCGCGACGCTGTCGGTCGTGGTGCTGGTGTTCGCCACGCTCGGACGCCGCGAGGCGCTGATCGTCGGCGTCGCGGTGCTGCTGACGCTGGCAACGACCCTGTTCGCGTCCTGGGCCTGGGGTTTCACGCTGAACCGCGTCTCGCTGTTCGCGCTCATCTTCTCGATCGGTATCCTGGTCGACGACGCCATCGTGGTGGTGGAGAACATCCATCGCCGCATGAGCCTGGATCGCAAGCCGCTTGCCGAGGTCATTCCGCTGGCGGTCGACGAGGTCGGCGGGCCGACGATCATCGCGACCTTCACCGTGATCGCGGCGCTGCTGCCGATGGCCTTCGTCACCGGGCTGATGGGACCCTACATGAGCCCGATCCCGATCAACGCGAGCATGGGCATGCTGATCTCTCTGGCGATCGCGTTCGTCGTCACGCCCTGGCTCGCGCTGAGGCTGCTGAGGCACGCCGCGGATCACGCGGCGCCGGATGCCGCCGCCGGCCGGCTCGAGCGCTTCTTCGCGCGCGTGCTCGGTCCTTTCGTCACCGCGGCGCGCGCTGCGCGCAACCGACGGCTGCTCGCGCTCGCCGTGCTCGCGCTGATCCTCGGCTCGGTCTCGCTCGCCGCCGTGAAGCTGGTGGTGCTCAAGATGCTGCCCTTCGACGACAAGTCGGAGTTCCAGGTGGTGGTCGACATGCCCGCCGGCACGCCGGTCGAGGTCACCGCGGCGGTGCTGCACGAGATGGGCGCGGTGCTCGCGACGGTCGACGAGGTGACCGACTACCAGGCCTACGCGGGGCTGTCGGCGCCGATCAATTTCAACGGCCTCGTGCGCCAGTACTACCTGCGTGCGAATTCCGAGATGGGCGACCTGCAGGTCAATCTCGTCGGCAAGGCCGACCGGACGCGCAAGAGCCACGAGATCGCCCAGGCGGTGCGTCCGGCGCTCGAAGCCGTGGCGCGGCGCTGGAACGCGCGGGTCAAGGTGGTCGAGGTGCCGCCCGGGCCGCCGGTACTCTCGCCGATCGTCGCCGAGATCTACGGCCCGGACGAGGCCGGCCGGATCCGCGTCGCGAAAGCGGTGCGCGCGGCGCTCGCCGCGACGCCCGACATCGTCGGCGTCGACGACTCGGTCGAGGACAGTGCGCCGCGCATCGTAGTGCGCATCGACCAGGCGAAGGCGGCGGTGTTCGGCGTGAGCCGGCGCGACGTCGTCGAGACCATGCGCATGGGGCTCGCCGGCAGCAATATCATTCCGCTGCACGACGGTCATTCCAAGTACGAGGTGCCGGTGCAGGTGACGCTGCCCGACGAAGCGCGCGGCGCGCTGGACGACTTCCTCAAGCTCACGATCCGCACCCCGGGCGGCGCGCTGGTGCCGCTCTCGGAAGTCGTCACGCCGATCGAGAACGAACGCGACCGCCCGATCTACCACAAGGATCTGCTGCCGGTGGTCTACGTCATCGGCGACCAGGCCGGACCGATCGACAGTCCGCTGTACGGCATGTTCGCGGCCCGCGGGCAGGTGGTCGGCAAGCCGCTCGCGGAGGGTGGCACGCTCGGCGAATATTTCGTTCGCCAACCCGAGGACGCCTACCGTCAGTACGCGCTCAAGTGGGACGGCGAATGGCAGGTGACCTACGAGACCTTCCGCGACATGGGCATCGCCTACGCCGTCGGCCTGATCCTGATCTACATCCTGGTGGTCGCCGAGTTCCGCTCCTACGTCGTGCCGCTGATCATCATGGCGCCGATTCCGCTCACCGTGATCGGGGTGATGCCGGGCCACGCGCTGCTCGGCGCGAACTTCACGGCCACCTCGATGATCGGCATGATCGCGCTCGCCGGCATCATCGTGCGCAATTCGATCCTGCTGGTGGATTTCGTCAATCTCAAGGCGGCCGAAGGCATGGCGTTTCGCGATGCGATCGTCGCCTCGGCGGCGGCGCGCGCCAAGCCGATCGCGCTCACCGCGGCGGCGGCCATGCTCGGCGCGCTGTTCATCCTCGACGACCCGATCTTCAACGGCCTGGCGATCTCGCTGATCTTCGGCATCCTGGTCTCGACACTGCTGACACTGGTCGTGATCCCGGTGCTGTACTACGCCGTTTATCGTGCTAGGTTCGAGGCGTCAGCCGACGCCGCGCCCGGGCCCGCATGATTTTTCGACAGCTCTTCGATCCACCATCGTCGACTTACAGTTACCTGCTTGCGGACGCCGCGTCGCGCGAGGCCGTGCTGATCGACCCCGTGTTCGAGCAGGCGCAGCGCGATGCGGCGTTGATCCGCGAGCTCGACCTGCAGCTCAGCTGGACCCTCGAGACGCACGTGCACGCAGACCACGTCACCGGGGGCTGGCTGCTCAAGCAGCACCTCGGCAGCAGAATCGCCGTCTCGGCGGCAAGCGGCGCGGAGGGCGCCGACCGCCTGCTCGAGCACGGTGCGCGCCTGAGCTTCGGTGCACGCAACCTCGAAGTGCGCGCGACGCCGGGGCACACGAACGGTTGCGTCACCTATGTCCTCGACGACCGGTCGATGGCCTTTACCGGCGATGCCGTGCTCATCCGCGGCTGCGGGCGCACGGATTTTCAGCAAGGCGACGCGCGGCGCCTGTTCCGGGGGGTGCGCGAGCAGGTCTTCACGCTACCCGATGACTGCGTGCTTTACCCGGCGCACGACTACCGTGGCTTGACCGCTTCCAGCGTCGGCGAGGAACGTCGCTACAACCCGCGCCTGGGCGGCGCGGTGCTCGAGGATGACTTCGTCGGCTATATGCAGCACCTCGGGCTGCCGCATCCCAAGCAGATCGCGGTTGCCGTCCCGGCCAATTTGCGCAGCGGGCGACCCGAAGACGGTGTGCCGCTGGCCGACGCGCCGAGCTGGGCGCCGCTGACCTACACCTTCGCGGGCATTTGGGAGCTGCAGCCGGACTGGCTCGAGGAAAACCTCGATCGCGTGCAGGTGCTCGACGTGCGCGAGCCCGGCGAGTTTAACGGTGTGCTCGGTCACCTGCGCGGCGCGCGCCCCGTGCCGCTCGGCGCCCTCGAGGCGCAGGCCGATACCTTCGATCGCGCGCGGCCGATCGTGACCGTATGCCGCTCCGGCGCGCGCTCGGCACAGGCATCCGTCCTGTTGCGCAGGGCCGGGTTCGAGCGGGTGGCGAACCTGGCGGGCGGCATGCTGCGCTGGCGTGCGCAGCGCTTCGCCGTCGAGGGCGGCGAGGAATGAGCCGCGGGGCTGCATGACGTCCTTCCATTACGCCCATGCGCACGGCGCGGACGGGCGCGCCTGCATCGAGGCCTGCGTCGAGCGCCTCGGTTCGATCGGCAGCGGGCTGGGCTTCGTCTATTTCACCGAGTCGCTGATGCCCGAGGCCGCGACGATCGTCGCGACGCTGCGCGCGCGCACCGGCGTGCAGGACTGGGTCGGCACGGTCGGCGTCGGCATACTCGCCACCGGCAGCGAATATCTCGACGAACCGGCGCTCGCGGTCATGGTCGCGGACATCCCGGAGAACGCCTATCAGGTCTTTTCCGGCCGTCGCGGGCTCGTGCGCGGCAAGGAGGCGTATTTCGGCGTCGTTCATGCCGATCCGAACACGCCCGACGTGGCCGGGCTGATCGCCGACATGTCGACGAAGGTCGAAAGCGGCTATCTCGTCGGCGGCCTGTCGAGCGCGCGGCAGAAAACCGTGCAGGTGGCGAACGACGTGCTCTCGGGCGGCCTGTCGGGGGCGCTGCTTGCCTCCTCGGTGGGCGTGCGCACCCGCCTGACGCAGGGCTGCGCTGCGCTGCCCGGCCGCTATCGCGTCACCGCGGCCGACGCGAACGTGATCGCGACGCTCGACGGCCGCCCGGCGCTCGAGGTGATGAAAGCCGCGATCGGCGAAGTGCTCTCGCGCGACCTGCGCCGCGCGGCGCAGTTCATCCAGGTCGGCCTGCCGGTCGCCGGCTCCGACACGGGCGATTACCTGGTGCGCAACCTGATCGGTATCGATCCGCGGAACGGCTTGATCGCCATCGGCGACGTCGTCGAGGCGGGCGCGGCGCTGATCTTCTGCAAGCGCGACGCGGCGAGCGCGCGCGCCGACCTGGAGCAGATGCTTGCGGCGCTCAAAGCCGAGGTTCCGGCGCCGCGCGGTGCGCTGTATTTTTCCTGCGTGGGGCGCGGCGAGCACATGTTCGGCGCGCGCGGCGCGGAGCTCGGCATCGTGCGCGATCTGCTCGGCGAGCTGCCGCTGGTCGGATTTTTCTGCAGCGGCGAGATCTCGCACGACCGGCTCTACGGCTACACCGGCGTGCTGACGCTATTCAGCTGACCCGAGGGAAGCAAAAAGGCCCGGGCGCGCGCGTTGCGTCTACCGGCTACTTGGCGTAGTCGTACTTGCCGTCCTTCCAGACATAGAACACGTAGCCCGGCGCGGTCACATCGCCCTTCTTGTTGAAGCCGATCTTGCCGAGCACGGTGTCGAACTTGTTCTTGCGCAGGGTGTCGGCGACCTTCTTCCAGTTGGTCGACTTCGCCTTGGTGACCGCCTGCGCCCAGGCCTGGATCGCGCCATAGGTATACAGCGTGTAGCCCTCGGGCTCGTACTTCTGCGCACGGAACTTCTTCACCACGTCCGCGGCCGCCGGGTTCTTGCGCGGATCTGGGCTGAAGGTCATCAGCGTGCCTTCGCCGGCCTTGCCGGTGATCTTCCAGTACTCGTCGGTCACCAGCGCGTCGCCGGAGACGAGCTGCACGTTGTAGCCCTGCTCGCGCGCCTGGCGCACCATCAGGCCGGCCTCGGTGTGGTAGCCGCCGACGTAGACCACGTCGACGCCCGCGCCCTTCATCTTGGAGACCAGCGCCGAGTAATCCTTCTCGCCCGCGGTGTAGGCCTCGTACATCGCCTCCTTCACGCCGCGCTTGTTGAGCTGCTTCTTGGTCTCGTCGGCCAGCCCTTTGCCGTACGCCGTCTTGTCGTGGATGATGGCGATCTTCTTGCCCTTGAACTTGTCGGCGAGGTAGTTGCCGGCGACCGTGCCCTGCTGGTCGTCGCGGCCGCAGACGCGGAACACGTTCGGGCCGCCTTCCTCGGTGAGCTTGGGATTGGTCGAGGCCGGCGAAATCTGCAGGATGCCCTCCTCGGTGTAGACCTTGGAGGCCGGGATCGACGAGCCGGAGCAGAAATGCCCGGCGACGAACACGACCTTCTCGCTGACGAACTTGTTCGCCACGGCGACCGCCTGCTTCGGGTCACAGGCGTCGTCGCCGACCTTCAGCACCAGCTTCTGGCCCATCACGCCGCCCTTGGCGTTCAAGTCGGCCACCGCGAGCTCGGCGCCGCGCCGCATCTGCTCGCCAAACGACGCGTACTGGCCGGTCATCGGACCGGCGGTGGCGATCACGATGTCCGCCCAGGCGGCGCTCGCGCAGCCCGCCATCACGGCAGCCGCGACGAATTTCAGCTTCAGGGTGTTCGGCATTGTTGCCTCCTCCAAAAAAGGCGCGCTTACTTTATCACAGCCCTTCGTCGAACCGCGGTCCGGCAGCTCAATGCCGCCCGGTTTCCGACGGGGATTTTTCGCGCCAGGAAAAAAGCCCGCTCCGCGCGTACAGCCAAGGGTATTGCTGGATCATCTTGCGTGCCTGCGCCATGCGAAACGCGGCGAGCGCGATGGCGATCAGCACGCTGCTGTCGATGACGTAGCCGAGCGGCGACAGCAAGCGGCCTTCGAATAGCGCATAGACGAGAAAGCGGTCGACGAGCGCGAGCAGCAGCGCGTAAGCCACCGCATGCCAAGCCGGCTTCCAGGTGTTGGCGACCGCCTGTCCGGTCATGTAGGCGGCGAAGCCGATGACGCAGACCGTCACGCCGACGAACACGCCGAGGCTTTCTCCGGCGAGCAGCGCCATCAGTGCCCGCCCTCCAGGTAGGCCTTGCGGATCTCCGCATTGGCGAGCAGTTCCTTGCCCGTGCCCGAGAGGACGATCTTGCCGTTCGCCATGACGTAGCCGCGGTGCGCGAGGCGCAGCGCATGGTAGGCGTTTTGCTCGACGAGGAACACGGTCACGCGATCGCGCGCGTTGATCTCCCGGATGACGCTGAAGATCTGGCGGACCAGCAGCGGCGCGAGACCGAGCGAGGGCTCGTCGAGCAGCAGCAGCTTTGGACGGCTCATCAGTGCGCGGCCGATCGCGAGCATCTGCTGCTCGCCGCCCGAGAGCGTGCCGGCGCGCTGCCGGCGCCGCTCGCGCAGGATGGGGTAGAGCGTGAGGACGCGCTCGAGATCGTCGTCGAAATGCCGCGGGTCGGTGGTCGTCGCACCCATCTGCAGATTCTCGAGCACGGTCATGAACGGAAAAATGCGCCGGCCTTCGGGCGCCTGGGCGAGACCGCGGCGCACGATCGCATGCGTCGGCAGCCGGGTGATGTCCTCGCCGAGGAACGCGATGCGCCCGCGCGAGGCCCGTGGGTTGCCGCAGATCGACATCAGCAGGGTGGACTTGCCGGCGCCGTTGGCGCCGATCAGGGTGACGATTTCGCCCTGCTCGACGCTCACATCGACGCCGTGCAAAGCCTCGATGTGGCCGTAGCCGGCGTGCAGATCGTCGACGCGCAGTACGTTCATGGCTGCGCCGGCGCCGCTTGTTCCGGCTCGCCGAGGTAGGCGCGGATCACCGCCGGGTCGCTGCGTACCGCCTCGGGCGTGCCGTCTGCGATCTTGCGTCCGTAATCGAGCACCACCACCTGGTCCGAGATCCCCATCACCACGCTCATGTCGTGCTCGATGAGCAGCAGGGTGATCGCGTGCTGGTCGCGGATGAAGGTCAGGAGCGCGTTCAGCTCCGCCGATTCGCGCGGATTGAGGCCGGCCGCCGGCTCGTCGAGGCAGAGCAGCACCGGCTCGGTGCACATCGCGCGCACGATTTCCAGCCGGCGCTGGTCGCCGTACGGGAGGTTGCCCGCGTTCCAGTCGGCGCGCTCGGCCAGCCCGACGCGCTCGAGCCAGTAGCGCGCGCGCTCGATGGCGCGCCGTTCGGCCGCCGCATAGCCGCCGAAGCCGAGCAGCGCGCCGAAGGTGTAGCCCGAAGCGCGCATCAGCACGTTGTGTTGCGCGATGAGCAGATTCTCGAGCACCGACATGCCGGGAAAGAGGCGAATGTTCTGGAAGGTGCGCGCCACGCCCGCGCTCGCCGGGATCGCGTAGCCCTCCATGCGCTCGAGCAGGAATTCGCCGCGCGCCGGGTGGCGCAGCGCGAGCCGTCCGACCGTGGGCTTGTAGAACCCGGTCAGGCAGTTGAACACCGTGGTCTTGCCCGCGCCATTGGGGCCGATGAGCGCGGTGATCTTGGCGCGCGGCGCCTCGAAGGACACATCGTCGATCGCGACCAGCCCGCCGAAGCGCATCGTCAGGTGCTCGACCGAGAGCAGCGGCATCTGCGGGGCGTTCATGCGCGCGTCTCCTGCGGCGCTTCGCCGGCGGGCGGCGGACGCTCGGGCATGCGCACGGTCGGTTCGCGATGCGCGAGCAGCCCGCGCGGGCGCCACACCATGATCGTGACCATCGCGAGGCCGAAGGCGAGCATGCGGTACTGATTCAGGTCGCGGAAGACTTCGGGCAGGCCAATCAGCAGGATCGCCGCGAACACGATGCCGATCTGGCTGCCCATGCCGCCGAGCACGACGATCGCGAGGATGATCGCCGATTCGAGAAAGGTGAAGCTCTCCGGGCTGATGAAGCCCTGGCGGGTCGCGAAGAAGGACCCGCCGAAGCCGCCGAACATGGCGCCGATCGAGAACGCCGTGAGCTTGGTGTTGCGCGGGTGCACGCCGAGGCTGCGGCAGGCGATCTCGTCCTCGCGCAGCGCCTCCCAGGCGCGGCCGACCGGCAGCTTGCGGATGCGCAGGGTGAACAGGTTGGTGATCAGGGCGAGCCCGAGGATCAGGTAGTAGAGGAACACGATGCGGTCGACGGACGAATACGCGAGGCCGAAGAAGCTGTGGAACGAAGCTTCGCCCTCCGCCGGGTTGGCGGTGAACGGCAGCCCGAAGAAGGTTGGCCGCGGGATGCCGGAAACGCCGTCCGGTCCGTTGGTGAAGGTGTACCAGTTGAGCAGGATGATGCGCACGATCTCGCCGAAGCCGAGGGTCACGATCGCGAGGTAGTCGCCGCGCAGACGCAGCACCGGAAAGCCGAGCAGCATGCCGGCGAACGCGGCCATGATTCCGGCGAGCGGCAGGCAGGTCCAGAAACCGAGGTCGAAGTACAGCGCGAGCAGCGCGTAGCTGTAGGCGCCGACCGCGTAGAAGGCGACGTAGCCCAGATCGAGCAGCCCCGCCAGGCCGACGACGATATTCAGTCCCCAGCCGAGCATGATGTAGGTGACGACAAGAATGGCGATGTCGAGCAAACGCCGGTCGATCCCCGGCAGGAACGGCAGCATGACCGCGACACCGAGCAGCAGCGGGCCGACCAGGCGCGCCCAGTCCTGGACGCGTGCGCTCAGCCGGTCCATACGCGCCTCGCGGGCCTCGGCGTCGAGCGCGCTCTCGGATGCGTACCACAGCAGCCAGGCCGCGCGCGCGCTCAGCACCCAGGCGGTGAGCGCGATCGTCCAGTTCACCACGGCGCTGGCGAAGGGCAGCAGGCGGTGCGCCAAGTCGGCGCCGTCCGCGCCCCCGGCGACGACGTCGTGCACCAGGATCGCGCTCAGCCCGAGGGCGAACGCCAGCGCGGCGACGAGCACCGGCAGCGGGCGCCGCGCGCGCAGCAGGCCGATGCCGAGGCGCCCGAGGAAGGCGAGCACGGCGGCGGCGACCACGTCGTCGAAGCGGAACACCACCGCTGGACCGCTGGAGATGTCCTGCACGCGTACCCCGACCAGGGCGATGGTCAGCAAGACGACCACCCCGGCGACCAGCCCGGCATCCTTCAGCGCGGCGCCGAAATCGAAGGCCGGACCTGGCGCCTGCGCTTGCATCACACCTTTTCGACGTCGGGTTTGCCGAGCAAGCCGGTCGGGCGGAAGATCAGCACCAGCACGAGAATGGCGAAGGCTGCGACGTCCTTGTACTCGACCGAGAAATAGGCCGACCAGAAGGCCTCGATCAGGCCGATCAGCAGGCCGCCGAGCATCGCGCCCGGCACCGAGCCGATGCCGCCGAGCACCGCGGCGGTGAACGCCTTCACGCCGGCCAGGAAGCCGATGTAGAAGTCGATCACGCCATAGTTCAGCAGGAACATCAGGCCGGCGACCGCGGCGAGGCTCGCCCCCATGACGAAGGTCAGCGAGATCGTGCGGTCGACGTCGATGCCGATCAGCGCGGCCATGCCCAGGTCCTGCTGGCAGGCGCGCTGCGCGCGGCCCAGCGCGGTCCGGTTGATGAGCAGGGTGAAGCCGGCCATCAGGGCGATGGTGAGCACGATGATCAGCATCTGCAGGTAGCTGAAGCTCACGGCGAACGCGCCGCCCTCGAGGAATCGCGCGCCGCCGGTGATCACCGGCTGCAGCGGCTTGTTGCGCGCGCCCTGCAGCAGCTGGACGTAGTTCTGCAGGAAGATCGACATGCCGATCGCGGTGATCAGCGCCGCGAGGCGCGGCGAGTGGCGAAGCGGCCGGTACGCGACCCGTTCGAGCGCCCAGCCGTAGACCGAGGTCAGCAGCATCGTCGCCACGAGCACGATCAGCAGCGCGAGCGGCACCCAGCCGACGCCGACCAGGCCGAGCGTGAGAAAGGTGATGATCGAGATGAAGGCGCCGATCATGAAGATTTCGCCGTGCGCGAAATTGATCATGCCGATGATCCCGTAGACCATCGTATAGCCGATCGCGATCAACCCGTAGATCATGCCGAGCGTCAGCCCGTTGATCAGCTGCTGCAGGAAGTAGCCCATGACGGGCGCAAGGTTAGGCGAGATTGCGCAACTCGCGCAACGCGACCGCGAGCATCGACTGGTCGGGCGCGGGGCCGGCGCGCAGCTCGGCAAGCAGGCGCTGCGCGCGTCCAAGCGCACTCGCGTGCGCTTCGCTCCAGGCGGCGATCAGTTCCTGCGGCGACGATCCGGCGCCCACGCCCTCCACGACCTGCGCGGTCAGCGTGCGCTGCAGCCCGGCGAGGTCGTCGCGCATCGCCGCGCGCGCGAGCGCGGGCCAGTGGCCCGCGCCGGTCAGCCTGCCGATGCAGGCCCGCAGCCAGGGCAGGTGGAGCGCCTCGGCGAGCGCGAAGTACACGCCCGCGACATGCATTTCCGGCACCCGCGCGCGCCCGGCGACCTCGACGATGTCGAGCGCGGCAAACAGCAGCTCGCTCGAGGCGACCGCCTGCGCAAGCGCCTCGGGCACGCCGCGCTTGCGGTAGCCCTCCGCCAGCGCTTCGACTTGCGCGCGACTGTCGGCGTCGAGCAGTCCAGACAGACCCCCGCGCAGGGTCTCGACCAGCGGCCGGAAGTGGGCAATGGTCGCCGCGATGTCCTCCCCGAGCCGGCTCGAGCGCAGAAACCAGCCGGTCGCGCGCACCGTGAGGCGCCCGACCAGGATGAGCATCTCGGCCTGCACCTCGTCCGGCACGTGGTTGTCGAGCGCCTCGATCGCCTGCCACTGCGGCACCAGCGCGAAGATCTCGCGCTGCAGCAGATAGGCGCGCACGACGTCTGCCGGACTCGCGCCGGTCGCGTCGACGAAGCCGTGCACGAAGGTGCTGCCGACGCGGTTGACCATGCTGTTCAGCACGTGCGATGCGATGATTTCGCGCCGCAAGGGGTGGCGCGCCATGTACGTCGCATAGTCTGCGCGCAGCCGCGCCGGAAAATAGCGCGCGAGCGAAGTGGCGACCCAGGGGTCGTCGGGCAGGGGCGAGTCGAGCAACAGGTCGTAGAGCCAGAGCTTGGCGTAGGCGAGCAGCACCGCCGCCTCCGGCGTCGCGAGGCCTTCGCCCTGCGCCCTGCGCGCATCGAGCTCCGCGTCATCGGGCAGAAACTCGATGGCGCGATTCAGGCGGCCGGCCTTTTCCAGCGCCCGCATGAAGCGCGTCTGCGCATCGAGCAGGCGAACGCCCATGCGCCGGGCGATCGATAGCGACTGCGTCTGGAAGTAGTTGTCGCGCAGCACGAACTTGGCGACGTCCGGCGTCATCTCGCCGAGCAGCTTGTCGCGCTGCTTCGTCGTCAGCTCGCCATCGCTGATCGCGAGGCCGAGCAGGATCTTGATGTTGACCTCGTGATCCGAGGTCGCGACCCCCGCCGAGTTGTCGATCGCGTCGGTGTTGATGCGGCCGCCGGCGCGCGCGAACTCGATGCGGCCGCGTTGCGTCACGCCCAGGTTGCCGCCCTCGGCGAACACCTTGCAGCGCAGCGCCGCGCCATCGACCCGCACGGCGTCGTTCGTGCGATCGCCGACCTCGGCCTGCGATTCCTCGCTCGATTTCACATAGGTGCCGATGCCGCCGTTGTAGATCAAGTCGACCGGCGCGCGCAGGATCGTGCTGATCAGCTCGTTCGGCGTCAGGCGCGTGGCCTCGGTGCCGAGCGCGCGGCGCATCTCGGTGGACAGCGCGATCGTCTTCAGGCTGCGCGGCCACACGCCGCCGCCCTTGGAGATCAGCGCGCCGCCGTAGTCCGCCCAGCTCGAGCGCGGCAGCTCGAACAGGCGCTTGCGCTCCTCCCAGCTGCCTGCGGGGTCCGGATCCGGGTCGATGAAGACATGCCGATGATCGAACGCCGCGACCAGGCGGATGTGCTTGGAGAGCAGCATGCCGTTGCCAAACACGTCGCCCGACATGTCGCCGATGCCGACCACGCTGAACGCCTCGGACTGGGTGTCGAGTCCGAGCTCGCGAAAGTGCCGCTTGACCGATTCCCAGGCACCGCGCGCGGTGATGCCCATCTTCTTGTGGTCATAGCCCGCCGAGCCGCCCGAGGCAAAGGCGTCGCCGAGCCAGAAGCCGTACTCGGCGGACACCGCATTGGCGATGTCGGAAAACGTCGCGGTGCCCTTGTCCGCGGCGACCACGAGGTAGGGATCGTCGTCGTCGTGGCGCCGCACGTCGGGCGGCGGCACGATCGCATCGCCCACCCGGTTGTCGGTGATATCGAGCAGCCCGCGCAGGTAGTCCTGATAGCAGGCCACGCCTTCGGCGAGGTACGCATCGCGATCGCTCGCCGGCGGCGCCTTCTTGAGCACGAAGCCGCCCTTCGAGCCGACCGGCACGATCACCGTGTTCTTCACCATCTGCGCCTTGACCAGCCCGAGAATCTCGGTGCGGAAATCCTCATGGCGATCCGACCAGCGCAGCCCGCCGCGCGCGACCTTGCCGCCGCGCAGATGCACACCCTCGAAGCGCGGCGAGTACACGAAGATCTCCACCCGCGGCTTGGGCTCGGGCAGGCCGGGCACCTGCGCCGAGTCGAGCTTGAATGACAGGCAGGGGCGGCGGCGCCCGTCCGCGTCGCGTCGGAACCAGTTGGTCCGCAGCGTCGCCTGAATGAGCGCCAGAAACTGGCGCAGCACGCGGTCCTCGTTGAGCTGCTCGACCTTGTCGATCTCGGACTCGATCTCGGCTGCGCGTCGCGTGCCGTCTTCGCCTTCTGCGCGGGCCGGGCCGCGGGGGTCGAAGCGCGCGCGAAACAGCGCCACCAGGGCGCGCGCGATCGCGGCGTGCGCGGCGAGCGTGCGTTCGATGTAGGCCTGCGAGAGGCTGAAATTGATCTGCTGCAGGTAGCGTGCGTAGGCGCGCAGCACCGTCACCTCGTCGGCGTCTAGCCGCGCGCGCAGCACGAGCTGATTGAAGCCGTCGTTTTCCAGCGTGCCGTAAAACAGCCGCGCGAAGGCGTCCTCGAAGATCTCATCGAGGGCGTCGATGTCGACCTCCGCTTCGCCGAGCACGCGCAACGCGAAGTCGTGGATCCACAGTGGCGTGCCGTCGGCCGGGGCGACGCGGTAGGGGCGCTCCTCGAGCACGCGCAGCCCCATGCGCTCGAGCATCGGCAGCGAATCGGACGGCGTCACCGCGGCGCCGTAATGGAACAGCTTGAAGCGCAGCGTGTCGTGTGCGGATTCCGGCGGCCGGTACAGCCGCAGCGCGAGCGGCCTTTGCGCGGACAGGGTCTCGAGCAGCGCGATGTCCGGCACTGCTGCGCGCGCGCTGAAATCGTCGCGGTAGGCCGCTGGAAAGGCCGCGGCGAAGCGCAGATGCAGGGCGATGCCCGCCGCTTCGCCGCGTGCCTCGATCAGGGCGTCGGCGAGGTCGTCGTCCCAGCGGCGCATCGCGGCGGCCAGCTGCGCCTCGAGGTCGTCGACGTCGGCGGGCGGG
>Ga0210060_1000220_pt1 | contig 28114 bp, 29 predicted proteins | sample Joice_CattailNLB_FD_184871 | JGI IMG/M metagenome (GOLD analysis project Ga0210060, IMG submission 184871) | Wetland microbial communities from San Francisco Bay, California, USA, that impact long-term carbon sequestration - Joice_CattailNLB_D2... | ecosystem: Environmental > Aquatic > Marine >...
GACTGGGGGCTGGGAGATTTCCTCTTTTTCGCGCGCTTTGCGCCGCAAGTCGCTGCGCGCGGCGCGCGCATCACGCTGCGCGCGCCGCCGAAGCTCCTGCCGCTGGCGCGCCAGTGGACCTGGGCGCAGGTGGTCCCCGACGAAGGCCCGGTGGACGCGTCGGCGTTCGACCGGATCGAGACGCTCGAGGACCTGCCCGCGCTGCTCGCGGCCGACGCGCCGGCGCACACGCTCGCCCTGCGTGCCGACGAGGCGCAGCGTGCGCGCTGGGCGGCGACGCTGGCGCGCGCCGGCGCGCGCCCGTATATCGGCGTCAGCTGGCGCGCGGGAACCGATCTGCGCGAACGCCCGGGGCCTGGCGACGAGGTGACCCGCCTTTCCAAGCAATGTCCCATCGACTCGATTGCCGCGACGCTGTCGCCGATCGCGGGTACGCGCGTGGTGCTGCAGCGCGGACCGCGCGAAGGGGAGGTGGCGCAATTCGCGGCGCGTGCCGGGGGCGCGCTGTGCGACCTCTCAGAGGTCAACGAAGATCTCCCGGCAATGGCGGCGGTGCTCAGCCTGCTCGACGATTACGTCGGGGTGAGCAATACCAACATGCACCTGCGGGTCGCGCTCGGGGGGACGGCGCGCGTGCTCGTGCCGTTTCCGCCGGAAGGTCGCTGGGGCTCGAGCGGTGACGTCTCGCCGTGGTTTCCGGGTTTCTCGATCTATCGCGACGCCGGCGGCTGGACGACCGCGCTCGAGCGGCTGCGTGCGGATCTGGCGCAGGCGCATGGCGGGGCGCATTCGCGATGAGCGACATACTGCGCCGCATTCTCGATTCGAAGCGCGCCGAGGTGGCTGCGGCGCAGCGCGCCGTCTCCCGAAGCGAGATCGAGGCGCGCGCCCGCGCCGCAGCCCCGGCGCGCGATTTCCTCGGCGCGATCCGCGCGAAGCGCGCCGCGCGGCAGCCTGCGGTCATCGCCGAGATCAAGCGCGCGAGTCCGTCGAAGGGCCTGCTGCGCGCCGACTTCGATCCGGGCGCGATCGCACGTGCCTACGAAGCGGCCGGCGCGGCCTGCCTGTCGGTGCTGACCGACGCGCCTTATTTTCAAGGCGCGCCCGAGCATCTCGTCGCGGCGCGCGCTGCCTGCGCGCTCCCTGCGCTGCGCAAGGACTTCATGATCGATGCGTATCAGGTGTTCGAGGCGCGCGCGCTCGGCGCCGATTGCATCCTGCTGATCGTCGCGGCGCTCGCGCCTGCCGAAATGGCAGCGCTCGAGGCGCTCGCGATCGAGCAGGGGATGGCGGTGCTGGTCGAGGTGCACGATGCCGCCGAGCTCGAGCGGGCGCTGGCGCTGAAAACGCCGCTGCTCGGCATCAACAATCGCGATCTGCGCAGCTTCGAAACCCGGCTCGAGACGACGCTCGATCTGCTGCCGCGCATTCCCGCGGACCGGATCGTGGTCACCGAGAGCGGCATCGGGGCACCGGCCGACGTCGCGCGGATGCGGGCGAACGGCGTCGGCGCTTTCCTCGTGGGCGAAGCGTTCATGCGGGCGCCGGACCCGGGCGCAGCGCTGTCGAGCTTGTTCGCTTCAATGTAACGATATGAAAAAAAAGGGTATTTTCCTGAGGGGCGAGGTGTTGCGCATGCACAACGGGTTTTCCCCGTAGGCGTGACATAAGACGCGGCGGCGTTGCTTGACGGTCACGCACTCCGGCACAATTCAAGCAACCTTCTCACGTGAGAGGTTTGGGCGAGCGGTGACGCCGTTCGATTCATCAAACAAGTTGGGAGACTTCTGCATGCAAAAGAAACTTCTAGCCGTGGCCGTCGCCGGCGCGCTCGCCCTTCCGGGAGCCGCATCCGCAGCGTCGAGCGTGACGATCACTGGCTTTTTCAAACTGAGCTACGCGTGGACCAAAGTTTCGAATCAAACGGGTGGCGCAAGCCAGTCGCAAGACCGGGTCCAGGACGAATCCTCGCGGATCTACTTCCGCGTGGTCGAGGACCTGGGCGGCGGCCTTCAGGCGATCGGTCAGATCGACTGGCGGATCGCGATGGACGCCGGCCAGGATGGCGCGAGCGGCGCGAACTGGGTCGGCCTGCGCAGCAAGTCCTGGGGCCAGGCGACGTTGGGCCGGCATGACCTGCACTACATCTACACGGAAGACCAGTCGTACTCGCGCGGCGGCTCGCTGAAGGGTACGAACACCTCGATCATCGCGTTCTCCGCTGGCGGCGTGTTCGCGATCGCGAACGCGACCCGGACGCCGAACACGATCGTGTGGGATTCGCCGAACTGGAAGGGCTTCACCCTGAAGGCCGCCTACTCGACGAACCCGTACGCGGCGTCGGAAGCCGACATCGGCAGCACCGTGAGCGACGGCTGGGCCCTCAACCTCGCGCCGCAGTACAACGCGAAGAACTGGGGCATCGGCTACAGCTACTGGCAAGGCAAGAACGACGGCTCCAACTTCACGATCCCTGCCAACGGCGCCCTGCCCGCCGGCTTCAATGTCCCTGCGCAGATCAAGACGACCGGCAACCGCGTGAACGGCCACTACCAGTGGGGTGGTTTCCGCGTTGGCGTGGTATGGGACCAGGCCAAGATCAAGTGCCAGAACCTGGCTTCGGGCCTGCCGTGCGGGGTCAGCACGGTCTCCAAGCGTAACGCGTGGTCGGTCCCGCTGCGTTACGACTGGGGCAAGTGGAGCGTGTTCGGCCACTACTCGTGGGCGCTGCGCGACAAGGGCGACGCGTTCCAGAACCTGGATACGAAGGCGAAGATGTTCGCGATCGGCGGTGCGTACAGCTTTTCCAAGCGCACGAAGATCGCGCTGGAATGGGCGCAGATCAAGAACAAGGAAGATGCGGCATACAACCTGTTTACCAACGTGGGCAGCCTCGGCAGCAACAGCAACGCGGTCACCCCGGGACAGGATCCGAGCCAGCTCGCGCTCACCGTTACGCATAACTTCTAAGTCTCAAGAATCAAGGCCGGCGTAGTCAGCCGGCTGTTTCATCCCGACGGGCGTCGCAAGACGCCCGTTTTTTTTGCTCGTCCGCATCCCCCGGAACCACGTGCACGATGCACATGGGCGCGAACGGCGGCTTTGCTACACTCGGCGCACAGATGAGCGCCCGTGCCCCGTTCCCGACGCTCGACTGCCTCGATCGTGCGGTCGGCGAGTTCGACCGCGCGTTGCGCGCGGTCGCCGGCGTGCATCGCAGCGCGCGGCCTTCCCCCGCGGCAGGCGTGGCCGACGCCGCGCTGAGCGAAGGCGAGCGCGCGCATGCCGCCGCGCTCATGCGGGTGAACCACGTCGGCGAGGTCTGCGCGCAGGCGCTCTACCAGGGGCAGGCGCTGACCGCGCGCGCCTCGGTGAACCGCGCCGCGCTCGACGGCGCGGCGCGCGAGGAGGAAGACCATCTGGCCTGGAGCGCGGAGCGGCTGCGCGAGCTCGACGGGCGGCTCAGCCTGCTCAATCCGCTGTGGTACACGGGCGCGCTTGCCATGGGCCTCGGCGCGGGCCTGCTGGGCGATCGCTGGAGCCTCGCCTTTCTCGCCGAGACCGAGCGCCAGGTGGAGCAGCACCTGAGCGGCCATCTCGAGTTGCTGCCGCCTGCGGACGCCCGCTCGCGCGCGATCGTCGCGCAGATGCGCGAGGACGAGGCGAAGCATCGGCGCAGCGCGCAAAAGCTCGGGGCGGCCGAAATGCCGGCGCCGGTCAAGCGTGCGATGCGGCTGGCCGCCAAGCTGATGACCGCGCTTGCGCACCGCATCTGACGCTGAGCCAGACCATGCTCAACGTGTACATCGGCTACGACCCCAAGGAATCGGTGGCGTTCTATACGCTTGCGCATTCGATCCTGCGCCGGGCGTCGATTCCGGTCGCGATCGCGCCGCTCATGCGCTCGCAGCTGAAGGGCATTTATACGCGCGAGCGCGGCCCGACCGAGTCGACCGAATTCAGCCTGACGCGCTTCCTCGTGCCCTACCTTTCTGGCTATTCCGGCTGGTCGGTGTTCATGGACTGCGACATGCTGTGCCTGGCTGACATCGCCGAGCTCGCGGCGCAGATCGAGCGCCAGCCGGACAAGGCCGTGCTGGTGTGCAAGCACGACTACGTGCCGCGTACCGAGCGCAAGTTTCTCGGTCAGCTGCAGACCAAGTACCCGCGCAAGAACTGGTCGAGCCTGATGGTGTTCAACAATGCGCGCTGCCGAGCCTTGAGCCCCGCGTACGTGAACACTGCGGCGGGGCTCGAGCTGCACCGCTTCGCCTGGACCGAGGACGCCTCGATCGGCGAGATCCCGCTCGAGTGGAACTGGCTGGTCGGCGAGTACGCGCCGAGCGCACGCGCGAAGATCGTGCACTACACGCTCGGCGGACCCTACTTCGACGACTATCGCGACTGCGACTACGCCGCCGAGTGGCTTGCCGAGTTCGAGTCGATGCGCCACACGGCGCGCCGCTAGCGCCGCAGCACGCCGCTCAGTCTTCCAGCAGTTCGAAGTCTTTCGTCATCTCGGCGGTCTTGCCGAGCATGGCCGACGCCGAACAGTACTTCTCGTGCGACAGGCGGATCGCATGCTCGACGAGGCTTCGCTTCAAGGCCTTGCCGCGCACCGTGAAATGCATGTGAATGCGCGTGAATACCTTGGGGTCGGTGTCGGCGCGCTCGGCGGCGAGCTGGACGTCGCAGCCGCTCACCTGCTGCCCGTTTTTCTTCAGGATGACGACGACGTCGTACGCGGTGCAGCCCCCGGCACCGGCGAGGACGACCTCCATCGGGCGCGGCGCGAGGTTGCGCCCACCGCCCTCGGGGGCGCCGTCCATCGCCAGCACGTGATTGCTTCCGGTCTCGGCAAGGAAGGTCATCCCTTGTCCTGTCCAGCGTACGGTGCAGTCCATCGTTCAGTTCCTTTGCCGCTGTCTATATCGGATGTTGCGAAGCAACAAAAATCCTTTGAAATGTCTTGGATATTTTAAAAGTCTATATGCCAATGACGATTGTTATGTATATATATCATATGCTTAATAAACATCAGGAAATATTATTAATGGATTAATAATATGATTTTGCGATGCAGCAAATCCGCCAGGAAAATTGGGCCTGCTCGAGGTGCCGTCCGGCATCAAGAGTATGTCTCCTCCACCCTCCTCCTTTGGTGGATTCAGCGCAGCCCCTAGCGGCTGCGCTTTTTTTTCCGACACTGAGCGCGCGGCAAGCTTTGACGATACCCCGCAAGTCACTTAAAATCTTCGCCTTTTCGGCCACCCGAATCCCATGAAGACGTATACCGCGAAGCCCTCAGAGGTGCGCCACGGCTGGTACGTGGTCAACGCCCAGGGCAAAGTGCTCGGTCGCCTTGCGACGCGCATTGCCCAGCGCCTGCGCGGCAAGCACCGGCCCGAGTACACGCCGCACGTCGACACCGGCGACTACATTGTCGTGGTGAACGCCGACAAGCTTCGCGTGACGGGCAAGAAGGCGCAGCAGAAGAAATACTATCGGCACACGGGTTATCCAGGCGGCATCCGGGAAACGACGTTCGCCGTGCTGCACGCCAAGCATCCCGACCGCGTGCTGCAGAAGGCGGTCAAGGGCATGCTCCCCAAAGGACCGCTCGGCAGCGCGATGCTCAGGAAGCTGAAGATCTATGCCGGGGACGCGCATCCGCATCACGCGCAACGCCCCGAGACGCTCGAACTGTAAAAGGATTGAAGGAACATCATGGTCGGCGACTATTACTACGGCACAGGGCGGCGCAAGAGTTCCGTTGCGCGCGTCTTTCTGAAACCCGGCAGCGGACAGATCATCGTCAACGACAAGCCGGTGGACGAGTTCTTCGGCCGCGAGACCGGCCGCATGATCGTTCGCCAGCCGCTCGAGCTGACCAAGAGCCTTTCCTCGTTCGACATTCGGGTGAACGTGTTCGGGGGCGGCGAAAGCGGTCAGGCCGGCGCGGTGCGGCACGGGATTTCGCGTGCGTTGATCGAGTTCGACGCGACGCTGAAGCCGACCCTCTCGGCGGCGGGTCTGGTCACGCGCGACGCGCGCGAGGTCGAGCGAAAGAAGGTAGGCTTTCACAAGGCGCGGCGGCGCAAGCAGTTCTCGAAGCGCTGACGCCGGGCCCGGGGGGTCCGCGATCGAAAAGCCGCCCTTGGGGCGGCTTTTCCGTTTTCGGGGTGAGGTCAATGATCAGGGCGGGGATTGTCGGCGGCACGGGATACACGGGCGTCGAGCTGCTGCGCCTGCTCGCGCAACATCCCGAGGTCGAGCTGGCGACGATTACCTCGCGCAAAGAGGCCGGAACGCGTATCGATGCGATGTTCCCGGGGCTGCGCGGACGCGTGTCGCTCGCCTTCGCGGCGCCCGATCAGGCGGCCCTCGAGCGCTGCGACGTGGTGTTCTACGCGACGCCCAACGGGGTGGCGATGGGCGAGGCGCGCGCATTGCTCGACGCCGGGGTTCGGATCATCGATCTTTCCGCGGATTTCCGCCTGCAGGACGTTGCGGAGTGGGAGCGCTGGTACCGGACGAAGCATGCCGCCCCCGAGCTGATCGCAGAGGCGGTCTACGGCCTGTGCGAAGTGAACCGCGAACGCATCAGGTCGGCGCGCCTGGTGGCGAACCCGGGCTGCTATCCGACCGCGGTCCAGCTCGGGTTCCTGCCGCTGATCGAGGCAGGCTGGATCGATACCGCGCACCTGATCGCCGACGCAAAATCGGGCGTGAGCGGCGCCGGACGCAAGAGCGAGCTGCATCTGCTGTACGCGGAGGCCTCGGATAACTTCATGGCCTACGGCGTGAGCGGGCACCGCCACTGGCCCGAGATCCGCCAGGGCCTGGCGCAGCTCGCGGGACGGGCGGTCGGTCTCGTGTTCACGCCGCACCTGACGCCGGCGATTCGCGGCATTCACGCGACCCTCTATGCACGCCTTCTGGCACCGGCGGCCGGCAATGCGACCCGGGACCTCGGGGCGCTGCAGTCGCTTTTCGAGCAGCGCTACGCCGCCGAGCCTTTTGTCGATGTGATGCCCGCCGGCAGCCATCCCGAGACACGCGCAGTTCGCGGCGCAAACCTGTGCCGCATCGCGGTTCACCGGCCGAATGAATCCGCGAACGGCGGCGACACCATCGTCGTGCTTTCGGTGATCGACAACCTGGTCAAGGGGGCGTCGGGGCAGGCGGTACAGAACATGAACATCATGTTCGGACTGCCCGAAGCCGCCGGCCTGGGCCAGCTGCCCATCGTCCCCTGAGCGCAGATGGCCTGGCGCCTCGCCCGGTTTCGACAACGTTTCGGCATTGCGGCGCCGAAGGTGTCGGTGCGCAGCGAGCTGGCCTGGTATTGGCGTTGGCTCGGAATCCTCGTGGTGCTCGGCGCAGCCTTCGCGCTCGCGATGTGGATGTACGAAACGGGCCGTCGATTCGCCGGCTTTGACCGGCTGGAGCTGCAGGGGCTGGTCACGGAGCTGCGACGCCAGGACAGCCGCGTGCAAAGCGAGCTCGTGGACACACGTGCAGAGCTGGAAAAACTGCGCGCCGAAAGCGCCGCCTCGATGAGCCGGCTCGCCATCGAGCGAAGCGCCCAGCGCAAGCTCGCCGATCAGGTCCGGGTGCTGGAGCGTGAAAATGCGCACCTGCGCGAGGAGCTGGCGACCTTCGAGAGCCTGCTTTCCTCGGAATCACGCGAGAGCAAGCCGCTGTCGATCTATCGCTTCGCCGTGCAGCCCGACGTGCTGCCGGGCGAATACCGCTATCGCCTGCTGCTGTTGACCGGAACCGGGCGGCGGGAGCAGCAGTTTCAGGGTCGCCTCGAACTGGTCGTCAGCCTAAACGAGGGGGGCAAGGATGCTATGATGGTCATCCCTGACGGAACGGGTCACGCAGCCGCCGCATTTCGCCTTTCATTCAAGTACTTCCACCGAGTGGAAGGCACGTTTCGGGTCAGCCCCAAGGCGAAGCTGAAGAGCGTTCAGGCCCGCATCTACGAGGGCAAGGTGGTTCAGGCGCGCGCGACGGCGAGCGCGGCGATCGAGTAACGGGAGGTGACGATGTTTCGCAAGACGAGCAAACCGCAGAGTCGCATCGACAGCTGGATCGGGTCGACGACCAGCATCGAAGGGAATCTCTACTTCAGTGGTGGCATGCGCGTCGATGGCGTCATCCGGGGCAATGCCACCGCGCAGCCTGATCAGCCCGGCACGTTGGTCGTGTCGGAGAACGCGCGCATCGACGGCGAGGTTCACGCTGCGCACATCGTCGTCAGCGGAACAATCGTCGGTCCGGTGCACGCGACCGAGACGCTGGAACTCCAGGCCGGGTCACGGATCAAAGGGGACGTGTACTACAAATCGATCGAGATGGTGCAGGGCTCCATCGTCGAGGGCCGTATGGTCCATCAGGGCGAAGAGGTGAAATCGGTCGAATTGAAGCTGGCGACGGGCAGCTAATCGCCACGTTGACCGTATGGAAATGGCGACGGGATAATTTGCCCCGATCGTCAAATTTTGGATTCGTGGAGTACGACAGATGAATGCAGTCACCGAGATGCCCGCCCCGCTGGTGTTTTCCGACAGCGCGGCCAACAAGGTCAGAGAGCTGATCGAAGAGGAAGGCAATGCCGAGCTCAAGCTGCGCGTATTCGTTACGGGTGGCGGATGCTCGGGGTTCCAGTACGGGTTCACGTTCGACGAGGTGCGGAACGAGGACGACACGGCGATGGAAAAGGCCGGCGTGACGCTGCTGATCGACCCGATGAGCTACCAGTACCTGGTGGGCGCCGAGATCGACTACCAGGAAGGCCTCGAGGGCGCCCAGTTCGTGATCAAGAACCCGAACGCGCAAACCACCTGCGGCTGCGGATCGTCGTTTTCGGTCTGACCGGCGCGCGGCACAACGATCGAGAGTAAGCGGGGGCTGCGGCCCCCGTTTCCGTTTCAGGCCGGGTAAATCGCGCCGAGCACCCGCGCGCCGCGCGCGCCGGTGACCGCGGGCAGACCCGCGGGCTTTCCGGCGAGCGCACGCGCCGCGAGCCAAGCGAAGGCTGCGGCTTCGACCTGCTCGGCGGCCAAACCCCAGCGGTCGCTCGTGTCCACCGGGCGCGGCGCGAGCAGCGTCGCGAGGCGGCTGCGCAAGGCGTCGTTGCGTGCGCCTCCGCCGCACAGGATGACGCGGGCGCGGGACGGAGCATGCGAGCCGATGGCATGCGCCGCCGACAGCGCGGTCAGCTCGAGCAGCGTCGCCTGCACGACCTGCGGCGGCGGCCCGCGGTCAGCGATCCGTTGGTCGAGCCAGGCCGCATTGAACAGCTCGCGCCCTGAACTCTTGGGCGGTGCCTGCGCAAAGAAGGGCTCCTCCAGAAGCCGTGCGAGCAATGATGCATCGGGCGCGGCGCCCGCTGCCCAGGCGCCGCGGTCGTCGAAACGCTTGCCCTGCACGCGCTGAATCCACAGGTCGAGCAGGCACATGCCCGGACCGGTGTCGAAGCCGCGTACGCCGCCCTCGGGCGCAAGCAGCGTCACGTTCGCAATGCCGCCCAGATTGAGCACGACGCGCGGCTCGTCCGCCGAGCCGAAAGCGCTTGCATGAAACGCGGGCACGAGCGGGGCGCCCTGGCCGCCCGCGGCAACGTCCCGGCTGCGAAAGTCGGCGACCACGGTGATCGCCGTCAGCTCGGCGAGCAGCGCCGGATTGCCGATCTGCACCGTGTAGCAACGGTCCGGCCGATGGCGCACCGTCTGGCCGTGGCAGCCGATCGCGCGCACCGCGCCTGCCTCGACCCCTGCGGCGACGAGCGCGGCGCCCACGGCCTCGGCGTACAGCGCGGCGAGCCGGTTGCCCGCTTGCGCGGCTCGGTCGATCTCGTTAGCAGCGGGCGTGCACAGCGCGAGCAGCTCGGCGCGCAGGTCGTCCGGAAGCGCTCGCCGCACATGCGCACGCACGCGGGCGCGGTCATCGTCGGCAATGGCGGCGAGTACTGCATCGATGCCGTCGAGGCTCGTGCCCGACATCAGACCGATGAAAAGACCGCCTCCGCGGACCGCCTCGCCGACCCCCGGCGCGACGCTCACTGGAGCAGGGCGAGGTTCGTGCCGGAGAGCAGGTCGAGCTGGCTGACCAGGTCCGCCGTGTGCGCCCGGAAGGCGGCCATCTGCGCGGGGGGCACCGGCACGGCCGCGGGTAGCGCGATCGTCAATGGATTGCGAGGCGCCCCGGCGACGCGAAACTCGTAGTGCACGTGCGGGCCGGTCGCCCATCCCGTGCTGCCGACGGCCCCGATCGTTTCGCCCTGGGCGACGCGGACTCCGCGGTGGATGCCGCGAGCGAATCGGCTCATGTGGCCATACAGCGTCGAGTTCTGTCCGGGGTGGCGCAGGATCACCACGTTACCGTAGCCGCCCTTGCGTCCGGCAAAGTCCACCACGCCATCGCCTGTCGCGCGGATCGGTGTCCCGGTGGGTGCGGCGTAGTCGACGCCCGTATGCGCGCGCCAGGTTTTCAGGAAGGGGTGCAGGCGCCTGCCGAAGCCGGAGGTCACCCGGGAGAACGCCAGCGGCGAGCGCAGGAACGCCTTGCGCAGGCTCTTGCCGTCGGGCGCGTAGTAGCCACCTTGGCCACTGTCCGAGGTCGCGAAAAAGACCGCGCGAAACGCCTTGCCCTTGTTGACGAACTCGGCAGCCAGCACCCGCCCGATGCGCACCGGGAGGCCGTCGCGGTACATCATCTCGTACACCACGCTGAAATGGTCGTCCTGGCGCAGGTCGCGGTTGAAGTCGATGTCGCCACCGAAAATATCGGCCATCTGGATCGCCACGCTGTCGGGCATGTCGGCGTCGTCGGTCGCGGCAAACAGAGACGAGCGGATGATGCCTGCGCGGGCGACGGGCACGACGGCGTAATGCGCTTCGTCTTCCGAGACCCGAATGTCCTCTCCGCTGCGCTCGAAGCGCACCGCCTTGTCCCGACCGATCAGGTAGGACAGGCTGTGAAACTGGCCATCGGCCGCGACCTCGGCGTGCACGGTGGTTCCCGGGCGCAGCTTGTGCATGGCGTAAAACGTGGTCAGGCGCTTGGCGTATACAGCGTCGATACCGAGGCGCTCGAGAAGCTTGATGAGAGGCTCGCCGCGCGCGAAGCGGGCTTCGCGGACGAAGACCTCCGGGGTCGGCAGAAGCGCGGTCTCGAGGTCGATCGGGTAGGGTTCGCGAACCATGTCGCTACCCAAAGACAGGGCATCCGGCGCAGGCGAGATGGTGGCAAATGCGCCGACCACGCCGGACAGCGCGAGGACGAAAACTGCGGCGATCCTCAGCAGGCGGGTGCGATGCATCGGAGCAACTTGGGTCAAAATCCAATCTCGGCTATGATCGGGTGCTGAAAATCCCTTTTATTCAGGCGTCTGCCGCTCTTTCTTAAAGCCAGGCGCAGTGTAACAAAGATCGCCCCGTACGCAAACCACCGCGCGGGGCAGGCGGTTTAGGCATGCCCTCGGTCCAGGAAGCACTCGAACTCATCCGGCGCGGCTGCGACGAGCTGATCGTCGAGGACGAGCTGGCGAACAAGCTCGCGACGGGCAGGCCGCTGCGCGTCAAGCTCGGGCTGGACCCCACGGCGCCCGACCTGCACCTTGGCCACACCGTGGTGATCAACAAGCTGCGCCACTTCCAGAGCCTTGGACACCAGATCCAGTTCCTGATCGGCGATTTCACCGGGATGATCGGCGACCCGACGGGCAAGAACCAGACCCGTCCGCCGCTGACGCGCGAGGAGATCCAGGAAAACGCCAAGACCTACCGCGAGCAGGCGTTCAAGATCCTCGATCCCGACCGAACGCAGATCCTGTTCAATTCGGAGTGGTCCGACAAGCTCGGTGCCGAAGGCATGATCCGGCTTGCCGCGCGCTACACGGTCGCGCGCATGCTCGAGCGCGACGACTTCGGCAAGCGCTACCGCGCGAACCAGCCGATCGCGATCCACGAGTTTCTCTACCCCTTGATGCAGGGCTACGATTCGGTGGCGATGAAGGCGGACGTCGAGCTCGGCGGCACCGACCAGAAGTTCAATCTGCTCGTGGGGCGCGAACTGCAGCGTGATTTCGGCCAGGCGCCGCAGGTCATCGTCACGACGCCGCTGCTCGAAGGGCTCGATGGCGTCAACAAGATGTCGAAATCGCTCGGCAACTACGTCGGCATTTCCGAGCCGCCAGAGGAAATTTTCGGCAAGCTGATGTCGATTTCCGACACCCTCATGTGGCGCTATATCGAGCTGCTGTCGTTCGAGCCGATGGCGACGCTGCGGCGCTGGCGCGACGACGTCGCCGCGGGGCGCAATCCGCGCGAGATCAAGGTCATCTTCGCCAAGGAGATCGTCGGGCGGTTTCACGGCGTCGCGGCCGCCGGCGAGGCGGAGGCGGCGTTCGAGGAACGGTTCCGTCATGGCCGGCTGCCGGAGGACATGCCGCAACTGACGCTCGCGGGCGGCGCAGACGGACTGCCGGTGACGCAGATGCTCAAGCTGGCCGGGCTGACCGCGAGCACGACCGAAGCCGTGCGCATGATCGAGCAGGGCGGCGTGCGGCTGGACGGCGCGCGGCTCGAGGATCGCGCCTTGCGCGTCCCGCGGGGTCGGACCGTGGTGGCGCAGGTCGGCAAGCGCAAGATCGCGCGCATTACCGTAACCTGAGCGCCAAGCTGAACGCCGAAGGAGGACGGATGTCGGAACTGCCGCAGTACGAGGTCTACGCGGTCAAGTACGCGCACCACCCGCGGCGCGCATCGGAGAATTTCATCGGCGGCGACCCTCACGACGGTCCGATGCCGCTCGATTATTTCGTCTGGCTAATCCGCGACGCCGCGCGGTGCGTCGTCGTCGATACGGGCTTCTCCGCCGCGACCGCGGCCAAACGCCAGCGCAACCACATCCGCTGCCCGACCGAGGGCCTGCGCCTGCTTGGCGTCGAGGCGGCTGAGGTGCCCGAGGTGGTGATCACGCACCTGCATTACGACCACGTCGGCAATTTCGACCTGTTCCCGAAGGCGACGTTTCACCTTCAGGATCTCGAGATGCACTACGCCACCGGGCGCCACATGTGCCACGGCGTGTTCCGCAACGCCTACGAGGTCGAGGACGTGGTTGGCATGGTGCGCGAGGTATACCGCGGCCGGGTGTGCTTCCACGACGGCGACGCGCCGCTCCATCCGGGAATCTCCCTGCATCTCATCGGCGGGCACACGATGGGCATCCAGGTGGTGCGCGTGATGACCCGGCGCGGCTGGGTGCTGCTCGCGGCAGACGCCACCCACCTTTATGCCAACATGGGCGAGACGCGCCCGTTCCCCATCGTGTATTCGGTCGCCGACATGGTCGAGGGATACCGCAAGATGCGTGCGCTGGCCGAGTGGCCGAGCCACGTCATTCCTGGGCACGACCCGCAGGTCATGGCGCGCTATCCGGCGCCGTCGAAGGCGCTCGAGGGGATCGTCGTCCGGCTCGACTGAGCCCGGCTGCGCGTCAGGGGCGGCGCGACGCGCCAGACCGCTAGCGGAAGATGATCTTCGGCAGCCAGGTCGCCAGCGACGGGAACAATGAGAGCACGATGAGCATCGACAGCTGGATGATCACGAACGGGATCACGCCGCGATAGATGTGCATCGTGGTGACCTCGGGCGGCGCGACGCTGCGCAGGTAAAACAGCGCGTAGCCGAGCGGCGGCGTGAGGAACGACGTCTGCAGGTTGAGCGCGATCATGATACCGAGCCAGATGGGGTCGAGGCCGAACTTGAGCAGCGCCGGCCCGACGATCGGCACGACGATGAACAGGATCTCGATCGTATCGAGAAAGAAGCCCATCACGAACATCAGTGCCATCACCACGACCATCGCGCCGATTACGCCGCCCGGAATTCCGGTGAGGAACTCGTGCACCATGTCGTCGCCACCGAGGCCACGGAACACCAGCGAGAACAACTGCGCGCCGATGATGATGACGAAAATCATCGAGCTCAGGCGCGCCGTGGTGCGCATGACCGCGCGCAGCGTGGCGTTCTGGTATACGCGCCAGAGCGCGACCAGCAATCCCCAGGTGATCGTCAGGCACAGCACCGCGGCGATCGCGATCGAGACCTTCTCTCCCGGTGTAATCACATCGCGCGTCACCCGCATGTCGACGAAGCTCGTCAGCGTGATGACACCGATCAGGCTGAACGCCGCCGCGTAAACCGGCAGCGGCTTGCCCTCGGCGAGTCGGTGCCCGGCGAGCAGCGTGGCGCCGATGGCGCCGACGCCGGCCGCCTCGGTCGGCGTCGCGACGCCCATGAGGATCGAGCCGAGCACCGCAATGATCAAGACGATCGGCGCGACCAGTGCGTGCATCACGCGGCCCGCCATGTTTCCGGCTTGCATCGACTCGTCGCGCGGAATCGCCGGCGAGGCGCTCGGTTTCAAGAACGCGAGCGCAATCTGATAGAGGATGTATAGGCCGACCAGCACGAGTCCGGGGATCAGCGCACCCGCGAACAGATCGCCCACGCCCACCGGCTCCGGGGAGAAATTACCGAGCAGGCGCTGCGCTTCCTGGTGGGCGTTCGAGATCTGGTCGCCCAGCACCACCAGCACGATCGAAGGCGGGATGATCTGGCCGAGCGTTCCCGCCGCGGCGATCGACCCGCAGGCGAGCTTTGGGTCATAACCACGCCGCAGCATCGTCGGCAGGGACAGCAGACCCATGGTGACCACGGTGGCGCCGACGATGCCGGTCGAGGCGGCGAGCAGCGCGCCGACCACCGACACCGAGATCCCGAGCCCGCCGCGCAGGCGTCCGAAAAGCTGCCCCATCGTGTCGAGCAGCTCCTCGGCGACCTTCGAGCGCTCGAGCATCACCCCCATGAAGATGAACAGCGGCACGGCGATCAGCACTTCGTTGGTCATCACGCCGAAGATGCGATTCGGAAACACGCCGAGGAAATCGGCGTCGAACGCATGCATCGCCATGCCGAGCAGGCCGAACAGCAGGGCAGTGCCGGCGAGGGTGAAGGAAATCGGATAGCCGAGCAGGACGAGGACGCACAGCGAGATGAACATCGCGAGATCGAGCCATTCGCTGACGTGGCCGATCATGCGCCAGTGCCTTCTTCACCATCGACGCGGCCGCGGTTCGGTATCGCGCCCGCGAGGAACAAGGTCGATTGAAGAAGCAGGGAAACCGCCTGAATCCCGAGCAATCCTGCAAACAACACGATCAACGACTTCAGTAGAAAGACGGCCGGAATGCCCATACGGCCTTCGGGCGAGCCTTCGAGTACGGCCCATGAAGCCTTCGCGTACGGCCAGCTGACCCAGATGATGAGAATGCATGTCGGCACCAGGAACACGAGCGTGCCGATGATGTCGATGATCGCCTTGGCACGCGGCGACGCGGCGCCGTAGAAGATGTCGCAGCGCACATGACCGTTGTGAACGAGCGCATAGCCCGCGACCCCCATGAACACGATGGCGTGCATGTAGACGACCGATTCCTGCATGATGGTCGACCCGAGCCCGAAGACGTAGCGCATCAGCACCACGACGAAGGTCATCAGCACCATGCCCAGCGTGAGCCAGGCGAGGCTGCGGCCGATCCAGTCGTTGATCAGGTCGATCGCGTTCGCGATCTTCTTCAAGCCGCTCATCTCGTTGTGCTCAGAGACGCACTCGTCCCGTTCTGCGCGCCCAGGGGCGCGCCGTGAACCGCAGGTGAAAACTCGGGGAGCGCTCCCGAGGGGACCGATCGATCCCGTCGGGAGAACGCTCAATCAGTCAGCGCTCAGGCCTTGAAATTCGCTCCGCGGGCGTTCAGGAAGCCCTGCTCGCCGAGCTTGCTCCAGCCGATCGCCTTGGCGCGCGCCGCCATGAAGTTCTCGTAGACCTTCTTGGTGAACGGGTCCTTGTTACCGACCTCGGCGACGACCTCCATGGACGCGTCGTAGAATCCCTTCAGTATCTCGGGAGAGTACTCGCGCAGTTGTACGCCGTGCTTGTTGATCAGCACGTCGAGCGCGTCGGCGTTCTTGTAGGTGAATTCCGCGAACTCGAGCGTCGACTCGGCCTGCACCGCGACGCGGATGATCTCCTGGTGCTGCTTAGACAAACCTGTCCACACCTTCTTGTTGACCAGCACCTCACCGGTGGTGCTCGGCTCGTGGATTCCGGGCCAGTAGTAGAACTTCGCGACCTTGTAGAAGCCGAAGGCGAGGTCGTTGAACGGGCCGACCCATTCCGTGCCGTCGATCGTGCCGGCCTGCAGCGCGGGAAAGATTTCGCCGCCCGGCAGGTTGACCACCGTCGCACCCAGCTTGCGCAGCACTTCGCCGCCCAGCCCCGGCATGCGGAACTTTAGCCCCTTGAAGTCCTCCAGGGTCTTCATTTCCTTGCGGTACCAGCCGCCCATCTGCACGCCGGTGCTCGCGCGCATGAACGGCACCACGCCGAACTGGTCGCACAGCTCGGTGTACAGCTTGAGGCCATCGCCCCAAAGCATCCATGCATAGTGCTCGTCCGGGGTGAGGCCGAAGGGCACCACGGTGAAGAAGTTGAACGCCGGCGACTTGCCCTGCCAGTAATACGACGCCGTATGGCACATCTCGGCTTTGCCCTGCGAGACCGCATCGAACGACTGGAACGGCGGCACGAGCTCGCCCGCGGCGTAGACCTTGATCTCCAGCGTGCCGCCCGACATCGTGGTGATGCGCTGGGCGAGCCGCTCGGCGCCGGTGCCGAGGCCGGGGAAGTTCTTCGGCCAGGTCGTCACCATCTTCAGCTGTTTTCTGCTCTGCGAGATTGCCGGCGCCGATACGGTTGCGGCTGCGGCAGCCACGCCACCGGCGGCGGCACCCCTCAAAAACTTGCGACGTTTCATGTTTTGGCCTCCTCAGGTCCAGTGAAAATGTCGGAAATCGGCAGAGACATGCGCAATGCTGCCACCACGCATGGTAAAGCCTCCCCGCCCCCACGGCTCAAGTTTCGCTTGTTTCTTCGGTCGAAACGCCGGACGGGACGGTTACCCATATCCGCTCGGCGTGGCCGTGGCCGAAATGCGAGTATAGGACAATGCGCGAGCAGGCTTCCGGCGGCGGGTCGGGCACCGGATCGGTGCGCGTCGCGGCGTTGCCGATCCAGGAATGCGGCCGCATTGCCCACCGTACCCTCGCCGATTCGCCGGACGGTCGCGTTTGCGCGGTATTCCGCCGCAGCTGCTACCTCGAATTTTCCGGCGAGCGGGTCGTCTGCGTCGGCGAGCGTTCGCTCGGCCGCGGGCCGCTCAATGCGCAGGTCGACCGGTTCGTTGCTCCGCGTATCGGCGAGCTCCTCGCGTTGCGTGTAGACGCTGCGAAGCTCTGGCGGCCGACGATCGGAGCGGCAAGGGTGAGTCGCCCGGCGCTGCATGCGCTGCGCGCAGCCGCAGGCACGCGCCTTCCAGACGAAGGTTTTGGTGGGCTGTTGCGCGACCGATCCAGCCCGCTCATCGAGCATGCGCGCCCGGCGCTGGCGGCGCTCGACCGTTGGCTGGCGGGCGGGGCGCTGGATCCGGTCGCCGAAACGCTACTCGGTCTCGGTCCGGGGCTGACGCCCTCGGGGGACGACTATTTTGGCGGCCTGCTGGTCGCACTGCGCCAGTTCGGGCGCGCGGCGGATGCGGACCGCTTGTGTGCCTGGCTCGCGCCGCGCGCGCCGGCGCGCACGAGCAGGATCAGCGTGGCCCATCTCGCCGCGGCGGCCGAGGGCGAGGCGCACGAAACGCTGCATGCCTGTATCGAGGCGCTGGGCGAGGGTGCGACCGCGGGCTGGCCGGCGCGGCTTGACCGGCTCGCGTCGCTCGGCCACTGCTCGGGATGGGACGGCCTGGCCGGCGTGCTGGCGGTGGCGCAACGCGTCGCCGCCTAGCGCGGGCCGCGCCCGCCGCAGGCCTGCGTTGGAGTCGCGGTGCGCGATCCAGTAAAGTCGCGCGCTCCAGCCGCACGGCCGCGGTTTAGGCGGGGAGCGCAGCGCATGCCATTCGACTTCGATACGCCGATTGATCGCACCGGCACCTGGGCCTCGCGCTGGGAGCGCTACGCTGGGCGCGACGTCATTCCGCTGTGGGTCGCCGACACCGATTTTCGCGCCCCGCCCGCGGTGCTCGAAGCGTTCGCCGCGCGCGTCGCGCACGGCGTGTTCGGCTACAGCGCGCCGCCCGAGGCGCTGCGCCAGGCGATCGTCGAGCGCATGCAGCGGCTCTACGGCTGGACGATCGAGCCGGGCTGGATCGTGTTCCTGCCGGGCGTCGTGCCCGGACTGCATCTGGCGGCGCGCCATCTGTGCGCGTCCGACCAGCACGTGCTCGTGCCGACGCCGATCTACCAGCACTTCAAGCGTGCGGTGCAGCTCGCGCCGCGCGAGCACGACGATGTGCCGTTGATCCTGGACGGCGGGCGCTGGGTGTTCGACGAAGACGCCCTGGCAAAGGCGCTGCGGCCGAACTCGAAGCTGCTGTTCCTGTGCAATCCGCAGAACCCTGGCGGGACGATCGTCACGCGCGCCGAGCTGGAACGCCTGGCGGCGTTCGCCGAGCGCCACGACCTCGTCATCTGCTCGGACGAAATCCATGCCGACCTGCTGATGGACGAGGGCAAGCCGCACCTGCCGATTGCGAGCCTCGCGCCCGACGTGTCGCGGCGCAGCGTGACGCTGATGTCGCCGAACAAGACGTTCAACTTTCCCGGCGCGGGGGTCGCCTTTGCGATCATCGAGAACGCCGCGCTGCGTGCGGCGTTCTCGACCGACCATCACGCGACGCTGCACGATGCGTCGGTGTTCGGCTACATCGGCGCGCTCGCCGCGTATCGCGACGCACAGGCCTGGCTCGATGCGCAGCTCGCCTACCTGCGGGCCAACCGCGACCTCGTCGAGGCGATGGTCGCCGGGACCCCGGGGCTCGTCATGGCGCACACCGAAGCGACCTACCTCGCCTGGATCGATGCCTCGGGCCTGGGGGTAGAGGACCCGTACGCGCACTTCCTCGCCCGCGGCGTCGCACTCTCGCCCGGCGCGCAGTTCGGCAGCCCGTCGTTCGTCCGCCTCAATTTCGGTACCCAGCGCGCGCGCCTCATCGAGGCGCTCGAGCGCATGAAGAACGCGTCGTCGGGGTAAACGGGGTCAGACCCCTAGTCTGCCCCTAGTCTGACCCCATCAACGCCTTGGCTCGAACCAGTACGCGGTCGAGATGCGGGTCGCGCACGCCGAGCGCGTGCATGTGCGCGAGGGTGCGCTGCAGGTAGTCGATATTCGGGCCGCGGCCGCCGCGGCCCTGCGCGACGAGTCGCGCAGTATGCTCGACGTCGAGGTCGCCGGCGAACTGCCGATGCGTCTGGTCGGCGACGAAGCTGAGCGCGCGCACGACGCGCCCGCCATCGAGGCGCGCCGTGACCAGCCGCGGCAGGTAAACGTAGTTGCGCATCTCGCGCCGCCACAGCGCGGCGAGGATGTCGCGCTGCCTGCGGTTTGCCAGGCGGTAGGCCATCCCCCAGCACGATCCGCCGCGGCACAGTCCCATGACGAGTCCGGGCCGCTCGCGCGTGCCGCGATGGCGATGGGAAAAGATGCACAGCGCACGGTGATAGCCGTAGACGAAGCCGCGCCGTTTCTCTCGGTAGGCGAACCCGGGCGACCACATGAGCGAGGCGTAGCCGAACACCCACAGCGCACCGGGCGGCAGCAGCGCAATGAACCGCTCGAGCTTCACGTCGATAGATGACGCGCGCGGGGTAGGCGAGCCGCAGCAGCGCAGCCGCCCGTGAATTGAGCGATCGCAGTCAAGCCGTTTACGCCGGATCCGGTGACGCGCGAATTATAGGGGCGCGCGCGACGGTCTCCGGCGGACGCGCAAGCGGTATCATGCGAAGCCCGGCGACGGTCGGGCATTGCTCGATATGCGAACGTCCGCGCGCCTGCTCATCGCCTGGTCACTGTTCTTGCCCCTGCCCGCCGGGGCGCAGGCGCTCACGCCGTGGACCGGCGGCGGGGCGCCGTCATTCGAGCTCACCGCGCTCGACGGCAGCCTGCACCGCCTGGCCGAGTACCGCGGGCGCGTGGTGCTGGTCAATTTCTGGGCGACCTGGTGCGCGCCCTGTCGGGCCGAGATGCCGAGCATCGAGCGTTTGCGGCGCTCGCTCGCACGCGAGCCGTTCACGGTCCTTGCGGTAAACGTCAGTGAAGACGAAAGCGCGGTCCGCGCGTTCGCCGACCGCGTGACGATGGGTTTTCCGCTGCTCCTCGATCGCGATGGCCAGGTCACGCGCGCGTGGCGTGCGCGTGCGCTGCCAATGACTTTCATCGTCGGCCCCGAAGGGCGTATCCGCTATCAGGCGATCGGCGCGCGCGACTGGGCCGAACCGGAGATCCGCTCGATGCTTCGCGCCCTGATGCCCGGGGCGCGGACGCTCGAGTCGGCGCGCGCGGCGGGGTGATGCTTCGCGCTGCAGCCTTTGCTGTCGTCGCCTGGGCCGTTGCGGTGCACGCTGTCGCGCAAACGTCCGGAACCACGCCGCCGTTCGTCACGACGCCGCCGCAGGTCGTCGATCGGATGCTGGCGATGGTGCAGACGCGCGCGGACGACGAGGTGATGGACCTCGGCGCCGGAGACGGGCGCATCGTCATCGCTGCGGCGAAGCAATACGGCGCGCACGGCATCGGCATAGAGCTCGATTCAGAGCTGGTCATCCGCGCTCGCGAAAATGCGGCTGCCGCGGGCGTCGAGCAGCTCGCGACCTTCGTGGAGGGCGACGTACTGAAGGCGGACCTCTCGGGCGCGAGCATCATCACCGCGTACCTGCTTCCCTGGCTGATGGATGCACTGCAGCCAAAGTTCCTCGCCGAGCTTGAGCCGGGCACGCGCATCGTGTCGCATGCGTTCGCGATGAGCGGCTGGGAACCGGACGAGACGCAAACGATCCATTTGACCGGCGCGTTCGAAGGCCGCACGTCGACGCTCTACGCCTGGACCGTGCCGGCGCAGGTCCGCGGCGAATGGCGCGCGGCACAGCCCGAGGGCGACTGGCAGCTGTCGATCGGGCAGAACTTCCAGCAGATCGACGTCGAGGGGACGATGGGCGAGGCGCGCTTCAAGGCGTCGCGCACCCGCCTGCACGGCAGACAGATCGAATGGGACAGCGACGCCGGGAGTTTTGCCGGCCGCGTGCTGACCTTTCAGATCGTCGGAACGCTGACGGCCAACGGCACGCGCAGGACCATCGTCTACGTACGGCAGCAGTGAACCGTTGGCGCGCTTGCGGCCAGGTTGGAGTCGCGGACCGGCGCGGTCTTGAGACAGGTCAAGCGCGGAACTGACGGCGCGCCTTAACCTGCGCGGATGCGTCAACCGCGGTAAGCCGGGAGAGCCGAAGTGCTGAGCGAGGACGAGGTGCGCGAAGCGTTGCGCGGGGTCGAGGATCCGGAGGCCGGCATGAGCATCGTCGACCTCGGCCTGGTGTACGGCGTCGAGGTCACTGCGTCGCGCATTCAGGTGCGCATGACGATGACTTCGCCAGCCTGCCCGGTCGCGCCGTACATCGTGGAAGAAGCGGTTGCGGCGATTCGCGCGGCGGCGGCGTGGGTGCCCGATGTGCAAGTCGAGCTGGTCTGGGACCCGCCCTGGACGCCCGAGCGCATGAGCGCAACGGCCCGCGAGCGCTTCGGATGGGACCGCGGATCGGGGTGATCGGCGCACGCGACATCTCGCCGCGCTGGCGTTTCCCGCTGCTGGTGCTCGGCGTCGTTTCGCTCGCCAGCGGGGTATTGGGCGGTTTGCTGCGCGTCGGGTTCGGCTGGCTCCCCGCGCCGGGCGCCGCGCCGGCATTGCATGGCGCGCTGATGGTGTCGGGGTTCTTCGGCACGGTCATTTCCCTTGAGCGCGCTGTCGCGCTGGGTAGGGGCTGGGCCTATGGCGCGCCGCTTGCCTGCGGGCTCGGCGGCCTGGCACTGCTCGGCGCGCCGCCGCGCTTCGCCTATGCGCTGTTGACGCTTGGCGCAGGGGTGCTGGTGCTTGCAAATGCGTCGATCATGCGTCGCCAGGCCTCGCTGGAGAGCGCCACGCTGGCTGCCGGCGCGACCTGCTGGCTCGTGGGCAGCGCGGTGCTGCTCGCCGGCCAACCGATGGCGAGCGCGGTCCCGTGGTGGATCGCGTTTTTCGTGTTGACAATCGGCGCCGAGCGCCTCGAGCTTTCGCGCTATGCACCGCGTCCGCCCGCGGCGCGCAAGGCCTTTGTCGCGATCGCCAGCGCGATTCCGCTTGCGGCCGGTTTCGCCCTGTTTTCCGCCGCCGCGTGGCGCGTGCAGGGCGCGGCGCTGTTCGCGCTCGCGCTCTGGCTATGGCGCTACGACATCGCGCGGATCACGCTGCGCCAACACGGCCTGCCGCGCTACATCGCAGCCTGCGTACTCTCCGGCTACCTGTGGCTCGCAGCGGGCGGCGCGGCGCTGGTCGTCGGCGGCGCAATGCACGCGGGCCCGCTGTACGACCTCGCGCTGCACGCGCTGATGCTCGGCTTCGTGTTCGCGATGGTCTTCGGCCACGCACCGGTGATCTTCCCCGCGGTCGTGCGCGTGGCGATTCCCTATGCCGCGTGGCTTTACGCGCCGCTCGTGCTGCTGCACGGCTCGCTCGCGCTGCGCGTCGCGGGGGACCTTGCCGGCCAGGCTGCGCTGCGCGCGCTCGGCGCCGCCGGCAATGCGCTCGCGATCGCCCTGTTCATCGTCACGGCGGCGACGCTGGCGCTCGGCCGCAAAAGGGGAAAAACGGCAGAAAGGGGTCAGACCCCTGTGGATAAGTCCGACGGTTGATCAGGGCGGTGAGACTTATCCACAGGGGTCTGACCCCAACACCTTGCCCGGATTCATCAGGCCCTTGGGATCGAGCGCGTCCTTCAGCCGGCGCATGAGCTCGAGCTCGAGAGCAGACTTGTGCCCGCGGATTTCGTCGCGCTTGAGCTGACCCAGGCCATGCTCGGCAGAGATCGATCCGCCGAGCGCGTCGACCAGCGCGTAGACGATCGCATTGACCTCGGTGCGCCGGCGCATCAGATCCGCGTTGGCTGCAGGATCGGCGAAGCCGAGGTTGTAATGCAGGTTGCCGTCGCCGGCATGGCCAAAGGCGTAGATCGCGATGCCCGGAAAGGCCCGCTCGAGCGCCGCTGCGCCGCGCGCAATGAACTCGGGGATCTTCGACAGCGGCACCGAGATGTCGTGCTTGACGTTCTCCAGCTGCGCCTCCGGCATGCGCTCGCGGATCGTCCAGAGGGCCTGCGCCTGCGCGCCGCTCTGCGCGAGAACCACGTCGCCCGCCAGGTCGCGCTCGAGGCACTCGGCAAGCGCCTGTTCGGCGCGCTGGCGCAGCACCGGCTCGGGGTCGCTGTCGCCGAGCTCGACAAGCACGTACCAGGGATAGCGCGCGCGCAGCGGATCGCTGGTGCCCGCAATGTTCGCCAGGACGGCGTCGATGCAGACGCGCGACAGCAGCTCGAACGCGGTCAGGCGATCGCCGAGACGGGCGCGCAGCAGAGCGAGCAGCTCGATCGCCTGCTGCGGCCCGGCGATGCCGAACCAGGCGGTCGCGCCGGAGACCGGCTGCGGATAGAGCTTCAGCACCGCTGCAGTGATCACGCCGAGCGTGCCCTCGGCGCCGATGAACAGCTGCTTCAGGTCGTAGCCGGTATTGTCCTTACGCAGGCCGCGCAGTCCGTCCCAGACCCGGCCGTCGGGCAGCACGACCTCGAGCCCGAGGACCTGGTCGCGTGCGTTGCCGAAGCGCAGTACGTTGACCCCGCCGGCGTTGGTCGACAGGTTGCCGCCGATCTGGCAGCTGCCCTCGGCGCCGAGCGACAAGGGGAAGAACCGCCCGACCTCGCTCGCCACGCGCTGAATCTCGGCCAGGACGCAGCCGGCCTCGACGGTGAGCGTGTCGTTCAGCGGATCGAGCGCGCGCACGCGATTCATGCGCGCCAGCGAAAGCACGATCTCGCGCTGGGCGCCGCCCGGAACCGAGGCCCCGCACAGCCCGGTGTTGCCACCCTGCGGCACGATCGCTACGCCTTCGCGAGCGCAGTGCGCCACCACGCTGGCGACTTCGGCCGTGCTGGCCGGCCGCACGACGCATTCCGCAGGACCGCTGAACTGCTTGCGCCAGTCAATGAGGTAAGGTGCCGTGTCGACCGGATCGGTGAGCACGTTGGCGGCACCGACTGCGGCGGCGAGCGCTTCGATGAATCGGGTTTGCGTGACAGCAGACATCGGCGGAATCGGGCAATGGCTTTCTTGACGGCGATTTTCCCACACCGTACTTTGTGGCTCAGCCCACCCCCAGAAAGGATGCTTCCATGATCAGCCGCGCGCGCGAGATCGGCCCCAAGCGTTATCGCGCCTCGACCGGGCGCTACTACGAGGACTTCGAGGTCGGCGACGTCTACGAGCACCGTCCCGGACGTACGATTTCGGAAGCCGACAACACCTGGTTTACGCTCCTGACGATGAACCAGCATCCGCTGCACTTCGACGCGGAATACGGCGCGCAGACCGAGTTCGGGCGGCCGCTGGTGAATTCCTGCCTCACCCTTTCGATCGTGACCGGGATGAGCGTTGCCGACGTCAGCCAGAAGACGGTGGCGAATCTCGGCTGGGACAAGATCCGCCTGACTGCGCCGGTATTCGCCGGCGACACGGTGTACGCCGAGTCCGAAGTCATCGGCAAGCGAGAATCGAACTCGCGCGCGCACCATGGCATCGTCAGCGTTCGCACCACCGGCAAGAAGGCCGATGGCACGGCGTTCATCAGCTTCGAGCGCTCGATGCTCATCCCGATGCGCGGCCATGCGGTCGACGACCGCATGGACTACTGAGGAGGAGCGCGTCGGGTGACTGCAGCGCGTCTCGGCATCTTTGCAGCGCTGGCCGCGTTCGTTCTGTCGGTCGCGCCGCCCGTGGACCGCGCGCAGGCGCAGGCCGAGGGGCGGCCGATCGTCGTCGGCGCCGTGGTATCGCAGACCGGGCTGGCGAGCGACCTGGCGGCCGGCTATCGCAAGGGCATCCTCCTGTGGCAGTCGCAGCTGAACGCGGCGGGCGGACTGCTTGGTCGGCCGATCGAGGTGCGCATTGCGGACGACGGCTCGGGCGCGGACGAGGCCGCGAAGCAATACCAGCGCCTGATCGCGGACAAGGTGGACGTGCTGATCGGGCCATACGGATCGGCGGCGACGCTTACCGCGGCGGGCGTGGCCGAGCTGGCGCGCCGGGTCATGCTGAACGGCGCCGGAGCCTCGGGGGAGATCTACAAGCGCGGGCTGCGCTATGTCTTCCAGGTCGCCACCCCGTACGCGGCCTATGGCGACGGCGTGCCGCCGCTCGCCAAGCAATGGAAAGCGGGCAAGCTCTTCCTGATCGCGCGTGCCGACCCGGTGGCGCGCGAAATGGCCAGCGGGCTCGCGGCCGCGGCGGCGCGGCACGGCGCGGCGGCGACGCCGGTCGCGAGCTTCCCGGTCGACACGCGCGAATTCGATGCCTACGTGCGCGAGGCCGGGGCACAGAACGCGCACGCCTGGGTCGCATTCGGATCGGCGCGCGATGCCGCCAACATGGTGATCAGCTTCAAGCGCCTCGGCTATACGCCGTCGATGTTCGTCGCGCGCGGCGTCGAGCAGGCGGAATTCATTGTGCGCGTCGGGCAGGACGCCGAGTACGCGATCGGCATCGCGGCCTGGGTGCCGACGCTGCGCACGCCTGGCAACGCGGCGTTCGTGCAGGCCTACCGCGCGAAATGGTCCGCCGAGCCCGATCTGGCCGCGGCCCAGGGCTACAGCGCCGGCCGCGTGCTCGAAGCCGCGGTGCGGCGCGCCGCGACGCTCGACAACGAGCGGCTGCGCGCCACGCTCGAGAAGCTCGAGACCGAAACGCCGCTCGGCCGCTACAAGACGGCGCCCGACACGGGGCGCAATGTCGCCGCGCGAGCCGTGCTGGTCGAGATTCTCAAGGGCCGGGGCGAGATCGTCTGGCCGTCGTCGCTCGCGACCGCGCGCGCGGTCTTGCCGTATCCGCGCTGGGACCAGCGTACGCTGATGACCGCAGGAGAATAGGCATGGCGCTTTGCCGCTCGTTTCTGTTCGCGCCGGGCAACGTGGCGCGGCGCGTCGAAAAGGCCCTGGGGCTCGATGCCGACGCGGTGATCATCGATCTCGAGGACTCGGTCGCGGTGTCCGACAAGCCGGCCACGCGAGCGCTCGCGGCCGAGGCCTTGCGACGCCCGCGCGCCTGCCGCGGCTACCTGCGGGTAAACGCGCCCTCGACCCCGTTTTGCTTCCGCGACCTCGTTGAGACGCTGCACCCGAACGTCGACGGCGTCATCCTGCCCAAAGTCGAGAGCGCGGCGGATCTGCATGCGATCGACTGGCTGATCGCGAACCTGGAGCGCGAGCACGGGCTCGCCGAAGGGTCGATCGACCTGATGCCGATCATCGAAACCGCGATCGGCGTGCAGCGCATCGACCGCATACTCCAGGCGCGCAGTTTGCGGCCCTACGCCGCCGCCTGGCGCGTCAAGCGCGTTGCCTTCGGCGCTGCCGACTACGGCAACGACATCGGGCTCGAGCCGACGCTCGAGGAGCCGGAGCTTGCAGATGCCCGTGCGCGCATCGTGCTCGCCTCGCGTGCCGCGGGCGTCGAGAATCCGATCGACAGTCCCTGGTTTCACCTGCGGGAGCACGAGGCGTTCGCGCGCGCCCTGGAGCGCAGCCGGCGCGCGGGCTTTCAGGGCCGGCTGTGCATCCATCCCGACCAGATCGTGCCGGTAAACGCCGCCTATGCGCCGAGCGGCGCCGAGGTCGCGCGCGCCGAGCGCATCGTTGCCGCGTTCGAGCTCGCCGAGGCGAAAGGCGCGGCCGCGATCCAGGTCGACGGCCAGATGGTCGACTACCCGGTGGCCCACCGGGCGCGCGCAGTGCTCGCCGCTGCGCGCGAGATCGCCGCACGGCGCGGCTGACCGCGCCTTGGGCGGCGTTCGCAAGCTGCCGGGTGCGCCGCCCGCGCCGGGGCTACGCGCCGTGGCGCTGCCGCTCGCGGCGACCTTCGCGATCCAGACGCTGGTTGCGTTCGCGATGTACAGCGCGCCGGTCATGGCGCCGGTCGCAGCGCTCGCGTTTTCGCTGTCGCCGGCTGCTGTGGGCTACTTCATCGCGCTGGCCTATGTCGGCAGCATGCTCGGCTCGGTGACCGCCGGCGGCTGGGTGGCACGCTTCGGTCCGATCCGGGTGAGCCAGGTCGGCCTGGCGCTGAGCTTCGCGGGCCTCGCGCTGGGCGCGACGGCCATGCTGCCGCTGGTCCTCCTGGGCGCGTTCGTGATCGGTCTGGGCTACGGTCCGACGACGCCGGCGAGCTCGCAGATTCTGGCGCGCGCCGCACCGCCGGCGCTCGTCGCGCTCACCTTCTCGCTCAAGCAGACCGGCGTGCCGGCCGGCGGCATCCTTGCGGGCGCGCTGGTGCCTGCAATGATCCTGCTCGCCGGCTGGCAGGGCGCGGCGCTGATGATCGGCGCGCCCTGTCTTTTGCTCGCGTTTGCCGTCGAGCCGCTGCGCGGGCGCTATGACAGCGCCCTGGACCCGGACGCGCCGCTGAGCCTGCGGGCGGCGCTCGCGCCGATCGGCTTCGTGCTGCGTGAGCGGCGGCTGCGCGAGATGGCGCTGATCTCGCTGGTTTACGGCGGCGTGCAGATCACGCTCGTCACCTATCTGGTGACCTTCCTCACCGAATCGTTCGCGCTCACGCTGGTGTTCGCCGGCTTCGTCATGGCGGTCTCGCAGGTCGCCAGCGTGCTCGGGCGACTCGTCTGGGGTGCGGCGGCCGATCGGCTGATGTCGCGCCGCGCGATGCTCGGGCTGCTCGGGTTGGGCATGGCCGCGTCGGCGCTCGCGACGCTCGGCGCCGACCCGGCCTGGCCGGGTTGGCTGCTGTTCGTCTTCGCCGCGGTCTTCGGGGCGACCGCAGTCGGCTGGAACGGGGTCTACCTCGCGGAGGTCGCGCACCTTGCCGGGGTCGAGCGCGCGAGCCGCGCGACCGGCGGTTG
>Ga0210060_1000222_pt1 | contig 27818 bp, 20 predicted proteins | sample Joice_CattailNLB_FD_184871 | JGI IMG/M metagenome (GOLD analysis project Ga0210060, IMG submission 184871) | Wetland microbial communities from San Francisco Bay, California, USA, that impact long-term carbon sequestration - Joice_CattailNLB_D2... | ecosystem: Environmental > Aquatic > Marine >...
AAAAAGGCTATGCGCTGGAAACCCGCCTCGAATACGGTGAAAATAATAATGTCCCGCTATTGGGGATGCCCGTCGAAAATGACTGGGTACTGCATGGTCCCTATTCGGATAAATCACTTATCAGAAATGTGCTGGCTTATCAGTTTGCAAGGGAGATGGGGCAATATGCTCCCAGGACCAGACTGTGTGAGCTTTTCATTAACAATACCTATTCAGGGGTCTATGTGCTGATGGAGAAGATCAAGAGAGATACCTTCCGTCTTGATATCGGCAAACTCGAGCCCCAGGAAATATCAGGCAGGGACGTCACCGGGGGATATATCTTCAAACTGGATAAACGGGATGATGATGAAGACTTCTGGGTCTCCCCCTATCCGTCCATAGACGGAACTGAAATCCAGTTAATTTATAACTATCCTGAATCCGGGGTGATGGCCCCGGAGCAAAAAATATATATTAGGGATTTTGTGACTGATTTTGAAGATGCGCTGGCCGGAGACCACTTCTACGATCCGGTTCTGGGCTACAAACCCTATATCGATATGCAGTCCTTTATCGATTTCTACCTGGTGAACGAGCTGGCCAAGAATGTGGATGGCTATCGGATCAGTACCTATTTACATAAAGATAAAGACAAACTGGATAGGGTAAGCCCCATAAAAGCAGGGCCTGTCTGGGATTTCAACTTTGGTTTTGGAAATGCTGATTATTACAATGCCTCCGTCACGTCGGGGTGGGAATGCGAGCTTCACATTCCAGGAGATTACTGGTCAAACCCCTTCTGGTGGATCAAATTAAGAAAGGATCCTGATTATTTCAACCAGCTGGTAGATTCCTGGCAGGGATACCGGACAAGCATCTTATCGGATAACCGGGTGGATTTTGTCATCGATTCGCTGACTACCCTGCTGGCCGATGCCCAGGAGCGTAACTTCAACGCGTTCCCGATTCTGAACCAATATGTCTGGGCAAACAATTATGTAGGGGGCACTTATGAGAATGAAATAACCTACCTGAAGAACTGGATCTTTGACCGGATGGCCTGGATGGATGACCAGCTCGATTACCACAAGTTCCCCTATTCGGTTCACGCTGCTGATGTCCTGGATGGAATAGATCTGCAAATTTTCCCCAATCCTGTTGTCAATGAAATGAATATTCTCCTTTATGCTGACAGGCCCTGTGAATTGCAGATAGAGGTCTATAATACACTTGCCCAAAAAACCTACCAGGCGGACCTGAACCTGACTAATGGTTCACAAACCCTCCATTTTGATGCAGGAATGGTAGAGCAGGCCATGCCTCAGCCAGGTATGTATTACCTGAATATTATAATAGATGGGGTTCCTTCAGGGGCCAGGAGGATCATGAAACTCGGCGAATAATAGTCTTATACTTTAGCACATAACCTTATAAACGCACCCACCATGAACAGAATACTATTTGTACCACTCTCAGCAGCATTGCTGCTTCTTACCATGCATTTCAATGCAGCAGGCCAGGATCAATGGATCAGTCTATTCGATGGAGAAACACTGGATGGATGGACCGTGCACAGCGGTCATGCGCTCTACAGCGTCGAGGAGGGTGCCATAGTGGGACAATCCGTCCCCAACAGTCCCAATTCCTTCCTCTGCACCAACCGTGAATTCGGCGACTTTATCCTTGAATTCGATGTATTGCTTGAGGATAATGAACTGAATTCAGGAGTGCAGTTCCGCAGCCGTATTGCACCTCAGGAGCTGGTCTTCTGGTTCAGGGACGAGCAGGGTAATTACCAGCCTGTCACAATCCCTTCCGACAGGGTGTACGGATACCAGGTCGAGATTGCTTCAAACGGAGCCTCCGGAGGTGTGTATGACGAGGCCAGGCGTGCCATGTTACCCTGGTGGCCCGTGGAGGGCTCTGGGGAGAGCCGGGCTTTCAAAAATGGACAATGGAATGCATACCGGATCGAGTGCCGGGGGGACGCCATCAAGACCATCATTAACGGGGTGGTTGTGACAGATTTCAGGGATGCACTGACCGACCGGGGGATCATCGGACTCCAGGTACACGATGTGGGCGATAATGCCACCCCCTATCGGGTAAGGTGGAGGAACATCAGGCTGTTACCGCTCGATTAGTTTTTAATCCTATTTTAATACCTGCTTCATTTGAGATTAATAGGCTTCAGGTAGTTTCAAAGCCTGTACCAACATTAATTTTATCATGTCAAAAACATTTAGAATGCATGCTGATTTCGAACAAAAATTCAAAAGAAAAGGAAAGGATCGAAGGTTAAAAACCGCTGTCCTCATTATTTTGATACCATTGATGTTCTCATCCTGCGTAGCAAAGAAGAAACTGACCAGGGAACAGGAAAGAATAATGGGCTTTTCAGAACAGCTGGCAGATTGCCAGGCCCAAAGCAACGACCTTAAAGGTCAAAACAAAGACCTGTCCAATACCATTCTGCAACTTGAGACACAATTGTCAAATGAAAAAAACAATGCCGCACTACAGGAGAAACAGCTGGAATATTTCAGAAATACCAATACAAATCTGCTTGACCGTCTGGCTGACCTTTCAGTAGTAAGCAAATCAGGTGCTGAAAGTATCAAGAAATCACTTGAAGCGTTAAACGGCCAGAACATGTATATCAGGGACCTGACCTCATCCATTCGTCAGAGGGACTCGATCAACCTGGCACTGGTCATGAATCTGAAACGGTCACTCGCTGATGTGGACGATGAAGATATCACCATTGAAGTGAAGAAAGGAGTGGTTTATATCTCCATTTCTGATAAAATGCTATTTAAATCCGGAAGTGCCGTGATCAGTGCAAATGCGGACGCTGTACTGGGAAAGATCGCAAGGGTACTCAATGACCATAAAGATCTCGAGATTCTGGTTGAAGGTCATACCGACAATGTTCCCATTTCTACCGACTGCATGGTTGACAACTGGGACCTCAGTGTAAAACGGGCCACCTCTGTGGTGAGGGCCCTGCAGACAAAACATGGTATTGCGCCTGATCGGATGACCGCCGGGGGAAGATCGGAATATATTCCCAAAGAGACCAATACCACCCCGGAAGGAAGACGGGCCAACAGGCGAACTGAAATCATTATATTACCTGAACTGGACCAGTTCTTTCAGCTTCTTGAGCCCTCCGCGGATATTGAAAACTAAAAGAATCTAACAGGATATCAGAATCTGCTCTATGGTAAAGGTCCCTTAGAGCAGATTTTTCTAATTTTATAGTATAAAAAGGGGAAATGAAGATCCTTCTAGTTGAAGACGAACCGAAAGTGGCAGACTTTATTAAAAAGGGTCTTGAGGAGCAGGGGTATGAATTACAGGTGGCCTTTGACGGACAAATTGGGGAAAGGCTTGCATTAAAAGAAGCCTGGGACTTGATGATCATTGATGTAATATTGCCGTATATCAACGGATTCGAACTTTGCAGGCGTGTTCGAGAGAAAGGTATCGACACCCCTGTCCTGATGCTCACAGCCCTTGGGACCATGGAAGATAAGATCGTAGGTTTTGATGCGGGGACAGACGACTACCTGGTGAAACCATTTGAATTTGCCGAACTCCTGGCAAGAATAAAAGCACTGGTAAAACGAAGATCAGGATCCATTCAAACATCCGGCGGGATCACTGTTGGTGATCTTCACCTGGACCTGGATAAGAAAATGGCCACCCGGGGGGACAAAAACATCGAGCTGACCTCCAAAGAGTTTACCCTGCTTGAATTTTTAATGAAGAACAGTGGTAAGGTGGTTTCCCGGGCTGAGATTGCTGAAAAAGTATGGGAGATCACTTTTGATACGGGAACCAATATCATCGATGTCTACATCAATATCTTAAGAAAAAAGATCGATAAGGATTTTGAAACCAAATTAATACAGACTCGAATTGGACTGGGATACAGTATAAACGTACCGTGATGGAGATCCGAAAGAGGTTGTCTTACCAGTTTATTGCCATTTTTGCACTGATACTTTTTATATCATTCCTTACCATCTATTTACTTTTTGCCAGTATAAGGAAGGCTGATTTCTATGATCGTCTGGGAAGCAAAGCCACCATGGTTGCACAGATGTTGATTGAATTTGACGAAATCGATGCTGAATTGCTCAAAAGGATCGAATCCAACAATCCCTTGAGCCTGCCCAACGAAAAGATTGTGATCTACGATAATCAGGATCACATTTTATACAGCACTGACTATATTTTACAACTGAATATCTCGACAGCATTAATCAAAAATGTCAGGCTCAACGGAGATATTCATCTTTCACAATATCCGTTCGAGATCCTGGGTCAGTTTTATACCAGTAATAACGCCCGGTTAGTGGTTTTTGCAGCCGCAACAGATATTTTCGGATTGAGAAAGCTCAAACGTCTTCGGCTGATCCTGTTGTTTGTATTTATCCTGAGCCTTGTTATTGTCTTTTTTGCAGGAAGGATCTTTGCCACAAGGGCCCTTCAGCCTATTTCCGATATCATGACGCAGGCAGAGACCATTGGGGTTTCGAATCTTGATAGCCGGATTGATGAGGGTCCGGGAAATGATGAGCTCACGCAGCTCGCCCGAACCTTTAACCGAATGCTGGACCGTCTCGAAATAGCATTTTTAACCCAGAAGAACTTCATTGCCAACGCTTCCCACGAATTACGCACCCCGCTAACCGTTATTACCGGGCAACTGGAGGTGATCCTGATGAAGGAAAGAAGCAATGATGATTACAGGAATACCATTCTCTCTCTCCTGGATGATATCAAGAACCTGAATCAGATTTCCAACAGGTTACTGTTATTGGCTCAAACCAGTTCCGAGTTTCCTGAAACAGGTTTTGAACAGATCCGGATCGATGATACCATCTGGCAGGCAAGAAATGAGATCCTGAAAAGACAAAATCAGTACTCGATAAGGGTACATTTCTCAGAAGAGATTGATAATGAAGATAAACTTACGGTCACAGGCAGTGAATTATTGCTTAGAACCGCCATGTTAAACCTGATCGATAATGGCTGTAAATACTCTGATGATCATACTGTTGACGTAAATCTGAGCAATAACGACGAAGAACTGATCATACGTTTCTCCGATAAAGGAATTGGAATTCCAGGGGAGGAGATGGAACTTATATTCCAGCCCTTCTACAGGGCTAACAACGCCAAAAGAATAAAGGGCCATGGAATTGGTCTGTCGCTGGTAGAAAAAATAATTGCACTTCACGGGGGAGTCATTGATGTTACCTCTGTCATCGATAAAGGAACAGAAATCTCCATTCGACTTTCTTCTTCGAAGAATTCAATGAAGCCACATAGATAAAAATATATAACTGGTCATTAACTTTGGAAAATGTATCAACCACATCATACCATCCATAAACTGATAAGATTGCTGATCGCACATCTGGCCCTGCTGCTGATATTTCCACGGCCAGCATACTCTCAGCAGATTTCAAATACGGAGATCCAGAGAAGGATTGCAGCCTACAAAGCCGACACCCGGGGACCCTACAAAGAGATCAGGTGGTACTGCAAAGACGGAACCATCCTGCCTCCCCAGGAAAGATGTCCCGAACCCGGAGGTGTTCAAAGGGCCAGGCACAAGGATGAAGTCAATGCTTTATCAGCCAGCAATCATATATTCCTGGGACAGATACTTGCTACGACTCCACTGCCGGATTTCTGGGACCAGGAGAATTATCATTCACGGATCAAACAGTATGAGCTTGAAAAATACCTTCAATCCGTGGACAATGGATGGATACTCAGAAAAGCCCAGTTTTACAGGGGAGCCTACCAGGCCGAGGACGAAGCCAGCTGGGGTGTGGAATTCTATAAATGGTTGCTGGCTGATGACCGGGCAATCGAAGAGAACTGGTTTCTGATCAGGCAATCGATGAAGGATGTCCCTCATCTGGGCGATGATAACCTCACACAGAATATACGTTCTCTTTCAAAGATTATTTCTGATACGTTTCCCCCGTTTCTGGATCTGAGGGTAAAAATTCACGGTCAGCCCGATAGTTACGACGTGCAAAAGGTGGAGCAGTTCAGGGAGAGTCATAAAAGTAAACTGGATGAAGATCTGCTGGTAAAGTTTGACAGACTGATCAGTGACATGAGAACACTTTATAAACCGGTTGATCTGAACTCACTCAATAAATATCTCAAACAGTTGTCGCCTGAATCTGCTCTCTGTAAAGAACTCCTTGCAGCACTCGTTGATTATGGCACAACGGACAGAGAAGATGAAAAAATAGAGATACTCTCGCATATACTTTATATGTTGAGGGAAGAGGCCCTTTCGCTAAAAAACCCCGGAGAAGGGATGGCTTCCATGGATCTCTCCATTGCAGTTGAACAACTTCTCATGAGGGAATCATCGAATATAAGCGGAATGAGTCTTGAGTCGCAGCTCGAAATCATCTCATCCCTGGGTATGGCCTGTGCGGGTTGTGGCTACATAGAAATGTGGGAATGGGAGCAACTCGCCACGATGGTCCGGCCACCTCAAAACAAAGAGGTCCCGCTGGAGTTCCTACTGGATTTCTTTGAAGCAGGAAGAAGGCTCACTGAATGGGGAACAGGAATGTTCAGGGCCCATTATAATGAGGAGGTGGAAAGATTCGGTGGGTTTGAACCGCTGGCTAACGGTTTTATCGATGACAGGGTCAGATCTTCCCTGCTGTTGTCTTTTGGTAATTTGATTGATCTGCTGGCAAACAGCCTGGCAACTTACAGGCCGGACTCGAACCATGTGATGAATATTCATGGACAATCCGGCATCCGGGGATTGAATCCCGGGTATGCCGCAGGTGAGCTGGTTGTAGTATCAGGACAGACCACTGATCTTGATGTTGAAAAGGATAAGATCTATGTCTTTAGCAGACCACCCTCGGACCTGAAACCGGTTGCAGGCATTGCTACTGTATCTGAAGGGAACATGGTCTCGCATGTACAGCTTCTGGCCCGTAATCTGGGCATCCCGAACGCCGTTCTCTCACCACAGAACCTGGAGGATCTGAAAGCCTTTTCAGGACAAGTTGTATTTTATGCTGTATCCCCCGGTGGATCTGTAGTTCTGACGACTCTGGATCAAATCAGCCAGGAGGAGAAAAAATTGATTGAGGCAAAACAACGTAGCCAGGAAAAGGTCGCTGTACCGGTGAAAAAGGTAGACCTGAAACAGAAAAAGATCATCCCGCTCAGTGAGATATCAGCCCGGTCATCCGGTGTGCTGTGCGGCCCTAAAGCTGCCAACCTGGGTCAACTGAAAGTGCTTTTTCCCAATCATGTGGTGAACGGTATTGTGATCCCCTTTGGGATTTTCAGGATGCATCTCGATCTGACCATGCCGGGAGAGGACATTACATACTGGCAGTATCTTAACAGGCTCTTTGACCGAGCAGATCAGATGCGTTTGAACGGATCAAGCGATGAAGCAGTGGAATCTTATGTACTGAAAGAACTGGACTACTTCCGGAAATCCATTAAGGAGATCCGGTTGATGGAGGATTTTCTGACTGACCTGAAAAACAGTTTCATTTCCAATTTTGACCGCGAAATAGGCAAGCAGCCCGTCTTTCTCAGAAGCGACACCAATATGGAGGATCTGAAGGAATTTACAGGTGCCGGTCTGAACCTGACCGTGTTCAATGTGGTGGATTATGAGTCTATTCTTCAGGGAATCAGAGATGTATGGGCATCCCCTTATACAGAGCGCAGCTACCGATGGCGTCAGCAATACCTGCTGAATCCGGAAAATGTGTTCCCCTCTATCCTGATCATACCCACGGTGGACGTGGAGTGCTCCGGGGTAATGGTTACAAAGGGTATCAGTGATCAGAAGGAGAATGATCTGACCGTCGCCTTTAACCGCGGAGCCGGTGGGGCAGTTGATGGTCAGGCCGCCGAGACCTATTTGTTGAAGGATAACGGTGAAAACGTGCTCATTTCGCCTGCAAGGGAACCCTCCTATAACAGGCTTCCTTCCACGGGGGGATCAGAGCGACACTATACAGTATTTAATGAACCGGTGCTGAACAGGCAAAAGATTGATGACCTCAGGGTCATTGCCGGAGAGATCAGAAAACAATTGCCACATACACCAGGCATCGAAACTTCGGGACCTTTTGATATTGAACTGGGATTCATGGATAATAATCTGTGGCTTTTTCAGGTACGTCCTTTTGTTGAGAATAAAAATGCCGCTGCATCAGAATACCTGAACTCGCTCAACCCTGAATATAACAGAGGAATGATGATCCCATTGGATCACCAGTAAAAATTGTAGTTAAGACAACGCATATGAATGCTATAAAATTCAAATATCTGTCCCTTCTGTTCCTGATGGGAATGATGACTTTAGATCTGAATGCATATCCCATCGATGGATATGGTCTGACCGGGATCAGGCGCCTGCTTTACCTCCAGATGGTCTTGAAGGGGGAGATTAAGGCAACTCCTCCTATCGCGGGAGCACAGTTATCGATCAATGACATCCGACTCAACCTGACAGGTGTAAGAGGCGACAGTCTTAACGAGTTCCCAAAGCCAGATCCCGTCCTGCAAAAATCCATTGGTGCCATCTTCCCCAACCTGGATGAAAGCTATTCAATCACTGCACTGGATATTACACCGGGCCGGTCCATCCGGTATGCCTGCAGCCAGGAAAAAAAGCAGTTCCAGCCGGGAAGTGTTGGGAAGCTGGTTGTCGTTGCCGGCCTCTTCAATGAACTGAAGGGCATATACCCTGATTCATTTGAGAAACGTCAGGCCCTCTTGAAAAATAAAGTCGTTAGGGGAGGCAAATGGGCCGTTTATGACGAACACACAGTCCCTGTTTTCGATACCGTATCTAAAAAGCTGGTCAGAAGGGTTATCAATGAAAATGATACCTTCACGCTCTACGAATGGGCCGATCATATGTTATCTGCAAGTAATAATGGCGCAGCCAATGTAATATGGCGTGAAACCATCCTGATGCATGTATTCGGAAACAGGTATCCCTTTATCAGCGAGGCAGAGGCCAATGAGTACTTTAGCATGACCCCTAAGAGTCAGCTGATGCAACTGGCCGTGGAGGTGGTAAACGGTCCCGTCAACGAAGCAGGGATCAGCAGGGAAGAGTGGAAGCTGGGAAGCATGTTTACGGGTGAGGCAAAGAAAATCGTCCCTGGCTCAGGCGGCAGTTCGGCAAGCCCTTATGGTTTGATGAAATATCTGGTTGCGCTTGAGCGTGGAAAAATAGTGGATGAGCCCTCCAGCCTGGAAATAAAACGGCTCCTCTATATGACTGCTGCACGTATCAGGTATGCCTCATCGGCAGCCCTCACTGGTGCCTCTGTATATTTTAAATCGGGAAGCCTCTACCAGTGCAGGGAGGAAGAGGTGTATACATGTGGGAAGTATATGGGTAACCTTTCCAATTATATGAACTCGGTGATCATCGTAGAACATCCCGACGGAACCACATATATGGTAGGACTGATGTCCAATGTCCTGAAAAGAAATTCTGCCTCCGATCACAACGCCCTGGCAACCAGGATCGACAGGGCAATAAGAAAGATATAATACACCTATTTGCCCTTTAACCTGGTCAAAATTTCAAGAGCTCGCAGGGTTGAGACACTGATGGGCTGGTCCGGATGGTTACCGGAAGGTTCAAGTGTGTCAATCAGATCAATGACCGCCATCTTTAATTGCCTGTCTTTTCCCTGGAGTAACAGTTCAAGGCAATCCAGCTGACCAGGTACCCTTACATTCAGATTTTTAAGGGTTTCCCGGGTGATGGTCTCCAACGTAACCGATTCAATTATGGGAATCAGTACCTTTTTCAAACTGACTTCCAGTAGATTATCGAGAAATTCAATGGCATTTATTCTTAAATCCGTTTTATCGCTTTTCAGGTTTCGGTATACTGTATCAATCTCTTCAGGAGGATATTTCAACTCGAGCAGTTTAAAGATACGTTCAAGGTTCTCATCCAACCGATTCTCCAGTAACAATATGAGCTTGCGGGTGGCTTCGAAAACTTCAGAGTGTATCTCCCGATTCACGACCATCATCACACCTGAAATTCCTTTCTGCTGGATATACATAGCAGAAAGGGTCTCCGAATAAAGCTTGGCTTCATCCAGAATGGTCTTAATAATCTGCTTCTTGTTAAATACCAGATGGGGGAATTTTAATTTCTGTCGGATCAACGACTCCAGGGTTTCTGTCCTTACATCCACATCACCGAATTCCAGCATTTCAAATAAGAAATTAACCGATTTCTGGGTCCCGATCCTCTCCATTACCTTCGGGAACTGGCGGATAACATCATAATCAGGATCCGGTCTGGCCAGTTCTTCTCTGAAAGTGTCAAAAATTGAACTGCCATGGTTGGCAAGTGCCACCAGTGAAGTGTCTTTAAACTGGCTCTCCTTAAGGAGTGTCAGAAGAGTGGCAATGAATTCGGGATCCAGAGTCTGACCTGCAGACAAAATGGCCTGTTTCTTAATATCAGCGTCCGCTGATTGCAAAAATGCATCTATCAAAGGATAGTATTGTGAAAAACCGGCCAGGCCGACTATCCTTAGCAGATTGATTTTTCTGAACTTCAACTCCACCGGATCGGTTAAATATTTCAATGCTTCAATCCGTTCCAGGATCACTTGTTCCAATTGAAAAAAGAGTTTCAGTTCAGGATTATCCCTTGATTCATTCACCAGGCTGAGAATTGTGGCACCACTTATACGGTAGTCCTTATCCTTCAAGTATTTAGCAATAAGCTTCCTTCGCTGGCCCGCAGAGTGTTCGATCAGGTACTCAATGGCTGCTACTTTCACCTGGTAATCGTGGTCATGGACCATCAAATTGACCTCTTCAACAAGACTTTCCGTCCTGTAATGGTAGAGCCTTCTCAATGCGTCTGCCCTGATCTCCGGATTATCATGCTTTAGCAGGTTTCTAAGACTCGTGAATAATTTCTCATGCCGGATATCCTCCGTATGATGAAGCATGTAAAGGATCTGTTCCTCTGTGCCCTCTTCAAGTACCTGTTTGATCCCGCCATAGACAGATTCAACAGAGAGATCGAGCGATTCGGTACCGTCCTTACTGAATTGTTTGAGCTTGTGCTTGAAAAGCAAAACATACTCTCGTCTGACCTTTGAACCAAAATAAAACCAGAAAAAGACCAGTGCCATAATGGTCAGGCTGATAAATCGCACTGATAGCTCAAGTCCATTGACCAGTGTGATCAGGATGATTCCACTGAGTCCTGTGGCAAAGCTGTCCACAACCACATCAATAAATGTTTTGGCCTGGTTTTTAATTTCCGTGGGAACCGGTAAAACCAGCAACTCGATGGCTGACTTGTTTATGGATTGCTTCAGACTTCCATCCACAGATTTAATGAACACGGCTGACCAGAGCCCAGGGATAAACAGTACAGACAGAGCGCCTATGAATAAACCTGCCGGCAGGATATAGAGTGATATCCCCACACCAAAAACGCCAACCACCTTTCTGGTAATGAAAAGCTGAATCAGCAGTGAAATAATGTTGAAGTTGGAAAACCAGAAACCGAAGAAGGCGGTCAACTCATCTTCGTCGGCAATTTTGGCAGATGAGATAGCGCTAAACTGATAATCGACCAGCCTGGCTACAAGAACGGCAAATACTGTTATCAGCGCCAGGTATGTAAGATGTTTCGAGTCCCTGATCAACCGGACAGGCCGCTCGGCCATTTTATCCACGCGCCGTTTCAGCCTTTGAAAGGAGAGGTCGGTCAGTTCCGGGCTTTTCCAGATAGAATGGTTTACAAAAATGCAAACAAGCAACAGAAGTGCACCAACAAACAGAAGGTTTTCACTTCCTATTGCAGGTGCCAGCAAAGAGGCAAGGTAACCGCCAAAGATCCCTCCTGTGATGGCACCGCTGCCAATCAATCCAAACAATCTCTTAGCCTCACGGGCGTTGAATACGATATTGGCAAATATCCAGAATTGTGAAGCAGAGAGGACCCCGAACACAGCCACCCATACATAAATCAGGTACAGCACCCATGTTTCCACGTAATTAAACCGCAGCAGGCAGGCGAATAAAGTGATGGTACCTACCGAGATCAGCAGGGTGTAATGGATGATCTTTTGAAGTGAATGATTTCTCAACCACCTGGAATAAAAGGACATAATAACTCCGGCTCCTACAGCTACCAAAATAAAGGCTACGGGTAGTTTATCGATACCCACATTGGTCAGGAAGAGGGAATTGATGGTGGGTTTGATGATGAGGAGGGTGGAAATAAGAAGGAAAATATTCAACTGCATCAGAAGTGCCCTGCGCATCTCCCCTTCACGAATATCAAAAGTCCGTTTAAAAAGAAGCTTTACATCTGTTCCTTGAATGGCCATATTCACACGGGGTTTTCCAAGTTAACCCCAATAATTGTAAGTTATCTCGATTTTAATAATTTATCCGCTTCCAGAACCAGGTCCCGCATGATTTTTTCACCGTCAACATCCTCAAGCAGGGCGACAAGTATATACCTTCTCTCCGGTCCCCAGACAAGCACGGAATCTGCATGGTAATTTTTCCAGGTCCCGGATTTTCTGTAGAGCGTGGCATTGGGTGCAATTTTTTCCAGGTTGGCTACAAATTTATGGTGCAATTCCGGATCTGCCATTAACTCAAGCATCTGTTTCGATCTGTCATAATTGATCAACTTACCATAAGCCATCAGGTAATAATAGCGGCATACCTGGGTAACGGTAGCTCCATGGCTGATCCCCATCAGCGGATCGGGGTGCCGTTCTCCTGTTTTTGCATATCTTTTCCCTACCCACAGGCCACCACCGTAATCTTCATCATACAAATCATATTTTGGATCCTTAAGAACACTTTCAATCTTTTCGAATCCCAGCAAATCCATTAATTCGGTTGCGGCTTCATTGCTGGATTTACTGATCATCTGGCGCATCTTTTCCCTTAATTCCGGGGTATCTTCCAGTTCACCCTTCTCCAGGGCATCCATGGTGGCCAGAAGTATACCGATCTTTGGCAGGCTGGCCGCATACATCATCACATTGCCGTTCATCCGGGCATAGATGGGATGGTAGGGATCGCTCAGATCTACCATGCCTACGGCCATTTTACGCTGGCTGATCAGCCTTTTCCATTTGGCATTGGCATTGATCACCCGCTCGAGATCCGCCTGAAAAGAAGGATCAATAACATTCCTTAATAAGGGTACACTATCATCACCCAATATCATGGGAAGTGTTTGCAGATCAGGTTTTATGCTTTTGACCCCGGTCTGGATGGTTTCCTGGGCATCCTGCTCGCATGAAACCAGGGCCAGGGCCATAACAAGGAAATAGTATTTTAATCTCATATACACTAATCAGTTGGTTTTTTTCCGATACAAAAATATGTTAATTCATTGTGTTAAAAATGAAACGGAGATGAAATATGGATTAAAACGGGATTAATCATCAACCAGGTATGAAAGTCAGTTTTTCTGCAAATGATATCTTTCCTACCTTTGGCATTTTATAAATAAGAGATGGCATTAAGAGAGGAGCTGAAAGTCCAGGGTGATTTTCTCTTCAGGTACCGCAGTTATTTTCCCCTGATACTGCTGGTATGTGGATTGGGGCTGATGGTGCTGGGTGAACTGAACGGGGGTCCGGATTCAATAAACGGCTACCAGAAATGGCTGGAGGAGCCTGCAATTTTTGTAAGCCTGCTTGGTCTCGCCATCAGGATCCATGCCGTGGGTTACAGCGGCAGGAACACTTCGGGGAGAAATACGGACAGGGGACAGATCGCCGATATGCTCAATACAAAGGGATTGTATTCGGTCACCAGGAATCCCCTCTATGTTGGCAACTATTTCATGTGGCTCGGTATTGCCATGCTCACCTGTAACCTGTGGTTCATAGGAATATTTACCCTGATCTTCTGGATCTATTACGAGCGGATTGTGTATGCCGAAGAGGAATTTCTCAGGGAGAAATTTGGCGAAGAGTATCTTCAGTGGACAACCGCCACCCCGATATTTATCCCCTTTAAACTGAAATGGCAAAAGTCAGATGCCCTGTTCCTGTGGAAGAAGGTGTTGAAGCAGGAGAAGAATGGATTTCTCGCTCTTTTCCTGGTTTTCTTTCTGTTTGATGTTTTAGGCACATGGATCGCGACCGGCGAGTGGACCATCCACAAACCCTGGTTGCTGGTCATGGTCATTGTATCGATTGTCGCCTATGTTGCGATCAAGTTGCTGAAACGCTACACCAGATTCTGAGAAGGCCTCATTCACTTATTTGCTGAAGGGCAAAGGCACAGGCGCCCAGCGAAATGGACTCACTGGCACCCCTGGTACTGGTGGCAATGGCCAGTCTGGGTAGCGGATCATAGGAAATGGTTCGCCCTGTCCCGGGAATAACCAGCGTTTTTGAATAGTCCATAAAGAATTTCTTTCGCTCCTCTTCATCATCCAGGTTGAAAACTGTCTGAACCAGTCTAGGCAGCTCATCAGCATTGGAGGGATGGTACCTGAAGTTCAATTCTTCCATAACTGCAGGCATATAGAGATCATTGGCCCCGGTAATACCACCCCCGATCACAGCAATACCATCAATAAATGTGAGCACATTGGCTATGGTATCACCCAGTGCCCGTCCGGTCTCCTCATAAGCTTTCAGTGCCGCCAGCCGGTTCCCGCTCCTGACTCCCTTTGCTATTTCATAAATATCCCTGGGTTCCAGTTCACCGGCGTTTTCGATCCCGGCTTCAGCAGCATAAACCCTTTGAACCGACCGGATACTCACAATATCTTCTGTGTTTACGTTCGGATTGTGCCGGTTGCTAAAAAGCCAGACTTCGGCAGCGGTAACGTTATCGCCTGTAATCAACCGGCCGTTGGAGACAAATCCGCCTCCAAATCCGGTTCCAAGGGTAAATCCAACCAGGTTCCGGTATCTTTTGGGACTTCCTGATGCTTCCAGTCTGGCATTGATCTCAGGTAAAATGCCACCCAGCGCCTCTCCATAGGCAAACAGATCCCCGTCATTATTGATAAAGACCGGTAATCCAAACTCCTCTTCGAGGATGCTCTTTAAGGGCACACCTCCCTTAAATGCCGGAAGGTTGTTGGAATTATCAATGATCCCGTTCGTATAATCTGCCGGACCGGGGAAAGCAAAACTGATGGCTACGGGAACCTCCCTGATTTCCAGCATCACCTCTCGAAAGCCCGCTTTCATATTGGCCAGGCACCGTTCCAGGCGATCAGCATTGGCATCTTTTCTGATCCCCTTTAAAATGGCCTTACCACCCCTGTAGGCATTGAACACAAAATTTGTCCCCCCTGCATCCAGCGTGAGGACCACCCTTTTGTCTCCATATATATCCATTGGATTATGCTTTTGAAGATCGTGTTGCTATGAAGAGAATATAAAACATACAGAGGGCCGGAACCCCAAAGCCTGCCATCAGGCCAAGCAGATCGGCCACACCCCCGACCAGGATCGGCACTATGGCACCTCCTATGATCGCTGTCACCATCAATCCTGAAATCTCATTGCTTCTTTCTGGCATTTTATCCACCGAAATTGAAAAAATGAGCGGAAAAATATTGGCAAATCCGAGACCGATAACGAAAATCGAAACGAAAGCCAGGAATTGGTCAGGGACAACAAACAGGCCTGCTATTCCTACAATCGATAAGATAGTGGTGGAGATCAGGAATTTTTTAGGGGAGAGCCAGTTCAGGATCACACCGCCCAGGAACCTGCCGGTCATCAGCGAAATGAAGAAGAAAAGGGTCCCCAGCAGGCCTTTCTCCTTGATATCGAAGTCAAATTTGGCCTCCAGGAAATTGGGCAGCTTGGCACTCATACTTACTTCGGACCCAACATACAGAAAGATCCCAATGACCATCAGCAGTACAAAGGGATCCTTAAGCAATCCCAGACAGGATCTCAGGGTAGCCGGTTTCTCATTAACGGCCTTCTCCTCAATCCGGGTGGCTACCAGGATCACCACCACTACCAGCATGACTCCTCCGTAAACAGGGAACAGCACCTTCCAGTCCAGTCCCCAGTACCTGGCAGCCAGGATTGGAATAAGCGAACCGGAAAGTGAACCAATCGCCTTTACAAACTGGCCATAAGAGAGATTTCTTGAGTATTTCCCTTCGGGAGAAACGTCCCTCATAATTGGATTTCCCGCGACCTGTAGCATGGTGGCCCCGGTTCCCAGAAAGAGCAATCCTCCCAGTATTAAGATAAAGGATTCATAATTACCAATAATGGGCAGGACCATTCCAACCAGTGCCGCGAGCAATCCCAGCATGAGCATATGCTTCCTTCCCTTGCGGTCCTGGTACAGTCCCATCGGAACGGAAAGCAGTCCGAACATGATAAAAGCCATGAATGTTACAAGTCCGGCTTCGAAATTTGATAGGCTGAAATCGGTCTGTAACTGGCTGGTAAGAGGTCCGGATACATCTCCGAAACCCATTACAAGGAAAGCCAGGAATATGGGTACCGACTTAATGTGTCTGTTTTTTGTCATACCGATATGAGATTATTTGAATCCTGATTATTCAACAAATATAGCTCTGGCAACTTTAATTCAGTGCGTCAACAACATCGCCCAGCAACTGCAATGTACCTGCAACCGGGTCTCCTCCGGCTTCATATTCTGTCGAAATATACCCCTTATACCCCCCATCATTAAGCACCTTGACACAGCGGGCAATATCCACATCGGGAAACCTGGTCCACCGTTTGGCATGACACATTGAACCGGCCATTGGAATGAGGACTTCAAGACCGTTATATAGCATATATTCATGTTCCCAGTTACAAAAATCGGGAGAAGCTTCACAGAACGGACTGTTCACTTCATTGATGATGATCCTGATATTAATAGGGTTTGCGGCCAGTCCCCAGTGGTTCTCGATGGTAACCTTGACTCCCACTTTTTCACCATAATCAGCCATCTCTTTGAACGATTCAATGGCATTTTTCAAATAGGGCACGATCTCCAGGTTTTGAGGATATCCGCCCTGGATGACCGATGCAGGGATGATCCGGGGACCTCCTGTATTTACACGCATCGATTGAACTCCAATGTGCCTGGCAGCATCCAGCCAAAGTTTGGCCACCCTGATCCCTTCCTTTCTCTGTTCCTCATCCAGATCAGCAATATTACGCGGGGCATTGTTGGATATATGCACTGCCTTAACTCCGCTCCTGGCAATTTTATCCGCAAGTTTATCAAGGTATCCCCTGGCTGAGGGAGCACCGGGATCGAAATCACCCGGATAGGATCGCCCGTTTCTTTCAAACTTGCTGAACATCGTATCGTCGGAAATATCTCCGAACAGCGAGGACCAGAGATCCATCGCAGGGACGCCGGGATAGGTATCAAGGGTGAACTGGGGGAAGTCCAGAAGCGTGATCTCTCCATACCTGGCCTTAAGTTCAGTTGTCTCCGGGCGCTCAGCTCTGGAGCCGTAGGTGCGCATTTTAAAAAGCTGGTTGACTGCATAGCTGTTCGAGGCCATCTGCTTCAACCTTTCTTCCCTGGGCCGCGAAGGCGTTTTTTCACTATAACCAGATTCTGCAGAGGAGAGGGCACCCATCCCTGCTACTCCCAATACGCCCATTCCAGCTGATTTTATAAAACTTCGCCGCCTGATAGCTGCAGGTATACTTTCAGAATGTAGTTTCATCTCTTTTTTACTGTAGTTGGTTTCAGGGATAAGGTAGTCATTTTAATTTATAACCCCGGGCATATATTTTGGGGCTTTTTTTTGTTTTATTTTTTAGAACAGGATTTATTTTCTAATTTGACACCTCTCCAATTCCTGAACTATGAAAGAGATTGTCTACCCCAAAAAACTGGATGTGCCCAGCACCACAGGAAACATTTTTGACCTCCAGGAGTTCTTCTGCGGAAGAAGGCCCACGGGAAAAATTGCCCGGATTGAGATGGAGAAATACAAAAAACTCCATTTAAACTGATAACATATTCCATATCATCATGAAAACTTCTGATAATCAAAACTCGAGAAGATCCTTTCTGAAGAAAGCTATGCTCGGTACCGCCGCTGTTTCAGCAGCTCCCACCGTACTTTCAGGAAGTTACAGGCAAAGACTGTTTCTGGACTCCAGATCTTATGTGCCTGCATCCTTTGCAGCAAACGATAATATCAACCTGGCCCTGATTGGTACGGGTATCCAGGGAATCAATGATACCATTACGGCCCTCCGGGTACCTGGTGTAAAGCTGGTGGCAACCTGTGACCTCTATACAGGCAGGCACGCCCGGGCAAAGGAGCTCTGGGGAGATGATATTTTCACAACGAGGGACTACAGGGAGATCCTGGACCGGAATGATGTGGATGCAGTGATTATCGCCACCCCCGACCACTGGCACAGGCGGATCACATTGGATGCGCTTAAAGCAGGAAAGGCTGTCTACTGCGAGAAGCCAATGGTTCAGAAATTTGAAGAGGGTCATGAAGTGATCGAGGCACACAAACAATCGGGCAGGATCATGCAGGTGGGAAGCCAGGGCATGTCCTCGCTTGGAAATGAAAAAGCAAAAATGCTATATGAGGATGGAGCTATCGGAGAGCTTGTCATGCTTGATATGTATAACGACCGCTACTCCTCTGAAGGTGCCTGGCAATATCCCATTCCACCTGATGCAACACCGGAAACAGTTGATTTTGATACCTTCCTGGGAAATGCACCCAAGGTGCCATTTGAACTCAAAAGGTTCTTCAGGTGGAGAAATTACAGGGACTACGGCACCGGGGTTGCCGGCGACCTTTTTGTACATGCCTTCTCCACGCTCAATTTTATCCTGAGTTCCCATGGTCCGGAAAGGGCACAGGCAACCGGGGGACTCCGTTACTGGAAGGACGGCAGGGATGTGCCTGATGTGAGCATCACACTGTATGATTACCCGGAAACTAAAACGCATGCAGCTTTCAACGCCGCATTCCGGGTCAATTTCATTGCAGGGAACGGAGGCGGAGGCGGATTCCGGCTGGTAGGTACAGAAGGTGAACTTGAGGTGGGATCGGACAGTGTCAAACTGGTCCGGGCTAAATTGGGGATGAAACCGGAAAGATACGCCTTGATCGCTCATACCGAGGAGAACCAGAAAAAAATCATAGCCGCCTACGACAAGATGTTCGCAGATGAGCGATCCAAAGATCTGAATATCGGGGAGACCAGCTGGGAAGCACCGCGTGGTTACAAGGGAGCTCACTATGATCATTTTAACAACTTCTTCAAGGGGATACGCGGAGAGGGGGAGATCATCGAAGATCCCACTTTTGGTCTGCGGGCTGCAGGTGCCGCCCTGCTGGCCAATGAAAGTTATTACAGCGGGCACCCTGTTCAGTGGGATCCCGAAGCGATGAAGTTAATTTAACCAGGAGATATAAAATATGAAACGAATGAAAAGAGTTGTTTTCTCGCTTTGCCTTATCTTGATGGCAGCATTCGTGTTTGCACAGGACAGACCTTTAAATATCGTTGTACTGGGTGCTCATCCGGATGATTGTGATGCAGATGCGGGTGGTACAGCCATCTTGTTTGCCAGAATGGGGCACAATGTAAAATTTGTCTCTCTTACCAACGGGGACGCAGGCCACTACTCCATGGGAGGTGGAGCGCTGGCCAAGATACGCACGGCGGAAGCAAAAGAGGCAGGAAAAAGATTTGGCATCAAGGAGTATGTGGTCCTGGATAATCATGATGGTGAACTGATGCCCACCCTGGAGAACCGCCTGAAGGTGATCCGTGAGATCAGGAGTTGGAACGCCGATATTGTGATTGGTCCCCGGACCAACGATTACCACCCGGACCACAGGTATACGGGCATATTGATGCAGGATGCAGCTTTCATGGTAGTTGTCCCCAACATAGCCCCCGATGTGCCAGCCCTGAAAAATAATCCTGTGTTTCTGTATTCTGAGGACGGGTTCCAGAAACCAAACCCATTTGAACCGGATGTTGCCATTGACATCGATAATGTTTTTGATCAAAAGATCTATGCACTGGCCGCCCATGAAAGTCAGCAGTTTGACTGGCTTCCATGGCTCGCGGGCACGCTGGACCAGGTTCCTGAGGATGAAGCCGGAAGGTTAGCCTTCCTGGCCAGGAGAAGATCGTTTACTCCTGATGCTACCCTCCGTGAATGTCTTGTTAAGTGGTATGGAGAAAAAGGCAAAACAGTCAAGCACGCTGAGGGTTTCGAGGTCTGTGAGTACGGCAGGCAACCCAGTGAAGAAGAGTTGCTCAGATTGTTCCCGATGCTGCCAAAAAAAACCAATTAAATAGAAACCAACAACCCATCCAATGAAAAGAGCTACATTATTATTGATGACTTTTACGGTAATCTGCATGACCTCCTGCACCCAAACAGGCGAACAGACCAAGACCGACGCAAAACAGACTGAACAATACCAAAGAGACTACTTCCAGCTGAAGATCTATAATTATGAAAGTCCGGAACAGGAAGTAATGCTGGATGATTATTTCCAGAATGCACTGCTACCGGCACTTCACAGGGCAGGAATAGAGAATGTTGGTGTATTAAAACCCATTGAAGAGTTAAATGAAACGAGTGATTATATGATCGTCATCACACCCTTCAAATCCCTGAATCAGATTGAAAGCCTTCCCGGTGTGCTGTCTGGGGATTCCGTATACATGCAATCCGGCCAGGCATATATAGACGCATCATTCGATCATCCACCCTACACCCGTATCGAAAGCTTCATCCTCAAGGCCATGAGTTCTGTTCCTGAGCTTGCCACTCCCGATCTGACCACCCCGAGGGCTGTAAGAGTATACGAGCTCCGGAGTTATCAGAGCGCGACTGAAAAACTCCACGAACTGAAGGTGGAGATGTTCAACGAAGGTGAAGCTGCACTGTTCCAGGAGTTGAAATTCAATCCGGTCTTCTTTTGCGATGTACTCTCCAGTGCGCATATGCCGCACCTGATGTACATGGTCGCTCATGCTGACACCACCGCCCAGAGTAAGAACTGGGATACTTTCGGCAATCACCCGGAATGGCTGAGAATGAGGGATATGGAGAGGTATCAGAATACCGTGTCCCATATTACCGTATATATGCTTTATCCAACTGAATATTCGGACTATTAATGACCCGGGACCTGATCAGTCGTCCGTGATCAGTTTCTGGATGCGTTCAATCTGCTTCTGCTTATTTACTTCCCGCAGGCTCCTGGCTGTCCTGGTGAAGTAGGTATGGCCCGATATAAACTTTAACTGCAGCTTGTTCCATTCATTCAGGGAGCCAATTTTATTCTGATCGTGCAACTCCTTGTAGAGTGTATTGGAAACCGGGATCATATCACTTCTCCCCAGGTAATCCAGGTCGGCATCGCAGATAATTTCCTGGTAGATATCAGAGGGTCTGGGTGGCAATTTGGTAGACATAATGATTTTGCCGATCTTATCAATCTGTTCCTCTGAATAGCCATAACCCGGAAGGATCTTCTCTGCCAGTTGCGTACTTTGATACTCATGTTCATCATAATCAATGGTGTGCCCTGCATCATGTAATAGTGCTGCTGTCTTCAATAGCAGTATTTCCTCATCTCCCAATCCTTCGGCCCATCCGATCAGTTCCACCTCTGTCACCACATCCACAGTATGCTTTACATTGTGATAGTAAAGGTACCCGGGGAGTTCCTTCTCCAGCCTGTCGAGGATCATCTCCTGGATATCTGTAAACTGGATCAGTTTGAATTTCGTGTCAAACAGTGCATTTGGCATCACACCCCGCCCTTTCATGGAGAACTCCGGCCTGATCCCGTTGACCACGAACATCTCCAGGTCCCCTTTGTATTTAACCGGGATCTTCCCAAAGTAGTCACAAACAAAGAACTCCTTTACCAGTTCATAGGTCATCACCGAAATCATGATCCTACCGCTCTCCCCCACACCCTGTATACGATGGGCAATATTGACTGTATCACCCTTGATGTCATAGGTAACCTTCTTTCTCCCGGCGATTGAAGCTGTTACCGGTCCGGTATGAATGCCCAGTTTCAGGTTCCAGTAACGTTTTCCGTCGATACGTCTGAGCTGGTTCAGGTAGATGTTCATCTCCAGGCCTGCCATCACTACATCAATGGGATTGGTGATATTTTTCAACGGGATGCCACCCGCCGCCATATAGGTGTCACCTATTGTCTTGATCTTTTGTATCTTATACTTTTTAAGTATACGATTGAATTCGATCAGCAACTCATCCAGCTGATCCATGACCTCCTCTGACGAAACGTTATCGGTAAGCTCTTTAAAACCCGAGATATAGGCAAAAAGAACGGTGGCCATCTTAAATTTCCTGATCCGTCCTGCCGGCTCATGTGCACTTTCCCCCTTCAGACCGTCACCTGACTTTTTCAGGCGCATCTTCATCCTATCCAACTGCCCTGTAAGCTCATTGACAAATTTTTGCAGCTTCTCATTCTTATCATAAAGGTCGCGGTTTTGCTTTACCAGTTTATGGATCCGCTTTAACAGTTCATCCTGTTTTTGTCCCATTATGTTTGATATCTTTGTAATGTAATCTATCCAGCGCCCATGAAAAACAGAGCCGTTCTGACTGTACTTTTATTTATCGCTATACAACCTACCTTCTCACAAAAGAACGTAAATTCGTTCCTTGTGGTTTCATATAATACAGAAAACCTTTTCGATACTATTAATTCTCCCCTGACTGATGATGATGAATTCACGCCTTCCGGGGCAAAGGAGTGGACCTACAAAAGGTATCAGAAGAAGCTGAAAGACCTTGCAAAAGTACTTACGTCCCTGCCCGGAGAGGAGATGCCTGGCCTGATCGGCCTTTCCGAAATTGAAACCAGGAGTGTGCTTGAAGAGCTGACCGGTGAACGCGGACTCAGGAAAGGCGGATATGAAATCATTCATGAGGATGGCCAGGATCCCAGGGGGATCGAGTGTGCATTGCTTTACAGACCAGATCTTTTTAATTACAAATCACATGAATACGTACCCATTTCCGATCCGGTTAACCCGGGTTACCCCTACAGGGGTATCCTTCATGTGTACGGGATGGGTCCGGATGGTTCACCTCTCCATGTTTTCGTAAATCACTGGAAATCCAGGAGTGGCGGAAATAAGGAGACTGAAAGACAGAGAATGTACTCGGCCATTACACTTCGCAAGCAGCTGGATCTGCTGATGGCCAGGGAGTCGGATTATAAGGTGATCATTTTAGGCGATTTTAATGATGAGCCCACCAACCGAAGCATTATCAGCGGACTGTCGGCCCTGAATAAAAGGCATAACATTGAAATGGGAGATCAGTATAACCTTTTCTACGATCTTCACAATATTGAAGGTGTTGGAAGTTACAATTTCAGGGGAAGCTGGATTATGCTGGACCAGATCATCGTCTCCTACAATCTGCTGAACCAGGAACACGGATTAACCACGGAATATGAAGGCGGCCATATTCTGAAGGAGGATTGGATGCTTTTCCATAGTGAAACCTATGATGAGGATCTTCCCTCTGCTACCTACGGCGGAACAGAATACTATGGAGGCCCCAGCGATCACCTTCCCGTATATGTAGAATTCACCTGGTAAAATGGATTTCAAGCTCACTTCGGATTACAAGCCCACAGGGGACCAACCTGATGCCATCCATCAGCTTGTTGAAGGATTCAGGGCCGGTGAACAGTTTCAGACCCTGTTGGGTGTAACCGGTTCGGGGAAGACCTTTACGGTGGCCAATGTAATCCGTGAACTGAACCGTCCGGTACTGGTACTCAGTCACAATAAAACACTGGCAGCCCAGCTTTACAGTGAGTTCAAACAATTCTTTCCGGAGAATGCCGTAGAGTATTTTGTCAGTTATTATGACTATTACCAGCCTGAAGCCTATCTTCCTGTAACAGATACCTATATTGAAAAAGATCTCTCCATCAATGATGAGATCGAGAAACTGAGACTGAGTACAACCTCGTCGCTGCTCTCCGGAAGAAGGGATGTGGTGGTGGTCTCTTCAGTTTCCTGCCTGTACGGCATCGGGAATCCTGATGATTTTCATAAATCCACCATCAAGATCCGGAAAAACGAAATGATCAGCCGCAATGTTTTTCTCAGGAGACTGGTGGATGGGCTCTATTCCAGAAACGAGGTGGATTTTAAGCCGGGAACCTTCAGGGTCCGGGGAGACACGGTTGATATCCACCTTGCCTATACGGATCTTGCCTACCGCGTGGAATTCTGGGGGGATGAGATCGACTCCATCAAATCGATCCATCCTGTAACCGCAAATACGATTGAGGAACATGACGAGGTGGTGATCTTTCCTGCCAATATATTCATCACCTCAAAAGAACGCACAAAAGCGGCCATAGAGGAGATACAGGATGATATGGTGAAACAGGTGGATTTCTTTAAAGGGGAGCAAAAGCTTATTGAGGCACAAAGGATCGAGGAGCGGGTTACCTACGACCTTGAAATGATCAGGGAACTGGGATATTGCCCGGGAATTGAGAATTATTCCAGGTATTTTGACGGACGTCCACCCGGAACCAGGCCCTTCTGCCTGCTGGATTATTTCCCGGAGGATTTTATCACGGTGATTGACGAGAGTCACGTAACGCTTCCCCAGATTCATGCCATGTATGGAGGTGACTTTTCCAGGAAGAAGAACCTGGTGGAGTATGGATTCAGGCTACCTGCCGCAGTGGATAACAGGCCCCTTCGGTTTAATGAATTTGAAAACATCATCGGCCAAACACTCTTTGTGAGCGCCACACCGGCCGACTATGAATTGCAGCGTTGCGGAGGAGTGATAGTGGAACAGGTGATCCGGCCAACCGGGCTTGTTGACCCTTCCATTGAGATACAATCCAGCGTGAACCAGATTGACCACCTTATCGGTGAGATCAACCAGCGCATTGATAAGGATGAAAGGGTCCTTGTAACCACCCTGACAAAAAGAATGGCCGAGGAGCTCACCAGCTACCTGATCAAATTGAATATCCGTACCCGTTATATCCATTCGGATGTAGATACCCTGGACAGGGTTGAGATCCTGGAAGGCCTCAGGAAAGGGACTTTTGATGTACTTGTTGGGATCAACCTGTTGCGCGAGGGGCTGGATCTGCCCGAGGTTTCCCTTGTTGCCATCCTGGATGCTGACAAGGAGGGTTTCCTCAGATCGGAGCGTTCACTTACGCAGACATCAGGACGTGCTGCACGAAACCTGAACGGAAAGGTGATCATGTATGCGGACAATATTACGGGGTCCATGCAAAGAACCATTGATGAGACCAACCGTCGAAGAACCAAACAGCTGAATTACAACGATCTGAACCAGATCACACCCATGCAGATCATTAAATCGACCCGCAACCTTTTTGACCGGAGCGCGGAACAAAAGAGGATTGAAAGCGCCTATGCCGGTCAGGGCAAAGGTGATATTGCAGCTGATCCGGTGGTCAGGTACATGGGTAAACCAGAACTGGAAAAGGCCATTGACAAAGCAAAATCACAGATGGAGAAAGCGGCCAGAGAACTTGACTTTATAGAGGCTGCCCGGCACCGGGATGAGATGTATGCTCTCCAGGAACTGCTCACAAAAAAGGAGGAATCAAACTGACTTTCTGGACCGTAAAAAAAAGCGGGGCTGCCATCCGGCAACCCCGCTTCAAAATCAGATTATGTTTCTTAACCAAGGTATGTCTTCAGCAGTTTACTTCTGGAAGTATGGCGGAGTCTGCGTATCGCTTTTTCCTTGATCTGACGCACACGTTCGCGGGTCAGTCCGAATTTTTCGCCAATCTCTTCCAATGTCATCTCCTGACAGGCAATTCCAAAGAAAAGTTTAATGATATCCCTCTCCCTTTCAGTAAGCGTGGCCAGGGCCCTGTCTACTTCGCGGGATAGAGATTCATTGATAAGTGTGTTGTCTGCATTGGGTGAATCATTGTTCACCAATACATCAAGAAGACTGTTGTCTTCACCATCGACAAAGGGTGCATCAACAGATACATGTCTTCCCGAAACTCGGAGTGTGTCTGCCACTTTCTCCTTGGGAAGGTCCAATGCCTCAGCAAGCTCCTCCGGGGTGGGGGTTCTTTCATTCTCCTGCTCGAATTTCGAAAACGCCTTGTTGATCTTGTTTAGTGAACCAACCTGGTTCAGTGGAAGGCGAACGATCCTCGATTGTTCTGCAAGTGCCTGAAGGATCGATTGTCTGATCCACCAAACAGCGTAGGAGATGAATTTAAAACCCCTGGTCTCGTCGAACTTCTCAGCAGCCTTGATCAGTCCCAGGTTACCTTCATTAATAAGGTCCGGTAAACTTAATCCCTGGTTCTGATACTGCTTGGCAACTGAAACGACAAACCTCAGATTTGCACGTGTGAGTTTTTCAAGGGCAGCACGATCGCCCTTTTTGATCCGTTGAGCCAATTCAACCTCTTCCTCAACAGTGATCAACTCTTCCTTACCAATCTCCTGTAAATACTTATCCAATGAAGCACTTTCCCTGTTGGTAATGGATTTTGTGATCTTTAACTGTCTCATGTACTACTTCTCAAATCAAATGAATAGAAAAAAAAATCTCTGCAAATTTAGATGCTTATTTATCTTTAGTCAATTTAAATAAGGATAATTTTAATGGTAATGGGTAACCCTACCTCCCAAATGCGTAATAGGAGTGCGATCCCTTTCGGTTCAAGCCCTCAATAATAACCCCTCCTTCCGAATCCTTCAGAATAGATTCAATATCATTAACACTGCTCACAGGTCTTTTGTTTATTGAAGTCAGAATAAAACCTTCATCTATACCCACCTTCTTAAATTTACCCTGTCTGACAGATTTTACCTTCACTCCGTTGCTTATTCCCAGAGATTGCCTCTCTTTCTCACTCAGCGGCTCAAAGGTGGCCCCCAGCAACTCCATCAGATTATCTTGCTTTATAATCTCGGTGCTGCCCTCAAGACTACGTAAAACCAGGTCGTATTGTTTCAAACTGCCATCCCTTTTGATCACAACCCGGACCTTCGCTCCCGGCCTGTATTTTGAGACCACCTCCTGGAGCTCCGAAGAGCTGTTTACTCTTTTGTCGTCAATGGAGATAATGATATCTTTTTCCCTGATTCCGGCCTGCTTGGCTGCTCCCTCATCTCTTACATGAACCACATAGACGCCCTCTATCTCATCCAGGTGTTCATCCCTTACCAGTTCTGCGGTCACATCCCTGATCTCAACCCCCAGGATGGCCCTTTGAACAGCCCCGTATTCCATCAGGTCCTCCACTATCTTTTCAACGATAGATGTCGGGATTGCAAATGAATAACCGGAATAGTACCCCGTACGCGTGGCAATGGCTGTATTGATCCCCACCAGTTCACCCCTGGTATTGATCAGGGCCCCTCCGCTGTTACCCGGATTCACGGCTGCATCGGTCTGGATATAGGACTCAATGCTAAATTCCTGCTCCCGGTTCAACGGTATGTTCCTTGCTTTGGCACTGACAATTCCAGCGGTGACCGTACTTGTCAGGTTAAAGGGATTACCTATGGCCAGTACCCATTCGCCCAACTGAAGCGCATCCGAGTTCCCAAAGGTCAGATATTCCAGGTCATCCGCATCCACCTTTAGCAATGCCACGTCAGTGGAAGGGTCGGTTCCGATTAATTTGGCATCATATTCCTTTTTGTTGTTCAGTACGACAACGATCTCATCCGATCCATCTATCACATGGTTGTTGG
>Ga0210060_1000227_pt1 | contig 27555 bp, 26 predicted proteins | sample Joice_CattailNLB_FD_184871 | JGI IMG/M metagenome (GOLD analysis project Ga0210060, IMG submission 184871) | Wetland microbial communities from San Francisco Bay, California, USA, that impact long-term carbon sequestration - Joice_CattailNLB_D2... | ecosystem: Environmental > Aquatic > Marine >...
GGGCTTTCACGCGCGCGTCGTGCAGCATGAATGCGACCATCTCGACGGCATCCTGTACCCGATGCGGGTTCGGGATTTCAGCCGATTCGGCTTCATCGACGCGCTGTTCCCGGATCAGCCCCTGCCGCCGGAGACCTGAGCTCAGCCGCCGTGGTCGTCGACCTGCAGCGTGCGAAACAGCTCCTGCTCGAGCCGCAGCACCGCCTTCGGCCGCGTCAGCGTGTCGCCTGAAACGAGAAACACGTCCTCCGCCCGGTCGCCGAGCGTATTGATCTTCGCCGTGTGCAGGTTGACGCGGTGCTCGGCCAGCACCCGCGCAAGCGCATAGAGCAGCCCGGGTCGGTCGCTGCCGACGATCGACAGAACCTGATACGCGCCGCGCTCGTCCGGTCGAAGGTCGACCACCGGAGAGACCGGGAAATGCCGCACCCGACGGGAAAGCCGCCCCTCGCGAGGCGGCGGCAGCGGCGCGTTCGACTGCAATTCGTCCGTGAGCTCCTTTTCCAGAATCCGGATCATGTCGCGATAGTGAACGCCCGGCCCGCGCCCGAGCACCAGAAAGGTGTCCAGCGCGTAGGCGTGCCGCGTCGTATGAATCTTTGCTTCGGCGATGTTGTACCCGGTGCGCTCGAAGTAGCCGCAGATGTGGGCGAACAGGGCTTCGCGGTCGGGCGTGTAGACCATCACCTGAAGGCCTTCTCCGATCGGGGCGAGCCGCGCCCTGACCACGGTGCGGCCCGCGTCGACGTGCCCGAAGAGCTGACGCGTCTGCCAGGCGATCTCCTGCGCGTCATGACGTAGGAAGAACGATGGGTCGAGCTGCCCCCAGAGCGGGTTTCTCGCGTTCTCGGGCAGCGCATACAGGCGCAGCAGGCGCAGCGCCTCATCCTGTTTCGCGCTGAGCACTGCATCGACGGGGACGGCGTTGCCGGTGAGGCTGCGGCGCGCCGCACGGAACAGGTCTTCAAGCAGTTTCGCCTTCCAGGCATTCCAGACCTTGGGACTGGTGCCCCGGATATCGGCCACCGTCAGCAGGTAGAGCGCAATGAGGCGCCGCTCGGATCCGACGCGTTCGGCGAAGGCCCGCACGACATCGGGGTCGTAGACGTCCTGCTTTTGGGCGACCGTCGACATGGTGAGGTGCTGCTCGACAAGGAATTCGACCAGTGCGCTGTCTTCCGCGGACAGTCCGTGACGCCGACAGAATCGCGTCGCATCGCGCGCACCGAGCTCCGAGTGGTCGCCCCCGCGCCCCTTGGCGATGTCGTGATAGAGCGCCGCGATGTACAGCAGCCAGCGCCGGCTGAAGTTGTTCATCAGTCGCGTGCACAACGGGAACTCGTGCGCGAGCTCCGGCATCGTGAAGCGACGCAGGTTCCGCACGACCATCAGAATATGCTGGTCGACGGTATAGACATGAAACAGGTCGTGCTGCATCTGGCCGACGATGCGTCCGAACTCCGGGAGATAGCGCCCCAGCACGCCGTACTGGTTCATGCGTCGCAGCTCGTGCACGATGCCCTGCGGCTGCTGCAACAGCATGACGAACAGCAATCTTGCCATCGCATCGCGACGGAATTTTGCGTTGACCTGCGTTCGTGCACGCCAAAGCGCGCGCTGCGTCATCGCGGTCATGCCGCGCAATTCCTGGTGCTGCTGCATGAGCAGGAACGCTTCGAGGATGGCGCGGGGTTCCTGCTGGAACAGATCCTCCTGCGCGGCCTCGAGCAGCTCGCCGCGCACACTGAAGCGCTCGTTGATTGCATGCGCGCTGCTGTCCGGTGGCGGATCGAGACGGATCGCGAAGTTCTGCAGCAGCAGCGTATTGAGCTGGGTCACCGACTTGGCCGTGCGGTAGTACCCCTGCATCATGAGCTCGCTTGCCCGGCGGCTGGCGCTGTCTTCGAACCCGAGCTGTGCGGCCAGCGCGGACTGCAAGTCGAAGATCAGTCGGTCTTCCCGGCGCTGCGCAAGGTAGTGCAGCCGGATTCGCAGATTCTGCAGGCGTTGCTCGAGGCGCATGAGCTGCCCGGCTTCGGCATGGTTCACGAGGCCGCCGCGTTCGAGATCCCGCCAGCGCGCACCGACGCCGCTGGCGCGAGCGACCCACTGGATGACGTGCAGGTCACGCAGTCCGCCTGGTGCTTCCTTCAGATTGGGTTCAAGCGCGTAGGCTGTGTCCTGGTGGCGCGCGTGGCGCTGCTCTTGCTCGAGACGCTTCGCTTCGAAGTAGGCCGCAGGATCGGTCGTGCGCGCGAGTGCCGCACGCAGCGCCTTGAAGCGAGCGCGGCTGCCGCTCAATAGGCGAGACTCGAGCAAGGTCGTGCGAACCGTGATGTCTTCGTCGGCCGCGCGCAGACATTCGTCGACGGTCCGCACCCCGTGGCCGACCTCGAGGCCCACATCCCAGAACAGGCTCACCAGGCGCTCGAGGCGCGCGCGTTCCTGGGCATCGGGCGCAGCGTCGAGCAGGATCAGCACATCGACATCCGAGTGCGGGAATAGCTCACCGCGCCCATAGCCGCCGGTCGCCGCCAGGGCGGCGCCGCGCGCAGGGTTGACCTCGGCCCAGAGCGCGCGCAACACGCCGTCGACGAGTTGCGCGTGTGCGCGAAGCAGCCTGCGCGGCGCCGGGTCACGCAGGTAGGCGGCGCGCAGCTGCTCGCGTCCGGTACTCAACTGCAGGCGCCAGCGTTCTGCGACACCCGCTTCGAGCAGCGCCGACGCCATCCCTAGTGCGGGCCGTCCGCGGGCGGTGGTGGTGTACCCGCCGATTGGGTGAGCACCTCGTGGCCTTGATCGGTGACCAGGACCGTATGCTCCCATTGCGCGGAGAGGCTGTGGTCCTTGGTGACGATCGTCCAGCCGTCGGCAAGCTCGCGAATACCCGCTTTCCCCGCGTTGATCATGGGTTCTACGGTAAATGTCATCCCGGACTCCAGGACAAGCCCGGTCCCCGGCTTGCCGTAATGAAGCACCTGTGGCTCCTCGTGAAAACGGCGTCCGATGCCATGCCCACAAAACTCGCGCACCACGCTGTAGCCATGGGATTCGGCATGGGCCTGGATCGCGGCACCGATGTCGCCGAGGCGGGCGCCCGGCCGCACCTGCCGGATGCCCCGCCACATGCAGTCGTAGGTCACCTCCACCAGGCGCCGCGCCTGGATCCGCGGCTCGCCGACATAAAACATGCGGCTCGAATCACCGTGGTAGCCGTCCTTGATCACCGTAACATCGATGTTCAGGATGTCGCCCGCCTTCAGCCGCTTGTCCGGCCGGGGAATTCCGTGGCAGACGACATGGTTGACCGACGTGCAGATCGATTTCGGGAACGGCTTGTAGCCGGGCGGAGCGTAGTTCAGCGGGGCCGGCACGGTGCCCTGAACCCGCGTCATGTATTCATGGCAGCGCGCGTCGAGCTCCTCGGTGGTCACGCCTGGGGTTACCCAGGGCAGGACGAAGTCGAGCACTTCCGCCGCGAGCCGGCCGGCGATGCGCATGCGCTCGATCTCATCAGGCGTCTTGACGGCTACGGCCATAGTGGGGAAAAAGCGCGCAGGTTATGCAAATGGGAGATCGGCGGCAAACCGTGTTTGCCGAGACGCGGTAGGGGCGAACGCGGCCTTGGCCCTTTGTGTCTGATTATGCTAACATTTTGGGTCGAATCGTTCCGATCCTGTGAAACAGGGGCGGCGCGGCTCGAAATTCCCCGCTCGACGGTTCAGGGTGCGCGTGCTGCGTGAGTCGTCGATCCGATCGGGCGGTAGTCGATAACCCTGAAACAGGGGCGCGGTGCATGACCCGTGTCCCGAGGAGTCTACATGTCGGTCACCATGCGTGAAATGCTGGAGGCGGGCGTTCATTTCGGGCATCAGACCCGTTACTGGAACCCGCGGATGGCCCCGTATATCTTCGGCCATCGAAACAAGATTCACATCATCAATCTCGAAAAGACGCTCGCGCTGTACCAGGAAGCCCTGCGTTTCATGCGGCAACTCGTCGCGAACAAGGGGAGCGTGCTGTTCGTCGGTACGAAACGACAGGCACGAGAGGTGATCCGCGAGGAGGCGTCGCGCTGCGCCATGCCGTACGTGGATTATCGCTGGCTTGGTGGCATGCTCACCAACTTCAAGACCGTCAAGCAATCGATCAAGCGTCTCAAGGAAATGGAGCAGACGAAAGCGGACGGCGGCTTCGAACGCATGTCGAAAAAAGAGGCGCTCGGTCTTCAGCGGGAAATGGACAAGCTTGAGCGTTCACTCGGCGGTATCAAGGATATGTCGAGCCTGCCGGATGCGCTGTTCGTCATCGATGTTGGCTACCAGCGCGGGGCCGTGGCCGAAGCCGTGAAGCTCGGCATTCCCGTCATCGGCGTGGTGGATACCAACCACACCCCGGAAGGCATCGACTACGTCATTCCAGGCAATGACGACTCGGGACGCGCGATCCGGCTCTATGTGCGCGGGGCCGCCGACGCGATCCTCGAGGGGCGCGAGCATTCGCTGGAGGAAGTGGTCTCCGCGACGCGCGACGAATTCGTCGAGGTGGAAGCGGAGGAGGGCGCCTGAACCGTGCCGCGCCAAGCGGCATCTGTGAAGGGGGGCCGCGTGCCCCCTTTTTTGAATCTCATGATTCGTGAATTCGGACCAAAGGCGGTCCAGTGAAAGAGGAGTAGCGGCAAGATGGCAGAAATCAGTGCCGCCCTGGTGAAGGAGCTGCGAGAGCTCACGGGCCTGGGAATGATGGAATGCAAGAAGGCGCTTGCGGAGGCCGACGGAAACCTTGAAAAAGCCGAGGAACTGCTCCGCATCCGCAGCGGCGCCAAGGCAAGCAAGGCGGCAGGCCGCATCGCGGCCGAAGGCATCATCGGCGCGCAGCTGTCCGCCGACGGCAAGTGTGGCGCCCTCGTAGAGGTCAACTGCGAGACGGATTTCGTGGCCAAGAATGAGGATTTTCTCGCCTTTGCGAGAACGCTGGCGGAGGCCGTAACGCGCGCAGCGCCGGCGGACGTCGGAGCGCTTTCCACGCTGACAGTCGATGGCGAGACCGTCGAGTCGCGTCGCCAGGCGCTGGTCCAGAAGATCGGCGAGAACATCGCAATTCGCCGTTTTCGCCGCATGGAGACGGCGTCTCGGCTGGCGCTCTACCTGCACCACAATCGCATCGGCGTTCTGGTGGATTACGAAGGTCCTGAGGACGTTGGCAAAGACGTGGCAATGCACATCGCCTTCGCCAAACCTCAACATCTGCGCAAGGGCGATGTTCCGGCAGAGGTCGTCGAGCGCGAGCGTCAAATCCTTGCGGCGCGCGCCAGGGAATCGGGCAAGCCGGCGGAAATCGTCGCAAAGATGGTCGAAGGTGGACTCAACAAGTTTCTCGCCGAGATCACGCTGCTGGGACAGCCGTTCATCAAGGACGACAAGCAAACGATCGAGAAAATGCTGTCCGCGCGCAAAGCGCTGCTGCACCGATTTGCGTTCCTCGTGGTGGGTGAGGGGATGGAGAAGCGCTCAACAGACTTCGCCGCCGAAGTGATGGCTCAGGCGGGTTTCGCGCGCTGACGCCGATGACGATGCCGCAGGTCGCCGATTCGCCGAAGTACCGGCGCATTCTGCTCAAGCTGTCGGGCGAGGCGCTGATGGGCGAGGAGGCGTTCGGTATCCACCGACAGACCATCCAGGAGATCGCCGCCGAGATGGCCGCGGTGGCACGTATGGGCGTGGAGATCGGTGTGGTGATCGGCGGCGGCAACATCTTCCGCGGGGTTGCCCCGGGCGCCGCCGGAATGGATCGCGCGACGGCCGACTACATGGGCATGCTCGCGACGGTGATGAACGCGCTCGCCCTGCAGGACGCGCTGCGCAGCGCCGGCATTGCGAGCCGCGTGCAATCGGCGCTCAATATCGAGCGCATTGTGGAGCCGTACATACGCGGCAAGGCGATCCGCTACCTGGAAGAAGGCAAGATCGTGATCTTTGCTGCCGGCACCGGCAATCCGTTTTTCACGACCGATACGGCCGCGGCGCTGCGCGGCAGCGAGATCGGCGCTGAGATCGTGCTCAAAGCAACGAAGGTGGACGGCGTGTACACCGCCGATCCGCAAACGGACCCGGAAGCACGACGCTTCCGCGCGCTCAGCTTTGACGAGGCGATCGCACGCAACCTGCGGGTGATGGATGCGACGGCGTTGACGCTGTGCCGCGATCAGCGCCTGCCGGTGACCGTGTTCAGCATCTTCAAGAAAAATGCACTGCAGCGCGTCGTCCTGGGCGAGGACGAGGGCACGCTGGTTCATATCTGAGGGAAATGGTCATGATCGCGCAGCTGAAAAAGAATACCGAGCAGAAGATGGGAAAGAGCATCGAGGCATTCAAGGCGGATCTTGCCAAGGTACGGACGGGTCGGGCGCATACCGGTCTGCTGGATCACATTACGGTCGACTATTACGGGACGCCAACGCCGATCAATCAGCTGGCGAAGGTGACGCTGGTAGATGCGCGCACCATCGGCGTGACGCCGTTCGAGAAAAAATTGCTGCAGGCCGTCGACAAGGCGATACGGGAATCGGATCTCGGGCTCAATCCGGCGGCGAGCGGAGAAACGCTCCGCGTTCCGATGCCGGCGCTCACCGAAGAGCGGCGCAAGGAGCTCATCAAGGTCGTGCGCCACGAGGCGGAGAATGCGCGCGTGGCGGTGCGCAACCTGCGACGCGACGCAATTCACCACCTCAAGGAAGCATTGAAGAAAAAGGAAGTATCGGAGAACGACGAACGGCGTGCGCAGGATGAGGTTCAGAAGCTGACGGATCGATACGTGGCGGACGTCGATCGATTGCTGGCGGAGAAGGAATCCGAGCTGATGGCCGTGTAGGAGACGACTTGGATCACAGCAGCTCAACGCAGGAAATTCCCACACACGGCAAGGTGCCGTGCCATGTCGCGATCATCATGGACGGCAACGGACGCTGGGCGCGTCAGCGCCGACGCCCGCGGATTGCCGGACACAAGCGCGGCGTGGAGGCGGTGCGCGCCACGGTCAAGGCCTGTGCCGAGCGTGGTGTGCAGTTCCTGACGCTGTTCGCGTTCAGCTCGGAAAACTGGCGCCGCCCTGCGGAGGAGGTCAGCCTGCTGATGCAGCTTTTCAGTGCGGCCTTGACGCACGAAGTGGCAAAGCTCGACCGCAACGGAATCCGGCTGCGGGTCGTGGGAGACCTATCGCGGTTCGACCAGCGAATTCGTGCGCTCATCGACGCAGGAGAGCGTCGCACGGCGGCCAACCAGCGCCTGACCCTCACGGTCGCGGCGAACTATGGCGGACGCTGGGACATGCTGCAAGCATTGTCTCGCCTGCTTCGCGAGCATCCGGAACAGGCCAACTCGATCGTCTCGGAGGACGTGCTGTCGCCCTATCTGTCGATGCACTATGCGCCGGAGCCGGATCTGTTCATACGTACCGGAGGCGAACATCGCCTGAGCAATTTCCTGCTCTGGCAGCTGGCGTATACGGAGCTCTACTTTACCGACACGCTGTGGCCCGATTTCGACGCCGATGCACTCGACCGCGCGATCGACTGGTACCGCCAGCGCGAGCGGCGCTTTGGCCGTACCAGCGAGCAGGTTGAAGAGGCCGAACGCGCGCAGACCCGGGCGACGCGTGGAGCAATCGAACCGCACAAGACGGCCTGAGCGCGCATTGGCTCAGCGTGCGCTGACGGCAGTTGTTCTGCTTGCGGCGTTTCTCGCCGCGCTGTTCTGGCTCCCGAGGCTGGTCTTTGCCGTGCTCACTGCGGCGCTCGTTGGCCTCGCGGCGCTCGAATGGGCGCGTCTGTGCAGGCTGTCGCGGTCTGCCGGTCATTGCTACGCGGGCGCTCTGCTGTGCGTGTTCGCCATGTTGTACGGGCTCGCATGGCCTGCGTCATGGCCACCGCCACCGTGGCTGGGGGCCGTATTCGCCGCGGGGACAGTGTTCTGGATCTTGCTGGCACCGGCATGGATCGCGGCTGGCGTGACGCGCGACAGGCCGCGCCTGCTCGCGCTCGCCGGCGCCATGGTGCTGCTGCCGGCGGCACTGGCCCTCGTGACGCTGCCGCCGCCGCTCGTGCTGGGGGTGCTGGCGCTGGTCTGGATCGCCGACTCGGCGGCGTATTTCGCGGGGCGCGCGCTTGGCAGGCGCAAGCTCGCGCCGCGCACCAGCCCCGGGAAAACCTGGGAAGGCGCGGTTGGCGGCCTGCTCGGGGTGGAAGTCTACGTTATCATTTGCGCGCTCACGATCCCGGCGATCGCGACGCGCCTGGAGGAGGGCGAAGGCTGGTTCTTATACCTTGCGGGGAGCGCTGTGCTTTGCATCGTGAGCATCATCGGTGACCTATTCGAGTCCGCAGTGAAGCGCCAGGCATCAGTCAAGGACAGTGGAACCCTGCTTCCCGGTCACGGCGGCGTGCTGGATCGAATCGACAGCGCAGTCGCAGCGCTGCCCGTCGCGGCGCTGATGGTCATTTTTCTGGTGACGCCTTGAGCGTCCACGACCCGATGCCCTCCGCAACGACGCTCGGCGTTGCCGTACTCGGTGCGACCGGGTCGATCGGCGCCAGCACGCTCGATCTCGTCGCCCGCCATCCGGACCGGTATACGGTGGTGGCGCTGAGCGCGCATCGCTCGGTCGATGCGCTGATCGAGCTCTGCCGCCGTCATCGCCCGCGCACCGCGGTGCTTTCCGGCGTTGGCGAGACGCCGCAGATTCGACAACGCTTCACAGATTCGGGCTTCAAGGGCGAGCTGCGATTCGGCGTGCAGGCGCTCGAGGACATCGCGCGGATCGACGATGCGCCCATCGTCATGGCCGCGATCGTGGGCGCCGCGGGCCTGGCATCGACGCTCGCAGCGGCCGAGGCGGGCAAGCGGGTACTGCTCGCGAACAAGGAAGCGCTCGTCATGGCAGGTCCGCTGCTCATGCGGGCTGTGCGCGCTTCGGGCGCCGTGTTGCTTCCGATCGATAGCGAGCACAACGCGGTCTTTCAGTGCCTGCCGCAGGGCGATGCGGGACGTCCCTCGCTGCGCGGAATTCGACGCATTTTGCTGACGGCATCGGGCGGACCCTTCCGTACGCTCCCGGTCGACCGGCTCGCGCAGGTCACGCCGGAAGAGGCCTGCGCGCATCCCAACTGGGTGATGGGTCGCAAGATCTCGGTTGACTCGGCCACCATGATGAACAAGGGGCTCGAGGTCATCGAAGCGCGCTGGCTGTTCGACATTGCGCCGGAGCGCATCGACGTGGTCATTCATCCGCAGAGCATCGTGCATTCGCTCGTCGAGTACGTCGACGGCTCCGTCATCGCCCAGCTCTCAAATCCGGACATGCGCGTACCGATCGCGCATGCGCTGGCCTACCCCGACCGTATTGCGTCTGGCGTTCATCCGCTCGACCTGGGCGCGCTGGGACAGCTGTCGTTCGAGCCGCCGGATACGGGACGCTTCCCCTGTCTCGAACTGGCGTACCGGGCGCTGCGCGCCGGCGGTACGGCGCCGACGGTTCTCAGCGCGGCCAACGAGATCGCGGTCGCGGCTTTTCTTGCGGGCCGTCTGCGGTTCACGTCGATTGCTGCGGTGATCGAGGACGTGTTGGAGCGGCTGCCAATCGAGGCGGTAGGCGATCTCCACGCGCTGACCGCAGCCGACGCGCTGGCGCGCCGCGCCGCGACGGCCGCAGTGCAGCGCTACCAGGTGCGCGCGGCATGAACGTTTTGTTCACCGCGGCCGCGTTCATCATCGCGCTGGGCGTGCTGATCGTCGTGCACGAGTACGGGCACTACCTCGTCGCCCGGGTGTGCAAGGTCAAGGTGCTGCGCTTCTCGGTCGGCTTCGGGCGTCCCCTGTTGACCTGGCGGGGCGGGGACGGCATGGAATGGGTGATTGCGGCGGTTCCCTTCGGCGGATACGTGAAGATGCTCGACGAGCGCGAGGCGCCAGTGGCCGCTGAAGATCTGGGGCGTGCGTTCAACCGTCAAAGCGTCTGGCGTCGCACCGCGATCGTCGCCGCAGGACCTGTGGCGAACTTCCTGTTCGCCATCGCCGTCTACGCTGGCCTGTTCATGTACGGCCTGCCGGAAGCGCGGCCGATCATTGCCGCGCCGCCGCCGGCCAGCGCTGCCGCGGCGGCCGAGCTTCGTGCCGGAGACACGATCGTCTCGGTCAACGGTGAAGGCCTTTCCACCTGGCAGGAGCTGCGCTGGCGCGTCCTGAAAGCGGCGCTCCAGGGCGAGCAGTTGCGCCTCGAGCGCGTCGACGAACGGGGTCATCTGTCGGAGGTTGTGCTCGATCTGCGCCGCTTCGCCGGTACCGATGCGGAGGCCGATCTGATGGCCGCGATCGGCTTGCAGCTGTTCCGGCCGCCGCTCGAGCCGGTGCTGGGACAGGTCGAGGCCGGTGGTCCTGCAGAACAGGCCGGATTGCTGTCCGGTGATCGCATCCTTCGGATCGACGACCGACCCATCGAGACCTGGAACGCCTTTGTCGACGCCGTCCGCGCGAGCCCGGCCGCGCCTCTGCGATTTGCGATCCTGCGCGACCGACGTGCGGTTCAGCTGACCGTGACGCCGGAAGCGCGTGAGGTCAACGGCCAGCGCTTCGGACGGATCGGCGCGGCGCCGTTTGTTCCGCCTTCGCATGCCGAGCGGATCCTCGTGCGTACCCAGTATTCGCTGTTCGAGGCAATCGCGCGCGGCGCCGACAAGACACTCGACATCGCGGTGTTCAGCTTGCGCATGCTGGGCAAGATGCTGATCGGCGAGGTGTCCTGGAAGCATCTGTCTGGCCCGGTGACCATCGCCGATTACGCGGGGCAGTCGGCGCAAATGGGCGGTATCTCCTACTTGACGTTCCTCGCGCTGATCAGCATCAGCCTCGGCGTGCTCAATCTCCTTCCGATCCCGCTGCTCGATGGCGGACATTTAATGTACTATGCCCTCGAGGTCGTCAAGGGGAGTCCGGTTTCCGACCGGGTAATGGAGCTGGGGCAGCGTGTAGGCCTCACGCTGCTGCTGATCATGATGGCCTTCGCGTTTTACAACGATCTCCATCGCCTTTTTTCCGGCTGACCGATGCGCGCAGCTGTCGTTGCAGTTCTCGGCTGGGTCCTCCTTGCGTTGTCGCCGTACGCATGGAGTCAGTCGTTCAGTCCGTTTGTCGTGAAGGACATCCGTGTCGAGGGGTTGCAGCGGACCGAGGCCGGCACGGTCTTCAGTTACCTCCCCGTCAAAGTTGGCGAACGACTGACCACGGAAAAGGCACAGGAGGCGGTGCGTGCGCTGTATGCCACCGGCTTTTTTCGCGACGTAAGGCTCGAAGTTCAGGCGGACGTGCTGATCGTCTACGTCGAGGAGCGCCCGGCGATTGCCCAGATCAATATCTCGGGCGCCAAGGAATTCGACGAGGATACGTTGAAGCGCGTCCTGCGCGAACAGGGGTTGGCCGAAGGCCGGATTTTCGATCGCGCATTGCTCGAGACGGCAGAGCAGGAGCTGAAGCGCCAGTACCTTGCCAAGGGTCGATACGGCGCGCAGGTGGAGACTACGGTCACGCCGCTGGAGCGCAATCGGGTTGCCATCAACTTTGCGATAACCGAGGGGGACATCGCGAAGATCCGCTCGATCAATATCGTCGGCGCGACCGCATTTCAAGAGAAGACGCTGCTGGACTTGTTCGTGCTGCGCACCCCGGGCTGGCTCACCTGGTATACGAAGGCCGATCAATATTCTCGGCAGCGGCTTGCGGGCGATTTGGAGACGTTGCGCTCGTACTATCTGGATCGTGGCTATCTGGATTTCGCGATCGAATCGACGCAGGTATCGATCACGCCGGACAAGCGCGACATCTACATCACAGTCAACATTCGCGAAGGTGACAAGTACACCGTGAGTGACGTCACCCTCGCGGGCACGTTTCTGGTTCCGAAGGCAGAGCTGGAGCCATTGGTTCAGATCAAGGCGGGAGACGTGTTCTCGCGCGCGCGCCTCAATCAATCCACCAAGGCAATCACGGATCGCTTGGGCAATGAGGGTTACGCGTTTGCGAACGCCAACGCGATTCCGAAGGTCGACAAGGAAAAGCGCTCGGTGGCCTTTACCATCCTGATCGATCCGGGCCGGCGCGTCTACGTACGCCGCATCAACATTACCGGAAACACGAAAACGCGCGACGAGGTCGTGCGTCGCGAAATGCGTCAACTGGAGGGCGCGTTCTACGACGCATCCAACATTCAGCTCTCGAGGCGCCGGATCGACCGGACACAGTACTTCAGCGAGGTCACGGTCGAGACGCAGCCCGTTCAGGGCGCGCAGGACCAGGTCGACGTCAATTTCGCAGTCAAAGAGAAGCAGACCGGCACGATTCTGCTCGGTGCCGGGGTGTCGAGCGCCGAGGGCTTCGTCCTGTCGGGCTCGGTCAGCCAGGCGAATGTGTTCGGCACGGGCAAGTTCCTTTCCGCGAACGTGAGTTCGGGCAGAATCAACCAGGTCTTCTCGTTGTCCTATCTCAATCCTTACTGGACCGTGGACGGCGTCAGCGCGGGATTCGACATCTACAAGCGCAAAATCGATGCGACCAATGCCTCGGTCTCCCCATACAAGACGGACACCTATGGCGGCGGGGTCAAATTCGGCTATCCGCTTTCCGAGATCTCATCGGTCAGCTTCGGTCTTGCGGCGGAGGACGTGAACACGACGATTTATGGCAACAGCTCGCCGTCGTACCAGCAGTTCGTGGAGACCTTTGGCGACCACTATCGCTACGCCTTCGGCACGGTCGGCTGGGCCCGAGATACGCGCGACAGCCTGATCCTGCCGCGCAAGGGAGCGCTGTCGCGCGTGGGCGCCGAGGTCGGCGTCGGTGATTTGCAGTATTACCGGCTCCAGTACCAGCAACAGTGGCTCTATCCCATGACGCGAACGTTGACGCTCTTCCTAAACGGTGAATTGGGCTACGGCGGCGGCTATGGGGGGTTGCCGTTGCCATTTTTCAAGAACTTCTATGCAGGTGGGCCCGGTTCGGTACGCGGTTACAAGCCGTTCACGCTGGGTCCGCAGGATATCAACGGCGATCCGGTCGGCGGGGACCGAAAGATTGTCGGAAATGTTGAAGTGCTGTTCCCGATGCCGGGCGCCGAAAACGACCGGTCGCTGCGTCTGGGCGTTTTCGTCGACGGCGGCCAGGTTTTCGGCCAGGGCGAGACCCTCGACCTATCAGCCTTCCGTTACTCGGCGGGCCTGTCGATATTCTGGAGCTCGCCATTCGGTCCCCTGCGTCTTTCGGCTGCGCAGCCACTGAACAACAAGCCGGGAGACCAGATACAGCGGTTACAATTCCAGTTCGGTACCGGTTTTTGAGGCGATAGATTGCCTGTGACTGCCGCTCGCAATATGACACGCATCGCTGTTCTCGCGACGATGCTCCTGCTGCCGTGGTTTGCCTACGCCCAGGGGAAGATCGGGTTCGTGAATACCGAGCGCATTCTGCGCGATTCGACCCCTGCGCAGCGCGCGCAAAAGAAGATCGAAACCGAGTTCCAGAAGCGCGACCAGGAGCTTGGGCGCATGGCGGAACAATTGAAACGCATGCAGGACGAGATCGAGCGGACGGCCGTGACCCTGTCCGACAGCCAGCGTCGGACGAAAGAGCGCGAATTTGGCGAGCTGAACCGTGAATTTCAGCGCAAACAGCGCGAGTTTCGCGAAGACCTGAACCAGCGTCGGAACGAGGAACTCGCGGTCGTGGTCGAGCAGGCGAACCGCGTCATCCGGCAGATCGCGGCGCAGGAAAACCTCGACATCGTGATCCAGGACGCGGTGTACGCCAATCCGCGCATCGATATCACCGAGAAGGTGATCAAGACCCTGGACGCGAACTAGCTCGCGCGAATATGCGTGGGCCGTTTACGCTGTCCGAGATTGCCGCGCAACTCGGCGGCCGAGTCGCTGGAGAAGCTGACCGCAAGGTCGTCCAAGTCGGCTCGCTTGCGCATGCGACCGAGGAGCAGGTGGTCTTCATTGCCCATCGACGCTATCTGGGCGAGCTTGCGCAGACCCGGGCCGGCGCGGTCGTGTTGTCGCCCGAGTTCGAGACGTGCACGACCCTTCCGCGCATCGTCACGGACGATCCCTACCTGTACTTCGCGCGTCTGGCGCGTTTGCTCAATCCCGTTCCGATCTGCGAACCCGGCGTCGACGCCGCGGCGCGGGTTCATCCGAGCGCCTCGGTTGCCGCCAGCGCGCGGATCGAAATTGGCGCGACGGTCGGCCGAAACGCGCGAATCGGCGAGCGGAGCTGGGTCGGCGCGGGGTCTTATGTCGGGGCAGGCGCGCAGTTGGGTGAAGACTGTCGCCTGTATCCGAACGCGGTGGTCTATGACGGTTGCGTGATCGGCGCGCGCACCGTGTTGCATGCCGGTGCGGTCGTCGGCGCCGATGGGTTCGGCTACGCAAAGGACGGCGAACGCTGGAATGCGATTCCGCAGATCGGACGCGTCGTGCTCGGCAACGACGTCGATGTGGGCGCCAACACGACCATCGATCGCGGCACCGTCGACGACACGGTCATCGAGGACGGCGTGAAGCTCGACGATCAAATCCACGTCGCGCACAACGTTCGCATTGGCGCGAACACGGCCATTGCCGCCTGCACCGGCATTGCCGGAAGCACGGTCATCGGCAGGAACTGCGAGATCGGTGGCGCCGCCATGATTCGCGGTCACATCCGGATCGCGGATGGGACGCGCATCTCCCCGGCAACGGCGATTACGCATTCGCTGCGTGCCGGGACCTATACCGGTATCTTTCCGTTTGACGACCACGTCTCCTGGCGCAGCAATGCGGCGGTCGTACGTCAGCTCGCCAAGCTGCTTGACCGTGTTCGCGCGCTCGAGAAAAGGCTCTTGGAAAAGGAATCGAACCGTGACTGAGATGGATATCCAAGAGGTGCTGCGCTATCTGCCGCATCGCTTTCCGTTCCTGCTCATCGATCGGGTGCGCGAATGCGAGCCGGGAAAGCGCATCGTGGCGATCAAGAATGTCACTGCCAACGAGCCACATTTCGTCGGGCACTTCCCCGATCGGCCGATCATGCCGGGTGTTCTGATACTCGAGGCAATGGCCCAGGCGGCCGCGATTCTCGGCTTCCGCACGATGCAACTACGTCCCGACGACGATTCGATGTACTACTTTGCCGGAATCGACAATGCGCGGTTCAAGAGGCCGGTGGTGCCTGGGGATCAGCTGGAGATCGAGGTGCTGGCCTTGCAGAGCCGGCGGGGAATCACCAAGTTTGCGTGCACCGCCCGGGTGGACGGCGCGCTGGTCACCGAGGCGAATCTTCTCTGCGCGCTGCGGCCCGTGGGAGCCCGCCCGACACGATGATCGATCTTCAGGCAATCGTTCATCCGGACGCCAGGGTCGCGCCGGGGGTAGCGATCGGGCCATTCAGCATCGTCGGACCGCGGGTCGAAATCGGTGAAGACACGCGGATCGGCGCGCACGTCGTGCTCGAGGGGCGCACGCGCATCGGCCGGCGAAACAACATCTACCATCACGCGAGCGTTGGCGGGCCGCCGCAGGACAAGAAGTACGGTGGCGAGGACACCGCGCTGGAGATTGGCGACGGGAATACGATTCGAGAGTACGTGACGATCAACTGCGGAACCGTGCAGGACGCAGGCGTCACCCGGATCGGCGATGACAACTGGATCATGGCGTATGTCCATATCGCGCACGATTGCCAGATTGCAAACCACACGATCCTCGCCAATCTCGTCCAGCTCGGCGGCCACGTGCGCGTCGACGACTGGGCGATCCTGGGCGGGGGCGTGCTGGTGCATCAATACGTCCACATCGGGGCGCACAGTTTCCTCGGGATGCAGACCGCGATTGGCAGCGACGTTCCGCCCTACGTGAAGATTTCGGGTTCGCCGCCGCGGCCGTTTGGCTTAAACAGCGAGGGTCTGCGCAGGCGCGGCTTTGCGGCCGAATCCATCCAGACGATCAAGCGCGCGTATCGCACCCTCTACCGATCGGGCCTCAGCCTCGAAGACGCGACGCGCGAATTGGTGACGCAAGCGGAATCGAATGCGGAGATCCGCGTGATGGCGGAGTTTCTCGCGCACGCCACACGCGGTATCGTTCGCTAGCCACCGCCGTGCCAGACCAATCAGTCCGCGTCGGCGTGGTCGCCGGCGATGCGTCGGGCGACCTGCTTGGCGCCCAGCTCATCGCGTCGCTACATGCGCTGCGCCCGGCGTTACGCGTCGTCGGCCTGGCCGGTCGACAAATGCAGGCGCAGGGTGCGGAGTCGTACGCGTCGATGGACAAGCTGTCGATGCGCCGCACCGGAGCCTCGGCAATCCGCGGGCGCGAGCAGCGCGGGTTTCGCCTTCGCTTGACCGAGCGCCTGCTCGACGAGCGCCCGGCGCTTTACGTCGGAATCGATGCGCCGGAGTTCAACCTGGCGATCGCGCGACAGCTGAAGGGCGCGGGCGTGAAGACGCTGCAGTACGTCGGCCCGCCGGTCTGGGCGTGGCGGCGCTGGCGCGTCCGGCGTCTTGCGCGTTCCGTGGACCGTGTGCTGACCCTGTTTCCATTCGAAACGACGACATACGAGCAGGCCGGAATTCCTGCAACGTTCGTTGGGCATCCGCTCGCGGACAGTGTGCCGCTCGATGTCGACAAGGCTGCCGCGCGGACCCAGCTGCGCCTGCCGCACGGAAGACTCATCGTCGCATTGCTGCCATGTCGCCTGCCGAATTCTCGCCGGGACCTGACCGAAATTCTCGTGAAGGCCGCGCGCCGGTTCTACAACGAGGTCAAGGACGTGCATTTCGTCGTGCCCGCCGCATCGCGCGAGTATCGAGAGTCGTTCGAGAGCATGCTGCGCCTGCACGCGGACGGCGATCTGCCGCTGACGGTGCTGTTCGGCCACGCGCACGAAGCCCTTGCGGCAGCCGATCTCGCGTTGGTGTCGAGTGGAGCGGAATCCCTGGAGGCGGCGCTGTTCAAGACACCCATGGTGATCGTGCATCGAACGACCACACCAAGTGCGTGGTTGACGCGGTGGCCGTCTTCGTCCCGGCCTTGCATCGGTTTGCCGAACCTCCTGGCAGGGACGGCTGTTGTTCCAGAATATGTTCAGCGCCAAGCGACTCCCTGGGGACTCGCCGAGGCGCTCATGACGCTGATGCGCGAACCGCAGGCCCGCGAGCGACAGATCGAGCGGTTTCGCGAGATCCATCAGCGCCTGCGTCAGGATCATGCACAGAAGACGAGCGACGCAGTGCTCGGCATGCTGGACGATGCCGTCGGCTGAGCGCCGCATCTGTGGCGTGGACGAAGCCGGTCGCGGTCCGATCGCGGGTCCGGTGTTTGCCGCGGCGGTGATCCTCGATCCGCGCCGCAGCATCGCGGGGCTGGCGGACTCGAAGCTGCTGAGTGCGCACCGCCGCTCGGCGTTGGCGGTACAGATCCGGCGCGATGCACTCGCCTGGTCCGTGGCGAGTGCCAGCGTCGAGGAGATCGACGGCCTGAACATCCTGCGCGCGACATTGCTGGCGATGCGCCGCGCGGTCGAAGCGCTCGCCCCGCCCCCCGACGAAGCCTGGATCGACGGCAACCGATGCCCCAGTCTTGGCTGCCCGGTACGCGCCGTCGTCGGCGGCGATCGTCTGCATGCGCCAATCTCCGCCGCCTCGATTCTGGCGAAGACCGCGCGCGACGCGCAGATGCTGGATGTTCATCGCGAACATCCGGAATACCGCTTCGATCGACATAAAGGCTACGCCACGCCAGAGCACCTGAAATTGCTCGAGCAATTCGGTCCATGTGCCAATATTCACCGGCGCTCCGTTGCGCCGGTCATCCGCCGCCTGCAACGGGACCTCATCGGTCCGGAACGCGGCGGCCGCGAGACGGGCGATGACGATCCTGCGCTCTAGGGACAACCCGCGCGTGCGTCACTGGCGGCGCCTCATCGAGGACCGCCAGCTGCGTCGCCGAGCGCAGCGTGCGTGGATCGAAGGCGTACGCCTGATCGCGGCCTACGTCGATGCACATGGCGAACCGCTCACGCTCATTCTCAGCGAGGCGGCGCAGGGCAATGCCGAGATCGCGCGCCTGGTCGCGCGCACGGGAATCGCACCGGTCGTGTTGTCGTCGTCCTTGTTCGCCGAGCTGGCCGATACGGAGACGCCGCAGGGCATCGGCGCGGAGATCGCGCTCCCCCAGCCGCCGCCGCCGGCAGACCTCGCGCAATCCATCTTCCTAGACGGCATCCAGGATCCAGGCAACCTCGGCGCCATCCTGCGCAGCGCCGCTGCGTTCGGGGTGCCGGAGATCGTGCTCGGCAGCGGCTGCGCGGACCCTTGGTCGCCCAAGGTCCTGCGGGCCGCGATGGGCGCGCACTTCGCACTCTGCCTTCGCGAGTGCGCCGAACTGTGGCTGCGCTTCGCGGAATTTGCCGGCGAGAGAATCTGTGCCGTGCCACGCGATGGAACGCCCTTGCAGGAAATCGACCTGCGCGGGCCTCACGCTTGGGCGTTCGGTGGCGAGGGACGGGGAGTCAGCCGAGCGATGCTCGAAGCGGCGACCCGGCGGGCATGCATCCCGATTGCCCAGACAACCGAGTCCCTGAACGTCGCCGTCGCCGCGTCGCTGTGCCTGTACGAGGCGGCACGCCAGCGTCGCGCGCCGACGCCGCCGCGTCAGTAGACGTGGCGATCGATCCGCAGCTCGCGCAGAATGGTCGTGGCGATTTCCTCGATTGACCGCTTGGTCGAGTCGATCCAGCGAATCGATTCGTCGCGCATCATGCGTTCCGCCGCCTCGACCTCCTGACGGCAATTGTCGACCGAGGCGTAGTGGCTGTTCGGCCGGCGTGCCTGCCGGATTTCGCTGAGTCGATCGGGCGCGATCGACAGGCCGAACAGCTTGCTGCGGTAACGGCGCAGCGCCCGCGGGAACTGCTCCCGATCGAAATCCTCGGGCGTCAGCGGATAGTTCGCCGCGCTCACGCCGAACTGCAAGGCAAGGTACAGGCAGGTCGGCGTCTTGCCGCTGCGCGACACGCCGACCAAGATCACATCGGCCTGATCGAGGTCGACGTTCGACGCACCATCGTCATGCACCATCGAAAAATTAACCGCTTCGATGCGGCGCTGATATTCGGGCATGTCGAGCGCACTGTGCGAGCGCCCGACGGTGCGGTTTGACTGGATGCCGAGCCCGGACTCGAGCGGGCCGATGAAGGATTCGAAAAAGTCGATGCACAGCGCCGGCGCGCACCACACCACCTCGCGGTAAGCACGGTCGACCAGCGTCGAGAACACGATCGGCTGGACCCCGGCGCGCTCGGCTTCCGCCGCGATACGTGCGCGGCATTCCTCGGCACGCCGCAGACTGTCGACGAACGGCAGCGTGACTTGGTCGAACTGAACGCCCTCGAACTGCGTGAGCAGGCTATGGCCGAGCATTTCCGCAGTGATCCCGGTGCCGTCGGAAACGAAGAACACGGTGCGTCGAAGGCTCATGCGAGCGAAACCGAGGACGGCGAAGTTGGCGAGGTCGCCATTGTGCTGTGCACCAACGCGTGGCTGAGCCGATAAAATAGGGGCTTCTGACACCTTCAGCAACCGAACGGGACGAAGGGAATGTACGCCGCATGGCTTAAGGATCTGCGCATGGCCGACCTCGACAAGGTCGGCGGCAAGAACGCTTCGCTCGGGGAGATGATCGGGGGGCTCGCGCAAGCCGGGATACGGGTACCGGGTGGCTTCGCGACCACGGCGGAGGCCTACCGTGCATTCCTGGCCGGCAATGGGCTCGATCAGCGCATCAGTGAGCGCCTCGAACGGCTTGACCCGACCGACGTCGAGGCCCTCGAAAAATGCGGCGCCGAGGTACGCGGGTGGATTGAGCAGGCGTCATTTCCAGCCGAAGTAGAAAATACTATACGTGAATATTTTCAGACCCTTGAGAATACTTATTCAAGTGAAACATCATATGCAATTCGCTCCTCGGCGACGGCAGAGGATCTGCCCGATGCCTCCTTCGCCGGTCAGCAGGAAACCTTTCTCAACATCAGGGGCATCGACAACGTCCTGAAAGCCATTCGGCAGGTATTTGCGTCCCTGTACAACGATCGTGCCATCTCCTATCGGGCCCATCATGGCTTCGCGCATAGCCAGGTGGCCCTGTCGGCCGCCGTGCAGCAGATGGTGCGCAGCGACCTCGGCGCCAGCGGCGTCATGTTTACCCTGGATACGGAGTCGGGCTTTCCCGATGTCGTGTTCATCACCTCGTCGTATGGGCTGGGCGAAATGGTCGTTCAGGGCGCGGTCAACCCCGACGAGTTCTATGTGCACAAGCCCATGCTCGCCGCCGGGCGTCCAGCGGTCATCCGGCGCTCGCTCGGCTCCAAGCTGCAGAAGATGGTCTTCGGCAAGGCCGCCGAAGCGGGGCGCTCGACCCAGGTCGTGGAGGTCGAAGGCGCGGAAGCCGACCGTTTCTCGCTTGCCGATGCCGATGTCCTGGAGCTCGGTCGTTATGCCGTCTCGATCGAGGCGCATTACGGGCGGCCGATGGATATCGAATGGGCGCGCGACGGGATGGACGGCAAGCTGTACGTGCTGCAGGCCCGCCCCGAGACGGTGAGATCGCGCAAGCGCGAAGCGCAGGCGCGATACACGCTGAAGAGTCACTCGAAAGCACTCGCCACAGGGCGGGCCATCGGCCACAAGATCGGTGCGGGTGCGGTGCGCGTGGTGAAGGACGCCTCGCGTATGTCGGAGGTCAGGGACGGCGATGTGCTGGTGACCGATATGACCGACCCCAACTGGGAGCCCGTGATGAAGCGTGCGGCCGCGATCGTGACCAACCGGGGCGGCCGAACCTGCCACGCGGCGATCATCGCCCGCGAGCTCGGCATACCTGCAGTCGTGGGCTGCGGCGATGCCACGCAAACGCTCCGGGAAGGTCAGGCGGTCACGGTCTGCTGCGCGGAGGGCGATACCGGAACGGTCTACGAAGGCACGCTGCCGTTCGAGGTGGCGACGACCGAGCTTGGCAAGATGCCGACGCTGCCGGTCAAGATCACGATGAACGTCGGAAATCCCCAGCTCGCGTTCGATTTTGCGCAGATCCCGAATGCGGGCGTCGGCCTGGCGCGGCTGGAATTCATCATCAACAATGAAATCGGCGTGCATCCGCGCGCCTGCCTGGATTATCCGAAGCTGCCCGCGGAGCTCAAGGCAAAGGTCGAAAAGGCGGCGCGCGGCTACCCCGATCCCCAGACGTTCTTCCGCGAAAAGATGATCGAGGGCGTCGCGACCATCGCGGCGGCATTCTGGCCTCGCCCGGTCATCGTGCGTCTATCGGACTTCAAGTCGAACGAATATCGCAAGCTGATCGGCGGCGCGCGCTACGAGCCGGAAGAAGAAAATCCGATGCTCGGCTTTCGTGGCGCTTCGCGCTACATCGCCGCGAGCTTTCGCGACTGCTTCGAGCTCGAGTGCGCCGCGATGCGGAAGGTCCGGGACCAGCTCGGCTTCACCAACGTCGAGCTGATGGTGCCCTTCGTGCGTACCGTTGCCGAGGCCCAGGCCGTGATCGGGCTGTTGGAGGCGAACGGCCTGAAGCGCGGAGAAAATGGCCTGCGCGTCGTCATGATGTGCGAGCTGCCCTCCAACGCACTGCTTGCCGAGGACTTTCTCGAGCTGTTCGACGGCTTTTCGATCGGCTCGAACGATCTGACGCAGTTGACCCTGGGACTGGACCGCGATTCCGGCCTGGTCGCCGAAACCTTCGACGAACGCGATCCGGCGGTCAAGGCACTGCTTGCAATGGCGATTTCCGCATGCCGTCGACAAGGCAAGTACGTCGGGATTTGCGGACAGGGCCCGTCGGACCATCCCGATCTTGCCCGCTGGCTCATGGATCAGGGAATCGAGAGCCTCTCGCTCAATCCCGATACCGTGGTGTCGACCTGGCTATCGCTCGCCAAATAGCATCGGCTGCTTCGGAGCGCCCTAGCGCGACCTCAGGAGGCGCTGTTTATCTCTCTGCCATTCGCGATCTCGCTCGCTGGCACGCTTGTCGTGCTTGAGCTTGCCGCGCGCCAGGGCAAACTCGAGCTTGATACGCCCTTTGCGGTAATGCAGATCAAGAGGGACGAGCGTATAGCCGCGCTGCTCGACCTTGCCGACGAGACGCTGGATCTCCTCGGCGTGCAGGAGCAGCTTGCGGGTGCGCGTGGGGTCGGGCGTGATGTGCGTCGAGGCCGTGGGCAGTGGGCTGATATGCGCGCCGACCAGCCAGCACGCGTCGTTGTGCACGAGCACGTAGGCCTCGTTGATCTGTGCGCGTCCGGCACGAATCGCCTTGACCTCCCAGCCCTCCAGTGCAAGGCCCGCCTCATGGCGCTCCTCGATGAAGTAGTCGTGAAAGGCGCGGCGGTTGTGGACGATCGACATCGGGTCTGCAAAGGGTCGCGATCGATTCTATCAGCGGGGCGCAGGACGCCGTGAAGCGCGTGGCGCGTTCTGCGATCGTCGAGCACTCGGCCGAGGCGCTCTACGCCCTGATCGAGGATATCGAGTCATATCCCGAGTTTCTGCCATGGTGTCGGGAAGCGAAAGTACGCACGCGCGATGCCGACCGGACCGTCGCCACGCTCAGTGTAGGACTGCGCGGCATTCGACAATCGTTTACCACCGAGAATCGCAATGAACCGGGCAGGACGATCCGGATGAAGCTCGTCGAGGGGCCATTCAAGCGCTTTGCGGCGGGCTGGCATTTGGTCCCGCTGGGTACGCATGCGGCACGCGCCGAATTTTCCATGGAGTACGAATTCTCGAGCCGTGTTCTGGCAAAGGTCCTCGAGCCACTGTTCAACCATATCGCGGATACGATGGTCGATGCTTTCGTGCGCCGCGCCGATGCGCTCTATGGCCGCGCTGCGGGTTGAAATCGTTTACGCCCTCGCGCAGACGCAGACGGTCCTGCGCCTCGTCCTCGCGCCCGGCGCGACGGTAAAAGACGCCGTGGAACGGTCGGGCATCCTGCGGCATCTGCCGCCCGCGGCAGCGTTCAGCTATGGAATCTTCGGCCGTCGGGTTTCCGCGGATCAACGTCTGGCCGATGGCGACCGGATCGAGATCTACCGGCCGCTTCAGGCGGATCCTCGCGTGGCGCGCCGCGCGCGTGCAAACTCGCGCAGGACGCGAAGCTAGAGTGCTCTAGGCGCCTCTATTTGCACCATTGGGAGATGCTGCTGCGCGCCTTGGCCAGCTCTTGCGCCCGCTGCGCGTCGTCCATGTAATACCGCTCGCCCTTTGCGTCGACCCGCGAGATACGCTGGCCGCTGGCGAGCGTGCGCTCCTGCTCGCGCGCAAGCTCGCAGTTTTCCTGGCTGTCGCGCTTGGCCTGGTCCTCCTTCGCCTGCTTCGCCGCGGCTTCCTGCGCTTCCTTCACGCGGCGGCGGAATTCCATCTCCTTCTCCGCGGGCGTCAGCGGCTTCGCGTCCTTGGCGCCTGCCTTGGCACCGGGCGCCGCGCCCGCCGGCTTCGCTGCCGCCGGCGCAACCGGCGTCGCCATCACCGACTTGACCGGTGTCGCCTCCACGCCCGCGGGCGGCACGTCGCCGTACACGGTGCGTCCGCGGGCGTCCTTCCACTTGTATTGCTGAGCGTTTGCCGCAGCTGCGCAGAGCGCCAAGCCGACCAGGCCGAGTCCCAGGACGTACCGCTTCGATACCTTCATGAAAGCTCCTGCGAGTACGGCGCACGCCGCGCGCCGCCGGCAAAGACGGTAACGGCTTTCCCCGCTGTCGTCAACGCGGCTGCGGCGTCGCAGCACCCGCTCGCGTATAATGCGTTTTTGCGACTAAGGCTGACCATGCGCGTGATCCAGAGGGCGCTCACGTTCGATGACGTCCTTCTCCTTCCCGCCCACTCGCGCGTCCTGCCGCGCGAAGTTTCCCTGAAGACCCGCCTGACGCGCACCCTCGAGTTGAATATCCCCCTGGTGTCGGCGGCGATGGACACCGTCACCGAATCACGACTCGCGATCGCGATGGCCCAGGAAGGCGGAATCGGCATCGTTCACAAGAATTTGCCGACCGAAATCCAGGCCCTGGAAGTCGCCAAGGTCAAGCGCTTCGAATCCGGGGTGCTGCGCGATCCGATGACGATCGCGCCGGAAATGCGGGTGCGCGAGGTGATCGAGCTGCAGAAACAGCACAAGATCTCTGGCTTCCCGGTCGTCAAGAACGGCAAGGTCGTCGGCATCGTGACCAACCGCGATCTCAGGTTCGAGACGAACCTCGAGCAGACGGTGAAGGCGATCATGACGCCGCAGCGCAAGCTGGTCACGGTGCGCGAAGGCGCCAGCCGCGAGGATGCCATGCAGCTCATGCACAAGCACCGCCTGGAGCGCGTGCTGGTCGTGGACGACGCGTTCGAGCTGCGAGGACTCGTGACGGTCAAGGACATCATGAAGGAGACCGAGTTTCCCAGCGCCTGCAAGGACCCGCACGGCAAACTGCGCGTCGGCGCCGCGGTCGGCGTCGGCGAGGGTACCGAAGAGCGCGTGGCGGCGCTCGCCGAGGCCGGCGCCGACGTTCTCGTCGTGGATACGGCGCACGGACATGCGCAGGGCGTGCTCGACCGGGTCCGCTGGATCAAGCGCAACTTTCCGGACATGCAGGTCGTCGGCGGCAACATCGGCACGGCCGACGGTGCCCGCGCCCTCGTCGACCACGGCGCCGACGGCGTCAAGGTCGGGATCGGCCCGGGCTCCATCTGCACCACCCGCGTGGTCGCCGGCGTCGGGGTGCCGCAGATCACGGCCATCCAGGACGTCTCGCAGGCGCTCGAATCGACCGACGTGCCGCTGATTGCCGACGGCGGCGTTCGCTTTTCGGGCGATGTGGCGAAGGCGCTCGCGGCGGGGGCGCATGCGGTGATGCTCGGCTCCTTGCTTGCCGGCACCGATGAGTCGCCCGGCGAGATCGAGCTCTACCAGGGCCGCTCCTACAAGGCCTACCGTGGCATGGGCTCGCTCGGGGCCATGCAGCAGGGTGCGGCAGACCGTTATTTCCAGGACTCCGAGATGAATGTCGACAAGCTCGTCCCGGAAGGCGTCGAGGGACGGGTGCCGTACAAGGGCAGCGTGCTGTGGGTCATTCAGCAGCTGATCGGCGGGGTGCGCGCGAGCATGGGCTACACCGGCTCGGAGTCAATCGAGATGCTGCGCACCCGGGCACGTTTCGTCGAGATCACGGCAGCCGGTTTCCGCGAGTCGCACGTGCATGACGTTCAAATCGTCAAGGAAGCGCCGAACTATCGTGCCAGCTAGCGGGTCCGGGTTGCGCCGATGCACGACCGGATCCTGATCCTCGATTTCGGCTCGCAGGTCACACAGCTCATCGCGCGCCGGGTGCGCGAGGCCAAGGTCTACTGCGAGATCCATCCGAACGACGTCTCGGAAGATTTCGTTCGCGCGTTCGGCGCCAAGGGCGTGATTCTTTCCGGCAGCTACGCGAGCACCTACGAAGCCCATGAACTGCGCGCGCCGGAGGCGGTCTACGCGCTCGGCGTGCCGGTGCTCGGCATCTGCTACGGGATGTTCACGATGGCCGTACAGCTCGGCGGCGAGGTCGAAGGCAGCGAGAAGCGTGAATTCGGCTCTGCCGAGGTCAGGGCCCACGGGCACACGCGCCTGCTCGAGGGCATCCAGGACGCCGTCACCGGAGAAGGCCACGGCATGCTGAACGTCTGGATGAGCCACGGCGACAAGGTGACCGCGATGCCGCCCGGGTTTCGTCTCATGGCGTCGACCGGCAACTGCCCGATCGCGGGGATGGCCGACGACGCGCGGCGCTTCTACGGCGTGCAGTTTCACCCGGAAGTCACCCACACGCGCCAGGGCAGGCAGATCCTGGAGCGCTTCGTGCACCAGATCTGCGGCTGTGGCGCGGACTGGAACATGCCGGATTACGTCAGCGAGGCGGTCGCCTCGATCCGCGCACAGGTGGGCCGGGACGAGGTCATTCTGGGACTTTCCGGCGGGGTCGATTCTTCGGTCGCGGCCGCCTTGATCCACAAGGCGATCGGCGACCAGTTGACCTGTGTGTTCGTCGATCACGGGCTGCTGCGGCTCGGCGAGGCTGACCAGGTCATGGACACCTTCGCGCAGCACATGCAGCTGAAGGTCATTCACGTCGACGCGGCGGAAGAGTTCTTTGCGTCGCTCAGGGGCGTCGCCGATCCGGAGCAGAAACGCAAGATCATCGGGCGCCACTTCGTCGAAGTCTTCCAGCGCGAAGCCGGCCGGATCAAGAACGCGAAGTGGCTGGCGCAAGGCACGATCTATCCGGACGTTATCGAGTCCGCCGGCGCGAAGACCAAAAAGGCGACCTCCATCAAGTCGCACCATAACGTGGGCGGCCTGCCGGACACGCTGCATCTCAAGCTGCTCGAGCCGCTGCGCGAGCTGTTCAAGGACGAGGTACGCGAGCTTGGCGTTGCGCTCGGCCTGCCGCGCGAAATGGTGTTCCGCCATCCCTTTCCAGGTCCCGGGCTCGGCGTGCGCATTCTCGGCGAGATCAAGCCCGAGTATGTCACGCTGCTGCAGCGCGCGGACGCAATCTTCATCGACGAGTTGCGCGCCGCCAAGACTGCGGACGGTGCGAGCTGGTACGAGCGCACTGCGCAGGCCTTCGCCGTCTTCCTGCCGGTGAAATCGGTCGGCGTGATGGGCGATGGCCGGACCTACGACTACGTGGTTGCGCTGCGTGCCGTGCAGACCACCGACTTCATGACCGCCGACTGGGCGCCCCTGCCGCACGAACTGCTCGGGCGGGTGTCGAACCGGATCATCAACGAGGTGCGCGGCATCAACCGCGTCACCTACGACATCTCCTCGAAGCCGCCGTCGACAATTGAGTGGGAGTAGCTTTCGAGATCTATCGGGATCTATCGAGGTCGATTGAAAAGTAGGCTTGGCGCGTTGACTCGTGGGGCAAATGCCTACCGGGATGTCTGTCGAAATCTATCGAGATCTATCGCCGGGATGCCCTTCAATTTGACGGTAAATCTGACGGTAAAAAAGTCGCGTTGAGTTCCCAGCAGAAATGTACCGTCAGGTCGATTCACAAGTTGACGGTAAATCGCGGGCGCAAAGTCCAGCATCTATGCGGGTTTCCGGGCGATCGACGGGTTGAGTCGGGCTGACGGTAAGTTCCCGCGATTTCAGGGGATGGCGGGTTGCGCTTCTCCATTGTGCGCCCAGCAAGGGAACGGAAGGGCAGGGGACGAGACAACCTGGCTCTCGTTGATCTATGGAACTACATCATCAACGGGAACCTCTCCAATCGTCGATCCGCCCGTGGCGGCCGTCGGACATACCCACCCGGCCAGAAGCGGGTGTTCGCAATCTTCCGGTTCAGGCGTTGTCGTTTCCGGGTCGCCAAGCACGATTTGTGGTTGGGCGGACTGCAAGCCACTGAATGGCCCGCCTGTATGCCTACG